>Ga0315314_1002892_pt1 | contig 13864 bp, 13 predicted proteins | sample TDP9_MG_FD_203631 | JGI IMG/M metagenome (GOLD analysis project Ga0315314, IMG submission 203631) | Freshwater sediment microbial communities from Lake Towuti, South Sulawesi, Indonesia - TDP9 | ecosystem: Environmental > Aquatic > Freshwater > Lake > Sediment | place: Indonesia: South Sulawesi...
GCATAGACCACTACGAAGTAGAGCTCGATGATGGTTCATGGTTAGATGTCGGGACTGCTTTAACTTATACATTCACTGGTGTGAGTGATGGTAGCCATACAATTCGAGTAAAGGCTGTAGATGGTGCAGACAATTCAAAGATAGCTCTTGTTAACATTACCGTCAATACAAGCCTATTGTTGGGACCTGGATGGATGGATGACATACTCATCTTCGCAATAATAATAGTGATAATAGTTGCCATAGTAGCTGGCATCATTTTAGCAAAAAAAAGGAAGCCTTCACTACCCCCACCTCCACCACGTTAATGATAATTTAGAGCAGTCTCATACCTCTGCATCGGAATTCTACGTAAAGTCTTTGTTATGTTAAATAACAAATCCTCGGCAGACCAAATACATTTCACTACTCTCTGGACGGCTTGCTGGAGGCTTTACGATAATGACATCTTTAAAATTCTTCTTTATCCTCTTTGAGAATTCATGAAAGGGTTCTCCTTGAAATACCTTCATTATAGCATATCCTCCCTCTTCAAGTATAAATGGCAATATTTCAACTACTCTTGAAGTCAAATCTATCTGCTTTGCAACATCTAGCTCCCATATTCCTGATACACTTGGAGATAAATCTGATGTTACAACATGAGCCTTTTTTGGCAATTTACTCATAATCTTATCCTTCATGCCTTCATCGTTAACATCTGCTATCAATGTGTCAACATTGCTATCGATAGGCTCAACTCGTCTCAAATCTATCCCTAAGGCAAAACCTTTATTCCCTATAACTTTTGAAATGTATTGAAGCCATCCACCTGGAGCACAGCCAAAATCTACAACTACATGCCCATTCTTAAAAATCTTGTACTTTCGATCGATCTGCATAAGCTTAAAGCTTGCTCTGCTCCTATAACCTTCCCTTTTTGCTATTCTCCTATACTGATCCTTTTTCGCTCGATCTAGTTTCATTTATGAACTTCATCAAGATTTAACGGAAGCGTTGTGTATAAATTTTCTTTAATGTTATTCGCTAATATGCTTCTCTTTATATTCCTGCAATACCCATCTTTCAAGCCTTATGCATTTGTAAGGAGTTATAATGCCGTTGGGAGTGCATTTAACTTCATCAAGGCAGACTATGCATGGTGACGATTCAATAGACTTTATCTGGACAGGTAGCCTTAAAGGGATTAAGAGATATGTCCATCTCCCCTCATCCAATACCTTCTCCCTTTTTATTATCCCTCTTTTCTCAAGCCTTATCGCTAGTCTTGAGCCATCTCTGCTAGTAAGATTAAGCTCTTTCCAGAGCTCACTCTGCAATATTCCTTCTTTTCCGTGTTCAACTATGAGCTTGTAAACTCTAGACGTCAGGTCTAGAGGTTCTTCCTCCATTTCTATCATCTTTGTATTGATTAGAAGAATAGAGATTTAAACTATCATACTGCCTTTTGTATCGCTACTCTTCGGTAAGACCTTAAGGCGTTGCCTTATTAAGAAATTGTTAAGGATTTCTCGACTTCTGTTCCTAACTGTAACTTCCGTTACTTCAGCCGCCTCTGCTATCTCTCTTTGAGGAGCCCTTTCTCCTAATAGTACAGAAGAGATGTATACAAAAGCTGCTGCTAACCCAGCAGGAGCCTTGCCATCAAAGGTTTTGGAGTGGAAGGTCTCTGACATAAGATTAAGAGCCAGCCTCTCCACTTTTGGGTCTATCTTTATGACGTTAACAAGTTTTGAGACATATCTTCCTACAGATGTAGGAGGGATGGACTCTTTCTCGGTCTCTTTTAGCATGAACCTGTAGTACTTAGCTACAGTCCTTTTATCAACCCCTATAGTTTTAGCAATTTCCTTCAATGAGCGACCAGTCTCGAACTTCCTGCAAGCTAAGTATATAGATGCTCCCGCCATGCCTATTATGGATCTGCTCTTCGCTACTCTTTTCTTTGCTAAAATCCTATAAGCATGAGCAGCCGTCTCCGTGACTGTCTTGGGCAACTTTAGAGCATCTGAAAACTCGTTGATCTTTGATAATACTACGGATAAATTTCTCTCCTCCGAAGAGACAGTTCTTATTCTGCTCTGCCATTTCTTCATGCTCTTAACGCTCATGCGCATGTAGGGACTTAAGGATCTTCCATGAGAATCTTTAGTCTCAGTTCCTATTTCCGTTGTTAACCCAAGATCATGTAATAGGAAAGTTTGAGGTGCCCCAACCCTTACTCTCTTTTCTTTTTCTTCTAAGTCTATAGCCTTCCACTCTGGTCCTCTGTATTCATTATGATCTTCTATTACAAACCCACAGGAAGAGCAGATTAGCTCTCCCTTATCGTAATCTCCTACGAGCGATTTGCCACACATAGGGCAGAATATGTGAAGGCCTTTATCCTTCTCCAACTCTCACACCCCTCCTTGCCTCAGGGTCAACCTTAACCCTAGTGCCAACAGCCCTCTCTACTCTTTCTGTTAAGGGAATGGCTGAAGCGTAAGGGGACTTCACAGGACCTATAAGCTCTGTTACCCTAGCCAGTTTTCTGCCTTTAGAATCGAGTAAAATAGTTCCGGGTTTTACCCATTTATCCACCTTAATTATTATGCGACCGCTTTTAGCCAAGTGGATTACGGTACCAACTTCTTCCAATTCAACACATTAAATAACACACTTATTTTTAAACTAATTGATAATCTAAAAAAATCGCCGCATATCTACCATGTGTTTATCATATTTTGCCGTATACTTGCCGTGTTCTCTCTCACAAAATTATGACTTTATCTTGTATTGTTCGCCTCTAACCATGGTCAAAGCCTTAGAAACTTCTCTTAATGCTATAGACTTAGGCTTGATTCTCTCTATAGCTATGTAACCAGAGTGAGTTAAGCCTCTTTTTGGGTGAGATGCTACAGAGGGCTTAGGGTTATAGCCTGCAAGCTTTGTAGCCTTTACAAGCTCATCCAGTGTTGGGTTTTTGACCGATAAGTTAAGGGGAACCCTTCTTCCTTCTGATCTCTTCAAATTGGAGTTGAAGTAGTCAAGCCATAATATGAGTAAATTGTAATCCTTCAATCAACCTCGCCTTCTATCATAATGGTTATCTTCTACTTATAAGGGTCTTCGTTTTCATATCTTCCTTTGAAAATCTTTGAGTGAGGCCTTATCTTTGATGCAATTAGCTCACTCCCAGCATCTAATATCACATCGTCTCCTATGGCAGAGAAAGAGCCAATCCTTGTAGGTTCCTTTGAGTTTGAATTTATAAGGCAATAAGTTCCTATGATGCTATCAGAGATTTCTGTGGAGTCGTCAACTATAACACCATCCATGATGACAGAGTTCTCAATAGAGCAATTATCTCTTATTTCAACGTAATTTCCTATACATGAGTTTGTAATTTTTACGTTATTACCAATTTTACAATGCTTTCCTAGAAGAACAGGAGCGTCAAATTTTATCAAGCTTACGGTATACTTTTTCACGATTGATTCTCTTGCTTCTTTTGATTTTCTGCTTATCCCTGCAACAAAGACTTTTTTATCTTCTTGAATTTGCTCACCAAAATTAAGGGTCATCCTTCCTGAGAGAATCTCTTGAGTTGCATGAAGATATCTCTTTATAGAGCCTATATCATACCAAGGTCCCTTAAGAGGATAACCATAAACATCGTATCCATTTTCTATTAGATAAGGAATTAAATCCATGCCAAAATCTAACCTTTTTTCTTGTATCATCTGTCTAACTCTTTCTTGCTTAAAGACATCCTTTATTTTTTGATTTATTATATAAAGTCCTGTATTGGCAAGGTTAGATGGAGCATCTTCTCTCCTTGGCTTTTCCTTGAATTCTTGAATTTTTCCATCTTTGTCCAATTTCGCTATACCATACTCTTGAACCTCATCAACATAGGCAAGGCCTATGGTCATAAAAGCCTCTTTTTCAAGATGATAGCTTATAATTTCACTAAAGTTAGTTCTAACATCAAATACATTGTCTCCTTGAAAAACTATTATTGGAGTTAAATCATCAAAAAGGTAGTTATAATACTCCATGTTTATCCTTAAGGAATCAGCGCTCCCCATATCCTCTGGTAACCTCGGCTGGTACTCTATATGGATTCTTGGCAGATCATATTTTCCAGAGAACTTCTTCCCATTACCAAAGGATTCATAGAGACATTTGTAATTTACGTAGCCTTTGACTCCAAATATGAACCTTTTAACACCTTCTCTGGCAAGATCGACCATAGGAATTTCTAAAAGAGTTCTATTCATAAAAGGGATGCATGGTTTTGAAATTTCTTCAGTTAAAGGTCTGAGTCTTTTTGCTACCCCACCTATTGGTATGTGAACAACTACCCTCTCAACTTGGAAAGCTCTCTCATTACTCGATCTCATGTCTATATTTCGCATTTTAATTTAGCTTAAACGTAAATGATTTAGTTTTTCTTTTATTTGATTAGAATGGCGTTTACTACCCCTTCTTGTCCAGGCCTTGATCTGACCCTTGCCGTTCCTAGCTCTGTTTCGATTATAGCGCCCTTAGTTATTACACCGCGCCTCTCATAATCTCTATTGGCAGGGTTCTTGATTACCTTAAGAATCTTAACCTTCTTCACCTTTTTTGTAGAAGAATCTAAGACATTTGCGTAAGAGGTTTTCTTAAGAGATAGTTTTACATTGTCTCCCCTTGCTCTTTTTTTAATGACCTCATCGCTCCCTAAAGCAGTTTCAATAGGATAATTATCAGCCTCATGAGCCCTTCTACCCCTGTAAGGTATTCTTCTACCTCCTGTAGGCTTACGCTTGGCTAGATTCTCGATAGGTCTAATAGGCAAAGGCTCACCTCTTTTTTGGTTTTATAACACTTACTTAAACCTTAAGTCTTTGGATTTTTCAATAAAGAGTTTTTCTTAAAGAGTTGCTTCCTCATAGTTTCAAGATCACTGCTAAGCCCAAAGTACTCAGAGAAGGCTGGTGTCGTCTTATAGACTCTTGTCCTTCCAAATGGTTCTCCTGAGATGAAACCTATCTCTTCTAAGATTTTAAGATGTTGGTAAGCCTGCTTTCCTCTTTTCTCAGCAAGTTCTAGACGAGACACAGGCTGAAAGTAGGCAACGTAGGATAAAGTCTTTAGCACTGAAGATGATAGCAGAGGCTTTGTGGAGAACCTCTTGGCTATTTTACTATACTGCTTTCTTAGTTGCATAGCGAACTTTTGATCTGCCAACTCCACTATCTCTATAGCTTTTAAGTTAGAATTTAAAATCCTAGCCAAATCTCTTGCAGCTTTTAAAGCCTTCCTCTTAGAAGTTATGCCTGCAGCGGATGCTAGTTCTTTTGGGGAAAGAGGACGACCAGCTGCATAAAGGGCAGCTTCTATTCTGGCTTGAATTTCACTCTCATTGAGAGAAATCATGAGCCTCTCTCTTGATTCTGATGTCATCGTCCACCTGCTCCAAGATTATAAGACCCTCTGTTGCAACGAAAAGCAGAAGGATGAAGGATTGAATCGCCTCCAAAAGTTTCATTTCGTGAACATACTCACTAAAGAAAATCTCTCCTTTCTTCTCTAATGCACTTAAAAGATTAGACCTAAAGAAAGATATTAGCTCTTTTATATGAAGAGAGAAATCATCTACCTCTAGTAATGGCTCAGGCTCTATAAGACTTTCATGCTTCTCTTTTCTTTGCTCTGCTGATATCTCCTTTATTATTCGCTCAAGAGCTGATATCAAATCCTCTAATGATGTTGAGTAAAGTTCGTGTCTGAAAGGCATTTCAAAGAGAGGAGGTTCCATAGATTTGACAGGCTCTCTCTTAATCCTAAGCTTCTCAAATAAGAAGAGAGTCTCCACTTTTAGTCTATAGATTAAAGCAGATGATACGATGGCTGAGCCACAAAGACGAAGGTTTAGGGATTCAGAACTCTTTATTATAGATGAAAATGTCTCCAAAAGGTTTGCTAAATCTAAATCCCAAGGCTTTTGCTTCTTAATGGCTTCAGGGTTTACTAAGACGTTGAGAGGAAGCTTTAAGAGGGAATCATTATGAACTTCTGACAATCGCCTCCACCCCAGGCTTGTACCTTACGAGTTTTGATGAGTTGTCTTCATTGTAAACGCCATAAATTACAGGGGCACGAGCTATCATGGGAGGCTTTAGTGTTACTAAGATTATTTGGGATTGCCTCGACCTTTCCTTTAAAAGCTCTGCAAGCCTCTCAACGTTTACAGCATCTAGATGAGCATCTATCTCATCAAAAAGGTAGAATGGAGAAGGATAAACAGATTGAATGGATAGTATAAAAGCCAAGGCTGTTATGGTCTTCTCACCTCCACTTATAGAAGTAGATTCTCTTGGAGATTTATCTGGGAATTGAGTCATAAGAAATATACCACTTGAAAATAGATTATTCGAATCTTCTATTTCCAGCCATGCAGAGCCTCCCGCTAGCTTATTGAATATATTTCTTAGCTCCCTGTCTATCTTCTCAAAAGCATTTATGAACACATGCTTCTTCTCAGTCTCTATGCTCTCTATAAATTGAACTATAGCATTTCTCTCACTTTCTAACTGATTCTTTCTTAAAGAAAGATTCTTGTAACCAGTTATTATTTCTCTATAATTACGGTCTGCCAGTAGGTTCACGTTATCCTTAAGATGCTCATACTCAAGGCTTATCTTCTCAAGAATGGCTTCAGCACCATCAAAGGTTTCTAATGGCTCATAATACTCTAACGAAGACAGTTCGCCTAGAATTCTTTGCTCTGCCTCATTTAGTGATTCTAAGTTCTTGTTAAAAGAAAATAACTCCTTCTCTAGACGATTTGTCGAGCGAAAGCAACCCTCTTCAATATCACGAAGATCCTTAAGCTTTTTTTCATATTCTTCTAATATGGGCTTTGATTTCTTCTTAGATTCGATTATGTAATTCTCCTCTAGCTTTGATTTATCCAATTTCTCGTTGAAATCTTTTAAATTTAATCGATTTTCCTCCAAAGACCTTATCTTTTCATCCCTGTTTCTCTCTAATTGTAAAATTTGTCCTATCAAACTTTCACTGCTAAGCCTTAGAATATTCTCCAAATTTGCTCTCTCTTTTATTAATTGAGTAGCTATATCACGAATTTGAGAGGAAGTATTCTCTATAATATCGTTAAAAGAGGCTTTCTTATCATTAAGAAGTTTAATTTCATCGTTTATAGATTGAATGGCTAGCTCAGAAATCTTCCTCTCATAAATCTCTACTTTCTCCATATGCTTTGATTTGATAGTTGAGAGCTTCTCTATCCGATTTTCAACCCTTTTCAATCCATCTTCGAGCTTACTCATCTTTTTAAGGACTATGCGTTGTAGTCTTCTATATCTTTCAAAGAATTTGTTGATACTTATTAATTGAGCTGTTAATCTCTCTACCGTTAAACTCTTCTCGATTTTATCTTCATTCAGCTTTTTCGATTGCTTTTCAAGTTGGTTTAAATCAGATCTTCTTTTGGCTATTATCTTTTGCAGTGGTTTTAAGGCTTCTTTAACCGCTGAGAATGATGCTTCATCATGAATCAAATCTATAATAGCATCCATTTTTGCGATGTAGCCAGTCTCAAAGGCTAAGCACTTAGGCTCGAAAAGATCACCATTCAAAGTCACTGCTCTAAAGCCTCTCGAAGAAATAATAAAGGCAACTTTATGAGAACTCACTAAAAAGGTATCGCCGAAAACAAAGTTGACAACTCCTTTTAAGCCTTCATCTACAGAGATAAAATCTGAGATGGGTCCTATTACTCCATCAATCGGTGGAGGAGTTATTCGAGTTATGTTTGAAACTTCTGAGAGAGGGATGGTCATCAACCTGCCCATCTTTAGCCTTTTTGCAACTTCAGCTATTTTCAACATGTTAGTAAGATCCTTAACTATAGTAGCCCTGATCAACTTTCCAGCACTAGCTAAAACTGCTAACTCGTACGTATCGTCGTATTTGATTAGATTATCTAGCCTACCTATAAGACCATCTATGGCTCCGGCCTCTGACAATTCTTCTAACTTCTTGATGCTCACTTCTTCTGGGATTATATTATCTGCAACAGAGCGTTGCGCTTCATATCTAAGGAGTGCCTTACTGGCTTTATCTAAAGTGGATGTGGCTTTCTCGATTTCATTCTCTAATTTTACCTTTCTTTCTGATAATGAAGCAATGGATGTATTCAAACTATTAAGAGCCTCTTGCTCTGCTTTTTTTAAGCCTTGAAGCTCTGAGAGATTCTTTTCTAATTGATTCAAAGTTTCGGAAAAGGAGCCATTCTTGTCTCTTAAGGCAGTGAGCTTTTCTGATATATCTGATTGGTGTTTCTCTAGTTCAGAAATTTTATCCGATATTCTTTTAATGATCTCTCTTTGCTTTATCACCTTTTTTTGCAATATCTCAGAATGAAGAATTGCTTTTGATAAGCGACCATTCAGCTTTTCTATCGTATTTTGAGCCGATGAAAGGTTTTTAACGGCCTCATCTTTATTCCTCTCCAACTCTCCTAGATTCCCTTCTAGCTCTTTGACTATACTCTCTGAAGCCTCTACCTCCTTTAGCTTTTCATCTCTCATTCTATAAAGAGTTGGTAAAGTTTCATCTATTCTTTTAACAACGATCTCATCCTCTTTTATTATAGTATTTAGCCTATCTACCTCGTTCGATAGCTTTGCCATGGAGAACTGTAACTCCACATTCTTTGCCCCAGACTCATCAAGAACGTTTGCAATGAATATATTGCGCTCATCTTCTAAAGATTTTATCTGACTTCTTATGCTTTCCAGCTTAGACCTTAACTCTTGTAGTTCCTTAGAGCATTTGTCAATTTTTTCTCTTTGTCCAAAGATTCTATCTTTAGTAGATGCCAGATTCTTGGATAATATCACAGATTTTAGCCATCTTATTTCTTCCTCTAAATGCTTTAACCTTATCTGATCGTTCCTTTCGCTTTCTAATGCATCTACTCTATTCTTGATCTCATCTATCCTGGCTAGAGCTACTTGCAACCTGAGGTCAGCTTCTCTTAGTTGCCTCTCAGCCTCAGCTTTCTTCTCATCGAACTGTGCGATACCAACTATGCCTTCTATCAATCTACGCTTTTCATCAGGCGATAATTCAGAGACCCTAGTCACCATTCCTTGAGGTATTACATTAAGACCCTCTGGAGAAATCAAGGCTAGATCAAGGATTTCCGACAGAGAGCCCTTTTGAACGCGTTTCCCGTTCAAATAATATGTACTCTCTCCATTTTCTTTCAGCTCTCTCGATATGCTTACGTTTTCAGAATCTATAGGAATAGCCTTCATAGAGTTATCGAACGATACATTCACTCTCGTAATTCGATTCTTTGCCTCAGGAACCATGTCTGATATTAGAGATGATAGTTTGCTCATCCTTAAAGCCTTTGGACTATTTTCGCCTAAACAGAACCTAATGGCATCTATTAGATTGCTCTTGCCAGAGCCATTTGGACCAGTAATAACATTTAACCCTCCCTCAAGTTGTAAAGAAACCCTTCTAAAAGACTTAAAGTTATAAACTTCTAATCTTTTTATGTGAGTGCTTGTTTCGAAGTTGGATGCCATTTTTATCACGCCTTTGTTCGAAGTAAAAAGAGCAAAATAGCTAAAGGATCAAAGAATCCATCTTCGATTAAGCCCATATTATCTTTCTTAAACATTATCGCTATTATATTTTCTTTACTATGGTTTATAAGCGTAAAACTGCAAATTTTTGACTTTGTATGTAATCAATATAATACAAGTTTTGTAAATGATGAAGATAACCCTAAGCCAAGCTTATTAACTGCATCGCTGTCATAAGAGAGCATGTTCAAAAAAAGAAGAGCATCACTCTTAGAAGCAGTAAGGAAGAAGGGCTGTGAAATAGTAGCTTCAGCCACTCCTCAAAACGTATTTTATACCACTGGCTTTTGGGGCGATGGAACTGTCATTATAAGAGAAGATGACACCACCCTACTAACAAACCCTTTAGAGGGTGAGAGAGCGAAGAAGTATGCAAAGGATTGTGATGTAATCATCAGTAAAATGGGGAAGAGCTTAAAAGATTTGGTTTTAAAGCATATTGGCTCTAAGGGCAAAGTATGCTTTGATGATGTGAATATGCCTTTACAGTTTGCCATTAAGAAAGCTCTAAAAGAAGATGCCATATTTGAACCAGAACTATTCTATTCTGTAAGAAGGATTAAGGATGAGGAGGAGATATATAATATTGCTCAAGCTGGTAAGATAGCAGACAAATTATATGATTATGCATCAACTCTTATTAAACCTAGAATGAGAGAGAGGGAGCTGGCAGCTGAGATATTTGCCAAAGTTATAGCATCTAGTTGTGATATACCATCTTATGCTTCCACTCAAAACCCTATAATAGTTGCATCAGGACCTAACTCAGCCTTCCCTCATGCAGATTTGACTGATAGAAGATTTTCGGATGGTGATGTTGTCATCATCGATCTAGTGATAAGGTTCAATGGTTACATAGTCGATACTACTAGAACTTTTGCTGTAGGAAGAGTTGATGATGAAGTCAAAAGAGTTTATAAGGTAATCAAATCTGCCCAAGAAGAAGGCATAAGATCAGCAAAGCCAAATGTTGTTACTGGAGAAGTTGATAAAAAGGTAAGAGATGAAATTGATGAAAAATATGGTGAATTCTTCATTCATGGTACAGGGCATGGTGTAGGGTTAGATGTTCATGAGCCTCCTTGGTTGAAGATGAATGGTAAAGAAGTCTTACAAAAGAATGATGTTGTAACTATAGAGCCTGGTGTCTATGTGCCAAATAAATTTGGAATTAGAATAGAGGATACTATATTGGTATCAAAAAGAGCTAAGCCCTTCACAAAGTTTCCAAAAGAGCTATTGATATTATGATGAGCTCAGCATATCTGAAGTTAACCTTTACAATTTGGGTGAGGGCGTAAACACAATCAGATACATGCTATTAGGCGACATTGCTAGCTGAACTAATCGCCCATTGTTGACTTCTTAAATGTGAGCACATAGTGTAGAACACCTCCGTATCTACTAATCAATTCAAAACCAGCATCTTTGCACCAATGAATCGCAGTCTTTCGACGAGGGTAATCCGGATCCGGTAAGAATTCGCCTATTCCCAATAAGCCGTTATCTTTCAGAACACGCTTGATTTCAAGTAATGCTTTCTTCCTGTCGGGAATTTCCGCCAACACTGCAATCATAAAAACTCGATCAAAAGTGTTATTTGAAAAGGGAAGCTCATAGGCGGACGCTACTTTTGTCGTTATATTTGTTATCCCTTTCCTCTGAAGTCTACTATTAAGTTTTGAAATTACGGTTGGCTGTATATCTATAGCAAAGACCTTTCCCTTCTCACCAGCACGTTTTGCTGCTTCAATTGTAAAAGTTCCAGGGCCAGGACCTATTTCCAAAACACACATATCGTCTTGTATGCCTATCCAATCAACTACCTTCGCAGGTGGTTGTATTCGTCTCCTGATAGGATTATCAATAAAGCGAGCAATGAATGCAGGGATCGGAAAGTGGATAAATCGACGTACAATCCTAATTACAACTTCGACGAAGACAAACCAACCTATCAGGATAGCAAATATCCAAAGAAGTATTGTAAGTATTATAGAAACAACAGACATGTATTACTCTCCTATGGCACAATGCCGCCTAACGTGTTATATACGAACTTACTTATTCTTCTTATAACCTCCAACATCAAATCTTAAGGACTTTAAATATAATTTTAAAGGATCAGTGCTTTTCTTTTATACTCTTCAAGATTGTATCGAGCAACTTACTTGCTATAGATTGCTTTGAAGATAGAGGAATATGAATAACATTACGAGCCCTATCTACTATGAATACTTCGTTCGTATCGACTCTAAAACCAGAGCCTTTCCTGCTTACATCATTTGCTACAACTAGATTAGAATTAGATGCTTTTAGAAGCTCATAAGCACTATCAATGAGCTTTTCATCAGATAATCTAAAATCAGCTTTAAAGGCTACTAAGTATGTTTTTGGAGACAATTCCTTAACCTTATCTATTATCTTTGGTAGAGGCTTAAGCTTGATGGTTAATTCATGAATCTCTCTACTAGGCAATTTGTAATCATACTTTTTCTCAGGACCAAAATCTGTAACAGCGCTAGTAGCTATTAACACATCATAATCTTTAGCCTTAAGCTCAGAAATAACTTCATTACATATCTCTTCAGTAGTCTCTACACTTATTACTCTCGCACCTCGAGGAGGAGATGCTATACCATGACCGTATATCAGGGTAACCTCTGCTCCTCTCCTTAAAGCTTCATTCGCTATAGCTACTCCCATCTTTCCACTGCTCTTGTTCGTTATGATCCTTACGGGGTCTATGTATTCTAAAGTTGGACCAGCAGTAACAAGCATTTTAATCCCTCTCATACTTTTAATAGACGATCTTCTTATTACTGCTTCAACTATATCGTCCAAGCTTGCTATCTTTGCCTTTCCTTCCTCTATTCTAGGATTAATGAACTCAACGCCTAATGATTCTAGCTTCTTTATATTCTCACTAACTATTGGATGATCATACAAAGACTCATGCATAGCTGGTACTATAATAATGGGTATCTTAGAACCAAAAGCCGTTGATACAACTGTAGTGACAGGAGTATCATCTATGCCACATGCAATCTTGCTTATAGTATTTGCAGTAGAAGGGCAAACTAGAATTAAATCGACTTTATTTTCATGCATTCCAGCCAAGGCTATGTGCTCTATCTTACCAGTCAATTCCGTCACTACAGGATTTCCTGTAGCCCATTCCATTAGGTTTGGGTGTATTATCTCTCGAGCTTTTTGTGACATGATTGTATAAACTTCGGCTCCATGCCTCATAAGCTCACGGGCTATCTTTGGGCACTCAGATGCAGCCACGCTACTAGTTATGCATAAGGCTATCTTTTTCCCTTTCAGCTCTTCTCCCTTTGTACCAATTATATCCTTAGAAGGATGGATGCTCATTTTACATTACCTATTGCCATATCTTTTCTTCTTGAGCATTTCTTGAAGCTTATCAAACTCAGCTTTATCCATATGATAGGAATGTTGTTCATCAGGAAATATTCCTTTCTGAACTTCATCCCTATAAGTCTCTAAAGCTTTAAAAATCTCTTCACTCAAATTGGCATACTTTTTCACAAACCTTGGCGTGAATCTATCGAATAAGCCTAGAAGATCGTGTAAAACAAGTACTTGTCCATCACAGTCTGGACCTGCGCCTATGCCAATCGTTGGGATGCCTAATTCATGAGTGATTATCTTTGTAACTTCGGATGTTAAAGATTCAAGAACCATGGAGAAGGCTCCCGAATCTTCGATGGCTTTTGCATCTTGGATTATCTTCATGGCTTTTGTTGCCTCTTTTCCTTTAACTCTATAACCGCTCAAAAAAGTTGCTGTCTGTGGAGCAAGCCCAACATGCCCCATCACAGGGATTCCTGCATCGGTTATAGCTTTGACAGTATCCTTTATGATTATCCCACCTTCAAGCTTTACAGCGTCACAGCCTCCTTCTTTTATGAACTGACCTGCATTTCTTATAGTATCCTCTTTACTCACATTAAAGGACATAAAGGGCATATCCCCAACTATTAGGGCATGCTTCACCCCTCTCTTCACTGCCTTACAATGGTAAATCATCTCATCCATCGTTATAGGCAAGGTTGAATCGTATCCTAATACCACCATGCTACAAGTATCGCCAACAAGTATGATATCTATGCCAGCCTTATCTGCAAGAAGAGCAGTAGGATAATCATAGGCAGTAATCATGGTAATCTTCCTTTTTCCTT
>Ga0315314_1002893_pt1 | contig 13863 bp, 13 predicted proteins | sample TDP9_MG_FD_203631 | JGI IMG/M metagenome (GOLD analysis project Ga0315314, IMG submission 203631) | Freshwater sediment microbial communities from Lake Towuti, South Sulawesi, Indonesia - TDP9 | ecosystem: Environmental > Aquatic > Freshwater > Lake > Sediment | place: Indonesia: South Sulawesi...
AGAGGAACATGGCCTTGATCTGATACGGGTACATGTCCCCCATGGAGGGGATGATCTCCTCGTAGATGTCGCTGCTGAAGGGGTACCAGGCCCGCTTGGCCGGGTAGCCCTGGAAGATCGTGGACTCCTCGTAGGTGGTCTCGTGGCGGATGATGCTGATTCCAAACGGGTTGGCTTTCTCTGGCATCATTTTGCCGAAGTCGAAGGCGCCCCCGGTGATCGGGTAGGTGGTGGCCTTGATCAGCCCGCCCTTGTAGTCATGGTTCCCGTTGATCAGGTTCAGGCTCATCCAGGCCAGGACGTTGTAGAAGCCGTTGGTGTGCTGGGCCGCCCCGCGGTGAACATCCACGACCGACTTCCGTCCATGGCTCACGAACTCGCGGGCCAGATCCACGATGTCCTGCGGGTCGATCCCACAGATCTCTGCCCATTCTGCAATCGTCCGGGTCGCGGAAGAGTCAATAAGCACCATGAACGCCGTCTTGGCTGTAAGCCCCTGGATAGTCGGGCTCGCAATGAGCTCGCCCTCCACGGCGGCCTTGTCGTCGTTGGGATCGAAGGGCAGGGCCTTGCCGTCCTTCCAAACCAGGAACGGATCGAACTCCCAGGTCTTGCCTGCCGGGTTCTTTCGCTCCTCTTTCTTCAGGCCGATGTCTGACCCGCGGAGGAACGACCCGGGCGTGCCGTCAGCGTCAAGCCTCACGAGCCACGCGGCGTTTGTCCAGGTCGGCTCCTTGTCCGCCATGGCCGCCGCGCGGTTGGCGTTCCGCAGGTAGGTCCCGTTGTAGTGCCCGTTCTCCAGGATCCAGCGGATCATGCCGAGAGCCAGGGCGCCGTCCGCACCCGGCTTCACCGGAATCCATTTCCAGGCCTTGCTGGCCGTCTTGGAGTGGCGCGGGTCCACGACTGCGAACTTGAGGCGACCGTCAGTGATCCCCTCCGTGAGGGCCTTGGACCGGTGGGTGGGGCCGTAGTTGCCCTCCAGTGGGGAGGCGCCGACGAAGATGATGAACTCGGAGTATTGGGCGTCGGCCTGCCAGTAGAACTTCGGCCCGCCGCTGAATTTCCCCTCCACGAACTGGTCGGCCATGGCCTTGCAGGTGAAGTAGAGGGAGCCCTGGCAGACTGTGGTGTGGCCGTGGGCATTCGTGGAGCCGAAGGCGTCGCGAGTGAAGCGACCGATGAGGTCGCCGCGGCCGGCCTTGAGGCGTCCCCAGACAAAGGCCATCTGGTTGTTCTTGGGGCCGAAGTCCGGGTGATCGGGATCGATGAGCTTGTCCAGGTTGGCGGCGTGCCTGGCCTTGAACTCGGCCACCGTCATCTTCTTGCTCCGGATGGCATCGACGTCGGCAGACATGGCGGCCGCAACCTTGGGGTCACGCAGGGCGTAAAGATCGCGCAGACCCTCGACCTTTCGGTTTTCCTCGCCCGCGACGTCCTTGAAGAGGTAGCCGCCCTCGACGATCTCACTCACAGCTTGCTCGAAGGGAATGCTGACCCACCTGTTCTCGCCGCGCTTACCCGACCGCTTCAGGACCCGGACGATGCGATAGGGATCGTATGCGCATTGCAGCCCTGCCTGCCCCTTCGGGCACAGCGGCGCATCCATCCTCGCAGTCTCGACGGGTGAGGTGGCGTAGGGCAGGTGCGGGGCCAGGGACCAGGGGCTGTATGGGCTCCCGTCGATCTTGACGACCACCCCGTCTAGCATCTTCGCCTTGATGGGACAGCCGGTGTTGCATTGGAGGCAGACGGTGTAGAGGAAGTTCTCGGGCCTGGAGAGGGCGTACTCCTCGCCGGCCGCCAGGGCACCTGTCTCAGCCCGCCGGAGGAGATCCTGCATCCATTGCATCCGCTCGGCCAGGATCAGCGATCCGCCCAGGATGGCCGACCCCTTGAGGAAATCGCGACGCGCCAACGGGCATCCAGTCGCACGCGGAGTCTCTTGTTCGCTGATTCGCTCTGTCATGATGTCCACCTCCCTTCGCTCGTCTAGGCGCCGTGGCAGGGCAGACAGGCCTTGAGCGCATCCGCCTCGCCGGTTTCTGAGGTCAGGTAATACACCCGCGACTGGGTGCCGAGGCTCACCTTCAACTGGATCCCGCGGTGGAAACCGAGGAGCTGCATGGCCAGGCCTTTGGGATTGTTCCTGTCGCCGAAGTACATGGCCCCACACGGGCAGGTGGTCACGCACGCCGGAAGCATGCCGGCATTGAGCCGGTGGAGACAGAAGTGGCACTTGCGTCCGCTCTTCACCGGCGCTCTGCCTTCGGTCCGCTTGAACCGCTGGTCGTATTCAAAGTTGGCCTGCTGTTCGTAGGGTTGAAACGCGGGCAGCTCCTTCGTGAAGAAGGTTCCTTCGTCATACGACAGGGCCCGATACGGGCAGGCCTTCGCCGCTGCGTCGTAGGCACGCTTGTCCTGGAACTTCTCGTAGACAATGGCGACGATGCCGTCGGGCCGCTTGCTGACCGCCCCCGGGCTGATCGCGTTGGCGGCTTTCGCGCAGGGTGGGTTGTCACACTGCATGCAGTTGGTGGGCATGAAGATGCGAGACACCTGCGGATACTCCCCGACCTCGACCTCCGGCACGCTCCGGTAGATGACCCCAGGCGGCAGCATGTTCTCGGCCATGCAGGCCACCGAACAGGAATTGCACCCTGAGCACTTCTTGGTGTTGATCACCATGATCCAACCGCGTTGGCTGACGGGCTTCTTCAGGGCCTGCTGGAGATCCTCCAGCATAGCCCGGAGTTCCGCCGTCCGCGTCGGTGCCGACCGTACCATCGCCCCCACCTCCTTGGGACGCCCCATCCGTCCCGATCTCTCGCCGTCGCCGCCGGCGACAGCCGTCCGCGAAAAACAAAAAGGAGACCAATCCCTTGACGGGACGGATCGGAGGACCGTCGCTCTGTCGGAAACTTTAGCACAGGCCCCCGAGGCTGTCTGTCGGGGAAGGCCCGAAAAATGCGGAGAAGCTTGTCAGGGAAAACCCGACAGAGGTGATTTCAGATTGCAGACTTTCCATTTTCGATTTAATCCGCAATCTGCAATCTTAAATCTGCAATGGGAGTCAGTCGGTTTCCTTGAGAATGCCGTACTGAAGGGCATAGCGCACGAGCTCGGCGCGGCCCTTGAGTCCCAGCTTCTCCATGAGGCGGGCCTTGTAGGTCTCCACGGACTTTACACCGATGCGGAGCCGATCGGCGACCTGCTGGTTGGTGTGGCCGTAGGCGAGGAGTCGGAGGACCTCACGCTCGCGGTCGCTGAGAACGCTTGGACCATCGGCGGCCGGACGGGCTGCGACGACCTCCTCCACCAAGCCCCTGGCCATGGCGGGATCCAGGAACACCTCGCCTCGTGCGGCGGCGCGGATGGCCGCCAGGAGCTCCGTGTCGGCGGCCCGCTTGAGGACGTACCCGGACGCTCCCGCACGGAGGACCTGCCGGAGGTACCCCTGGTCATCGTGCATGGAGAGAATCAGAACCTTCACGCCGGGCAGCTCCCGCTTGATGCGGGCGGTAGCGTCAATCCCGTTGACGCCGGGCATGCCGATATCCATGACCACGAGGTCGGGGCGCAGGGCCTGGGTCAGCCGGATGGCTTCGGCGCCATCAGACGCCTCGCCGATGACCTCCAGGTCGCACTGGCTGGCCAACAGGACGCGGAGGCCGGCCCGCAGGACCGTGTGGTCATCCGCCAAGAGAATGCGAATCCGCCTGCCTCCCGCCATTCGAAGTCCCCGTCGGCAACGGCAGCTCCACAAAGATGGTCGTTCCACCGCCTCGGATAGATTCGATGGTAAGGGTGCCGCCCAAGAGTGTTGCGCGTTCGCGCATGCCGAACAGGCCCAGGCACCGCTCGTCGCGCGTGCCGCTCATGCACGTCGCGACGTCGAGGCCGCGGCCGTCGTCCTCCACGATCAGCGTGACGGAACCACCCCCCGCTTCCAGGACCACGCTCACGGTGCTCGCCCCGGCGTGGCGAGCAACGTTGGTCAGCGCCTCCTGCGCGATCCGATACAGGGCGGTCTCCAGGGGACCCTCGAGCCGCGGCCCGGTGCGCAGGTTGGTCTCGAAGGTCAGCTCGGCGCGGGATCGCTCCAGTTCCGCCGTCATTGCGTTGAAGGCCGACGCAAGTTGGCCGATCTCGTCCGTGCGATCCACGGGAACCCGCCGAGTCAGGTCACCGGCCTGCACGGCCCGGGCGCTGTCCCGCAGCCGCCGGATCGGCTGGACTGTCCGCCCGGAAAACCGCCAGATGCTGCCGATCCCCACCAGCATGAGCACAAAAAGGACTCCGAACACCTTGGCCGCCAGGCTCCAGTAAAGACGGTCTACGCCCGCCCGCGAAATCCCCAGACGGACCGCGCCAACCGGCACTCCCCGCATTCGGATAGGGATGGCAACGTCGTACAGGCGCTCGCCGCGAGGACCGGTGAGCGGCCTGAGAGAGGACTCGGGCCGGGACAGGATCTCCGTAGTGCGGGGATCCTGCGAGGTCAGGTGTACCTCAGCCGGGTCCGTGTGCGCCAAGACCTGCCCCTGGGTATCCAAGATAATCGCGTAGACGATCTCCCCCTCCTCGGCCGTGTCGGGCCGGCGAGTCTTTCTCAGGAGCTGGACGAGCTTGAACAGGGCGTAATCGTCTTCACGGAGGATAGGGTCCAGCGCTTGCTGCGCCAGGTGGGCAGCGGTGAGAAGGCCGCGGCTCTGGAGTTCCTTCTCCAAGACCTGCCGCTCGTGCCACAGCAGGTATCCCACGACCCCCAGGATGACGAGGGAGACGAAGGTGAAGATTCGGCTGGTCAGAACAAACGCTAGCGAAGAACGAAGCTGGTGCCACCGGCTCACCGCAGCCTCGCCCGCTCCACCACCCGGAGCATCTCCCGGATGCCGTCGTAGAGGCTCTCCTCCCCCGGAATGAACCGTTCCACCCCGAGGCGACGCAGGACCCCCTGAGCGGCCGGGTCCTCATGGAGCTTCAGAAAGAGTTCGCGTAGCGCCCGTTTGCTGCCCGGATCGAGATCCCTGGGAACTCCGACAGGATGAGACCCAAAGGGCGGCGAGCGGTGAATGATGCGGGTCCGGGCAATCAGGGCGGGCCGGGTGCCTTGGAAGTAGTCGTGGATCAGGCTGTCCACCGCGGCACCGTCCACAACGGCTTCTGCCACGGCTTCGATGGAGTTGTCGTGGCTATAGGTGAAGATGGTCTTGGCGAAGAACCTGGCGAGCTTGAGCCTGTGTGCCACCAGGTAGTAGACCGGATACAGATACCCCGAGGTGGACAGTGGATCCGTGAAGGCAAATCGCTTGTCGCGCAACTCCTCAAACGAGGCCAGCGGGCTTCCGGCGGGGACGATGATGTAAGAGCGGTAGGTCGGGCTGCCGCGGATGACAGGAACCGCCAGGAGTTCCACCCGGTACTGGCGGTGAGCGTGCACATACGTTCCGGAGCAGAGGATGGCCGCATCCAGCTTCCCGGTTCCCAGCATGTCATTGACTTCCTGATACGTTCGCCGCTGCTTCATCTCCACCGGCCGCCCGAGCTTGGTGGCAATGTAGTCCATCAGCTCCTGGTAGACAGTGATCGTCTCCTCGGGTGAGATCATGGCAGCAACAGCGATTCGCAGCGGCGCCAGCGACTTCTCCGGCGTCGATCCGAATGCCGGTCCGGCGCTTCCCCCTGCCGCGAGGAGCGCGAGGACGATCGCGATCAGAACCACGTGGGTACGACACCAACGTTGCTTCATCGCTTCTCCCTGCGTCATACGAGGGCCGAATCCGCTCTTGCGTCTCACTCTAAACCACCTGCGCCGGCCTGCCAAGAAGAAAGCGGGGTGAATCACGAATCGGGATTTGGGCCGCCGATCCACACCTTTCGCTCGCGACGGGAGGAGCAAGGCTTGACAATCCGCCATTGATCCAGGAACATATGCGCAAATCTGCATATGAGGAGTGCATCCGTCCGTGAAGGAATTGCTTCGTCTGCTCGCCACATTGACCGATCCGACGCGCCTCAGGCTCCTGCGCCTTGTGCAGCGGCAGGAGTTGTGCGTGTGTGAACTCATGGACGCCCTCCAGATCCCGCAGTACAAGGTGTCCCGGCACCTGCGCTTGCTGCGGTCCGCCGGCCTGGTCGAGGCGAGCCGCAGCGGCCGCTGGATGCACTATCGGATCAGCCACAGGGCAGCTTCCAGCAACTTCCACCAGCAGTTGCTCAAATTGCTGGAGGTCCATCTCCGGCATCTGCCCGAGCTCAGGCGGGATGACGCCCGCCTCGAGAAACGCCTGGCCCTGCGCCGGGAGGGGCGGTGCGTGGTGGGGCAACGATGAGGCGATTCCGTTTGTCTCAATATATGCACTTTCGCGCATACGGAACACAGCATGTTTCTCGCGCATAAGCAGGCTGGCTGCCTTTCCCCTTCAGGAGGTCTCGCATGACTGACGGCGTTGCCCGGAAACTCTCCTTCCTTAATCGGTATCTCACGCTCTGGATCTTCCTGGCCATGGCGGCGGGCGTGGGGCAGGGATACTACTTCACCGCCAGCACGACCTGGATTTCCGCCTTCCAGGTTGGAACGACCTCGATCCCAATCGCCGTGGGCCTGATCCTGATGATGTACCCTCCTTTGGCTCGGGTGAAATATGAAGAACTCCATCGAGTTTTCAGCCAGGCGAAGATTCTCTCTTTCTCGCTCATCCTCAACTGGATCGTGGGACCAATCCTGATGTTTGCCCTAGCCGTTGCTTTTCTTTCAGGATATTCGGAATACGCAGTGGGTCTCATCCTGGTGGGTCTGGCCCGTTGCATCGCCATGGTGATCGTCTGGAATGAGCTGGCCGGGGGGCACCGGGAATACTGCGCCGGCCTCGTAGCGTTTAATGCCATCTTCCAGATGGCCTTGTACGCTGTTTATGCCTATCTCTTCATTTGCGTGTTTCCCAAATGGCTGGGGCTGGGGTTCGCCCGGGACATTCAGGTGTCTATCCTGGACGTTGTGGTCACGGTGTTGATCTACCTGGGCATTCCCTTTTTTGGGGGCCTGATCACCCGCTTTACGCTTATCCCCTGGAAAGGGAAGGAGTGGTACGAAACGAGATTCATCCCGAAAATCAGCCCCATCACTCTCATCGCCCTGCTCTTCACCATCGTGGTCATGTTTTCACTGAAGGGGGAGTATATCATCACCCTGCCCTTCGACGTGGTGCGGATCGCCATTCCCCTGTCTCTTTACTTTCTCATCATGTTCTTTCTCACTTTCTACCTGGCGCACAAGCTGGGGGCAGAATATCCCGTATCCGCCACGCTCTCTTTTACCTCCGCCTCCAACGACTTTGAGCTGGCCATTGCTGTGGCCGTAGCGGTTTTCGGTTTGAACTCCGGGGCCGCGTTTGCGGCTGTCATCGGCCCGTTGGTCGAGGTGCCGGTCCTGATTAGCCTGGTCAACGTGGCGTTCTGGTTCCAGAGACGATACTTCACCGCCACCGACATGCGAAAGGGCGCTACGGTGCGCTGACTGTCCTCTGCGCCTGATGGGCGAGGAGGGGAGGAAACGTGGCGACACCGATCAAGGTGATGTTCGTCTGCAGCGGTCGATCGGGAAGCTCTCGTAAGGCTGGGAGAAACGCATGCGCAAAGTGGAGCCGGCCCCAGGGTACCCCCCGGAAGAGGGGCGGTACCTACGCGGCAATGATTACTCTCCCGTCGCCGTCGTGGTGATCTTGATTTACAACCAGGAGAGTATTCCGCCTGATATCGAAAAGCTCGTGCGGGTCGGCGTGGAGAGCGGCGCTGCGCTTTCCGGAACATTGCAGACAGAGAATATCGGCATCGAGAAGATCATCTGCAATGTCGTGGCCAACCCCAATATTCGCTATCTGATCCTCTTCGGCCCGGAATCTCCCGGACACCAGTGTGGGGAAGCCCTCTCGATGTTGGTTCAGAATGGCGTGGACGAACGCCGGCGCATAATCGGCGCTCAGGCCCTGACGCCTTACCTTTTCAATCTGCCGATGGAGTACATCACCCGGTTTCGACAGCAAGTCCAGATCATCAACCTAGTGGACGAAGGAGAGCCGGACCTACTCCGCTCCGCTGTTCACTGTTGCTTTCAGGAAGAACCGGTGCCCTTCCGGAACTATACCCTTCACGATCCCGGTGCCTACCCGGAAGACCCCCTTTCCGGGCAGCTCACCTGGCGGGTTACCCGACCCCAGGCGGAGCCGAAGGACGACGTCGAACGCCAGCAGAGGGAAAAACTCAGAGACATTATGGCGCGATTCAAGAAAGCTTCCGAGAAGAGGCCCCACTAGATCCCTTGGCCGAAGATGAGCTGTACAGGGTATGCGAGAGGAGGAAAAGCATGAAGATTCAGGTTGCCGGCCCCGGATGTCCGCGGTGTCATACCACGGAGAGGAACGCGATCAATGCCTGTGCAGAGCTGAACCTCCCGGCGGACATCTCCCACGTGTACGACGTGAAGGAGTTCGTGAAACTTGGAGTTCGGATCACGCCTGCGGTGATTGTGGACGGGAAGATCGTTAGCTCGGGCAAGGTCCCGACCGTTCAGGACCTGAAGGCGATTTTCTTGGCGGCGGCCTCTGGTCATTGACCCCTTAGCAGGGACGGCAACAGGAGACAGCTCCCACGGCAGCCAACGGCAGAGGAGGGGGGCTGGAGAGATGCCATGAGCGTGCTGACAGGGAAGCGATTCGGCTTCCTGGGTGCCGGCGTGATCGCGGAGGTCTTCATCCGCCGGATTCTCAAGAGCAACCTGGCCAGACCCGAGGACATTCTGGCCTCCGACATCAACGGCCCGATCCTCGAGCGCCTGGCGATCACATTTCGGGTCCGGGCCATGGGGAGCAACAGCGAGGTCGTGCCGGGAAGTGATTTCGTGTTCGTGGCTGTCCCGCCGCTGGCGGTGATCACGGTGCTGAGGGAAGTCGCGCCCGCTCTGCGCGATGACCATATGATCCTGTCCCTGGCTGCGGCTGTCTCCACGGAACTCATGGAATCAGCGATCGGTAAGCCGGTTCCCGTGGTGCGTCTGATCCCGAACACTCCATCCTGGATCGGAGAAGGGATGAACCCATATTGCCTGGGCAGTCACGTTGGCCCGTCGGAAGCGGAGACGGCGCGAACATTGCTCAAGGTCCTCGGCAAAGCCAAGGAGATCCCCGAAGAGCAGATGGCTGTCGCCACCGCCCTGACGGCGGTTGGTCCAGCCTACGTGTTCCCGATCATTGCAGCCCTCGCCGATGCCACCATCGCCCAGGGGCTCCCACCCCACGTCGCGCTGCCTGCTGCGACCCAGGTGGTCCTCGGCGCCGCCAGGCTGGTAGCAGACACCGAGCGTAGTCCGAAGAGCCTTTGCTTGATGATCGGCACCCGGACCCTCGACGAAGGTGCAGCCCGCCATTTGTTCATGCAGGCCGTTCAGCAAGCGCACGAAAAGCTCCTTGCCGCGGAGGCAAGAGTATCGGCTACCGCCCATCAGCTCTTTCAGGCGCAGTAGCCAAGACAGGCCATCCTGTTTGTGCCGACTGAGCGACGCGCTGCGGCGCAGGTCCCGAGGTGCTCTTGGGTTCAGCCCGGATTTTTCACCGCGGAGATCGCCGAGATCGCAGAGCCAGACGCGATAGGTCCTTCCTTCATCCAGGCTGGGAAAAATCGTTCCGACTCTGAAGAACTGTTGTTCCTGGATTTACAGGGAATATCTTGTCTTCTCTGCGGCCTCCGCGGGCTCTGCGGTAAGACTGAAACGTTTGGGTTCAGAAGAGGACCAGGGATAGGAGGGCGCCCACGGCGACGACAAGCAGCAGGTCCGCGTTCCTCCAGAGCGCGATCCACGCTGCCAGCATGAGCCCCCAGGTCTTCCAATCCACCAGGGCCTCCTGCGCAAAGCGGTAGGCAACGAACAGCAGCAAGCCGATGAAAGCGGCCAGGATTCCGCGGACCATCATCTGGATGGGCCGCGATCGTTTGATCCGGTCGTAGTGAGGCACCAGCGCGGTGACGATTAAAAACGATGGGAAGAACACCGCGATCGTGCCCAGAAGTGCGCCTGCCAGGCCGCCAGCCTTGTAACCAACAAACGTCGCCGTGATCACAATGGGCCCGGGCGTTACCTGGCCCAGCGCGATCCCATCAATGAATTCCCGCGTGCTCACCCATCCGAAGCGGTCCACCACCTCTCGCTGGATCAGCGGGACAGACGTGAAACCGCCTCCAAAGGCCATCAGGTCCACCTTCATGAAGGTCAAGTTCAATCAGGCGAGGTTCGGGGCGAACGCGATCGGGGCAACCAGAAGACACGCCGCCACAGCCGCCGCCACCATCCGGCCCCGGGGAGTCATTGACGCCCCCCTTGTGCGAGCGTGGTCCCCGGATGCCCTCGCATCAGGCTAAGAGCCAAGAGAGCGGCGCCCACGAGCACCAGCACCAGGCTAACCCGAAGGGCCAATGCCCCAAAGGCCAGAGCCGCGAGAACCACACCCCGCCAGCCAGAGAGCGCACTCCGGATCATGGACACGCAGGCGTTCAGGATGATGGCAACGACGATGGCGGCCAGGCCGGTGAAGAGGGATCGGACCAATGGGAGATTGCCGAACGAGAAATACGCTGCGGACAGGATGGTCATCAACAGGAAGGCCGGCAGCACGAACGCCACAGCAGCCGCAGCGGCGCCCGGTAGGCCGCGAAGGCGGTAGCCCACATACGCGGACAACTGCATCACGGTGGCGCCCGGGATCACCTGACAGAGCGCCATGGCCTCCTTGAACTCCTCATCCGTGAGCCACTGCCGCTTGCCGACGCACTCCTGCCGGACGTACGCCATCATGGCCGGCCCACCGTAGGCCGTCGCCCCGAGACGGAGGAAAGCGCAGAACAGTTGCAACAGGGAGACGTCAGACATTACGCGGTTTGCTCCGGCAGACGACTTCCCTATTTCTCCTGACACCCCGTCTCAAATGAAGTAAGAGGATTCCCCGATTGCGATGATCTTTTCGTCCGTATGAATCCACACCAGGACATTGCTGAAGGCCTTCAACACCCCGTGGGAGAATACGTACGGACTCCTCACGGGGATCTCCACAATCCGGCTTTCGAGTTGCGTAATTCTCGCTGCTCCCTCCTCTGGTCCACAGGCGATTGCCGGTCGCACACCAGCGGGTCGGCTCAGGGGCGCGCGAGGGAGCCACACCACGGGGCCAGGCGATCTCGCGCGAGGCGGGCTGCTGTATCGCGAGGACCGGCTGATGCGCGGCAGCATAGGGGCCGCGGGGACAGCTGGGCGCGGCCCCGCCCGTTCCACCGGGAGGTAGTTTCTGGGCACAGCCTCTGGCCCAACCACAAAGACATGGAGAGGACGAAGTCCTCTCCCTCGCATTCTTTGTGCCCCGGCGACCTACTTCTGCTCCTTAAGCAGCTCCTCCAGCAACGGCTTTGTTTTGGCTTCCAGCTCGTCCCAGTACTTGGTGTACTCGACCGGTCCCATGTAGCGCTGCACCAGGCCCAGCTCCTCCATCTTCTTCTTAACAACGTCGCTCTCCATGGCCCGCTTGACGGCGCTAGCCAGGATCTCCACGACCTCCGGGGGAGTTCCCGCCCGGACGGAGATGCCGCGGGACGAGGCGAAGTACATCTTGTACCCCTGGGACTCAAAGGTAGGGACGTCCGGGAAGAGGGGGCTTGGCTCCTTCTCCATGATCGCCAGGTAGCGAATGGCGCCGCTCCTGAAGTGGGCAGTGGGGGTTCCCGCCGTGAGATCGACGGCGTCCACGTGGCCTCCCAGGATGGCGTTCATGGCAGGCGCGCCGCCCTCGAAGTGGACGAAGCGGAACCTGATGCCGGCCGCCTTCTGGAAGTGCACCGCCGCCAGATGGTTGTTGCCCAGCAGGCCGCTGGTCCCCACTTTCAGGCCGTCGGGGTTGGCCTTGGCGGCGGCCACCAGATCCTTGAGGGACTTGATGGGGCTGTCGGCCCTGACCATCAGGCACTCGGGGTCAACCACCTGATTGGCCACCTGCTGCAGGTCCTTCCGGCCGAAGACCGCCTTCCGAGCAGGTTCGAGATAGTTGTTGAGGGTGCTGGGCAGGTTGGTGTTGCCGATGGTGTAGCCATCGGGCTTCGACCTGACCAGCTCCGTGGTGCCCACCTGTCCCGTGGCCCCTGGCTTATTGACGATCGCGATGGGGACGCCCAGGTCCTTCTCCATGGCGGCGGCCAGCACCCGGAAGGCGAGGTCGGTCGGGCCCCCGGCCGTCTGGTTGATGATGAAGGTGATCGTCCTGCCCTTCTCGGGGAAGTCCACTTTCTTGACGGGGGCAGCGGCCTGGGAATGGGTGGGACTGAGGGGGGACGCAGGTTGGGTGCTCGAGGTCACCAGCACACTCATCGCCGCAGCCCCAGCCAGCAAAGAAACAATCAAACGGTTCATCGTGTCCTCCTTGTTTGTGAGGTTCTTTGGCGATGTGCAGACTATCTCTGCGCTGCCATTCACCTGCTGGCAAATTGAAATCCCTGATGCGACGGGTGATGCCTGCATCGGCCAGAAGCAAACCCGATAGGAAGTTGGAAACTGTGCGTGGCTGGCAGAGCCCAGGACACGGAAGTCGTGGCCGCCGGGACAGCCGAGCCAGGAACAGAAAAACCCATCCAGGGACAGAACAGCAGGGGGAATCCGACGTTGGTGGGGACGCTACCACCGGCGGACTGACGGGTCAAGCGGAATCCCGCGGATCTCGGGCGCCGGGGGAGACAGACCAGAGCCCCAGACCCTCGCTACACGATAACAGGGTCGGGGAGGGGGGTGCCGGCTCATTCGTAGGTCTCCGTCGGGAGACTGACGGCGTTCTTGCTCTCGCTCGGGAGAGACGTCCCGCGGCTGACAAACGGGTGCCACCCGACTCCCCGCTTCACCTCCCCGGATGCCCAAATTACTGGCTCGATGGTTGGAGCGCTTCCCTCGGCAAACGCGCGCAGGTAGGCCGCCAGTTGATCGACGACGCAGTCCAGCAAGAGCTTCCCCTTTTCTCGCGTCGCCTTGCGGGCATCGGGATTCTCGACCATCTCCGCGCGCACCTTATGGGGCGCAATGTAGCTCAGGGCGGACGTCTCGAACTCTTGCGCATGCCCCGGAGCCGTTTGAGAATCCAGATGTTTGAGCGGAAGATCCTGCGGAAGCAGGTCCCAGTAGGAGAAGAAGCGGAGATCCATCTCGGGCAATTGATTTCGAAATCGATCCATGACGGACGATAACGGCCTGGCATTCCCGCCGTGCCCGTTAATGACGAGGACCTTCCTCAGGCCCCCGCGGGCGAGGCTCTCCACATGGTCGAATACATATTCGATGAAGATCTCCCAGCGCGAGGTTAAGGAACCAATGTGCTTCATGTGGTGTTCCGACACCCCGACGCTGATCGTTGGAGTGATGACGGCCAGAGGAGCCACCATCTGCGCGGCCCGACGGCTGACGAAATTGACCTCCGTGCAGTCTGTGGACATCTCGAGGTGGTGAAGATGCTGCTCCGTTGCGGCGACCGGCACGATCCCGATCTGCGTCCGCTTTGATTCGATCAGCGCACGGATCTCCCCTCGCGTGAAGTCCCCCAGCAAAACACGAGGCTCCCGGTCTCTGTTTCTCATGGAAGTCCCTTCTTCCCAGAGTTTCCTCTGATGAGAACGCGGCGCCTGTCTCCCATTGTACCGTGGCGCAATTGAGCCACCCAGCAGCGGATCCCCACGCGCCCTTCGGCCTGCGTCATCGACTGGTGCGGATGAGCTGGCCGGGGTGTCCTCACCACTGGTCAGGACGGCAATCGGCTTCATGGTGGCTCCTCGGGGCACAGGGAAGAG
>Ga0315314_1002894_pt1 | contig 13861 bp, 11 predicted proteins | sample TDP9_MG_FD_203631 | JGI IMG/M metagenome (GOLD analysis project Ga0315314, IMG submission 203631) | Freshwater sediment microbial communities from Lake Towuti, South Sulawesi, Indonesia - TDP9 | ecosystem: Environmental > Aquatic > Freshwater > Lake > Sediment | place: Indonesia: South Sulawesi...
CTATCATGTCCAATTGTTCAGCCACAGCTCGATTGCTGGGGAAAATCCGGGTTCCAAGCGTGTTTGCGGCTCTCCGCTTTGCCTGCTTATACTCTTTTTCTTGTTGCGTATAAAGAAGAACAGCGACTTCTCGGGCGACCCTTTCCCTGGTTGAATCGGAGCGCTTGCCACGCACAATTTTGCCTCAAAACTTTATCCAGCAATGGTCGGCTGGATGATTTGTCCTGGTTGTGCAACCAGTTTGGATTTGCGTATGCCGACATGACGCATGGGTGCAACTTTTTTTGCTTCGTTGTAGATGTCTGAGGCGATCTTTCCAAGCACGACTTCTTGGACAAACTGGTCGAAAGTGAGCACCTTGGACTTTTCATCCACGATTCGCTTCATTATGGCTCGTAGGGCTTCTTCTTGGCTTGTTCTTATTCGAGTCAGGGTGAAGGCGCAGACGGCTAGCCTTAGCTGGTATCCATCTTTGGTTGTTATGTTCTGATTTGAGTCGATTCGCGTGGTTTTTCTTCTTACAAGGCTGCGCAGGTAGTCGCGGCTGTATTCGTGTCCTTTGAAGATTGTTCTGGCGGTTTTGCCTTCAATATCTGATACCTGAAAGTACATTTTGAGGTATTGATGGGCGAAGTCGTTGGTTAAATCGTAGAGTGTGGCGTCGACTACTCTGCCCACGAGTCTAGATGCTTCGTCGGCTGGAACAGAGCCCAGCTCAGTGGCGCCGAAATACGTTGGAGCCACGATTGAGTACCAGTCTTTGTCACGCCACTTGTCGCGTACACGCTTTTTTGTAGACACGTTGAGTCCTCGTTGCGTCTGAGAATGGTGGGAGTGGAGTATTAAAACCTTAGCCTAAGGATGGTGGAGCCAGTGCGGTGGTGGTGACAAATTGTTCCTAGTGTCATCACCATCCTGCATTGCTGGGGCTGTGAAGGTAATTTTAGAAGAAGAAGGGCGTAATTCACTTATGCCTTCTTCTACTGCACGCTGCGAGGGCGGTGTGCGAACAGAAGTAGTTGAACACGCAAATGCAGACTGTTTGTTTGGCGATGAAGAAATGATGAGGCATATTACGTTGTGGAGTGAGCTTTATGGTTGGATTGGTTTTTTATGGGTGTTTTTAACTGAATTCTTGACTATCTTTATCCTGCTTTAACTAACGAAATCCAACAACCCACAAAACACTCATGCAAGGATTGCAATGACTAATCATTAACTACTGATAGCGTTAGTTCCAGTAACCTCTCCCAAAACGTTTGTTTCCTCTCAACGCAAACACTTTAGAACACATCCCCTCCTTCGCATCTAAACAGTGACCGTTGGAAGTGTCTCGACTCACAAGGCAAAGAGACAAATGGCACTTTCTAAGAATGGACGCCAGATGGGACCGCACAGTGGTGCCAATCTATGAGAGCGCAGCCCGAGGCAAATGCGTTCCACTGCTAAAAACCCTTCTCACAAGCCACTGCAAAAACGAATGCGCCTACTGCACCTTCAGAGCAGACCGAAACTGCCAAAGACAAACATGGGAACCAAAAAAATTGGCTGAAATCACAACGCACCTGTGGAAGGAAAGAAAAATCTGCGGTCTATTCCTAAGTTGTTCCGTGGCTCACGACCCTGACCGTGTCACGGAGGGCCAGTTCGAAGTCCTGCGCATCCTCCGAAGCATGGGCTTCACGGGCTACATCCACTTGAGGCTAATGCCTGGGGCAAACTGCCACTACATACGGGAAGCAGTCGAACTAGCCGACCGAGTTGGAATAAACCTTGAAGCCCCCAACAAAGATGTCTTCGACGCGCTGTGCCCCAACAAAGGCGGCTTCAATGAAGCTGTATTGAAGCGCGTAGATCGAATCGTCTATGAAGTCAAACGCGTGGAAAAGGAGGCTAGAAAAAGTAGGTTTGGGTTTGGTCGCAGCGGCGTCGACACCCAGATGATCGTTGGGGCAGCAGCTGACAATGACCTGGAATATGTGCAGGTTTCTGAATGGCTCTACAAAACGCAAGGCTTAAAGAGGGTATACTACAGCGGTTTCGAGCCAGTAGAGCGCACACCATTGGAAAATCACGCACCGTGCCCACCTGCACGCGAACATCGCTTATACCAGTGCTCATTCCTCATCCGAGACTACGATTTCACAGCCGACTCCTTCTCTGAAATAGCCGATGAAAACGGTTTCTTGCCCAAAACAGACCCCAAAATGGCTTTGGCAAAAGCACATCGGGACAGGTTTCCCATCGACCTAAACGAGGCTTCGTATCATGAAATCCTCCATATCCCAAAAATCGGACCTACCAGAGCCAAGAGGATAATAGGCACGAGACAAAGAAGACAAATTCGATGTTTCAAAGACCTGGAACAAATAATTGGAGCGGGGTTGACCCGAGAGGTAAGCCCATACGTGGAGTTGAAAGACAAGCGGTTAACAGATTTCTGAAAAGGAAAGTAAATAAGGACAACCTGTAATAAATACGGCAAAACAACTACAATATCCATCGCAAAAGAGTGAGGGTCAAGTTTGAAGAGGACGTTTTTCACAATTGTTCTCTTTGCGCTCTGCATCTTTCCAGTCTTAACTATGGCTTTAACTCCGTCCGCAACAGCGTCGCCAACACCAGCGTCATTCGACGTAAAAGTCGACCACATAGTGCAGATCAGAAACGGGGGACTAATAACAATCAACGACACGATCAGGCTTTCACCCAAACCCGGCGAAACAGCGTTGCTATCAAACTACACCTTAGGCATGCCATTCGGCTACCAGTACAACCTAGACTACACCTTCGCATACGAAACCTCAAACCCAAATTCTAAGCTGAGACTAGAATTGGATGCAAGCATGGGAAGAATAGGCTTTTACGGAGTAAATGTAATCTTTCCACAAGCCACTAACCTCACAGCCCAGGGGCAATACGAGTTCACCCTAATTTTTGTCTTCTCAAACAGCGTTTCCTTCAGTCCAATAGTTGAAACCTACAACGCCAGTTTTCCAGCTTACCCCAGCCTAACTCAAAATGCATCACAAGCAAACCTGGCAATAATCTTTCCGACGGGGTTCAACTACACTGCGAGTTCATTTGAAAGTCAAGGCGCCAATTTCATCAGAACCATAAGAGGTTCCCAGCAATATTTCAACTATACCAAAGGCTTTTTGAATGAATTCTCAGACCAAGCCGGGTGGTTCGCTTTCGCAAAGTCTCAGACCGCCCTAGAACTATTAGAGGTCAAGGAAGTCAACCGTGAAATCACATTGGGCGGGGAGCAAATAGCCGTGTCTAACTCTTATAGACTGGTAAGCAAAGCGGAGGCGCTGAATCAAATCAAAATAAGATTACTCAAGGGAGCCAGCGCCATTTCAGCACACTCTGACTACGGTGATATTGCACCCGAAAATTTGAAAATAGAGACGGGAGGAGCATCCACAAACGTGACCATAACCTTTGTTATTCCATTTGAGGCGGGTGTAGAAGCTCGGTTTTCAGTTCAATACCAGCTTCCTTGGAAAGACTACGTCTCCACTCAAAGTTGGAGCGATTTTCGTGTTTCTCTCACCCTCTTCGATAATCCCGATTGGACCATAAGAAAAGTAACTGCAGTTGTGTTTCTGCCCGAAGGCGCTACGCCGCTTTCTTCACCTGCGTCTGCAAAGTTGGAAAGCGTCCAGAACGCTGCCTTTACAAGCTCGTTAATTTTCGGTTTCCAGAACGCCACGCCCTTCAATGATCTGTCATTAACCTTCAGGTATCAGCGCCTGGTGTTTTGGGATTCATTCCGCCCCACGGTGTGGATGGGCGCTGTGGTCATAATCGTTAGTGCCGTGGTTGCCGCTTTCCAGGTTTCTAAACCCACAGTCAGAGCTCCCCTGCCAACGGCAATAATTGGTGCTCGTGCCGAAGACCTGAAAAGCTTTGTTGACTGGTATGATGAGAAAAGGCGTTTGACGCGAGAACTCGAAGTGTTAGAGGAGCAAGCACGAAAGGGAAAGATTCCTAGAAGACGCTACAAAGTTCGAAAGATGACAATTGACAGCCGTTTGACCTCGCTTTCTCGTGACTTGGCGGCGCTAAGAGAGAAGATTCGCATGGCTGGTCCCAGATACGCTGACTTGATGCGTCAACTAGAAGTGGCTGAAACCGAATTGCAGGGCGCAGGAGCAGAGATTGATAGAGCCGAGATTCGATACCGCCGGGGAGAACTTTCAGCGCAAGCCTATAACAATGTTCTCGAAACCGCTTACAGACGGAGAGACCGAGCCAGGACAACAGTTGATGGAGTTCTTTTGAGGCTTAGAGAAGAAATTAGTTAAGGCAAGAGTGCTTCAGACTTAGAGGATTTCGTCCATGATTGGGTAAACGCTTTTATCAGGCATTGTTAATTCTGATAAGATTCTCCAAAAGGAGACGAGCCGAGAAATGGTTGAAATCAAAATAGACAACGATAAATGTGACGGCTGTGGAACCTGCAAAGACACGTGTCCGGTGAGCGTTTTCGAAATTGCTGATGGAAAGTCAAAAGTTGTCAACCTTAAAGATTGCTTGGTTTGTCGGGCATGCGAGGTGCAGTGTCCAAACCAGTGCATTCAGATAATTGAGTAATCGCTTAACTCTTCATAGCTTCCAAAACGAAGACTGAATGCGCTTAACGCTTTTTATAACCTGCTCTGCTTTCTTAACTATTTTAGCGTCCGCAACTCGACGACTCTCCTTAATCACATACGAAGCATTACACATCTTCGCAATAACGGCTGTGACCATTTTGCCCAGATAGTTGAGGCTGTATCCCCCCTCTAGGGTTGCAACAAGTCTGTCTTCACAAAGATGAGACGCCAAGGTTACAATTTTTGTGAATATTTCTGCGTATGCTTTCATTGACAAGGACAGTGCCCCAACGGGATCCGTGTAGTGTCCGTCAAAACCAGCTGAAACCAGAATAAACTCTGGTTTATACTGATTCAAGATTGGTGCAGCAATTTCATCGAAGGCTCGACGGTAGATTGCGTCGTCTATCCTGAATGGCAGGGGAACGTTAACAGTGTAGCCCAATCCCTCGCCTTCGCCAATTTCATCGATGAACCCTGTGCCTGGAAAGCCACTTGAGTCTTCGTGGAGGCTTATATAAAGCACTTTATCGGTGTTGTAGAAGATTTCTTGGGTTCCATTTCCATGGTGAGCATCTATGTCAAGGATCAGAACACGCTTAAAGTTTAAGCGATGAAGAAGGTGCGAAGCAGCAACAGCAATGTTGTTGAAAAGACAGAATCCTAGAGAGTAGTAAGCACCCGCGTGGTGTCCCGGCGGCCTCACAAGCGCAAACGCATTCTTCGTTTCTTTTTGCGCTACCGAGTTTACAGCGTTTATAAGGGCTCCGACCGCCAAAATTCCCGCTTCACAGCTTTTGGAGCTAACCACAGTATCGCCTAGATCGAGAACCCCACCGCCTGACGCACATGTCTTTTCAACCAGTTCAATATAGTCTGGTTCATGCACAAGTTCCAAATCTTCAGCTTGAGCTGGCTTAGGTTCAACGAACGCGCATTTCTCAGTTCGTAACAGACCACTTCGACTTAATTCATCTATAATCACCTTTAAACGACTAGGCGTCTCTGGATGGTCGGGTCCAGGATCGTGCGCGAGGAATTTAGGGCTGTAGTAAATCGCCGTGCTCACTTCACTTTCACTTCCATGTTGGAATAGACTTCTCTGAAAACTTTCTCAACGTAAGAGCGTGTTGTTAAACCCTCTTTCTCAGCCAGCTTCTTAAGCGCCTTATCCACCCCCGACGCAAACTGAACTGCCTTCTTGGGTTTGTCTGCAATAGTCACAGGGATGCCCAGGTTTTTCGCAACTTGACGCAAGACCTTTTTTCTCAGCGGGTCTCGGGCTGACTCAATTTTTAGGTTTGGTGGTAAGCTTAAGGCAAAGCGCACAACTTCTCGGTCCGCGAAGGGTAAACGCAACTCAACCCTATGGAAAGTGCAGACTGGCTCATCTCTCTGAAAGTTCGTTTCGTAGGACATGGCAGTGTCACGGTATAGTGCCTCTCTAACCTTTTCAGTTCCACCCTTTGCATATTCCATTAAATATCTGTGGTAGCCGCCGAAGAGTTCATCCGCACCCTGACCTGCCAACAAAACATGGCATCCAAGTTTTGAAGCAATTTCAGCGGTCCAATAGAATGGAATGGCAATACCTACTTTCATGATGTTAGGTTCTTCGATAAGCCACAAGACCTTAGAGATTACTTTCTCAACGTCTGCAACCGTGAATTTTTGAAGTGTGAGAGGCAACTCAAGCGTCTTAGCGGCTTCTTTGGCGCTTTCAATTTCACGCTGTCCTTCCAACCCAACTGCTATCAAGTGCACAGGAACTTCAGTGAGTTTGGCCAAAACAGCGACGATGCTGCTGTCTAATCCACCTGAAAACGCCACTCCAACCTTTTCAACATCTGAGGTTCGCTCTTGAGTTGATTCTTCAAGGAGTTTCTGCAAACGCTTTGCAGCATCATGCATTTTCAGCTTACTTTGAGTGGGCTGTTTCAAGGTTGAAACAGGTTCAAAAGCAAACCCTGATTGGCTCATAATTCCTAAATTGCCAGGCGGAAACGAGTATGCGTCGTGTACTCCGATTTTCCAGAGAGCCTTTCGTTCAGGTGCAACCGCACAGAGGAACTCATTCTCGCCATAATATAGTGGGCTGGTTCCCATCGAGTCTCGTCCAACTAAAACCTTGGTTGGCAAGAGTAGGGCAAAGGCGTAAGAGCCATCAAACTCCTTTAGAACACGACCTGCCATTTTCGTTGGTTTCTGTTCTGATTGGGTCAGGATTCGATTAACACTTGAGGTTTGAGTAGGAGGAAAAATTCGTCCTTCGAAGACACACACGTAGTTTTTTCCCAAAACACGTTCCGAGGAGATGGTGCCCGCTGCCTTTGACGTTGTCTTTTCGTTTAGAGTGGCAATTTTTGGTGGTTTGGTTTCTCGATGTTTCAGTTCTTCTAGCATGGTTTGAACTGTGGGAACGACGTCCTCGCCCTTTTTGTTGAAAGCGGCTGCAAGGGCACCCATTTTTTAAAGGCTCCGAGAGTTGCGCCAACGCATGAATGTAAAAGGTGGCATGCCTTTAACGTTTCCCAGAGACTGCAAATGTTATCTTTAGGAGGATTGCACTATCATGCTGGAGGGCAGAAACACTTGCCCATCCTTCCTATAGACACCAAGCGCTATGGCACGCCTGAAATGCGTCAAGTCTTCGAGGAAGAAAACCGCCTCCAAAAAATGCTGGATGTAGAAGCCGCGTTGGCTTGGGCACACGCTGAGGTTGGCAACATCCCGAAGAAAGACGCTAAGAGAATTATGGATGCAGCCACAACCAAACAAGTCAAACTTGATCGTGTCAAAGAAATAGAGGCTCAAATAAAGCATGACGTGATGGCTATTGTCCGAGCGCTTTCAGAAGCGGCTGGACCAAGCGGCGCCTACGTGCATTTGGGAGCCACCAGTGCTGACATTAACGACACAGCCACAGCTCTGCAACTCAAAGAAGCTACAGAGCTAATTGCAAGGCGACTAGGTGATCTAGAAAAAACCCTGTTAGAAAAGTCCCAACGGTATAAGCGAACGATAATGATGGGCAGAACCCACGGTCAACACGCTCTTCCGATTACTCTAGGCTTCAAATTCGCGGTTTGGCTGCGGGAAAACGCACGCCACATAGAGCGGCTTAGCGAGTGCCGAAAACGTCTGCTTGTTGGGAAGATGAGCGGCGCTGTTGGAACCATGGCTGGTTTTGGTCCAAACGCGCTGAAAATTCAAGAGTTAGTGATGCAAAAGTTGGGTTTAAAAGCGGCAGATGTCTCCAACCAGATTGTTCAAAGAGATGTACACGCCGAATTCATTTCACTTTTAGCCATGATTGCCTCAACCCTAGATAAGATTGCAACCGAGATTCGTGAACTACAACGCCCCGAAATAGGAGAATTAGCAGAACCGTTCGAAAAAGCCAAACAAGTCGGCAGCTCAACCATGCCGCACAAGCGCAATCCTGAACTCTGTGAACGGGTTTCGGGCTTGGCTAAGGTGGTTCGCAGTCTAGTTGTGCCCTCTTTAGAAGATGTGCCCACATGGCATGAGCGTGACTTAACGCAGTCTTCAGCCGAGCGTTTTATCATTCCCGAAGCTTGCATTCTGGTGGACTACATGGCTTACTTGATGACGAATGTCTTAGATGGTCTCTGGGTAAGTGAAGAAAGAATGCGCAAAAACATCGATTTAACCCGAGGACGAGCCATGTCTGAGGCAGTTATGATCGCGTTGGTGAAGAAGGGAATGAACCGACAAGAAGCGCATGAACTTTTACGAACCCTAACCATAAAGAGCGAGGTTGAAAACCAACCATTCAAAAAAACACTGCTAGAAGATAAGACCGTGCGTGCCAAAATGTCAGAAAAAGAGATAGACAAAGCCCTAAACCCGCGCAACTATTTGGGCACAGATATAGAGCAGATAGACCTCGTTGTCAAAAAGACTCTGCGCGAGAGAAAAGCCCGAGGACTGTCTGATTAAAGGCTCAATGGGATTTTATTTTCTTTCTCATCGTTAGAGACCATTTTCCTTCTTTCTTTAATGTAAAACCCAGTTTCTTATACAACCGCAGTGCAGGGAAATTCATTGTGGAAACTGAAAGTTCCAGCCATTTCTTGTCCATCTTCACGGTTAATTTGCAGGCATAGTTTAAGGCGAACGTGGCTATTCCAAGCCTTCTGTATTTGGGCGAAACCGCCAGGCTGCTGACATAGAGTGATTCAGGCCTTTCATGAAGTGCAAATATGCCTACTACATTATTCTTTAAGCTGACGAAGCAGCGTCTTCTCCTGAAAAGCAGGACCTCCATTACTAAAACATAAGGCGGAAGAGCCAACCAAGGGCATTTGTACACCGGCTCAAAAAAGAGATTCCTCCACTCGCTATACTTGAAGAAGTGGAAATTAAATAGGTTGAAGGAGAAGTGGTCCCGCATTTTTGCGGGTTTAACATGAAGCAGCCGGAGAATATCTTTCATGAGATATCTTTCCTTTCTGATTCGCGCCTTTTCAACTAACGTTTCTTAAAACTAATCTTGAAATTAGTATTCGGTTAGTGCCCTTTGTTCCCATTCGTCGCCTTTTTTCAGTTTCTTCCATTCTTCAGCGTTTATGAAGCCGCCAACTTGGTCCTTTATTTTTTTGGCTAGTTTGGGACCGATTAATGGTAAGCTGGTTAACTGTTCGATTGGCGCCTTCTTCAGGTCGTCTAATGTTTTCAATCCAGCGTTATGCAGTGTGCGTGCTCTGACTCTGCCTATGCCCTCAAGCCTAACCAACGGCAACAATTCAGCCTTCACGCCCTTTTCAATCCGTTCCATAAGCATGTCCAAACTCGACAAAACGTCCTTTTTGGCGCCGAATAGACGTGCTAACTCGTGTGAGGCGTAGAGCAGCCAACGAGCCGACTCAATAGTTCGGTACAGGTCGCCGGGCTGCACCCTAAACTGTTCAATCATCTGGTCCTCAGTAGCTTCTTCAATCCAGGTTTGTAGCACCCACGCGGTCTTGGCTTCGGTTAGAAACTCTTCATAGGCGATGTGGTCCTCCCACTGCTCGGGCACAGGAAACATAAACTCGCTCCGATGCTGGTCAACAAACAACGCTAACTCATCAATCTCCATCGAGTACGGACGGAGCCGTGGAAACATGTCGGGCGTGTGCGCAATCATTTGGAAGTAGCTGAGGTCAGTTAAGATGGGGGCAAGCTTACGGAACGCATCCCTAAACAACACGCCAGAAACAGGATCGATATACAACTCGCTTATACGACGACCAAACTTTGTGGCATAAACGTTCTCGCCGCTGACCTCAATCATTTTTTCGTCGAACAGAAACTTCAAGATCTTCACGATAACCGCCCGTATGGCTTTGGGGTCATACTGGTAGGCGTAGAAGGTTTTCCCGAAAAAATCGTAAACGCCTTGCTCAGTGTGAGCAAAATCCGACGCTAGAGTGGCGAGAACATGACCACGCAGGATGCGTTCAACAGCGAGTTTAGACCAGATGCGTTCAGGTTGAGCTAGAACGTAGCTTTCCATAAGGTACTCGCGTTCGTCCTCGGTCTTCGCGATTAGTATGGCTTCGCCTGTCTTGTCGTATCTGGGTCGGCCAGCTCTGCCAGCCATTTGCTTGTATTCTAGCACGGTTATGGGATAGTACCCGTAGCCCGGCTCATAACGGCGATAATCGTGAACAATGACCATACGGGCGGGCAGGTTGACACCAAAGGCAAGGGTTGGGGTGGCGGTTAAAACCTTGATTTTGCCCTCCCTGAAAGAATTTTCTATCAATCTCCTGTGGGCGCCTCCGAGCCCAGCATGATGAAACGCTGTTCCCTTCTCAACTAGGTGAGCTAAGAGTTCACTTATTCTAGTTCGTTCACCCGCAGCTAAAATGTCCTCTGATAAACGTTGCAAACTCCGCTTCAAAGGCTTTGACAACAGCTTGTCTACTTCGGTCGAGGCTTTGCCGGCTAGGCTAACAGCGTTTTTTCGAGTGGCTGCAAAGACGAGGGCTTGTCCACCCGTTTTTATCGTGTGTAACGCTAGGTTTATTGCGAGGTTAGCCACGTTCTTTTCAACCTTGAGGGCGCCGCCGTCTTTGAATTGAATTTCGTTTTGGTGCAGCACGCCTTCTCTCAGCGTGACTGGTCGCCATTCGATCGTGATTGAGCCGGCTTTCAACCATTCAGCTGCCTCTTCAGTGTTTTTGACTGTGGCGCTTAAAGCCAAGAGTTGAGCGTCTGGGTTAATCTGCATCAGGCGAGCCAACACCACTTCCAAGGTGGGTCCTCGCTCGCTGTCGTTTAACAGGTGGACTTCGTCGGCGACGACTAGGCTGATTTCGTCCATCCATTTGGCTCTATGCCTTAGCAGGGAATCAGCCTTCTCGTTAGTGGTGATTATAACGTCGTAGCGTTCGAGCCACGGGTCACTGCTATCGTAGTCACCTGTTGTGATGCCCACTCGGATAGGTCGGTCGTTGGGTTTTTTGATTTTGGTGTATTTTTGGAATTCTTGGTATTTTTCGTTGGCTAAGGCTCGTAGTGGCGTGAGGTACAGGACTTTACCGCCTTTTTCGAGCACATGCTTTAAGGCGCAGAGTTCAGCTACTAAGGTTTTGCCTGAGGCTGTTGGACTGGCTAGGACGAGATTTTTGCCCTGTAGGGCTCCAGCCTCGATGGCTTCTTCCTGGGGTGGATAGAGTTCCGTTATGCCCGAGTCTAGGATTATCTGCTTGGCTTGTTCGGGTATTGCTAGGTCGATGACTTTCAATGATTATTGTCGCCTTAGGGAGTATTAGCGTGGGTGTGTGAAAAATTTTTTGTGTTGAAAGTGGCCGTGTTTCGTTTGTTTTTCTCTTTGTGTTTTTGTTTCTGAATAGTGTTTTTGGTCTTGTTTGGGTTTGGTTTGGCGCACTTTCGATGTTGCCAAAAAGCTACTTTCAATGTTGTTAAAAGTGACTGTCCATGTACGCTTTGGGTTAAGTTTTCTGGGTGTTTGTTGTTTGGTTTTGATGGACATTTGAGAGGAGTTTTGAATAGGCTAATCATTATAAGAACTTATTTGAAGATTTAAAGATGGACAAGTGAAACTGCAACATTCACCGTGTATACATAGGTTAGATGAGCGAAATGAGAGAGCGACCGAGAATTGGTTATGTACTCATGAGGTTACTGGCAACGCTGGTACTAGCTTCAATCATGGGTATAATCTTTGATTTCGTTTTAGGCAAGTATCCAGTATCCTCAACCCTGTTATTCGGCGTTATTTTTCCCATTGGAGCATTGCTTCTTCACGCATATATATTCTGGAGAGTGCGTCCTCCAAAAAGGAAGTGGTTTGTTATCGGTGCGTTTGGGATGGCGGGAATGACATCTGGCGTAGTCTTAACAAGGGGACCTGAGGGGCTCCTCTCTTTGCCAATAGGCCTTATCGTTTGGGCTTTTGGGATGCATGCATCCTTGCCTAGAGGTGTTGAATAAAGATGAGATGGCGATTAAGAATTGCTAAAGAAGTGGTAGCAGTTTTATTCCTTATAGTTTGGACTATGATCTATGGTTTCCTTTCGAGCACGCACCCAGCGTTTCCACTGCTTTTTAACGGCATAATAGCACCCACTGGAATAATACTCTTTCATGCACTCCTTCTATGGAGGCGCCCTCCACCAAAGGGTAAAGCGAAGTGGTTTGTCGTTGCCGTGCTTGGTTGGATGATGATTCCACTTACAGGGCTCCCATGGCCAGCGTTAGGACCTGAAGGGCTCGTCTTCATACCAATCGGTCTTCTAGTCTGGGCATTTGGGATTCGGCGAGCGTACGGGCCTACAGTTCGGACAGAAGTCGTGGAAGCAAAAGCCCAGGTAACGCCTAAAAGCTTCCTGAAAAGGTGCGTCAAATGCGGCGAAGAAATCCCCATAGCCTCGGAGCAATGTCCCGTCTGTGGACAAAAGCAGCCATAATTCACAAAACTTGAATCTTTGTTAGGTTTTTTTGAGGTATCCTTCTCTGGGTCGGTATATGGTTCCGTCTTTTTCGAGTTGCTGCAGCAGTCTTTCGGCTTCCTGTGCCGTTATGTCGCGTTCTTTTGTCAGCTTGTCTAATAAGGCAGCTTTTTCGACCATGCCCGTTTCTCTTTCCATCTCAACTATGGTTGTGAGGATGATCTGGAGTCTGTCTCTCATGCTCTTTGGTTTTCCACTATAAATTAAGTCGATGTCCGTCTTGCCCGTGGCTATGTCTATGCCGACCTCGCCCAAGGACTTGCGCATTATGGCTATCGCAGCTTCTGCGTCTTCGACCAAAATTTCCTTTCTCAACGCTACCCTTGCTCTGGCTTCGGCTACGCGCACCAAGGATTCGAGCTGACGAGCGGTTATGGCGATTGGCGAGGCTTCGCTTTCCCCGCCCGCTGTGCGCATCTCGAGGTAGAAGTCTTTCAGGCGTTGTAGTGCGGGTTCAGAGAGTTGAGGCTTGATGTTTTTGGCGTAGCTGATATACTTGCGCAGCAAGCTCGGAGGTATCGGCGATTCAGTTGGCGCTAAGCCTCGCCTGTGAAGGTCGAGTATGTGCTCACTCATCTTGGCGTCGGTCTCTTTTTCAGGCTGATCCCGTAAGACGAAGATTAAGTCGAATCTGGACAGAATAGTGACTGGCAGCGTAATGTTTTCGGCTACTGTTCTGTACGGCTCGTATCTGCCGAGGGCTGGGTTGGCTGCGGCAAGCAGGCTGGTGCGGGCGTTTAGTGTCGCGACGATGCCACCTTTTGCAACCGAGACCGTGTGCTGTTCCATGGCTTCGTGTATTGCTACACGGTCTTCGGGTCGCATCTTGTCGATTTCGTCAATGCAGGCTACACCTTTATCAGCCAAGACCAAGGCGCCTGCCTCAAGGGACATACCGCCTCCCCGTTCTCTGAGCACTGCTGCTGTCAATCCTGCGGCTGTTGTACCCCTACCTGATGTGTACAAGCCTCGTGGTGCTATTCGGGCTACGTATTGGAGTAGTTGAGATTTGGCTGTGCCTGGGTCCCCTATGAGCAGGGCGTTCATGTCGCCGCGTATTGTAATGTCTGGGAGTTGCTTCATGACGCCGCCGAAGAGGAGGTACATGATGGCTTCTTTGATGTGCTCGTAGCCGTATATCGACGGCGCTATTGAACGGATGACGTTTCGGTGTACCCAGGGGTCGCGGGCTATGTCTAAAATTTTCTTTTCTTCTTCGGCTGAGGTGATGAGTGCTTCGGGTTCTTTGCTTCTGACGTCGATGTGGTTGGC
>Ga0315314_1002895_pt1 | contig 13859 bp, 10 predicted proteins | sample TDP9_MG_FD_203631 | JGI IMG/M metagenome (GOLD analysis project Ga0315314, IMG submission 203631) | Freshwater sediment microbial communities from Lake Towuti, South Sulawesi, Indonesia - TDP9 | ecosystem: Environmental > Aquatic > Freshwater > Lake > Sediment | place: Indonesia: South Sulawesi...
GCCGTGCAGCACGCCCTCCGTGCCCGCCACGACGCTCGCTGAATGCCTCCCGCCCTCGACGCCTTCGCCTCCGGCCTCTATCCCGTACATCGACACGCGCTCGTCGTTCATGAACGGATGGAAGAGGCCGATGGCATTGCTCCCGCCGCCGACGCACGCAACGAGCGAGTCGGGAAGCCTTCCCTCGCAGGCAGCCATCTGCTCGCGGGCCTCCCGGCCGATGACGGATTGGAAATCCCTGACGATTGTTGGGTACGGATGCGGTCCGACCACGCTGCCGATGAGATAGTGCGTGTTATCGCTCGTGGCCGCATAATCCCTGAGCGACTCGTTGATGGCGTCCTTGAGCGTCCTCGAGCCCGATGTCACTATGTTGACCTTCGCCCCGAGCAGGTTCATCCGATAGCAGTTCAGCCTCTGCCGCTCAGCATCGATCTCGCCCATGTACACCTCGCACTTCAGCCCGAGCAGGGCACACGCCGTTGCGGCCGCCACTCCATGCTGCCCAGCGCCCGTCTCTGCGATGACACGCGTCTTGCCCATGCTCTGTGCCAGAAGAGCCTGCCCGAGCGCGTTGTTTATCTTGTGAGAGCCCGTGTGTGCAAGGTCTTCCCTCTTGAGATAGATCCTCGCGCCACCGAGCATCTCGCTCAGCCTCCTACAGGAATATGTCGGGGTCGGACGGCCTGCATATGTAGAGAGCAGGTGTGTCAGCTGCTCGTTGAATTCGCTATCTTTCTGAAGCCTGCGGTACTCCCTCTCGAGTTCCTTGAGCGCGCTGACGAGGACCTCGGGAACATAGAACCCTCCGAACTGGCCGAAGTATCCGTCGGCGGTCATGCCTTACACCGCCTGATGAACTCGGACACGAGTGCCGGGTCCTTCTTGCCAGGAGCGCTCTCCACGCCGCTCGAGACATCGAGCCCATACGGGTTCATCGCCTTGGCCAGATGAAGGTTTGCAGTGGTGAGGCCGCCCGCGATGAACGCCCTTGGACAGCAGTCGATCGGAACCCTGGCGTAGTCATACGAACGGCCAAGGCCCGGTGCCCCGTTCTCAAAGACCAATGCGTCTGCGCACTGCGAGAATCTGATTGCCTCGGACCGCTCTGGAGGGACGGTTCGGAATATCGGTATGCCCCGGTCCCTGAGAACCGTCATATCCTCTGGTCTCAGGGAGTACAGCTGCAGGACGTCCGCTGAGCTGCCCTCCAGCATGTCGATCGCTTCGGCAACATTGCCTGGGGCGCAGACGAGGACCTTGGTGGTGAGCGGCCCGATGGAGGCGCATATCTCGGAGATCTTTGCCAGGGGCAGGCTCCTCATCCTGCCTCGGTAGTAGACGAAGCCAAGGGCGTCCGCGCCAAGGTCTTCGCACATCGAAGCGTCACCGAGGCTGGTTATCCCGCAGATCTTCACTTTCACTTGGCCACGCTCCTGCAGGCGGAGACCATACGAGCCACCTCTGCTTCGATGCCCTCAGCTCGCATGAACAGATTGCCTATGAGGACGGCATCGAAACCTTCGAGCGAAACGAGGTCCTCCGAAGATCGGACGCCGCTCTCGGCAATTACGATCCTTCCGGGCGGAAGGAGGGACTTCAGCCCCTGTACTTTTGTAAAGTCTGTCTCGAAAGACCTGAGGTCCCTGCTGTTGATTCCGACTAGCTTGACGGATTTGAAGTCCTTGCACGCGGACAGCTTCGCGAGATCTTGTTCGTCGTGCAGCTCGACCAGAGGCTCGAGGCCCCTTGCCAAGGAATGACGGATGAACACGTCCAACGACTTCGCGTTGAGCGCTTTCGCAATCAGCAGGATCGCATCCGCCCCCAACGACGAAGCTAGCTCGATCTGGGCTTCGCTGACCACGAAGTCCTTGAACAACATCGGTGCCGTGATCCTGAACCGGAAGAACGAGAACAGCTCTGGGCTTCCAGAGAAGTAGTTGGGCTCCACGAGGACAGAGATGCCAGCTATTCCGGGTACCGAGTAGGCGCGAGCTGCTCGCTCAGGATCTGGAGGAATCTGCAACGGAGGAGAACTCGGAGAAGAGGGCTTGTACTCGGCGATCACAGACAGGGTGTCGCTCGACATGATCGCCTTGGAGAGCGATGTGCTCGCCCTGGTGGTAGGCACAGCCTGCTTCACGCTATCCTGTGTGAGCGAGAGCATCCTTCCCAGCACAATCACCGAGAGAATGCTCGGGCTGTCGAGGAGGTCCTTGTCGAGCACCGCAACGGACGCAGCGCCGCACTCCCTGGCGAGAACCTCGCGGAGAAGGGTCTGTACGATCTCATCCGAACGCTCAGTCAGCACTTCTGGGAGAATCCTGCGAGAACGCAGCTTGGATATGTCCTCAGTTCTCTGACGAGCGGCCTCCGTCGCTCGAGCTACCGAGGAGAACTCCCTCAGCTTTATCATGCCGCTTCCGTTCTTCAAAATGTCGCGGGCGATTTCGAGGCTTTCGTGGATGCTCGTTGCCCTTCCCGCAACATAGATGGCCGCTGCAGCGTTCAGCGCCACGATATCAGACCGAGGAGATCTCTCCCCCTTCAGAACGGATAGCATTATCCTGGCATTCTCTGCGGCGTCGCCTCCTTTGATATCTCCGGGCTCAGCGAGGTCTAGTCCGAACATGTCCGGGGAGATGTCGTACTCCCGCAGACCACCGTCGCCCAGCTCCACGATGTGTGTCTTGCCGAGCGTCGTGATCTCGTCCATGCCGTCGCCATTGACTATCATCGCTCTCTCGGTCCCCAGTTCGCGCAGAACCCCTGCCATCTTCCGCGCGATCCGCGGATCAAAAATGCCTATCAGCTGACGCCTCACATTTGCGGGATTGGTCATCGGCCCTAGGATGTTGAAGAAAGTCCGCAGGCCGATTTCCCTCCTTGGAGCGAGGACATTCCTCATTGATTCGTGGAAGACCGGAGCGAACATGAATCCAATGCCAGAGCCGGACAAGCACTCTTCGACCTGGCCCTGCCCTAGGTCCACTGGTATTCCCAAGGCTGCCAACACATCGGCTGAGCCGCACCTGCTCGAGACGGACCTGTTACCATGCTTGGCCACGGGAACTCCGGCGGCCGCAACGACGAATGCGGCTGTGGTGCTGATGTTGAACGAGTTCGAGCCATCGCCGCCGGTCCCGCAGAGATCGACAGCCCCCTCGGGAGCAGAGACCTTTGTCGCACCATTGCGCATTGCCATGACGAAGCCGCGAAGCTCGTCCTCGGTCTCGCCCTTCATGCGCATGGCGGTGATGAACGAGGCAATCTGGCTTGGAGTAGCTTTTCCCTCCATCATCTCGGCCATGACCTTCTGCGCGACCTCTGCCGAGAGATTCTCTCTTTCCACGACCTGCTGGATCGCTTCCCGAATCATCGTTCGCACATCCCCAGGAAGTTGGACAGGATCTTCTTGCCACAGGAGGTGAGGACAGATTCCGGATGGAACTGGACGCCGTAGACATCCTTGCGCTTGACCTTCAACGCCATGATCTCCTCCGCATCCGTCTGAGCGAGCACGTTGAGATCGCTCGGAAAGCGCTCTCTGCTCACTATGAGCGAGTGGTAGCGCGTGGCCAAGAACGGATTGGGGATTCCGTCGAACAACGGATCATGGGAGTGCGATATCCTGCTGACCTTTCCGTGCACGACCTGAGAGGCCCTCATGATAGTCCCGCCGTGGACGAGCGCGATCGCCTGATGGCCGAGACACACCCCAAGCACTGGTCTTCCGAAGCCGTCGTTCGAGATCACGTCGAGGCTCCGCTTCGAGTCTCTCGGATGGCCTGGACCCGGAGAGACGACGTAACCATCGACCCGGCCGATGTGCTCATCGAGCTTGGGCGAGTCGTTTCTCTCAACGATGACTCCGGCTCCAAGCTCACCCAGATATTGCGCGATGTTGTAGACGAACGAGTCATAGTTGTCAATGAGGAGAATGCGAGCCATCACGACCTGCCCCCGCCTATTGAAGAGATCGCCTGGAGCATCGCGCCCATCTTGTGCTCGGTCTCCGCGAACTCCCGCTCGGGGACCGAGTCGGCGACGATGCCAGCGCCCGCCTGAAGGCTCGCGCGGTTCCCGGAGACGACGATCGATCTGATGGTTATCGCGAAGTCCATGTTGCCTGTGAAATCGAAGTAGCCCACCGCGCCTCCGTACGGTCCGCGCGGAGAACGCTCCAGCTCCCCTATTATCTCCATCGCCCTGATCTTAGGCGCGCCAGTGACGGTGCCGGCAGGGAAGCAGGACCTGAGCGCATCGAAGCCGTCGCAGTCGGACCTGAGCTCGCTCTCGATGTTGCTCACGATGTGCTGGACGTGGGAGAACTTCTCGACGGACATGAGCTCGGTGACCTTGACCGTGCCGAACTTGGACACGCGGCCCATGTCGTTCCTGTGCAGGTCAACGAGCATCAGGTGCTCAGCCCGTTCCTTTTCATCCAGAAGCATGTCGACCTTGAGCTTCTCATCCTCCTCAGGGTCTGCGGACCTGGGCCTCGTTCCCGCGAGCGGCCTTGTGGTCAGCTTCGAGCATTCGAGGCGCACGAGCATCTCGGGCGAGGAGCCGAGGAGCTGCAGCTGGTCGAAATCAAGATAGAACAGGTACGGAGACGGGTTCAGGGCCCTGAGCGCTGAATACATGGCCACCGGGTCTCCCCGGACCCGGAAGTCCGTCCTCCGGGAGAGCACCACCTGGAAGATGTCGCCATCGAGGATCCTCTCCTTCGCCTCCAGGACCATCTTCTCGTACTGGTCTCTCGAGGTGTTCGATCCGTTGCAGCTGACCGTGAGGTCGTGCGCGGATGCTGGCTCCACATTGGCCAGGGCGTCCCTCAGCTCGCCCGTCCTGCCGTGGGAGACGAGGAACATGCGGGAGTTCAGATGGTCGATGCAGACCAGGTGCTTGGGCAGGACGAAGTACAGGTCTGGAGCTTGGCCATCGACGGCTTGAGGCTCCCGGATGCCATCGAAGTAGCGCACCATGCCATATCCAACATACCCAACTATACCCCCTGAGAAGGGGACGAGATCGGATGCACCGCACCTGAAGGACCTGAAGTGGTTTCTCAGCGCCTCATAGGCACTCGACACCGCTCTCGTCTCCCCGTCGATATCTACGACGCTGCCTCGGGAGCGGAAGACAGAGATCGGGTCGACGCCGATGAAAGAGTACCGCGCAACCTTGCGGGGGCCCTCGACGGACTCGAAGAGGAAACATTCTCCTGGGAATCTTTCTCTCAACGACATGAAGACGGACACTGGGTCCGCCCTGCAGTTCTCCTCAATCGAAACGCTGGTGGGCAGATGGGGGATCGGGCTGGGAAGCGAGGACGCTTCTGCAGCGGCAGAACCAAAGTGAACTCCCCCTTGGAGTCATGACAGATGTGATGCACGATGTACTATTAATATCTTGATTGTACACTTCAGTGCTATCGAGAGGCGCCCGACGGCTCCCACGCAACATCTGCTCCTCGGACTGAGCGGGGATTGATGTCCGCAGCATCTCTTGTGCTACTCCCAAGAAAGTGTTAATTACGCGCCTCGTGTTGGCCTTCCTGAAGGGGCATTGTTTCCAACGTTTCCAGCCTCCCAATCCAGGAAACGGACGACAGGAGGTTGGATCTGGTGGTTGGAAGGGCCGAACGGAAGAACCAGGAATGGATGCGGCTCGTTCGGCCGTACATGAGCAGCCATCGCGTTGCTGAGCACAGGTTCTCGCCAGGGGACTCTGCGCTCCTTGTCATCGACATGCAGAAGTATTTCCTCGACGAGAACTCGCACGCGTACCTTCCTGGGGCGAAGGGCGCTGTCGAAAACGTGGAACGGCTTCTGTCCGCGTACAGGGCACGCTCTCTGCCCGTGATCTTCACCAGGCACGCTCACCCGCGGGACCAAAGGCCTGGTGCGATGGCACGCTGGTGGGGAGACCTGCTTCGCGAGGGTGATGAGAAATCGGAGATCGTTCCTCGTCTCATGCCCCGTCGCGGGGAGAAGGTCATTCGCAAGTCCAGGTACAGCGCGTTTGCTGGGACGGACCTTGAGAGGACGCTCAGGAGCTATGGCGCATCGAGCGTCTTGGTCACAGGCGTGATGACTCATCTCTGTTGCGAGACGACGGCAAGGGATGCCTTCGTGCATGATTTCGACGTTTTTTTCGTCATCGATGGCACTGCCTCTGAGACGGAGGACCTTCACGTGTCCAGCCTGAAGACCCTGACCGATGGCTTCGCAATCCCTGTCACGACTGCGGAGGTGCTCAGATGGATGAGGCAGTGAGCGCAGCGATCATCGGCGCAGGCCCCGCAGGAATCGCGGCAGCAATCTACCTCCAAAGGGCGGGCGCCGCACCCTTGCTCCTCGAGAGAGGGGAACCCGGGGGGCTCTTGCGCGGCGCGAACCTGGTGGAGAACTATCCTGGTTTCCCCGGGGGAGTGAAGGGGGCCGAGCTCGTTGAACGCTTTGCAGATCAGCTGAAGGCCTTGGGCGTGAAAGTAACGAGGGCGAATGTCGAGCGCGTCAGCGCAGTCCGCGACGGATTTCGAATCAAGACAGACGTGGGGTATTTCTCTTGTCGGACTGTCATCATCGCAACAGGGACCCGGCCGAAGAAGGTTGAGCTTCGAGGATGCGGCAGACTCGACGGCAAGAAGGTCTTCTACGAGATCACGGAGATTCCGCCCGAACTCAGCAGGGACAAGAGCGTCATAGTCGTTGGTGGCGGGGACGCAGCGTTCGACTACGCGCTCAACCTCCGCCGCAATGAGAACAGGGTGACGATCGTCTCCAGGTCGGAGCCACACTGTCTTCCCCTCCTGCGTTCGAGAGCAGAATCTAGTGGGATCAAGGTCTTCACAGGCTGCGTTCCGGAACTCGTTCAGGAGAAGCCTGGAGGCGTGCTGCTGCGATGCAGGAGCGAGAGCGGGCGGGCAGAATTCCGGGGCGATCTCATGCTCAACGCCTGTGGGAGAGCTCCAGACCTCGGAATACTGAGCCCTGCTCTTCGCAGAAAGGCGCGCGTGAGAAAAGGGATTCCGGAGACAGGCGTCCCGGGCATGTACATCGTTGGAGACGCTGCACGGGGCAGACATCGACAGACGGGAATTGCGGTTGGAGATGGCATTCGCGCGGCGATGCTGGTCGATGAGGTCTTGAGGGGATCGGAGGGGAGAGATTGAATGTGATCGCCGAGTACGGCAACGATGACTTGGCGAAGGTCTACGTCGCGAGGATGCGGGAGCCGTGCGGAGAGAAGGCTGGCCCTGATGGGTACCTGGTTGAGTTCGTCGAGTCGGTTCAGCCCCCGATCCCGAGGGAGAAGAAATGGGTCCTGATCGTGTCGTCCATGTTCGGCTGTCCGATAAAGTGCAGAATGTGCGATGCAGGGGGAGATTTCTGGGGAAGGCTCACCGCTGACGAAATCCTGGCGCAGGTCCACTACATGGTGCATCGCAGGTTCCCTGACCGGAGGGTCAATGTTGGGAGACTGAAGATCCAGTTTGCCAGGATGGGAGAGCCATCGCTGAACCCCGCAGTCCTCGAGGCGATGAGAAGTCTTCCTGAGACGTACGACCTCGCAGGGCTGAATGTGTCGCTCTCGACAATCGCCCCAAAGAGCGCCTCAGCGAAGGAGTTCTTCGAGAAGCTCATCGCGGTCAAGGATCAATACTACGCTGGCGGGAGGTTCCAGCTCCAGTTCTCTATCCACACCACCGATGAATTAGGCCGCGATGACCTGATTCCTGTGAGGAAGTGGTCGTTCGAGGAGATCGCGGCATATGGCAGACGCTTTTCGAGTCCTGAAAACGGCGATAGGAAGGTGACGCTGAACTTCGCACCCATGAAGGGATATGCCATAGATGCTGCTGTGATGCGGAGGCACTTCGATCCAGACAAGTTCCTGATAAAGCTCACACCGCTGAACCCGACGGTGCGCTCGAGCGAGGAATCTCTCGCCTCTGCGATCGACCCCTACGACAGGGGCACCTCCGATGAATTGGTTGATGCTTTCGAGAAGGAGGGCTATCAGGTGGTCTTGAGCATCGGAGAGCTCGAGGAGAACAGAATTGGCAGCAACTGCGGACAATTCATCCAGCGGGCCTTGCGATCACATGGCAGGCCGCGCAGGAGCTATGAGCTCGAGCAGTATCTCATCAGTTCGAATGCCAAATGATGGTTTGTGCCGGACCTCGGCACTTCACTTCCCGATCTCCAAGGCCAAGTTGGAAGGGCTCGAACAGGCAATACTTAGCCAACTGCGACCTTCTTCTCTCCTTCCCAGAGACCGTGTATGTTGCACAGCGAGACAGCGTACAGCGTGCCCGGCTTCTTGGTCTTCATCCAGGCCGTCATCGCGTGGTGCGTGTAGATTGAGCTTGTGTCCGGCCCTTCCGTGGACTCACCATGGGCGGTGAACTCACACCTCGCGACCTGATAGCTGAACTTCTCACCGTCTGGGTGGAAGTAGAGCGCCACCCATCTGATGTGGTGGGCGGTCGTATTCGGATGGGCGATCTCCTTGCCCAGGCTGACCTTGACTTCGAACATCTCGTCGGCCTTTACCTTGTCAGGGCACTCGATCGCCGGGACGTGCTTCTCCTTCTTCCAGTCTGCCTTTCCCAAATGCTCCTCTATGGGCATTGTTCAAACCTCCTTTCCTGATGCGCTCGGATAGGCAGTCTCGTATCGTGGGATTGATTAGATAACCTTTCCACCTTCTCGGTTCGTGGGCTGCGCGATTTGCAGCACCCCAAAGAAGACTTGCCAGTGCGTCTGCTGACAGAGGAAAGGCATTAACTAGAGGCATGGGCAATTCCCGGGCAGGAGCAAGTATGTCCTCGGCTGGGCAGACAGAATCCCGTTCAGAGGCTGAGAGGGTCAGCGCGAAAGGCATTGTCTCCACATACCCGCCAATCAAGCGATCGAACCCTCTTGTTGTCCTGTTGGCCCTAATCGTGGTCCTGACACTCGTTTCCACCGCAGTTCTGTTCATCTTCTCCGCTCATGAGAAAAGCTCGCCGAAAGACCCCTTCTTAGAATTCATCGAAGGGGGTAACGAGAAGGACGGTGGGAAGATGCTCAACAACACAATCATGAGGTTCTCCTCTGTCTACGAGCAGATTCTTTCGGACATGCTGAACGATCCCATGGAGGACAGCCCCACGGTGAAGATCAACTCCCTGTATGTGCTCGACAACGATGCACTGACACAGGCGCAAAAGGACAACGCATCCAGGTTCCTCTCTGATATCGAAAGCGGCTGGGGAATCGATGTCGAGGATTATCGCTATCTCTCCTACAATATCACTGAGACATACCATACCACGATTGGAGACCGAGTGGAGTACAGTGAGGACTTCATTCTGGTCTTCAAGATAGAATCGGAATGGTACCTCGTGCTCCCATTGGGTGTTTGAAAGGAGTTAGTGGGAAGAACAGCGGGCTGAATTCTTCGGTTCTCGGAAATTCAGCTCCTGGTACCGCAGTACTCAGTCACTAGACTGTCCATGACGTTGAATACAGTTCTCTTGCGAGACTTGCGTCTGAAGACAATGAACATCGCAGTCATGATGACAAGCGGGACCGCGATTTCATCGAACTCAGGGATGATCTTGTCGAAGATCACCTCCATCGGAGCCGATGTGTTCTGGGTCCATTGCCAGCAGATCTGGAACTCGCCGGAAACAGAATAGATGGAGGTCAAGTACTGCTTTGTGTAGGTCGACTCGGTATTGATAGTCATGTTGGTCCAAGAACCAGAGGACAGCTTCCTCCCCATTACTTGCTTTCCGACGATACTAGTATCCGTCCGGAGAAAGAGGAAGTACAAATCCCTTGTCACGGTCTCGAGAGACACTGATGGGTATACGTCCGCACAGTCTGAAGGGACATAGGGATCCACGTCTTGCTCTGCAGCGAAGTTCGTCGCCCCTGTGTTGTTGTACCTGTACTTGAGACGAGGCGTTGGTACCTTCGTGGGTGTCTCCGTGCAATCGCCGTAGACCACATGCACTATGCCTCTGCTGTCGACAACGACCGAAGGCGGGGCAATTGCCGAAGGGCCATCGGCCGACGCAGTCGCAGATTGGAGGGTCGTCTGAGCAGACCAGCTACCAGTGTTCTTCCTGCTGTACACGCCACCTCCAGCCCCGTATATGGCCCAAACATCGCTCCCGCTGCCTGCGGGCACGACGACACAGACCACTTGGGGCGATGACGAACCTTGGCCTGTCAAGAGGCTCCCAGTATTCGTCCAGCCTGACAGTGTGTCTGCGGAACCGCTCTTGAATACTGTGACCTGATATCTTCCCTGGACCGTATTCACGTAGTCCGCCGAGGCCACCCATATGTAGCCGTCTGCGTCCCTTGTTATGAACGTGTTCTTGTTGGCCAAGGCATACGTTGACGAGGCAAGGGTCGTCTCGGTATCCCAGTTTATCGTCCGGGGACCTGGATTCACAGTGCCCTTTCTCAGGTATATGCTTGTGGACGAAGTCGAGGTGTCCCCGACAGCGTACACGAGGTTGTTGCCTGAGCTGTACCATACAGACACTTCGTTCACGCCCGAAGTCGTGAAAGCATTGGTCTTGCTCGACCAGGTGACTCCGCCATTTGTGCTGTATCTGTAGACGGTGTTCGTGCCATCGAAGTAGAAGCTCCAGAAATTAGAGCTATCATAGAACAGCTTTCGTTGGTAAGACATCGCAGTGGCGGCTGAGGACGCGGTCGAGCTGTCTATGGGCCACATGTTGACGGCAGGAGGAGAGACGAACATCCTAGTCGTGCTCGGATCGTAGCCTGCCATGTCACACGATCCGCTCCAGCTTGTAGTCTCGACGACGAATTCAAACGACGCATTTCCACCTAAGCTTGCGAGGTCGACGCTGATCTCAACCCGCTTGTCGTCGTTTGCTGCGTCAACGGTCGAGACCTCCTCAGCCCAGGTACCTGAAGAGTATCTGAACAATGACTTCTCCGTGACGACCCCGAACAGGCCTTTTACCTCGACCATGCGATCGGCGCCTATCAATTCCTCTTCGTAGACAATTGATTGCCCAGTGGAGGGCGTTGCATCTGTGTCGACGAATATTCTCGTGACATCTTCAGCCGTCTTCCTTGGCAGTATGACGACTCCACCACCGCCACCCGATGGTTTAGAACAGAACTTGGGGATGAAGGAACCGGCGAAGATCTCACCCTCGACGCTGACATAGAAGAATGCGGAGTCAGAGCTGTTCTCCTTTCCCACCTCTTGAATGTCGAGGTTCGGATTCGCCACATGAACTGCATCGGAATCAGAAACGACCTTGCCCGCCCAATCCGCGAAAGCGCCGTCAATCACTATTGAGCTCGGAGGGGATGTAACATAGGCCATCCCCTCAGGACCGATGACCTCGACTTCCTTGAAAGAGGACTGAACAGAGCTCTCGTTCACATTCGCTGTTACTAGCTGCCCCGCTGATGCTAGCGAAGTGTCCACGGTGACAAACACGATTCTCTCCTCACCAGGGGAAAGCGAGAACGAAGGAACCGAAGCCGCAGGAGTGCATCCAGAAAGGGTAGGAATGACCTGGCTAACAGTTCCAGAAGCGCCCTCGCAGGCAAAAGTGAGCTTCAGCAGCTGAACAGAGGTCCCCACTTCGATGATGCCCGTCGTGTCCACGGCCGGAGCAAGCTCCTGCCGAACAACCAGGAGGCCTCCGATGACAGGCACGGGGTGGCTCACGGCCGACCTCTCCTGCTGGTCCTTGTAGACGAGCAGCGCCCTCGCATCGTCGCCGATTGCCTGCATCAGCGTTCCGCTTGCCTCGATCTCATTGGTGGATTTTGAGAAGACCAGCGATCCCGCGCTTTCCCAGGAGTTCCAGTCATATTGGTCATCTTCGCCCGAATAGTACATGATCGAAGACGACTGCACTGTGCCATTCCAGCCGTCGAGCTCCAGAAGATACTCTGCTCCGATGCCGCTCACAATGTATCCGGTTGATGTGGAGCCGTCGACGTCAACATACAAGAAGTAGCTCTCGACCTCAATCGTACTCATCATTGGGCCCTGGGTGCGGATGTAGAAATAGACATCGTCATCAGAAACTCCAATCGCCCACTCCTCAATGTCCGGCCCGGCTGTAGCTGAGAGGACTTGCACATCGTAGACCGGGGCGTCGGCCCACTCATCGAAATCTCCGTCAACAGAATATTGCCCACCCTGCCTCGACGCATAGAAGTATATCGAAGTCGGGACCACAACCACAATCGCAATTATGATCGCGAGGAACTGCCACTTGAGCAGCACGGTGCTGAAGCCTCTCGCACGGACTGCGACTCCTTTCCTGGGTTTGATGCCGTTGGAGATTCCCGTCCCATTCACGAAGGGGATCCCGTTGATGGCTCCCTTACCGTTGATTGCTCCGGCCTCGCTCACTAAGCCCCTCCCATTGATCGCCCCCTTCCCGTTGACAACTCCCCGGCCATTTATCGCGCCCCTGCCCTTGGCAGGACCCATGCCGTTGATTCTGCCGACCGTGCTCGCGAGACCTCTCTGCGGGGGAGCGGCAGTCTCCTTAGGGACAGAAACAGCTGCTTCGCCCTTGAGCTTCCTTCTCCTCTTTGCCTTCCTCTCCTCGATCAAGTCCAGGAGGGCTCTGAGTTCCGCGATCGCCTGGTCCTCAGTCCTGCGCCTCGATTTGATCATCTGAGGAATCTCGGATGGAGCGAGCTTGGGCCCGCAATTGGGACACACAAGAGTTTCTTTCGGAACCGCCCGGCCACAGGTTGGGCATATTGGCTCTGGCTCGGCCCTTCTTGCCACGAGTTCCGATAGCCTGTCAAGCTTCTCGCTGAGGTCGAGTTCCTCTTCGGCTTTTGTCTCTTTGGCAGGCATTGTTTCGACGGCGATTTCCGGCTCAGGCACGAAAACATGATTGCACTTGGGACACTTCGAAAGATTAGAGATCACCAAGGAGCTGCAGACGGGGCAGCGGAGCTGTGCCACCTTGCGAAATGCGGCCCCGCAGCTCGGACACTTGTCCTCATCCCCCTTCAACAGTTTCAAGCAACTCGGGCAAGTGAAGCGTAGCCCACCTCTCTTGACCAGCTGGGCCTCCATGGATTTGAGCTGGTCGAGAAGATCTTCGACGGTTTTCTCAGGAGACTTGTCTCTGGTCTTCGCTGATATGCCATAGAAACTCACATGACACGAAGGGCATGACGGATAGCCTGCGTGGGTCCACTCTCCGCAGAACGGACACTCGAATTTGACGCTTTCATCGAACTTCTTGTGACAGCGCGGGCATTCATCCTCGAGTCCTGTGACTGCCGCGCCACAGGCAGGGCATCCAAATATCCTCTGCTCTTGCGCACTCATTATCTCGTGCAACCCTCGACCGGGCGTCAGCTCCTTGGCCACTGAGGTTCATAACCAGTGTTATGGCTAACGTCCAGTGTACTGAGTCTATGAATGGCGATATATCCCCCTTTGCTCGACAGAATCATTCTTGATACTGAGAGCTGACCAACTGCATGAGAGAAGCAGTCTGGACGAACGTCGCACGTATATGAACAGTACGATTGCCGTAACTCGGCGCCTGCCTAGCTCCTCATCAGGAGGATTCCCCTGTAGTCCATGTTATGCTCAAGAAACTCTGGCCAATCCCACTTCTTGCTTGATACGAGCATTCGGACCTGCTGGGTGAGGTCGACCTGACCAGCAACAATGAGGCCGACGCTTGAGGCCAGCGAGATGAATTCTCCGACGGTTATCGCGCCCGCGATGCACTGCTCCCATGACTCATCGTCCGATGGCTTCGTCGTTCTGAACGCGTCCGAAATGGCAATTCTCGCTCCTGGTTTTGCGAC
>Ga0315314_1002896_pt1 | contig 13848 bp, 12 predicted proteins | sample TDP9_MG_FD_203631 | JGI IMG/M metagenome (GOLD analysis project Ga0315314, IMG submission 203631) | Freshwater sediment microbial communities from Lake Towuti, South Sulawesi, Indonesia - TDP9 | ecosystem: Environmental > Aquatic > Freshwater > Lake > Sediment | place: Indonesia: South Sulawesi...
TATGGAGCGGGAGACTCGAAGCTAGACCACACCGACGAGGAATATGTGGATCTGAACGAATACCTAGACAGCGTCAAGGTTCTGCAAAAAGGTTTAGCGAACGTGCTAGACCTTCACAACCGCTCCAAGAAGACATGACTCTTCGCTGACGGTCTCTATTCGTTGCGGACTTCTGCACTCGACAATCCTACTCGAAGAGATAGCTGGGCACCATGTCCCTGAGCCTTGTGGTCTCGTCGAGGCCGAACATGAGGTTCATGCACTGAACAGCGTTGCCCACATCGCCCTTGATGAGATTGTCCAAGGCTGAGAGGACCCCTATCGTGCCTCGCCCCTCATCCAAGAAGAAGCCCACGTCGCAGAAGTTGGAGCCCCGCACATATTTCACGTCGGGTAGGCTGCCTGGCCCGCCGGTCTTTCGGGCACGTATCCGAATGAAAGGTTCCGTCCCGTAAGCTGTTCTGTAGGCTTTCCAGAGATCTTTCTCGTCAATCATCTTCTCCAGCGAAACGTGCCCAATACACTCGACGCCTCGGACCATAGGAATGGCAAACATTGATGCCCCAACGCGGTTGGGCTCGAGGCCCAGTTCCTGCCTCACCTCGGCCAGATGCCTATGCTCCTTGACAGCGTAAGGGCGAGCCACCCCAGAGCGCTCCGGGTGATGCGACCCTCTCGTCAGTTCGGCTCCTGCCTCAGAGGACCCCACCATAACATCAAACGAGATCTTCAAGTCGCGGAAGATATCTAGCTTGGTTAATGGGTAGGCTGCGAGAATCATGGCAGTGGCGTTGCAGCCCGGGCAGGCCACATACTTCGCTTTTCGGATCTCGTCGCGGTGCAGCTCAGGAAGCCCGTATACGTATTCCTTCAGAAGCTCTGGGAGCGCATGATCCATGCCGTAGAATTCCTTGTAGCGGGCTGGGTCCTTAAGCCGGAAGTCTGCGCTTGTGTCGATAAGCCTAGTGTTGTGGCCAACGAGTTCTCTTGAAATGCTGAAGCTGGCCCCGGAGGGAACGCAGATGAAAGCTACATCGCTATCTCGGGCCTGCTTGAGAGCAGCCTCGTTCACTTGAGAGAAAGCGGAGCGTGCTGGATCGAAGAGTGCAAACTTCAGCTTTGTGAGGTCCAAGAGGTTCGGATGCTCCAAGTGCACTTCTTTTCCAGCCAAGTCGGGTTGGCGCGTTGTGGCAAACTGCAGTTCGACGTTAGGATGTCGGACCAAGACCTCAAGCACGGCGGCGCCTGTGTAACCTGTGGCTCCGATGATACCTGCCCTAATCTTGTCGGCCATTCGCCATCAATCTCTATCCAAGGAAGCGGAAGTGACCTTAAAGCCTTCCACGAACAGACAAGAAAACCAAACGCCCAGAGAGAAGGCGTCGAAGTCATTGAACACGGTGACCATGGGCGTATCTGTAGGTCGCAGCTAGAGAGGTGACGGCTCGCTCAATCGACGGGTAGACTGGGATCCTGTTCTCTTCCAGAAGATCCGTCGCCTCTGCCACAAGTTCCTTCATGCCGGTGATGTGAACTGCTATGGGCTTGCTGGCTGTGGCGAGCTTCGCCCTGATCTCAGCGATCGTGCGCGCCAGGTCGAATTGGAATTGTGGAAGCGCAACTATGAAGAGCGCCACCATGTCCACATGCTCGTCTTCGGAGATGGTGTCTAGGGCGAACCTTAGGGAGGCGTCTGGGCCGAGGGTCTCGAATAGAGGCTCAGCGTCAACTGGGTTTCCGGCGCGGGCCCACAGAGGCATCTTGGCCTGGAGATGCTTGATGGTCTCAGGCGAGAGCTCAGCTAGCTCTAGGCCGTCATGTGCGGCTCGGTCTGAAGCCATGACTCCTCCGGCGCCTGTGAAGGTTACGACCGCCAGCCCACGCCCTCTCGGAAGCGGCTGGTACGCGAAGATCTTCGCGAGGTCCATCATCTCCTCGAAGCTTCTCGCCCTCAGGATGCCTGCGCTCCGGCAGGCTGCTTCGAAGACATCGTCCCTCACCGCGATTGAGGCGGTGTGCGACGCTGCGGCTTTGGCTCCTTCGGGCGTACATGCGCCTTTGAGCAGGATGATCGGTTTGCGCTTCGAGACCTCGCGCGCAACCTTCACGAAGCCCCGCCCGTCCTTCACGCCCTCCATGTAGATCGCGACGACTCGAGTCTCATGATCGCTTGCTAGGTACTGCAGGACATCTTGGTCGTTGACGTCTGCCTTATTGCCCAGGCCAGCCACCTTGCTCACTCCGAACCTTTCAGCGGTGAGCATATGCCACAGCGACGCAGCAGCGAAGAGCCCGGTTTGGGCTATGAAGGCTACAGATCCTCGCTTAAGCTTTGGAAGCGAGATGAAGCTGGTCGTGAAGTTGTTCGCCGTGTTCACGATCCCTGTCGTGTTCGGCCCGACGATCCGCATCCCAGCCCTCTTGGCGGTCTGGACGATAAGGCGCTCCCTCTCCTCGCCTTCCCGGCCGACTTCACCAAACCCAGAAGATGTGATAACTGCGACCTTCACTCCCTTCTCTGCGCACTCCTTAATAGCCTGTGGAACCTTCGGCGCAGGAATAGTAACGATCGCCAGATCCACTGATTTCGGCACCTCAAGAACTGATCGATAGGCCTTCAAACCGAGAATCTGATCAGCATTTGGGTTCACCGCGCAAACCTCTCCGCGAAAACCCAGCTCAAGAAGGTTCCGAAGTTGAACGTGCCCGAACTTGGATGGGTTTCTGGACGCACCGATTACGGCCACACTGCGAGGCTCAAAGATGAAACGCATATCTTGGCTACGCAATCCGCTCAACAGTGGTGTCCTCGATCAGAGCTCTAGCTGACGCTTATGGATAACTAGGTTTTGTATGCGACAAAGGCGTTTGGCAGGGCTTCTAGAAGACTAGCCGCGTAAGGGCGTAAGCTTGGTGTGGTGCTCAACATGCCAGTTGACAATCTCGACTAGAGAAGTCGCCCAAGCGCCTTCCTTTTTCAAATACCCAAGGAGGCCTTCGTGAACCATTTTCCAACCAAGATAGTCCCTATCGTCCCAAACTCTCTGATGCTACAGCAATGAGGCGCATCCCCCAAACGTCTTGTTATCTCTGAGATGGACAGGCAGCGCCTTGTTGCCTTCTCAACATCTCCGGAGAATTCGCCAAACAGAACTCCATCCATCACGATGAGGGGGGAGCTATATGATGGACAACTCTTGTGAATCGCTCAAAGAAAAGACTTGAAAAGGAGAGGCTATTCCAGCCCGGAAACCTACGGCTTCATTGTATCCGAGCGTCGCATCGTACAGGAAGCCTGCCCTGCTCTGTTCTCTCCATGTCTTTCTGAGATCGAAGCGAGGTAGCGCTGTCTAATCCCTCGACTTTCCTGCCAGGACCTGCTCTAGCCATCTCTTCTCTTTGAGTAGAAGATCTGCATCGTTGAAACTGGAGCAGCTGTCATGCAGGCCAGCCTCTCAGCTTGGCTCGTGAATTCTACGGATCGCCTTGGATAGAGCTGAATCACAAATGTCATATCAGGGGTCATATGTGTGCCAGCTCGAACTTCCACAAAGATAGAACGCGGATCAGAATCTATACCTCTCCTTAAGCGTAATCCAGTTGTCAAAACTCCAATAAGAATCTTGTAATTGGACATTCGAAAACAGAAGGGTCTCTTGAAGCATCAGAGACATTCTGCCTCCACGCTGCTTCAAAGAGACATCTATATCGTACGTCAACGCTACAGCGAATCTCTTACCATCCTTCCGTACAACTCCTCTCGTTTGAAGAAAACCATTTGGCAGGACGTCATCGGGCAAGTTCACATGAACTTGGCAGTGGCAGCTCACTATTGGAATCTGAAGTATCTTCAACTTGCGGAGTATGTAGTGCTTGCTTGAGAGGCAGGATCACTCATTTCTTCTCGAATCGATGATCTTCTCAATTCGCGCAAGCTAAGAGAATTAGAAGCTCTCCGGGATGCTGTCCCGGACAGAGACAGATCTGCGATGTCTTATACGTACGCCAGGTAACTGTTCACGCACAGGGACATAGTTCTTAACACGAAGTGACACTCCCACGAAAAGGTTTTTTGCACATCATATGATAACGTGGGCTGCTAGCTTGTCGATGTCATGGAGGGAGCATGAATGTGGACATGTGATTTCTGCAGAAGGGATGAAGAAGTGACAAGAACGGCGACAAAGTTGATTGTCCTCAAGGACAACTTGGCAATCGGAGATGCGAAGACGAGAATTAAGTACCCATACTTAGCGCTATGCGACGACTGTGCATACCCTTTCGAAAGAGATGGCTATCGCGTTAGAAAGATCGAAGGGCTGTGAACAATGAAGATTCTCAGCAGATAGCAAAGGCCCTCTGATTCTCGAAAGTTTACGGATGGCACTGGTAGGCCTTGCTTTTGCAGACCCCTCCACTCCGGTCCAAATCCCTTCTGGGCGTCAGCCTATAGTTATATTGATTTGTCTCAAATAGTGCGCTTAGGGACTCGCCGTGGACAGTGTGCCCCTTCATAATGCGGAGAAAGGTTTCAGACCAACTCTTATGATTCTAAGCTACAATGACCTTTCAGGCGTGGGTGGGTCATTTTCCCTCATCAAGCAGGAATTCGAGTACTTTGCAAGCAGAGGCCCTACGCTCGTATTTTCCCGAACATCAAAGGATCGTCTGCTGAGATCCTCGAAGTCTCTCTTTTTCCCGTATCTTGATCTGCCGACGAGACCTCTCCGTCTTCTCTTCTCACTATTGATCATTCTTCTCAAGCTTGTGAATTGTAGCCGAACGATAAGAGTGGATGCATATCACGCCCATGACGTATATGTCGGTTCAGCAGCTGCGATAGCAGCAAGACTGTTTGGAATTCGCTTGGTACTTACAGTTCACGGCCCCGCTTGCTACGAATTTGCCAACTTCTACAGGAAGCGTTGGAACGAATTCAAGTTCAATGATGTAGTCTACCTGACCCTACTCTCTGCGATAGAGAAGTTTGCCTACAAGAGAGCTGACGCGATAGTCGCAGTCTCAGATTTTGAGAGGAAATTCATTGAAAGGGTCAGAACGACGGACCTGTTCGTTGTCAGAAACGGAATTGATCTGAATCTATTTCTGCCAACATCTGACAAACGCAAGGCTCGACTGCTGACTGGACTCCCGATCGATAAGAGGATTGTTACGTTTGTGGGGCGAATGGTTCCTAAGAACGGGGTCCTGATAGTAGCTCTTGCCATAGCCAAGGTAGCTGAAGCCATCAAGAACGTGATTTTTCTATTTGTTGGCGACGGATTTGCTGAGAATGAATGTAAGGATATTGTCAATCGGGTAGGGGCCTCTTCAAAAGTGATCTTCATAGGAAGAAAAACGGATCCTCTACCGTACTACCAAGCGTCAGATCTCTTTGTCTCTCATGTCTCCTCTTTAGTGGAGGGGGTGGGTCTCACTGTTCTAGAGGCTATAGCTTGCGGCATACCCGCTGTAGTAGGATTTGACCGAATCTCCTATGAACTTCTTAATGGAGTCGCCCACTTTGTTGAAAAGGACAGCCCCTCTGCTCTCGCGGAACAAATAATCAGAGTTCTTGACACTCAGGATTTGGAAGTGGAGAAGGTTCGACTGAGAGAGTTTGCTGAGGGATTTCTGGATATCAACAAGACCTTCGAGATATACGCCAAGTTACTCTTCGAAGGCGACAAGGCGTGATACTCCTCCTAATATGCATTTTTGCAGTTGAGGTTTTCCTGAGAGCCTATAATCTGGCAGCTTCTTGGACAGGGATCGACACTTTCTATCATTTGATCGTAGCCAGACACATTCGAGAGGATCTGCGGCTTCCAAAGACTATTCAAGAATTTCTTTATCATGGGCCATACAGCTACCCTCCATTGTTGCACATAATGTTAGCTTTCATACCATACCGTTTTTCGAAATTCATACCTGTAGCTTGCGACCTGTTGCATGCTACACTAGTATTTGGTCTGACTTCGTTCGTGAGTTCTGACAACCCTGTTCGCAGCTTTCTAGCAGCTGTTCTCTATTTGAGCGTCCCCGTCAACTATGTGGACTCACTGTCCGTAAACCCTCGACCAATCGGAAGTACCCTTCTCACAGCATCCATCTTTTCGCTACTGTTGTATCCCGATTCTACGATTCCCATTGTCTTTGCCGTCCTGTACGGTCTCATGCTCCTAACTCACAAGATGGCCGTGCAGGTCTCGTGGTTTGTACTGATTGGGCTCGCGATTAGTGTTCCTCTACTCGCAGGAAGAATCGCAACTGGTGTAGCGTTAAGCATCGTATCGGTCACCCTCCTTACTAAAGGGTTCTACTGGAAAATTTTTCGCGAACATCTGAGGTACTTGAACTTTCACATAAGATTCGGCAGCTTAAGTGGTCAGAAATTGTTTCCTAGCCCTATTATGCTTCTTAAGTCGAATCCATTTCTTCTCCTTCTTCCACTTGCCACCATCATCGCGACCCATCGCGGAGATTATGTTGACGTTCTCCTTGCGTCGTGGGCGATCTCGACGGCGGCTTTGGCCGCCCTGTGGCGATTCGGGGACGCGGATCGGTTCTTGGCTTTTGGTTCGTCGGCAACTGCAGTCATGACCGCGATGATGTGGAACAGTACTGTCGCTACGACATTGTACATCCCTATCCTCTGCTATGGCCTTTGGAGGCAGGTTGGCATATTGAGGAGACTTACTCCTCCTTTTTTGATAACACAAGACCTTCTGAGCTGTTTCCACTTTCTAAGAAATGAACATCCAGCCAAGTTACTTTGCCTTCCCCTTTCATATTCGTACTCAGCGGCTTATTTTGCCGGCCAAACGGTAGTTGCGGGAGATGCCAGCGTGAAAGGTCTGATTGAGGGATTCAATCTTTCAAGGAGAATTGAAAACCTGCAAGCGCTTGGAGAAACGATTGAAGAAGTGGAGGTAGGTCTTGTTCTCGTTGACTGTCTTGTTTTCTGCAAATGCGAGGACATTCTTGAGAATTCAGGCTTCAGAGAGGTTTATTCGACTCGAAGATATAGCATCTTCCGCAGGTCATTGAACGGTACATCGCTTCGCGGCGCTTCCTGACTAGTTTACGCAACATCTCCGAAATCCTTCAAGAGCCCTCTGCGGTCCAAACATCCATATCCTATGGCCTCTTTTCAATGGCTGTTTCGCGCGGAGTACTATGGGCGTCTCTCTCCTGTCAAAGATCATGTTGACGTACGGTAGGAAACGCCGCAATTCTTTCGGTGCAATAAACTTCCTATTGACTTTGATTATTCTTGATTCAGGCAGTCCATCAGTGAGAAAGTCCATGGACTCCCAAGTTGAAGCACCTATTCTTGCTTCTAGGAGAGTTCGGACTATCCGAAGTGTCGCCTTTCCGTCTCCAAAAGGATTCTCGACGTCCTTCAGCTTGGTCTTGACTATTGAGACGTTCTCTAAGAGATACCTAGAGTGTTCCATGATCGCTGTCTTGCTCGTTCCGATAAGAGTGTTTCCCCCGGCCAATACTGTCTCTATCCACTCTGTGGTGTTTCTGGCAGTGAGGCACGGAGTGCCAAGCATCAGTGCTTCTTGCTGCATCCCACCTGAGTCGGTGAATACGAAAGCTGCGTTCTTGATCATCGCTAGGGTGTCTATGTATTTCATTGGAGGAATCGCTACAAAGCAACTACGTTTCAGGTAACTGCCAAATCCGAACTCACGTATCCTCCTTTGCGTTCTTGGATGAATTGGGAATACTATCGTCGATCCTATTCTAGCTAGGGATCTGATGAGAGTCCTCAACTTACCACGATCATCAACATTCTCTTCCCTGTGGAATGTGGCCAAGACAAATTCATTCGGTTGGACACCGAATTGGTTACAGGTTCTCTTACTATTCATCCTGCGCTGAGCTTCATTGACAACCTCGACGATCGGATGGCCTGTAAATGCAATTCTTGATAGCGAAAAGCCTTCCCTCATGAGATTCAGCGTGCAATTCTCAGTTGGTGTGAAGTTCAAAGCTGCACATTCAGAGATTATCCTTCTATTCAGCTCCTCTGGCATGGACAAATCATAAGACCGACAACCCGCCTCGACGTGCGCTACCGGAATGCGAAGCTTGGCGGCCGTGATGGCCGCCGCCATCGCTGAGTTCGTATCCCCTTCGACGACTAGCCAACTTGTCTTCCTCGCAGCAAGATACTTCTGTAAGCGCGTCACAGTCATAGCAAGATGATGAGCATGTGTGCCGGAACCGATTCCTAGGAAATGGCTGGGCTTCGGGAGACTGAGTTCTTCAAAGAAGACCTGTGACATATTCCAGTCGTAGTGCTGCCCAGTGTGAATGAAATCGAACTCGATTCCAGAGATTGGGGCAAGTGATTTTATGATTGGTGACAACTTTATTATCTCAGGCCGGGTACCTGCGACAACGGCTATAGAGATCACGCAGAACATCTCCTTGAGAATCAGTACTAACTCACTCTAGATGGTGAAGATACTTTTTCTGTTTAGAAGTCGAGCCTTCTTCTGGGCTTGCCAACGTAGCCTCCCTCAACGAGTATCCTTAGCCTTGCCTTGAGTTGATCGAGTCTCAGCTTGTCGTCTCGAGTGAGTAGTTGCTCCTTCTCTGCCAATGATCGCAGTAGTGTGAGAAGTTCCATATACAATGGTGTAAATGCTTCGAGCCAATATCCAGGCGGTAGTCGGTAGTTGTAGGGGTTTGCCTCGACTGATATGTCGAGTTCCGATCTCCATAGAGGGCTTCGTTTCAAGTGCAGCCATCCTGTCAGGACAGAGACTGGTACACCTATGAAAGTGGCTACTACACCGAATACTGCGAATTTTGGAAAGAACGAAGCAAGCTCAGGGATGTTCCTGACTGCAAGATAGTACACCGTGACCAATGTACTTGCGTAGCCTAGAAGGAAAACTAGGTAGGTACCGTACCCGATCCTAAAGTAGTACCAGCTTCTATACACGAGAGACAGCAATTTCATAGTGCTCACCTATTGGGACCTAAGTGTATATACGAACACAGTCTTATAGAATAACGGCCCGAGCCAGCCATATCAGAGGAGTCAGTCCAAGTTGAAGATCCTGCATGTAGGCAACACGGCAGGAGTGGCTTCAACACTTGTGAAGTATCAGAGAAGACTTGGCCACGTTTCATCTTTGATCGTCAGGACGAAACATCCGTTTGGGTATGACTACGAGGTTTCTTGCAGCAATCTTAGTGCGATGATGCGCCTTGTTTTTGCAGATGCAATCCACTACCACAGTGCGCCGTGGATTTATCGGGCTCTGGGAGGAAGGATCAGATTTCCAGATTACGCAGTGGCGAAGACTCTCGGAAAAAGGATAGTGTGGCATTTTCATGGCCATGAAGTGAGGCAACCGGAAGTTAGGCACCAGAGATTTCCTCGACTCGATTGCCCCATGATAGTTTCAACACCGGATCTACTCAGATACCTCCCCGAGGCAATTTGGATCCCGAATCCGGTAGATACAGAACTCTTCTCTCCCAAGAGGATTCCACATTCGAAAATAGTAGTGGGATGTTATGACTCGCCCAACCCGTATGTGCGATCTTTCTCGCCCATTACTGAGACTCTGGCAGCAGTGAAGCAACTTGAAAGGAACGGAGTAGGAATCAAGGTGAGGTTGCTTTCAGGATACAAGCACCATAACGTACCACGTTACTTTCAGCAAATTGACATTTGGATCGACAAGTTTGGTATGAATTTTTATGGATTGTGTGCTCTCGAAGCTTCACTCTGCGAGGTGCCAGTGGTAGCACAGATGGGAGAATTCGAAAGACATCTTGTTCCGATGTGTCCTTTCATCTTAACTGAACGCCAGAAGATCAAGAAAAGCATTGAGTGCTTACTGGATGAAGATGTCAGGCACGACCTAGGAAGGAAGGGGGCGGACTTTGCCAGACATTTTCATGATCCGACAGAAGCGGCCGAGAAATGCCTGAGGATATACCAGCGTTGAATAGGATGCTGAAGTTGCTTCGTACCGCCTGAGGCTTGCTCTTGGAAAGGGGGTGGTCATATCCAGTCCGGACTGTTCTGCCCATATGCAGAAAGACTTCTCCCGCTAGAAAAGGACTGGATCTGCTATGAAGGACTCTCATCTGTGAACGGCAAGAAGTATTCATGTTGGGCACAAATGGGGAAACAAGAATCTTGGATCTCCACAGAACATCCTCTAATGCGCTACGGCTATTCATAAGCACACAAAGCTTTCTGATGGAATCCTCGTACACCACTAACTGACGGCCCGAAGCTGACTATTCGACATCTCAAACACGAACGTCACATCAAGATAGGATCTATCAGTTGCGACCATGTCATAAACCGGGCTGTTGGAGGCTCCTTGACTCAGCAGCACCAAGCCACTTGAGGCAACTGCGAACAGTCAACCAAACTGGAACAGTTTCACTAAGCTCTGAGTCATGGTGCGAATTATGGATGGTGATTTTCTCACCTTGTGTGTGGCCACTACTTAGAACCATGCCAAAGACAGGTCATCCTATCTACTTTGAGAGCTCTTGGATAGGCTCGAAAAGAATTCTGCCGCCCGAAAGGGACTGGATTGACTATGAGAGATACTCTACTATGGGCCGAAAGACGAAATGGACCAACAACAATGACGAAGACCTCATTGGACAGACCTCGATGCAGCCCATCAAGAGCGAGGAGGAACAGAATCCGACTCTCCGACTATCTCAACTACGGATAGGGAGGCTGGTGTATGATAAGGAGTGCATTCAGTGATACGATGACTCTGATCAGGAGAATCTTGAGGCAATCTACGGACCAAGCCATGGGTATGGCAAAGAACCGAAAGTGTCAAGCTGAACCTTACACCGACGAAAAACATTTCCCTATGTAATTACATCTCCTTCTCAAGGATGAGGAATGGTCTATCTTCCTTCCGAGAGTGAGGAAGTAATAGTAACTGTATTGGACCTAAAGACCACGGAGGGACTTCTACTCGAAGCATCCCATCTTCTGAATAGAGCCGAAAATCTAGTTAAGGACCATGATCATAGTGGAGCCATAGAGGCAGCTCAACACTCCATCGAGTTATCGATAAAGTCTTTGTATAGACTAGTCGGCTTACCAGCGCCCAGAACCCATTTCGAAACGGCAAGAAGGGCAGAGGAAGAGGCGCCTTTGGAAAAAGTAGCCGAAAGACTAGAAGGCATACCTGAATATCTAATGAGATGGCTTGGTAGAACAAGTTGGATAGCAAGAATGTGGGCCTGGGCGCATAACACCTCTGTCTATGGCTGCTTGGACATTCCTGCCAGCAAACTGTTTGAGAAGGATGATGCGGAAATCGCCATTCGATATGCAAAAACAGCTCTCACAAACTGCAGGTCGATAGTGGAATCGGTCAAGGCAGGCCAGACGAAAGTCAAGCCACCAAACCTCGTCAAGAAGACCTAGTGAAAAGAGCGGAGAAAACTCTGTCTCACTTCTTTAGAGACTCCTCTCCTTTCTCAGTTACCATCCATTGGTTCTGTTTTCCGACTCGTTTGCCGTCAACTAGCCCTTTGGATAGAAGTTTGTAGAGATGAAGTTGGGCTGTATTCCATGAGATCTGAAGCTCTTTGGCTACCATCTCTGTGGTAACGGGCCAGTCTTGTCTGGCTAGGTATGCGAGGACTCTCTCGTCGATCCTATCGTTGCCGAATCCCACATTCAACCCTGCTTGGCTATGGTATGTCATAGCACTGTCCTTAAGTATATGTCGCACCTTTACTGACCTATGTTCAGACATATGTTGAATCATAGTAGAGATGCCGGCCCGCCGAATTCGGTGAGATGTCGGATGAGTCAGAGGATCTTGATGAAGAGAGGCATCAGTGTCCTACTCGCCTTGTTCATGTTCTCGGCGATGACGCTAGAAGCCCAAGCGTCTCAAGTCACTATTTCATGGTCTTGGAAGAAGCAGAATCAGATTGGTGTATGGACACCAGCACTCGGCAAGACTTACGTTGTGGTAGCAGCGACGATCTCGGTTCAGGGTTACTCAGACTTCAACACGAACCCGTTCAACTTCAAGCTGGATGCTGATTCCAGCAGCTACACGCATCATACGGCCACGTATGCGCTGTCAGATCACTTCTCGCATGAGGTCATCCCGGATGGAAATAGCAGAACTGGAACGCCGGTCTTCGAGATACCTGTAACAGCCGCGGTAGTAGGTCTCAGGTATCAAGGCTTCAGTCAGTACAACATAAGATACATGCAGAGAGGCAGATGCATCATTGCAACGGCAGCATATGGATCGGAATTGGCGCCGCAAGTCGAGGGCCTCCGGCGGATCAGAGACAACCAAGTGATGATGACGTTTGTAGGTAGCCGATTCATGTATGTTTTCAATCGCTTTTACTATTCATTTAGCCCCCACGTTGCTGATGTCATCTCGTCTGGACCATTGCTCGTAGATGCGACACGCATAATGCTTGCGCCGTTGATCGGTGTCATTGCGCTGTTGAGAGGGCAGACAGAGATTGAGATGATCGTGTCGGGTGTAGCGATCTCAGCGCTGATTGGCCTAACGTATTTCTCAGTTCCTCTTGTAACCCTAGACATGTTGCTCAGAAAAGGAAGACGACAGCAGAAGAACGGCCGGCCGTTGAGGGCCTGCGAGTAGCTTCCGAACCATAGCTCCATGATCTCCTTCGTCAACAAGGTGTACGATTCAGACTTCGAGAGATTATGGAAATGCAGCAAAATGGTTGCAAAGCTTCTTCAACGCGGTGAGCAGACTCTCCCAAGATGGCTGTAAGGGGTCCGTCAGTTGCGTCGAACTCTGTGCTGCGCAGTCTTACTAGTCGCATCCGTATCTTTCGTGCCAACAACCGCTTGGAGTAATGGAGGTTGGAGCGCGGACGCGAATAACCCGGATTACGGAACGCATGATTGGCTGGCGCATCACGCCCTAGATTGGGTTCCGGATAACTTGGACTTCTGGATTAGAAGCAATTTAGCCATCTATCTCTACGGCACGGAACTGCCGGACAACAGCAATGCAGTTCTCAGCGACGGAATAGGAGACACAACTCTCCACCACGTGTACCACCGTTCCAACGGACAGCTGCACGAAGATGATTCAGCCAGGAGAGCCCGAGAAACCTGTGACCCCCCCTGTTTTGTCCCACTTAGTGTCATTTAGTCTCATTTCCCGGCACGAAGACCGATGTTCTGTTGGTCATCGAGTGCGCGAACGTGCATTGCCATGATGCACAAGACCGCGTCTATCTAGAAGGTCCGCGCTTGCTCCGCAATGGCTCTGAAACATGCCTCGTGAGCCTCCACACCTTTGTCCACGAGTTCCTTGGCCATGCTCCTAGGTGGAAGCGGGCAACTTTTTTGGCTTCTTTTTTAGGTTCTGGTTCGCATCACTTTGAGGAGGTCTGCTCTTGTAACTATGCCTGATGGGCGGCCTCTCTTCGTGAGGATCACTGCTGGGCTGTATTGTAGTAGCATTGGTATCGCGGATAGAGGCGAGTCTTCGTCGAGTTGTGGGAATGGCTCATCCATAATGTCTTCGACACGTTCGCTGGAAAGCTCGGAGAGGCTCTTGCCTTTCACCACTTGGGTGAGTATCGACTTCTCCGAGATGCTACCCACGACAAATCCGTCGTCGAGGACTGGAAGCTGCGAGAAGCCTGTCTGCCTCATAGCTGTAGTCGCCTTGGCAACAAGGTCTTGCCTACGAACCCCGACGACTCTTCTGCTGGCTATCTCTCTAGCCCTAGCCTCAGCCTTTCTCTCCAGCTCTTCGAGCGCGTCAAATATCTTCTTGGTCCTTTCATATGAGGGATCGATCTTTGACCCTT
>Ga0315314_1002897_pt1 | contig 13848 bp, 8 predicted proteins | sample TDP9_MG_FD_203631 | JGI IMG/M metagenome (GOLD analysis project Ga0315314, IMG submission 203631) | Freshwater sediment microbial communities from Lake Towuti, South Sulawesi, Indonesia - TDP9 | ecosystem: Environmental > Aquatic > Freshwater > Lake > Sediment | place: Indonesia: South Sulawesi...
CGAAATGATCGTGCGAGCGTACGACCCCTGCATCTCGTGCTCCGTCCACTGATTCGGGGACACCATGTGGCTCGACCAGTCATTCCGGATCCTCTCGCTCAAGGTGAAGCTCATCTCAAGCTATTTGGTGATTCTGGCACTCGGGGGACTGGCCACCTCGGTGCTGGGGTCGTGGATCGTCAGCTCCACAATCATGAGGCAGGCAGGGCAGAGGGTTGACCGTCACCTGGCCACGGCCCGCACCGTTTATGAGCAACAGCTCCAGACCCTGAAGCGCACGGTTGCAATCACCGCTATGGGGACGACCATTCCCCACTACCTGGCCGCTGGCGACCGGGCCTCCCTGCTCAGCTATCTGCGGGCTATCCGCGAAGAGACGCCCTACGATTTCCTCGCCCTCACCGATGCGAGGGGACGGGTCATCCTGCGGGCCTCGCAGCTTGGCCAAGCCGGGGATGATGTCTCCTCTATCCGCGTCGTCAGCGCGGCGCTTTCGGGCAGGGTGGCGGCTGCAACAGAGATCCTCTCGGCCGACTTGCTCAACAATGAAGATCCCCTCCTGCGGGCGAGAGCCTACTTCCACTTCGTGCCCACGCCGAAGGCCAAACCCGTCAACAAGGTGGAAGAGACTTCCGGCATGGTCCTGATTGCAGCGGCACCTATCCGTGGACGGAACGGCGAAATCTCAGGCGCTCTTTACGGGGGCGTGCTCCTGAACCGGAACCTTGAGATTGTGGACCGTGTTCTGGAGATCATCTCAAAAGGTGAGCGTTTCCTGAACAAGGACGTGGTTACGGTCACAATGTTCCAAAATGACCTTCGTATTTCGACCAACGTCAAGACGGCCGCCGGCGAGCGGGCGCTGGGCACCCGGGTTTCTGAGGAGGTATATGACGCGGTTCTTGGCCGCGGAGAGATATGGAGGCACCGGGCGTTCGTGGTTAATGACTGGTACATCAGCGCCTATGACCCCATCTATGATTATGACCGCAACATTATCGGTATTCTCTATGTCGGGCTTCTGGAAAAGGCCTACACGTCCACGCGCGACCGGGTCATTCTTTCCTTTTTTGGTCTCGCCACAATCGGCTTCATCCTGATCGTCGGGATCACCTACTATATGATACGCAGCATTACAGGTCCCCTTGGCAAGATGGCGGCGGCCACGCGCAGCATAAGTGCCGGCCGGTTCGATCAGGAGGTCCACACCGATTCTCAGGACGAGATCGGGCTTCTGGCTGCGTCCTTTAACGCCATGCTGAAGAGCTTACGCCAAATGAAGGGTGATCTTGAGGAGTGGGGACGTACCCTGGAGGAAAAGGTCAAGCAGCGGACTGAAGAGCTCGTCAAGATGCAGAGGAGGGTTGCCCAGTCGGAAAGACTAGCTTCGTTGGGTATGCTGGGGGCCGGCGTGGCCCATGAAATCAACAATCCACTGGGTAGCATCCTCTCCCTGGCGACCCTCACCCTCGAGGACATCAAAGAGGACGACCCCAACCGCGAAAACCTCGAGGAGGTTCTCAAGCAGACGCAGCGCTGCCGCAACATCGTCAAGGGCTTGCTGGATTTCTCGCGGCACTCCGAGGTTGACATGGAACTTGCGGACCTCAACAAGGTCCTCCAGGACACCTTGGCTCTGATTGGAAGACAAGCGCAGTTCTTGAACATAACCGTGGTCAAGAACTGGGATCCACAGCTTCCTCCGGTCATGGCCGATAGGCCTCAGCTTCAGCAGGTGTTCATGAACATCCTCATGAACGCCGTTCAGGCCATGGAAGAGAAAGGCACCATCACGATCACGACGCGCCACAACGTCCTTGACAACGCAGCAGAGGTGCTGATCGCAGACACGGGATGCGGCATACCAGCGGAACAGATCGATCACATTTTCGATCCCTTTTTCACCAGTAAGCCGGGCGGCCACGGGACGGGCCTCGGCTTATCCATCGCCTACGGAATCGTCACGTCGCATCGTGGGACCATCTCGGTGGAAAGTAAGGTCGGCAGAGGGAGCACCTTCACGATCCGAATGCCCATTGCCTCTGCGGCCCTCCGGGAAGTGAAGGCGTGAAACCAAACCTCGTCATCGGCCTCGGCAACCCCCTCATGGGAGATGAAGGGGTAGGATGGCACGTCATTGAGCGGCTCGCTGGCGACCCGCGACTGCCGGCGGACACAGACCTGCTGTGGGGCGGGACCGATTTGCTCGGATGCAGTGGCCAGATGGAGGGGCGGAGGCGGGTCATTCTCGTCGATGCCATGTTGGACGCTTCCCGGGTCGGAAGCATTACCGTGTTTGGAGATGGAAATGAGCTCCTGGCTTTGGAGGACCGGCAGGAGCACGCTCATCATCTTTCCCCGATCCAGGCCATCCGCCTCCTTCAAATCGCCTCGCCCTCCTTGGGAACGGTTCGCTTCACTCTGATTGCAGTTGCAATCGATTCGCCGTGCATGAGGCCCGAGCTATCACCCGTCCTGGCCACAAAAATGCCTCAGCTACTCGATCGCGTCCTTCACGAACTGGCCTGAGGGATGAACGCTCCTGACCGCAGGAGCCTACTACGCCTCCTCCGTTTCTGGGCAAATCCCAAAAGAGAGTAGCCCGTTTCTTTTCTAGGGTCGTGTTACCGAAATACGTGACACACAAAGGCCGCGCCTTTCAGGCGGATCCCGCTCTGCGGGAGAAGCATCGCGTTTGAATCCCGCGGCTTCAAGCCCCAGCTCCTTCGCGGAGTCTACCCTCAGCGCAGCGAAGGGGCGGAGGACGACAACCCGCCGCGCTGTGAGACTTTCCTACGTGACACGGCTTTAGTCACACTCTCCGCCTTACAGTTGAACACTGCCAGACAGTAGGTGGTATCATCCTGCAGCGCGGACACATCTGTCGCTCGATCCTCGGAATTGCCTTCTCTGGGCCGGAAGCTCTTCGCCTTCCGCGCCGCTGCCGCTCAGGCCACCCCACGGACCAATGGATTGGTCACCGATTCACTGGGGATAGAATATGTAGAGCTTGGACTTCCGTTCGGCCTGCCCCATGTAAACCGTCCCGTCCAGGCCGACAACCATCGAATCGAAAACATATCCCTGCCACGCGTAATAGGGCCGCCGGTTCACGTCGATCATGCCCAGCAACTCATAAAGGCCGCTGGACGGATCGTACGCGAACAGGCGCGCCATCTCATCGTCGTCGCCGCCGATCCCGTACAGTTTGCCGTTCCGCGCCTGAACCAGCCCGCGGACACGATATTGATTCAAAGGCTTTCCGAGATTGCTCACCTGAAGCTTGACGGGATCGAGACGGAAGAGGTAGCCATCCGAAGTGCCACCATACAAATCGCCTTCCGCATCGACCGTCCAGGCATCAACGCGGTTATACACTTCCCTACCGGGAACGGATGGAACGCCAATCTCCAGAGGCTCCAGCTCCTGGGTCTTGATACTCAAGCGATAGAACTTGCCGCCTGCGCCCGACGTCAACACGTTGCCTTCGCGATCTACCACCAGGGCACGGCCGATGTTCTTTTCTTTCTCGAATTTCTCTCCCGGGATGATGTCGTTCGCCACTTGGCCGTGCGTCTTCACCACGCCGGAATCGATGTTGTAGCTGAAGAAGTCTCCCTGGGGATAAGTCAGGCCGTAGATTACGCCGCGTGATCGATCGATTGTCAGAGCGTAAATGCCCTGACCTTTCACGGGAACGCCCAAGTCCCTGACCGGGCACGGCGCCTCGCTACGAATTGCGGTCCTCCCTTTGTTTTCGGTGGGCACATATTTGAACAGATGCCCACCTGCATATTGGTCGTATCCCTGGCCGTTGTTGTCGACAGCTAAGGCTGTCCCGATGAATACGTCCCCCTTTTGGCCGATCGCCAGCGCGTGATGCACCGTTCTAGTCTCTGGCAGCCTGCCCAGTGGTTCGACATATCCATGTTGGGGATCGAAAACAAACAAGTGGCTCCCTTCCCCACTTGTGGCGCCATAGATGCGGCCGTCGGGGGCCACGGCAAGCGCCCGAATCTCCGACTCGCCGGCGGGAATGACATCAAGCGGGGGATATCCCAGATCGCGCAAGTCGATCCGCACCTGGGAGACAACCGAATAGTCATAGCTGGAGTCACGCTGCGCCAGAACGGGCAGAGCAAGAGCCGCGCTGAATGCCGCCATCAGCAGTGCTCGATTAGCTTTCATAAGAAACGCTCCCGGCTCACCTTCGCGGGCGGTGGATAATGAGCGCCAGACGATAGTAAGTGTCGCCGATCTTTCCCGCAGCCTCGAGCGGTTTGTCCCGCTCGGGACGGACTTCGACCGCCCCTATAAAATAGATCGTGCCGTCAGGACCCGTGGTGGCACCATTGGTCCCAAGCACCCGCCGCCCATCCTGCAGCAGCATTTCACCGGCGTCCTCAATTTTCCCGGTCCTCAGATCGTAAGTGATAAGATGCGATGGGGCAGGTGTAACGCCTCCGAAGTAGTCGAACTCACTGCCCGCGGCGGCGTAGTAAAGCACGCGGTCCCGACCGACGGTGAGGCTCAAAGTGGCGTAAGGGACGTCCCGGCGCTCTGCGAATGCGGGAATACAAAGCTGCCCGAGAGAGCGAACCTCTCCTTCCGTGCCTGCCTTGGGATCGAAGGAGAACAAGTTGGATATACTCTCCTCCGCTCCATAAAAGACCTCCGTAATATCATCCCACACAACCACTCGCCAGGCGGTTTCTGACTTGTAATAGTCGCGGCCGAGGGAAATACCCTTTGCGCGAATGGGCAACCGCAGGGAAAGCTCCGAAAGCTTATCGGTGCGCGGGTCATACTTGAATATCTGGCCTTCACCGAAGCTGCCGTACACGTTTCCCTGGCCGTCGATCCCCAGCGTCCGGCAAATGGATTCGAAGTTGTTGACGCGACCTTTGTGAACGGTCGTGCGCTCTGCCACGTCGTAATAAACGAAATGCCCGCGCGGATGCGTCAAGCCATAAATGCGATTCCAGACGGGATCGTAGGCGCCGGTGTTGATACCTTCGTTTGGACAAGCGAGGCCAAAATCCTCCACGTGATCAGTTTGCGGGTCATAAGCCATCCAGTGCGCGCCTGGATAGCCCTCTTTCGTACCGAAGCGCGCGTAGTCCCACCAATAGCCGCCATGCGTGCCGAAATAGATCCGTCCGTCTTTGCCCTCGCCGAATTTGGCATGGATCTTGGATTGCGGCCCGCGCTTGAGCAAGGACTCACCGCAAAGAGCCGTCAGGCTGCCGAGGTCGCGCACGCGGTCGCTCTTCGCATCGTAGTACACCAGGTGTCCATCGCCACCGTGATAGGCCAGCCCGACGTACACCTTGCTGTCAGAAGCTGCGAACAGCGCCGCCCAACTGCCGTCCATCATGGACAAGCCCGTGAAAAGCCGGTGATCCACGTGCACAATTCGGGCTGCCGGTTGAGCGGACCATCCGGCGCAAGGCAGGAGCGCGGCGAGCAGCGCTAGAGCACTCGCGGCGCTACACACTTGGCGTTTGTTTCTTGCCTGGCAGACTCGCATCGTGAAGTAGGCCCAACAAATCAAGATATTGATCAGCCGGATCGGCATCTTCAAAACGCCTCAAGATGCGGAAGTGGCTTTCCGCTCCCGCGACAAGATACGCCGCCCGAGTCCACTCGTATACCCCTCGGGCGATTCGGGTATCGACGGGATTCTTCATCGCATCCACCGGCGCGAGCAGGACCAAAGGCCGGTCGGCCACGGCCGCGGCAACTTGGGGAAGATCGAAATGCTTCAAAACCCCGGGAATGAAAATATCGGCACCGTGTAAATAGCGGTCTGCCGCCGTGAGATGGCGATAGGAAAGGAGCCCCTGCTCGCAGACCGCGGCGAGGATACGAGTGTCCAGTGCGGCCGCGAGGAGCGCCCACAGGGCCCCCATGCCTTTGCCGATCAGCCAGACACCCCGCTGATCCACATCGGGACGGCTCAGGACATAATCGACGCTGCGAACCACATCCTGCACCCGCATGCCGAACAACGACTCGTTTATCTCCCAGGCCCAGTAAGACATGGCAGTTTCGGCATCGTCGAGGTTCCGGAACTCACCCGGAGGCTCCTCATCTGGATGCGGCGGCTTCGTATCTCCAATGCCGCGGACATCTATCGCGGCCACCAGATAGCCCCTGCGAGTGAGTTTCTCCAGGGCACCGAATTCCATAGCCTCTGCTTCTTTTCCGGATTCGTGGACGTAGAGAATGGCGGGTGAATCGCTCTTCTTTTGCTCCGGCACAAAAACCCACGTGGGAATATAAATCCCTGGCTCCGAAAGGAACTCCGCCTTCTCGATTTGATACCCCTTGCGGGGTGTTGTGACGATGTGCCGAACCCCGAGCGGTTCATCAGAATTGTGGTAGTGCAAAAGCTCTTTGATCTCGGCACCTATCTTGGCACGGAACGATTCCAGCTCGGCCCGCGTGGAAGGAACTGTTCGCGGCGGGGGAAGTTTCGCCTGTTTTTTCAGTATGGAAGAGAAAATGGTCTCACCCTGCTGAGAATAACGGAGCGAGCCGTTGGGCGTGCAGTATAGATTTTCGGATGGTTCAGGTGTGAACTCGGGTTCGCGTGCCGGGCCGTGGCGGTTGTAGAACCATCGGCAGAACCAATCCACGGCGGCGAGTCTCAACTTCACCGTCAGCGCGTGCGGGTCCGTGGCCTCTTCTGTGGCGAATCTTTCCGCCACGCCGAGCTGGCGGTAACGGGCCTGGATGTGGCGGGCAGTTTCGTTGAACTCTGGCGAATAGTTCTCGATAGTCGCCAACAGCGGTCGCGGTGCAATGGCAACGTGTACGTCACACATGTCAATTCCGTAGATCGCTGCGGGAAAGAAGTGCTGTTCCACGTCGCCCGTCCCAAGGGGCGTCTCCGGCCGGATCTCCAGCGGCCACCGATGCCCGGTTCCTCCTTCATGCATCGCCGCACAACGGATTCGTTGCTCGAGGGCCGAAATGAAGAGCGTGAGGGTTCCACCCCCCGAATGGCCCGTGCAGCCGATTCTCTCCGGGTCTACCTCCGGCCTCGTCACGAGGTAATCGACGGCGCGCATGCCGTCCCGAATGCGGTACTGTGTCAGGTTTTCTCCCAGCAAAAAGAGAAGGTGGCCGGGCATGTCGTGTTCCCACGTCACGGGGCCGCCGATTTCATTGCAGTTTGTCTGCGGGTTCCAAAAATGGCGTCGCTCGCCCTGCCCAATCGGATCGTAAGCCAGCACCACGAACCCGGCCTTGACAAGGTTCAAGTACAGGAACTGATATTCCGGATACATGCGCGCTTCCCGGGAGTGCCCGCAGGGAGAAATGATCCCCGGAAAAGGTCCCGCAGCGAAAGTAGGGACATAGAGGTTCGCCGTAACCCAGAAATTGGGCCGGCTTTGAAACATTACGTTCTCGATTCGATATCCATCCCGCTCCAAAACCCTCACCACGACCGGGTCCAGGGAATTTCTCTCCGGAAAACCGCCGAGCATTTCCACGATTCTCTCGCGCACGAAGCGATTGCGCGCTTCCACGTCGGCAGCCGTCTGAATCTTGCTCCGCACTTGATCCCATTCAGTGGCCCATGCGTTGGTCTTCTTTGCAAGATACGACAGGAGCATATCCGGCAGCTCTTCGCTGTACGAGCGGGCAAGGCGGGGAGCGGCCCGCACGCCTGTCTGTACCGCGCCCCGCAGCCACAACCACGCACCGCCAAAGGGCACGGCGGCCGCTTGCATCAAAAACTGCCTTCGATTACGGCAAGTACTTTCACTCATGAGGACGGTAAATAATCAACGCGAGACGGTAGTATGTGCTTCCAATCCGCCCCGCGGCTTCGGGAGGCTCGCCATTCTTAGGCCGAACCTCAATAGCACCGCCGAAATAGATGGTTCCGTCCGGTCCTCGGTCCGCGGAGTTTGTGCCGATGACGATACGGCCGTCCGGCAAGCGCATTTCGCCGAGGTCTTCGGTTTTGCCGTTCTGGAGATCGTAAGTGATGAGGTGGGAGGCCCCCAGGCCAGCACTCCCCGCATAGTCAAATTCGCGCCCGGCCGCGGCGTAGTAAAGCTTGCGGTCGTTTCCCAGGGCCAGGCTAAGAGTGGCATACGGAATGTCTCGTTGGTCCTCAAATCCCGCGATACAGAGCTGTCCCAGCCGGCGAATCTCGCCCTCCGGGCCCGCGTAGGGATCGAAGGAGAACAACGTCGAGGCGCTCTCCTCCACGCCGTAGAACTTCCGGGTCTGCTTGTCCCAGACGACCACGCGCCAAGCGGTTTCGGATTTGTTGTAATCCCGGCCCAAAGATAATCCTTTCGGTCGAGTCGGCAACCTGACGGAAAGCTCACGTAGAGTGTCGGTCCGGGGATCGTACTTGAAAATCTCTCCCCTGCCGAAGCTACCATAGACGTTTCCTTGATCGTCAATCCCCAAGCTGCGGCAGAGGGATTCCCAGTTGTTGATCCGTCCCTTGTCGCCCACCACCCGTTTTGCCAGATCGTAATAAACAAAGTGACCTCGCGGGTCGGTTATGCCGTAGAACCGGTTGAAGCGCGGATCGTAGGTGCCAGCGACCAGGCCCTCGTGCGGGGTGCCGATGCCAAAGTCCACGACACGGCTTGCCTTCGGGTCGTAAGCCATCCAATGGGTGCCAGGATACCCCCATTTCGTGGCTTGGCGCGCGAAGCTAAAATCATGACCGTACTGAGTGGCGAAGTAGATGCGCCCGTCTTGGCCTTCGCCGAATCTGGTGTGAATCTTAGCCTGGGGGCCGCGCTTCAAGAACTGCTCGCCGCAGAGTACCGTCAAGGCGCCCACATCGTGCACAGTGTCGGCCTGGGAATCGTAATAGACCAAGTGGCCGTCTCCCCCATGCAGGGCGAGACCGACATACACCTTCCCGTCGCTGCCCGCGAGTAAGGCAGACCAGTTACCATCCATGCTCGCTAATCCGGGAAAGATGCGAAAGTCCACTTGCACGGTTCGCGCCGGCGGCTCCGCGGCCCGTGCCGGGCATGCCAGGACCAGCAGCGCGCCCAAAAGGAAACGCGTCATTTGCCCTGCTCCCATTCGATGACTGCCAGGCTGTATGTTACCAGGCGCGGCACGGTAAAGCTTACTGTGCCCTTGTCTGCCGTGGCGGCGAGAGATTGCGCGCTTTCCGCATCCGGCGAAAGCAGCGACACCTTCCTCAACTGTGCTTTCTCGGGGATCGGCAAACTCACTTCAACATTCCTGACGGGCAGGGTCTGTCCCACATTGTAATTGAGCAAGTGCAACAGCATTTTGCCTTTCTGTTTCTGCTCCATCAGTTCAGTCACCACGGTCAGCGGAGCAGTAACCTCCAGAGAGAGGCGCCCGCCCGCAGCCCATTTGACCGCATCGACCAGTTCCTTCCAATTGACAGGCAGTTTCCAATACTCGCTCGTCATACGGGCTGGAGGAGGTTTCTCAATAGATGGTCTAACCTCGGGAATATAGGCGACTCGCCCTCTTCCCGCCGGATTTCGAACCGGGGGAATTTTCAACAAGTCTTCCGGGGTGCGAGGACCGTGCCAGGGCGGCGCATCCACTTTCAGCAGATCTTGCAGGCCAAATTCGCGCCTTCGCTGACGCCACTCCGTGTACAAAGACGAGTGCTCCGTGGCCACAAGGCCTCCACCACCCTGGACGAACTTGCGGATGAGATCGAGCTTTTCGTCACTCAAACACTCCTGATCGGCCAAAACCAGTACGCGGTACTTCGAAAGATCTCTTAGATTGTCATCAAAGATGATGTCGAACGGAACGTGTGCCTGGATTAACGCTTGCTCGAAGAGCATGGTGCTGACGGCTGGGCGGTCATTATTGAAGCCCATGGTGGCAAAGGAATGCAGCACCGCCACGTCTGCGACGTTTTCCACGTCCCGATAGTGCTCGAAGTTCTGATGGAAGAATCTGATGTACCTCCGCTGGTCTGCCGGCAGGTCGTATCCGGCCAGAACTCCACCCACGTCCCCGAGGCATTGGCGGCCAAAAGCCATCGACTCGGCCATCTGGAGCGTGCTTCCGCCCTGGCCTCCTGTACCAACAAACAGAGTATTGTGCAGCGTACTGGCCATCTTGAATGTTCTGATCCGACTCACCAGGATTCCATCCTTGCCAACTCCGGCGGCATCTCCCTCCTCGGTCCAGACAGCATCCAGATGGGCGAGCAGTCTCGGATAGTCAACCCCCTGCTCCCAGATGGTGTTGCGGCCGGATATACCGGAGTGGGGGTTCGATTCCACTGCCACTTCAGGGTTGAGTCCCCGGAGCAGGTCTTCCATTTCCGCATAGTAGTTACTTAAAGTCAGGCAGCGAAAATCGGCCCACTCCTGAAAAAGGGGATCATTGATTACGCTCATCGGTCGGTCGTATCGGGGTGGGAGTACGTAACGAATATCCGAGAAGCCGAGTCTTTTCTTGAGCTCTTCGGCGGAATATTTGTTGCGCAGGAAATCTCGAAACTGCGCAACAGCCAGCGGGTGCTGGAAAATGGCGGGCTCGGCCTGCATGCTCGTATTATCGAAGTGGATCAGGTCCGCTTTGAAATCCTCCGCGGCGATTCTCAGGACGCGCCTGAGGTAATCTCGGTAGCCGGGATGCATGAAATAGACCCGCTTGCGAAAAGTCTGGTCAGCATAGAAGACCGGCCTGCCCAGGAAATCCGGAACAAACCATTCCTCCGCCTCGGGTTTCTCGAGTAAGAACGTCTCATAGGCGATCGTGCTGCCGACGTAGACGCCCAATCGCAGCCCATGCTGCTTGATGATGGCCGCCAGTTGCCTGGCTTTTTCCAGGTGCTCTCTTTCCGCCTCCAGGCCGAACCCTTTATAGAAGTGGACGATGACTAGCGTTACTCCAAGCTCCTTGAGTTTCTCGATGGCTTCCTCAGTGTGCTCCTTCTCGTAGTCTTCTTCCTGCCAAGTCGGATTGCCGCCTCTGCGTCTTTGGAAGATGGGCATGCTATCGTGATTCGACACCAGGACAAGCGGCGTGCCACTGAGCCATGCCGGTCTGGGCCTCGGCGCTTCTGCCTTCTGCGCCGCCACGCCGCGGCTGAAACTTCCTGGGAGTATGAGTACCGAAAGGAAGACTAGAACCGCGCCCCCCAGACGTAACCGTTCCGCTTGCCTCTTCATGGACGCTGTAACCTCACTAAAATAAGGCTGTACGTCTTTAGCTGCGGTACGTTGACTACAATTCTTCCGTTCCTCACCACATAGGTTGCAGACTGGGCCTTCTCTTCGTCCGGAGAGAGCACAGAAATCTCTTCCACTTTTCCGCCCTCCGGGATCTTCAGCGTGATCTCGAGGTTACTGACGATGGGGAATCGTTGCACATCATAGTTAAGGAGGTGCACCAGCAGTTTGTGGCTCTCTTTCTGCTCCAGCAGCTCGGCAGTTACCGTAAGCGGGGCCTTGACCTCGAGCGAAAGGTTGTCGCCGGCCGCCCATTTCACGGCGGCGGCTAGTTCCTCCCAATTGACCGGAAACTTCCAGTACTGGCTGGTCATGGGCGCTGCGGATGGCTTCGCGACCGCCGGTATTACTTGCGGCAGGTAAACGACGCGCCCTCGTCCAATCAGGTTTCGCACGGGAGCAATCCTCAATACCTCTTCCGCCTCACTCGCTTCGTGCCAGACAGGCGCGTGGACCTTAAAAAGGTCGCCCAGGCCAAAGTTGCGCCTTCTCTGCTGCCCTTCCGTATATAAGGACGAGTGCTCCGTGGCAACCAGACCGCCCCCCTGATACACGAACCTCCTGATCAAATCAAGCTGTTCATCGCTCAAACACTCCTGGTCGGGAAGCACCAGAACGCGGTACTTTGAAAGGTCTTTTAGATTCTGATCGAAAATAATATCGAAGGGAACTTTCGTCTGGATCAACACCTGTTCGAAAAGCATCGCGCTCTGCCAGGGGCGGTCGGTATTGAAACCCATGCTGGCATGGGAGTGGAGTACGGCGACATCGGCTATGTTATCCACATCGCGGAAGTGCTCAAAATTGTTGAGGAAGAATTTGATGTATTGGCGCTGATCTTCCGGGAGATCGTAACCTGCCAGCAGGCCTCCGACCATACCCAGGCTTTGACGGTTGTAGGCCATCGATTCTGCCATTTGCAGTTTTCCGCCGGCCTTCCCAGATACGAGGGTGCCGCCTGGGGAAGTCTCGGCAGTGTAGGTCAACACTCGCTTGTTCAGGACCGTTGCCATTTTGTAGGTGCGAATTTTCGAGACCAGGACCCCTTCGGGCGTGACGCCCGCTTCATTGCCTTCTTCGGTCCACACAATATCCATATAAGGAAGCAACCCGGGATAGTCGACGCCTTGATCCCAAACGGTGTTTAGTCCTGATATTCCCGAATGGGGATTCGTTGAGATGGCGGCGTTTGGGTTCATGCCGCGGATGAACTGCGCCATTTCCGCGTAATAGCTGTTGAGTTGGTGGCAGCGAAAGTTGGCCCACTCCTGAAAGAGGGGATCGTTGATGGTTCGGAGCGGCTGGTCCCAGCGCGGTGGCAGCACGTAGCGGACATCCGAAAATCCCAGTCGCTTCTTGAGGGTTTCCGGCGGGTATTTGTTCCGCAGGTAGTCGCGAAAATCTTGAATTGCCAAGGGGTGCTGAAAGATCGCCGGTTGCGCCTGCATGCTCGTATTGTCGAAGTCGATATTCTCGACCTTCAGATCTTCGACAGCGGGCCGAAGCACCTGCTTCATATAATCCCGATAGCCCGGGTGCATGAAATAGACTCGCTTGCGGAAGGTCTGGTCATCATAAAAGACCGGCTGGCCCATAAAATCAGGAACAAACCAGTCTTCGGCTTCGGGTTTTTCCGGCAGAAAAGTTTCGTAGGCGATCGTGCTGCCGATATACACGCCCACGCGGATGCCGTACTTGTGAAGCAGGGCAGCGAGTTTGCGGGCATCCTCCTGGTGCTCTTTCTCGGCTTCCAGGCCGAAGCCCTTGTAAAAGTGAATGATCGCCATGGTCACACCGAGTTCCTTTAGCTTTCTTACTGTCTCCTCGGTGTGTTCCTTTCGATAGTCGTCCTCCTGCCAGGTAGGATTGCCGCCTACGCGGCGCCGGAAGATGGGCATGCTGTCCCAATTGCCGACGGCGATAAGAGGCTCGCTTTTCAGCCAGCCGGGTGGGGAAATTCCCTCCTTGCCCGGTTCCGCCAATTGTGCCGCCTTCCCCGTGCCTGCAACAAATGCCAGGCCAGCGACTACAAATAAAAGCTTCAGGATTAGAGGCATGATTTTTTCCCGCATGTTGGCTCTCTTTTGATTTGTACCCTCGTGCGAGGGACTACAAGGAACGGGGCGCCGGGCCGGGGAAGAAGCGGGGCGAGCAACCTCCTTCAGGTGGCGCACCAAATCGTATCCAATCCCGAATTGATCAGCCGAATGGGCGAAGGCCACGGAACCACCCTTGCCGCCGAGGGGCTCGCCGCGAGAGAAGGGCGGCGGAGTTATGGCCTGGGGGCTAGGCTTTGGCACCGTGCGGCTCGCAATTGCGGATTATGGTGCGATAGCATTTCGCAAGTGATCAGCCATTCTGAAATAGCCTCAGGCCTCCTTTGTTGGGACAAAATTCTACTCTAAACCATGCCATATCTGCGGCCTTTTTGGGCCAGGGCCTAGGCGTGGTCTTCTTGGGGACGTGCGGGAGCGTGCGGTTTCTCCCACTTATTCTGCCGATTTCCCACAAATTGTGTGCGGTCACAATAGCCAGCCGGACGTGCCCTCTGGACCATATCTGAATGCAGGTGGCCCTGGAGGCCCGCATCATCCGGAACCACGCTCAGGTCGCGCAGGCGGAC
>Ga0315314_1002898_pt1 | contig 13843 bp, 13 predicted proteins | sample TDP9_MG_FD_203631 | JGI IMG/M metagenome (GOLD analysis project Ga0315314, IMG submission 203631) | Freshwater sediment microbial communities from Lake Towuti, South Sulawesi, Indonesia - TDP9 | ecosystem: Environmental > Aquatic > Freshwater > Lake > Sediment | place: Indonesia: South Sulawesi...
AGTCCCTTGGTGAAATCCCTGACTTCCCTATAAAACGATGAGCAAGTTCGTGCGCCGCAATAACTTCAACTGTGCCGTTCACGGCACGAATGAAAACAATATTGATGTTTATCTCGCCCAATTGCTCTCCTGTGAAAGGAACAAAGCCACCGACAGAGAGCAGAGTGTCGAAATCTGGAAGAAACCATTGCACGATGACGTTGTCTAACGTGATATTAAACAAACGAGTAAAATTGCTGTAGATTCGGTCGTAGACTTTAAGAAGACTCTGTGCATAAGTGCGATATCGTGTCACTGATTTGAACGTGAAAGTTTTGTTGTCTCCGCTCTTAAGTGTGGTAAATTCAGGTGTAGCTGAGTCTATGCTAAACTCTACTTGAATCCGAACTATGTTTTCTGAAAGATTGAACAGCACACGGTTGGATGAAACCTGAGTCGGAGGATAGTTTGCACTAGCGCCAATGACAATCGCTTTTTTTGAATTAACCGTGAAGGCAGCATCGAAAAAAATCTCAGCCTTGCCAGCGCTGTCGGATTGAAAGCCGATCTGAGGTGAATAGAATATTCCTTTAGGTTCGATGATTAAGGCGCCATTGCTAAACCCGAATCTGAATGTCATATTGAAAATACCGTTGGTTTGGGCTTGGTAATTAAACTTGAACGCTTGATAAAAATAGTAGCTTTGAGCTGTCACTTTATCGGTCTCAACCACTTCGCTTTGAACAATCTGACCCTTTGCTACCGTGTAATTCCAACTTGAGAATCTGGGCACAAAAACCCATGATGCACCTTGACTATCTGTACTGTTGAAATTGATTTCAACGTTTGTGAAGCCTTCTCGGTCAACGATGAATCTGTAATAGTAGGCTGAGGCGGGTGAGGCTTTTCCATTGAAAACAAGCGAACCCGAAGTGAAAGAAACAACAATGATGACTAAGAATGACATTTGAAAAAATTTCGGCATGAGTTTTCTGAGTTTCAAGTCGAAGACACACCGTTGACGTAGTCGTCAATATGCCCTCTTATATTAGTTTCTTACATTTTTGGAACTCGAAATCTTTGTTAGCTTGGTTACAATTTCCCTTACCGCACCTGCAGGAGCATCTGTTCTGAACGCCTTGCTGCTGAAGTGTGTTGCCACGACTTGAAAGCCCAACTGCCCTAATTCGCTGAGAATTTTAGATAGTGATGGTATGGGCAGGTTGAATTTGTCACAGAGCTTATCAACTATGTAGTAGGTGATGGGCGCCTTGGTCTCTTCAATTATGAGGGAAATCATCTGGCGGATTTTTGCCTCGTTGCGTAGGTTTCTTCCCCTAACCTCGTCTTTCATCTTAATGCAGAATTTCTCGTCCCAGAGCGGACCCAGCCATAGTGGTCCTGCTGTTTGGAGTTTTGAGCCGCATTCCGGGCAGTCTCGTTTCAATGGTGCCGCGATTCCTTTCTGGTTTTCTCTGTGAAGACACGAGAAGCAGTGAAGAATGTAACCTATGTTCTCAAGGCTCTTATCAGCCTTTTTGGCACCATAATCAACTTTGGCATAAGTTCTCACATGATTGTACATGCTGTAACCGAACACGGGATTCACTGCAACATCGTGTTTAGCCGCAAGGGAAGCCGAACAACCAATCAAAAATCGAATGGCAAGTTCATGGCAGTATTCGGTACGCAAGGGTTTTCCACCGTACTTTCTCATGCAAGCCTTAGGATGCACTCCGCAGAGGGGCGCCATGTCTGTTGCTGTTAGCGCCAGCAATCCGCCGTTTCTCAAAGCTCTCAAGGCTGAATCCAAATAGGGCACAGGTGAACCGAAAGGATCAATGTCCACATAGTCAAATCGTCTGCGAGGGGCAGCGTAACGACTCAAGAGAAAATTGGCGTCTTCATTAGCTACGTTAACTCTTTCTGCTAGGTTGTTCAGTCTCACGTTAAACTCGGCTAGTTTTGCAGCTTCGGGACCAATATCGTTTAGCACAACCTTGCGAACACCTTCAACCTCAGATGCTAAGCGCACGCCGCGAACGCCACAGCCAGCTAAAGGTTCACAGGCGACGAGTTCTCTCTTCACCATTCTTTGAAAGGCTTGTAGTGCCAGCACAGCAAAGTCTCGATTCAACTCCATGGCTGGATTATAAAAAACAGGCGCTTTAGAAGGAGCGTATTCCCACATCTCTTTCACAAAAGCCTCAAGTTTGGGCACTAGTATCTTGACTTTTCCTTCAATCACCGTTTCGGTGGGAAACTTGAACGCTCGCCCATGCATGAAATTCGTTTTATAGAGCCAGCCTTAAAAACAATTGTAGAAGAGAGCTAAGGTGAGGAAAGGCTGTGAAGCGTCTCTTTTTCATAACTGGTCGACCGGGCGTAGGAAAAACAACAGTCTTATTAAACGCGGCAAATGGACTCAAAACGAAAGGTTACAGCGTTGGTGGTATGCTCAGCAGAGAGGCTAGGCAGGAAGGGACACGCATAGGTTTTGAAATCATTGATTTTGCCACGGGTCAAAGAGGCTGGCTGGCACATGTGAATCAACCCATAGGTCCACAGGTGAGCAAGTATAGGGTTAACCTCCATGACCTCGACCAAATCGGAGTAAACGCTATTCGGAACGCTGTGAAAAACGCTGTAGTTGTTATTGTGGACGAGATTGGACCCATGGAATTGTTTTCCTCAACCTTCAAACAAGTCATAAAGGATGCGTTAGACTGCCAGAAGCTTGTGTTAGGAGTGATTCATCACAGCGCGCGCGACCCAATCATCAATTCAATCAAGGAGAGAAACGACGCAGAGATAGTTGAGGTAACCATGGAAAACAGGCAACGGCTTCACAACATTCTTATCCAAAAAGCAAATCAATTCTTACTGGAAAAAAAAGAAACAGGCTGAGAGTGCATGCTGATTGCTGGAGTAGACGACGCTGGACGTGGCCCAATTATTGGACCGCTTGTTATTGCAGGCGTGCTAATCGATGAAAAAGATTTGCCCAAACTGAGAGACTTGGGCGTTAAAGATTCGAAGCTTCTGTCACCTCAAAGGCGAGAACAGTTGGCGGTTGAAATCAGGAGCCTTGTCCTCAAATGTTATGCTGTGAGTTTGTCTCCGGTTGAGATTGACAAGGTTGTGGAAACTGGCAGGAAACTGCACAGGCTGAATCGTTTAGAGGCGCAGACAATGGCGAAGGTGATAACGGCGCTCAAACCTAACATAGCCTACGTAGACGCCTCAGACGTCTTGGCTGACCGATTCAAGGAACACATATTAGAAAATCTCTCGTTCCAAGTAGAGATTGTTTCAGAGCACAAAGCCGACGTGAAATACCCTGTGGTCTCAGCAGCCTCCATAATTGCCAAGGTTGAACGCGACCGCGCAATTAAAGAACTAAAGGATAAATACGAAAACATTGGCGACATGGGTTCAGGTTATGCTTCTGACCCGAAAACTATCAAGTTCCTAGAGAAATGGTACGCAAGGTTCGGATACAACCCAGAATTTGTGAGGAAATCATGGAAACCCGCGAAGAAGCTCAAAAGGAATGCCCACGTAAAACAGACGAAGTTAGGATAGCATCGCTGGCACACCTTCAAAGCCAAAGGCTAGTGTAAAACGGATGAAACATGCTTGTTACTGTTGATTCAAAACTTCTTTTAAAGTCTTGAGACCAAGTCTCGGACCAATTGCATCTTTTCCAGTTCGTTAGAGTTAATCAGAGGAATATCACTGCTTGGAACAAGTTTTCCATCGGTTATGAACACGGGCTGAGCCTTTACAATATCGCTTATGCTGATTATCTCTTCTGCTCTCTGGTCGATGTTTCTCTCCCGCCTACGTGTCACTCCGCCTATTATGTTCACGTTTTCGTTGGGTGGCTGCGCAATGAAATCGAATGGTGCCCGTGAGGTTGCCGCCACCTTAAAGTGGCAATGAGTAAGCCGCTTTAAGACTGTTCGGAGAAATCGGTTTCTAATAATCAAACGTTTAGCAGTGGCGAAGAAGCCTTCATTAGGTGGAACAGGCTTGAAGATGTCGATGGGCTTAACAAGGGGGATACCCAGTATCCATTCTAAGTTGTATGCGCCTGAAACTGAAGCCTTAGCCATGCCTCTTTCGTAACCGTACAACGTTCGCCTTGAAATCCGCAGTTGTTCAGCAAGTTTGCCCACGGAAAGTCCGAGTTTCATTCTTCTATTCCGAATGGTTTCTCCATCGAGTCTCACGTAATAGCCGCCTGGTCCAGCCTCAACAAGTGGCAGCATTCCGTGGATAACAACGTCTTCTAAGGTTTTGGTCGTTACGGCGTAAATGTCATATCTTGTATATATCGTGTCGTCTTCGAGTTGTCTCTCTCGAGCCTTGTCACCGATGAACAATGGCGTTGCAGAAAAATGCGAAGAGAGTGTCTGCAGTTCGAGGGCGTCTCTTAACGTGATTTTTCCTATGTCTGGCGGAACGTTGATGAACATTAGGTCTGAGTCTTTTCTCGCAACCATGCAGAAGCAGCTTGGTCTTGAACTGCATCGTTTGGAGATTTCGAAGCCCGCGGTTTTTAAAACGGATTCAGCCGCGTTCGACATCTCCTCGCGATTCATCGGCTCTCCTCTCGATTAAACAAACCGTAGGCGGAGTGTCATATAAAGGTTCAGCAAAACGCTTAAATTAAGTAATTTCACCACAGAATGGCATAAGATTTGTAAAATTTAAAACGATTTTTGGAGTTAGATGTTTTGTTTTATTCCTAGTTCAGCGTGTCTGTGCCACTATCATGGCGTGTGCTTTGTCGTATGGTTCTAAATGCACTAACTGTTCTATTCTGAATCCGCGTGTTTTCAAGGTGTTGATTTCTTGCTTATAAATTTCAGTAGGCTCTTTTGTTACGTCTATGCTCTGTGCTTTTACGGCAAGCATTATCCAGCCTTTTGAAATTAGGAAAATGTCGGCGTTGTCAGCTAATATTCTGGCTTGTTCAGGCTGGGCAATATCACAGTAGATGGCTTCAACCTTTCCAACGAGCGTGGCATATCGTTCGGGTAGGCGGGCGTCAGCCAAAATAGGCGACATGTTAGGACGGAAGATGCAGACGTTTTCAACAAGCTCCCGAATGCTACGCTGAGCAAACTCAACGCAGTAAACGTGTCCCTCCTGGCCTACAATGTCAGAAACATGGCTGGCTGTTGTCCCCGAAGCGGCTCCCAAATACAAGACTTTGAGACCGGGCTCTATAGGAACTGTTTCCAAGCCTTTCATGATAGCCGCTGCGAATTTGCTTCGGAAGGGGTCCCAAACCCTGTATTCAACGTCTCTATACTTGATTAAACGTTCCCCGTAAACAGCGCGCCCAGGCGCAAGGTTTCGTGTGGCTAATTTCCTAGAGCTATTCTCAAACATTACGTAATAGATTTCTTTGAAACGTGGATGCGGCTCAATGTCGCTGGCCACGTTTTGTTCTCCTGAAGGATGATTTTTTAACATGCCTTGGCTCTGGTGGCGGCTGCTTCGCTGGTGGTGGCTCCTCATACTTTTCTTGAATCTCTTTGATTCTTCTCTCTAAGCCTGCCTTTAAATCGTCTCCGTGGTATTTGCCGCTGAACGCGTCTGTGCGAGCAGCGATGGCCAGTTTTCCAGCGATAGCTCTGGCCATTTTGCCCCGTTGCCAACGCTTTGCCTCATGAATCAAGGTTTGCTGAAAGATTATTCCGTGTTTGGGCGGGCGAGTCCCAGTTTTAAGCGACCTGAACAAGGCTTTTTCGGCGCCTAAGACTTGAATCGTGCTGGCTGGCATTTTGGCTAGGTTGGCGAGTCCGCCTGTAAGCGCTATGAGCCGTGCGCCCAATAACGAGCCGACTAAGACTTTGATGTTTGGCGCAACCTCTTCCATGAGTGAGTCCATGTAGCCCTCAAACGACTGTCTTGCATCGTAGAGCTGCAGCGTGTCTCGACAGAGGACTTGAATCTGGGCTAAGTCAGTCTCTTCCAGATCAGCGCCCATGGATTTCTCCGCTACGTCAGCAATCTGTTCGGCTCTAGTTCTAGGCAAGCCTTCTTTCTCAAGACTGTCAGCTGAGAAGTTTTCTCTCCTTCCAAGGTCAACGACCAAGCGCGCATATGTTTCGTGTTTTTCGACGAGGCGGTCTAATTCTGGAAAGTGAAGCCCATACCATTCTCGGATTCGACTTGTAAACAAATTAACCGTCCTGTCCAAGTCGTCAATCGCTTGTATTGCCTGCGCCACAAGCAAGTCTCGCTTCTCCGCAGCCTTTCTAACCCTGAGTTTGGTTAGTTCCATTGAAACACGATGTGTCCAGTCGCGAAGTTCATCAGCCTCTCTCACAAAGCCCGTTTGAACCGCATATCTCTCCAAGTTTGCACGAAGCAACTCACCTGCTTCAGAAGGATGAGCCACCTCGACCGCAATCTTTAATCTTTCATGGGCGTTTCTGGCTATCTCTGCATTCTCGAAAAGGAAGAAAGTGTAACCCTTAGCCTTCAAGCCATCGATTAACTTCACAAGTTCGTCTATAATTTTTCCAACCTCAATTTTTTCAAGCCTTTCCGCAATCTCTCTCGCATCTTTTGGAAACAAGACACTTTCAATTAACTCATTTTTTTCGTTGAATCCGAGAATTCCCATCACACATTCGACCACTGTTGCTTTCACTTGTTTTCCTCCAACATCGAATTGTTTATCAGCAAAGCTTGCTCCTAACCCTTTATTTCATAACGAACTGATAAATAGTACCCCAAAAACATGAGATGCACAAGTTTGAGTCTTGACTCGAAGGATCTAGCCTTAACTGGCGTTTTTGCGTCTCTATATGCTGTTCTATCGTTCATACCACTGTTTCCAGTGATTGGCGCGGTTGGGAGAAGCTTCACAGTTGCGTTGATTATCGCTCCATTAGTTGGGTTAATAATTGGACCGTACCGAGGAGCCTTAGCAGCGTCTATTGGAGGATTTATCGCTTATTCTGTCACGCAATCTGGACCACTCTATTCGTTCAGTTTCGTTCCAGGCGCTGCAACTGCTCTGTGCGCAGGTTTATTGTACAAGGGCAGATGGAAGACGTTTGCTATAGTTTACTCTGTTCTCTTCATAGCTTACGCATTTTATCCTACAATAGGTCCCATGTGGCTTTATCCCTACTATGTCTGGTTCCACATTCTTGGGCTAATCGTCTTAGTATCTCAAGCGATGCTTAGAACCGTTAAAACGATTAGGCACAGTCTCATGTTAGAGTTGAGTCTTACCGTTGGAGTAATTTCATTTCTAGCCACGTTGTTTGGACATATAGTAGGCGGGATAATATTTGAAGCGATTTATTTTCCAACTTTCAGTGTTGATTCTTGGAGGGGTCTTTGGCAGAGTCTCGTGTTCATATATCCTCTGGAAAGGTCAATAGTGGTTATCATATCAATCTTAATTGGGCCGTCCCTAATTAAAGCTCTAAGAACCTATGGGTTCAAAATCGGAGGAAAATGAAAGACGTATGCAACTCTTCGGAGTACACACTAAGCTAATCAAGACGGAAGATGACTTGCCCAGCATTATTCTCGACGCGTTGAAAAGGCAAAAACTGAAAATAGAAGACGGAGACGTTCTCGCAATCGCCAGCAAAGCTGTAGCAACCGCTCAAAACCGCCTAAAGAGGTTAGGCTCTGTTAAACCGTCTGAAACAGCCAAGAAACTAGCTAAAAGATACGATTTGAAGCCCAGCTTTATTGAAATCGTGTTGCAGGAGGCTGAGAAGGTTTATGGAGGCGTTTCAAAAGCGTTGCTCACGTTGAAAGACCACATTCTTACAGCCAACGCTGGTGTGGACCATAAGAACGCGCCCCATGGATACGTGGTTTTGTGGCCCAAACACCCTTTCAAAACAGCCGAGAAAATACGCAAAAAAATACTTGCAAGAACAAGTAAGCGCGTTGGCGTGTTGATTGTTGATAGTCGAGTTACTCCGCTTCGCATGGGAACAACAGGCTTGGCTTTGGCTGTGGCTGGATTTGAACCTGTCAGAGACTGTCGAGCCGGCAAGGACCTTTACGGCAACGCCATCTCCATTACAAGGCATGCCTTAGCCGACGACTTAGCCAGCGCCGCCCACTTAATTATGGGAGAAACAAACGAGCGCACGCCCGTGGTTTTGATAAAAAACGCTCCAATAATGCTCATAGATAAGGTGAAACCATCATCAGTTGTGATTTCAGCAAAAAAGTGTTTATTCACCAAACACATAATTCAAAAGGCTGTCAGAGAGTTCCCTTGAACAAGTCTTCGTCTTTTGAAATGAGCACATCGGCGGATGACACGTTTCCTTCCCATTTAACCCCGCCAAGATTTTTGATTATTACAACCGGCACGCCTTCTTTTCCCTGACCCATAATCAACTCTGCTGCTGACGCTATCTCGTCGGCAACAGCCGTGTTTTTCACCTTCAAAACATGGCCGAATAGGTCCCTCTGACCACGATAATCCTTGAACGGGTCTATAGCAGCGATTCCTATGGCGAATTCAACTTGACCACGCCTAAAAGGGCGGCTGTAGGTATCGCTGATTATCAAGGCTATCTTTTTGCCAGTTAGCTTCATGATTTCCGAACGAATTTGTCGAGCTGATTCGTCTGGGTCTGTGGGCAAGAGAGCGTATGAGTCTTCGCCTTCTACGTTGGATTTGTCCACTCCAGCATTGATGCACACCCAGCCTTGTCTATTCTCCACGATTAGGATTTCTGAAGAGGTTTTCACTACGCTCTTTGTTTCTTGCAGTATGAGTTCGACAAGCCTCGAGTCTTTTAACGTGGCTTTGGCTATTTCTTGAGCCTTTTTGGAAGGCTTTACGTCTCTTAGCCTCGCTATTCTGCCCTCGGCTTTTGACACCACTTTATGCGCAACTACGACCACATCACCATCGTTTAAGGTGACTCTTTCCTTACGCAGGGTGGCAACAATAAATTCAGCCAGATTATCACCATACTTAACCATTGGAAAACTCTCTAATCCGATGACGCTCACAGTCTTAGCCAAATTCGACCTCCATCCCCACAAACCTTTCCAACTAATACATCCAGTCTCATATTAATTATGATGTGCAGCTTGGTCAATTTTTGAGAAACAGCCTAACTTAAATAACAAGTGAATCAACCAAATAATGCAAATCAGGAGCCAAAGTTCAACTATGTCAAACCGATTGGCAGTTGAAATAGCAGGGTTACACCTTTCTAACCCAACCATGTTGGCGGCGGGCATTCTTGGGCTTTCAGGGTCATCATTGCGTGAAGCAGTCAAAAACGGCGCAGGCGCAGTTGTCACAAAATCCATTGGGTTGAAACCGCGTGTAGGCTACGCCAACCCAGCAGTGGTTCAAGTCAACTGTGGCTTACTCAACGCTCTGGGGCTGCCAAACCCAGGCGCCAAAGATTTTGCAGAAGAGATAAAAGAACTGAAAAAAGACGGATTAAGCGTTCCAATCATCGCCAGCGTGTTTGGATTCTCCAGCGAAGAATTTGCCAAGGCAGCGAGCATTTTGGCAAGGGCAGGCGCAGACGCGGTTGAGTTAAACGTGTCTTGCCCACACGTTAAGAAAACTGGGTCTGAAATCGGTCAGAGTCCCACTCTCGTTGCAGAGGTTGTTGAACGAGTTAAAAGCGCCGTTGACAAGCCAGTTATTGTCAAGCTGACTCCAAACGTGGCTGATATTGTTGAAGTGGCTAAGGCGGGAGTCAAAGCGGGTGCAGACGCAGTTGCAGCCATAAACACTGTGCGTGCCATGGCTATTGACATTGAAACCGCTCAACCAATATTGGCAAATAATATAGGTGGATTGTCTGGTTCCGCAATGAAGCCTATTGCTGTGCGATGTGTCTACGAGATTTATGACTCGGTTGACGTGCCAATTATCGGCTGCGGCGGAGTCACTGATTGGCAAGACGCTGTGGAGTTCATGTTGGGTGGAGCCTCAGCCGTCCAGATTGGAACTGCTATAGCCTCTGAGGGTTTGGGCGTTTTCAAATCCATAACCCGAGGCATCGACTCATACATTCGCAAGAAGGGCTTTCGGAGCGTAAAAGACATTGTCGGACTATCGCATCGCCGTTAACAAACTGCGCACAGTGAAAATAACAAGCATCCAAGACGAAACGCCTACAATAAAGACTTTTACGTTTCACGACAAACTGTCCGCCAACGCTAAGCTAGGACAGTTCGTGATGATTTGGATACCAGGCGTAGACGAGGTTCCCATGAGTCTCTCTGCGTTAAATCCAGATGAAAATCAAGCTGCAATAACGAGTGAAAGGGTGGGCGAAGCCACAAAGGCGCTGCATGAAATGCAGGTTGAAGACACAATCGGAGTGCGTGGACCATTCGGAAACGGCTATAAAATCTCGAAGGCGCGTAATGTTATGATAGTTGGGGGAGGAACAGGACTAGCTTCTCTTGCGCCTTTGGCAGATTGGCTTGCTAGAGATAAGGCAAGAATCACATTTTTGTTAGGAGGTCTAACACATAATCGCTTATTGTTTTTAGATCGCGTAAACCTGCTCCTCTCCATGTTTAACGGTCGAGTCACAGCCACAACTGAAGATGGAAGTTATGGGCTAAAGGGCTTGGTAACTGAACCAGCTGAAACAATGCTGAATAAAGGCGAAAAATTCGATATGATTTACACCTGCGGACCCGAACAGATGATATACAAAATGTTTCTCTTAGCCGAAAAGTTCCACACACCATTCCAAGCCAGTCTTGAGCGCTTCATGCGCTGCGCCATTGGGCTCTGCGGAACATGTGTCATCGGCAAATACCGAGTGTGCCGAGACGGACCAGTCTTCTCTGGGCGACAACTACGTGAAGTCAAAGATGAATTCGGACACTTTCGAAGAGGTTTCGACGGCAGAAAGACCATGCTCTGATTGACAAGCTACATCCTGAAGCTTCAATTCTTAGCAAATGAGATAAAAGGCGTACCATGTTTATCTCTAATTAGCTAGTGGTCTTTAGAGGAGAAAACATTGCTTTCATGGTGTGTAAACGACCTCCTCCGATGTCTAAAACGCACAAAACCACACGAGTTTAAGGTCGTGGTTATGCCCGACTTTTTCATAGACCGCTTCATAACCTACCAAGGCGACACCAAACAATTTTCCGCAGCAATTGATAAAGTAGCCCAAAGAAGAGGGGGCAACGTTCACGGAGTCAAACAGTTGGAACTGCGAGGTGGAAACGCCGCAAACACGGCTGCAGCTCTGGCGGCACTAGGCGTCAAAGTTTATCCAATTATAACCACAAACCCGTTGGGGTTTCAACTGCTCGAATTCTACTTAAGCCCTTTCCGAGTCGACCTTTATCATGTGAAAATTGATGGAGAATTGGCTTTGACTACTGCGTTTGAACTTGACCATGGAGAGGAGAGAGTTAACATAATGATGGGACATTTAGGCTCACTTCCTAACTTTGGTCCAAAAAACCTAACCGAAAGTGATTTCGAATTGTTGCAGGAAGCCGATTACGTTTGCGTTTTCAATTGGTCTTCAACGCGCCGTTGGGGCACCGAACTCGCTGATGCTGTTTTCAGACATGTCAAGGAAGAGGGAAAGGGAAAAACCTACTACGACACAGGCGACCCGACTCCGAACAAGGGGAAAATTCCGAAGCTGTTGAAAACGGTGCTTAGAAGCCGTCTAATAGATGTTTTAAGCGTCAATGAAAACGAGGCTTTTCAATACGCCAGCCAGCTTGACACTAAGGTTAAGCGCTTAAGAAATAGACTTGACCATTACGAAGTGGCAAAAGAATGCGCCCGCATCTTGGCGAAGCAGGTTTCAGCGCGAGTTGACCTTCACACAACCGCCTTCGCGGGCTCTTTCACTCACGAAAACGAGGTTGTTGTGCCCGTCTTTTCAATTCCAGCACGACGGTCTACAGGGGCTGGAGATGCTTGGAACGCTGGCAACATCTATGGTGACGCCCTTAAGTTCCCAGACTCCTGTAGACTGACTTTAGCCAACGCCGTTGCCGCTTACTATATTGCAAGTCCGTCTGCTGAACATCCCAATTTGCCCAGGCTTGTTGAATTCTGTGAGAAACAGTTAAGCAAATTTTAGAATCTGCTGCTCCAGTTTTTCGAGGCTCTTCAAGCGTTCAGTGACCTCATATTTGAGTATTTGAAAGGTTTGGGAAGCCACGGGGTTTCGGCGATGCAGAACCGAGAGATATAGGCTTATCATATCGGCTGTAAAGAGCAGATAAAGCATTCGGGCAAGTAGAGTCTCCCCCTTTGCAGAAATCTCGAGCATGCTTCTTGCCCTTTTTTCAAAAAATTTTTTCTTCAACACTTCGATTCGCGTTTGCACCTCTTTTGGCTCATCGGAACTACGCAGCAATATTAGTGTGTAATGCTTGAGAAATTTCGTCGAGGCTTCCCAACCCATGATTTCGTTGTGGTTTAACTCGGGGAAAAGGTCGAATCTGGCTGGGAGCTTGCAGTTCTCGTTGACTTGTGTCTTGAAGCGCAAACCGACACTGCGGTATGGACCGTAACAGTAGATTACTGGAATAGTGCTAAAAATCTGCAGAGCCGTCTTTTTGGCAAGGTTCTTCTCAAATGGAACCTCAATGGCATATCCGTTGCTCAATTTATCAACAATTTTCGCAGTCTCGGCAATTTCATTGTCAACCTTTTCAAGGGACAAAGCGTTCATTTTAGCCAAGATGTATGGAATGGGTGCAAAAAGGTATGGAAAAGACACCCGTGCTGCAGACATTTTGGGCAGTCCGATGAGGGGCAAGCCTAGGGTTTTGTTTACACGTTGTAAGGCTCCGTTTGAGGATATGGAAATGATTTTGCAGCCTTTGTTCAATGCGTCCACCATGCAGCTCAGTGTTTCCTCGGTGTTGCCTGAATAACTGATCAGGAAGACAAGAGTTTTCTCGTCAACATAAGCTGGAAGGTGATAACCTCTAACCGATTCCATTGGAATGCGAACCTCAGAGTCAAGCCAGTCTCGAATGAGGTCGCCTGCGATAGCTGAACCCCCCATACCAGCAAAAACAATTTTGTTCACGCTTTCAGAATAGTCAATAACGCGGCTACCAACCTTCACCTTGCTGGGAAGTTTGAAAGCCTTAACATTCTTGACTGCTCTCCTCAAGTTTTCTGGAAACTCTAATTCGTCCCTGAACGACTGACTGGGGTCAAGGGTCAAAATCGCTTCTTTATTGTCTAGAACCTTTTTTGCCAAGACCTTTCTCATCTGCTTCACAACTCGAATTTCTTTTTGACGACACCAGCCTTCCTTCTTTCTTGGATTGTTACAGTAAATAATTTTTCTAGCAGTTCGATGTCTTCCTTTGTCTGTTTTATGCCTCTTCTGGCAAAAACTCGCTTCTGCGTTTCGACAACTGAATCCAGATAGATTTCAACGGGTTTTGCGCCCAAGCTTTTTGCCCAAACCGTGAATGAGGACACATCTTCGGTGATGAACCCGTGCACGTGAGACGCCACACCGATTTTTCTCCCAGTGTAAATCTGTGTTCCAATAGATGTTTTTGCGTGGTCGCCTATGAAGCAGCCTACCTTTGTTTTCTCGGTGTCCACTTTTTTCTCTGCCACGTTTACGTTTACCGTTCCATATGTGTTTTTCAGATTGGAGTTGGTTGTGGCTGCGCCGATGTTGACCCATTCGCCTATGTAGGCGTGTCCAAAATAGCCCAGATGATGCTTGTTCGTATAGCCGTGCACAATTGTTTCTTCAAGTTCTCCGCCTATTCGACAAACGTTACCAATGCTGCAGCCTTCGCGAATTAGTGCGGAGGCAATTACCGTTTCGTCGCCAATGTAAGCCGGTCCAGTAATCCT
>Ga0315314_1002899_pt1 | contig 13840 bp, 11 predicted proteins | sample TDP9_MG_FD_203631 | JGI IMG/M metagenome (GOLD analysis project Ga0315314, IMG submission 203631) | Freshwater sediment microbial communities from Lake Towuti, South Sulawesi, Indonesia - TDP9 | ecosystem: Environmental > Aquatic > Freshwater > Lake > Sediment | place: Indonesia: South Sulawesi...
CTTTCCACTATACTCCCTAAAGCTACGGCCTTCTCGGCCTTCATTCCTATGGCATATCTATTATTCTCGCAGACCAGTATAACGGGCAGCTTCCAAATCGCAGCCATATTCGTCCCCTCGTGGAAGGCACTCGTATTCACAGCTCCGTCTCCAAAGAAGACAGCGACAACACGGTCACTTTTACTATACTTGAAGGCTAGTCCAACGCCCACCGCGATAGGTATCCCACTGCCTACAATGGCAGAGGCGAAGAGGCTACCCCTGTCTGGGGAAATCGCTACATGCATCGATCCGCCTAGACCCTTGCAGGTACCCGTCGCCTTACCGAAGAGCTCAGCCATTACCTGCTTCATAGGTATCCCCCTAGCGAGGGCATGTCCATGTCCCCTATGATGGCTTATTAGAATGTCATCGGGATTCAAAGCCAAAATGACACCAACCGCAACCGCCTCCTCCCCAAAATAGAGATGTGCTGGTCCTGTTATCAAGCCCTTCATAAGGTAAAGCTCTTCAACCTTCTCTTCAAACAACCTTATTTCCATCATCTTCTTGATCATCAAAACGAGTCTATCCTTAGCGAGACCGTGTTTAGAGTAGTCACTAGGAGGTACGCGACCTATCTCCTTAAGTGCTGACATCGGAATTTAGCCTCAATAAAAATCCAGACTTAGTAAATAAATATTTTGCTACAATTTGCCAGAAAATCGAGGATAGAACCTTAAGACCGATTTTTCTTATCTCTATCTATTGTCTTTCCGTTCACCACGACCTCATTCTTATAGATGATTAACGTATTCTATGGCGTATATTTTATAACTTAAGTAAAGGTGAAATATTAGATAAAAAGGAAAAGCTGGGAGGCTATTCCGTGGGTAGAATAAAAATAGGGGCTTCTACGCTTTCGGTGGATCAAAGTATGCTTGCATATGAAGTGGAGAGAGCTGAAAGAAGCGGAGTGGATTTCATTCACATGGACTTCATTGACGGAAGTTTTGGGCCAAAAGCGGTAACTGTTGGGCTGACTGCTATAAAGCATTTGACAAAGCATGTTAAGATACCTATAAGAGTCCATTGTTATGTAGCTGAACCTCATAACACGATCGATGAATATTTAGAAATCGACTGTGAATCTATTACAGTGCATGTTGAGGCTTCACCGTTTCTTTACTACATATCACAAAAGGTTCACGAAGCAGGCAAGAAAGTAGGGGTTGCCCTCTTACCCCCAACGCCACCTTCATCTATCGAATATATTTTGAATGAAATAGATCATGTGGAAATCCTTGGAATAGACCCCATCGGTTTAGGAGGGCAGAGGTTCATAAAATCCATGTTAAGGAAAATAAAGAGGGTGAAGGAAATAATAGAAAACGCAGAGGTCGACGTAGAAATATGTGTAGACGGAGGAGTAAATAAGTCTACTATACGTGATATTGTAAAGGCTGGCGCCGATTCCATAGTGGCTGGCACAGCAATATATGCTACAGATAACATTGAGGAAGCTGTTAAGGAGCTTAAACGTATCAGCGAAGAGGCTTTGAAGAGCAGAGAAAGAACGCGTCCCTGATCGTAATTCTTACAAGCGCATGTATCATATAGTAGGTTATGGTGGTGTGGAGAAGAAATGGCTGAGAGACCTTTCTTTTTAGGGACTGACATAGGTACCTTTGGAACAAAGAGCTGCATTGTAGACATGAACGGTCAGATAGTCTCTGAGGGGTTTGAGGAATCGGATATAATCATTTCCCATCCAGGCTGGGCTGAACAATGGCCCGATGTTTGGTGGAACGTATATTGTAAGACAGTCAAGGAAGCACTTAAAGCCTCTAAAATAGATCCAAGGGACATAGCTGGAATTTGTATAAGCGGACTCTACAGTGGCTCAGGAATTCCAGTCAACAAGAAATTCAAGCCCCTAAGACCATGCGTCATATGGATGGATAGAAGAGCTACGAAAGAAACAGGATGGGTAAAGAAGACTATAGGCGAAGATGAAATCTTTAGAATTACAGGTAACATAATTGACCCCTATTATGGCTATACAAAAATGTTATGGATTAAAAGACATGAGCCAAATGTTTGGGAGGAAATTCATCAGTTAATCACTGCATACGGATGGTGCGCTTGTAAACTCACGGGTGAGCTGTGTTTTGATCACTCAAGCGCTTGCGTCACCGGCGGCATATATGATATTCATAAGCGCGAATGGTCCGAAAAGTTGATGAACGAGTTAGGGATTCCCCGAAGACTCTTTCCGGAAAAACTGTCGTGGGCTAAGGACATCATTGGAGAAATAACGGAAGAGGGAGCAAAGGCCACAGGGTTGAATAAAGGCACACCTGTCTGCGCTGGTGGTATAGACGCAACGGTTTCAGCTTTGAGTGTCACAGCTCTTAAGGACGGCGATCTTGCATCAATGATCGGCACATCTATGTGTAACGGTTTTATACAGGACGAACTTAGACTGTCAAGAAGACTTGTGAACTTCCCCCACGTTGCATACGATACTACGAAACTTTATTCATTTGCAGGCATAGTGACGGCTGGAGCTGTTATTCGATGGTTTAGAGATCAGTTGGGAACATCTGAGAAACTCGTAGGAGAATCTGCAGGAATTAGCGCTTACAAGCTTCTAGACATGATGGCAGAGAAGGTGCCACAGGGAGCTGACGGGCTGGTGTTCACGCCCCACATGGTTGTTGGAGAGAGAGCACCCTATTGGGACCCGTATGTGCGAAGTTGTCTCTTTGGTTTAACGTTGTATCATACAAAGGCGCATATATACAGGGCATTCCTCGAGGGTGTAGCCTATGCTATACGATATAGCATGGAGGTGGCTAAAGAGGCTGGGATACCACTTAGAAGAGCGATATTAGTTGATGGTGGAGCTAAATCTCCCTCGTGGCGCCAAATAATGACCGATGTGACTAACACGCCGTTTATGTATGTGGAGAGAGCGCCTGGAGCTCCTATCGGGGATGCTCTGTTAGCTGGCGTTGGGGTTGGTCTGCTGAAATATGAGAAGATTTACGACTGGGTAAAAATAACTGAGGTGACTGAGCCCAATCCAAAGAGTGTTGAGATTTACGAGAAGTATTATGACCTATACAATAAAGTGTATGGAAGCCTTGAGGAATGTTATAAGCTATTGAAGAAGATTTCAGAGTAACCCGAATGGCTCAGGTGAGAATTTAAGAAATCGATGACCTTTCCCTTGTTTTATTCTCTATCCCCACTTTATGATGATCGCTGCAACGATTGCTGAAACTATTGGGGCTCCCCACATTGAGACATAGAGTTCGACAAATCTCAACCATAGGAAGCATATTGCGATAAATGAAACGATGGAGAGGAACACTTTCTCGCCTGGACTTGTTTTGAACGGTAGAAAGCCCATACCCATCACCTCACAGCACCGAACGTTAATCCCCTAACTATGTATCTCTGAATCACATAGGCAAATACTAACGCTGGTACCATTGCTAGAAGCGTTATCGCAGCTATCTCTCCCCAGTTCACCCATAGTTCAGATAGGTAGTGAAGTAAGGCATGTGTTAGTGGAGCTGCTCCACCGCTTGCAGCCAGCATTGAGGCGAATAACATTTCGTTCCAAGCAAAAATAAAAATGAAAAACGATGCTGTAACTAGTCCTGGTGTCAGTAGCGGCAATAGAATTCTTCTCAGTAGACCCCAGAAGGTGTAACCATCTATTAATGCCGCTTCCTCTATTTCCTTGGGAATTCCGTCAATAAACCCTTTAAGCAACCAGACTGCAAAAGGAAGATTGGCTATGCTGTTAATGAGTATCAATCCAATTAACGTGTCATACAATTTAAGGAAAGTGTACATGGAAAAGTAGGGTATTAGGAAGGCTGCTGCTGGAGCCATCCTGTTTGTTAATAGCCAGAAGAGAAGATGGTTATCTCCCTTGAATTTCAGTCTTGAGAACGCGTATGCAGCCAGCAAGGCGGGTGGAACACAAAGCGCGACCTCTCCGAGGGCCACCAGGAATGAATTAAGGACGTTTTTTGCATACACATCTTCAAAAAATGGGCGATAATAATTATAGAAAGTAGGTTCCTCCGGCCAGAATGAAACCTTAGTAAGCACCTCTAACCGTTGTTTAAATGAGGTTATAAGGAGCCAATATATGGGGAATAGGATAAAGAGCAGTACGAGGCCCACGGCAAATATTTTGAAAATCCTAGAGGCTTGACTCATTTTCTCTCCCTCAAAAACAACATTATGAGCCATGACAGAATAATAACTATGTAGACGAAGAACAGAGATATCGCTGCACCATAGCCCATGTTCAGCTCGCTTAACGCAGTTTTCACAATATTGACGCTAAGATAGTTGGTCGCTTTACCAGGGCCTTCAGCAATGAGAACCCAAATCTCGTCAAATATCCTCAGCGTGTCCATGAGCCTTATTAGAATGACTACAGCTAAATGATATTTTAAGCCAGGCAAAGTTATGTATCTAAATATTCTCCACGTTGAGGCACCGTCAACCATAGCGGACTCGTAAGGCTCTGGGGGCAAAGTTGCTAGGCCGGCGATCAAAACCAGGATTACAAAGGGAGTCCAGTGCCACGTATCCAAAACTACCGTAGTCCAAAAGGCTAGTAACGGACTGCTTCCTATGTTGTACATAACTCCTATTCTACTTAACAGCCTCGGTAGGGGTCCTATGTCTGGCCTCACCAACAGGAGCCACATGCATCCGATGGTCATGGGGGGGATCAATAAGGGTGTGGTGAGCATAGTTCTAATTAATTTGGTTCCACGCGTTTCCCGCTGCAACAGCAAGGCCACTCCCAAACCTAGGGGTATCTCGATAGCTAGGCATACAAAAGAAAACATGAACCCTCTAGCTACGGAATTCCATAATCCAGGATCAAACACGATTTTCCGGAAGTTGTCATACCCTATGAATGTGGGTTCGCCGATCCCTATATAGTACCTCAGCGTTGAAAGGTAGATGCAATAAAAAAGAGGTATGAAACTATTGAAGCCTACTATGATTAATGCGGGCAGTAGGATTAGCCACGGGTTTATATGCTTCATTCTAAAAACCAAAAAAGGGAAGGGGTTTACCAGTAACCCCATTCGTGGAATTTTTCGTCGATTGTTGAAGCTAGTTCCTTGGCACATTCCTCAGGCGTTAGCTCTCCAGCCACTGCCTTTCCAAGGACAGTGTAGTATACATATAGCAACGCAGCGTATTCGCCGATTTCGGTAGGAGTTCCAACGTACAGCTTTGCTTTTTCAGGGTCTCTTAGCAATGAGAATACTCCACCGAATTTAGCATCTACAGCATTTAACGCGGGATCCATTAGAACCGACGTTCTAACGGTTGTGTTTATTGCTTTCGCTCTTTCAAGCTCATTCAGCGGAGAAACAGCAAACTGCATCCATAGCCAGGCAGCCTCTGGATGCTTAGAATGCAGGGGTATGCAGTAGCCGCTGATATCGGCGTAGGCTAGAGCCATACCTGGTTTCCAGTATTCTCTATCCACTGGCGGAAGATCACATTTGAATTTACCTGCGATTTTCGAGACCTCTGGGTTCGCAAATGTGGAGAGGAATTGCGTATACGTTACGGTCTGTGCAACTCGGCCAGCAGCAACCTGTTCAGCCGCCTCCACATAGATCATCATTTCTACTCCCGGTGGAGCATCCTTAACTCCTAACGTTAGAAAATCTTCGATCGCCTTAACTGCTTGGGGAGAGTCAAGCATTCCTCCTCTGGCCATGGAAGCGCCCCAAGTTTCAACGTTGATGCCCCACGGAAGAACTGGCTTCCCATATGGTTCTAGACCCACACTCTGGGCACCGTGAGTTGGAAACCAAGACTCGAAAAAGTCGAAACCAAGTGCTTCATGCGTTTTAGCTCCGCATCCACCAACAAAACCATATAGATCCTTGTCCGGTCTGGTGAAGAATTCAGCCGCATCTAGGCATTCGTCGTAATATGTAGGTTTTTTTAAGTCGTATCCATACTTTGCTTTGAAATTACTTTTCTCGGTTGGATCTTCGAATAAATCGGTTCTGTAGACATACGTTTTGGGGTAATACTCGCACGGTATTGTCAAAACGTGGCCACGTGGATCGCTACAATAAGGTATCGACCATATGTCGTCTAGGTCTAACCATGGATCAACCAATTCGGGATGTTCGCCCATGAATTCGGTTAGGTCATAAACCCATCCCTTCTTTATCCATGTTCCAACCATGTCTTGATCGTCATAGGTACAGGCATAAATTCCGGTGCCCTTCTCCATGTCTAACATTTCCTTTTCCATCACAAGCTCGTTGGAGGTTAATTCCCAGTCAATTGTTATTCCCGTAATGTCCGTGAACTTTGGACCCACAACGTCTCTCAAATAGTAGTTCGGCTCCCAACCCTGAGCGAGAACTTTGATCGTAGTCCCTCCATATGGTTCAGCTGCCTTCTTATACCAGGATGCAATCAATTCAGGTGTGGGTGTGGGCGTAGGCGTAGGCGTAGGCGTAAGCGTGGGTGTTACAGGTGGAGCGGTAGTAGTAACCGTTTTTGTAACTGTTCTCTCAACAGTTTCTGTAACCATTTTCTCAAGGACCTCTCTGGGCTTGCCGTACCATCCTGCCGCAGCCCCAATCAACACTCCGCCTATAGTCGCTCCAGCGATCTGCAAGTACTTACGTCGATTAACTTCTTCCTTACCCATTTCAATTCCCTGTTGTTGTGTTAATATTTTTAGCTTATAAATTTTTCTAACAACAATTTTATTGTTCCCATCCATTGGATAGAACGGATCGTAGTGGGAAATTAAAGCTAAATAGTGCTAACTTTATATCTTATTAGCTGTAAAATGTAAAGTATCATTGTTGGTTGAGAGGATAACGTTGGTTTCCGTAAAGCTTGAAAACGTACATAAAACATTTTATGGTAAGAAGGTACTGGACGGGGTTTCGTTAAAAATCGATGACCAAAGTTTCACTTCGATTTTGGGTCCTCCTGGGGCTGGAAAGACGACTTTACTAAGGATTATAGCCGGGGTTGAAGCCCCCGATGAAGGCAAGATATACTTCGACGAGAAGGACGTGACCGAATTGCCTGCCAGAGATAGAAAAGTTGCCATGGTTTATCAAAGCTTTGCTCTCTACCCTCACATGAGGGTTTATGATAATATAGCGTCCCCTATGAAAGTCATGAAATTGCCTGCCGACGAGATCAATAAAAAAGTAAAGTCTGTCGCTGAGTTTCTGGGAATCCATCGCCTACTAGACAGATATCCAAGGGAATTAAGTGGTGGGGAAGCACAAAGAGTAGCTATCGCTCGATCTCTAACTAAGGAAGCGACAGTCTACCTTCTCGACGAACCGTTAACTAACCTAGACTATAAGCTTAGGGAAAGTATGAGGGGGGAATTAAGAAGAATTTTCAAAGAAAGGGGAGGCACAATAATATATGCTACTCCGGATCCATTGGACACGCTTGTAATGGCTCAGTACGTTGCAGTTATTAGAGATGGTAAAATAGAACAATACGGATCGGTTCAGGAGGTTTACGACAAGCCGAAGAATTCTTACACAGGGCGTTACTTCAGTTTTCCACCGATGAATTTTATTGATAGTGAACTAGTTATAAGGAAGAAAAAATACTACTTGCAGGCTCCAGGGCTTAGCTTGGAGGTGACTCGCTTGAAAAATCTTCTCAGCGAGCGTTACTACGCTCTGGGACTTCGACCAAATAAAATACATATTCTCACCGAGGAGACGGAAAACTTGATCTCGATTACGTTAGAAGTAATAATAACGGAAATCATTGGTTCAGAGACGTTGGTACACTTAAAGTACTCAGATTCAAGGTTAGTGGCACACGCGCCCACAATTGTGAGATATGAACCAGGAGAGAAGATCAAGATAGGTTTCAACCCCAACGACCTATACATATTTAGCAAGGAAACCGGTGAATTGATCACTCAATTTAGTAGGTGAGGATAATGGTTGAACTTTACGTGGAGAACATAACACACATTTATCCAGGAAACGTGGTTGCGGTTAAAGACGTGACTTTAAGGATGCCTCACGGGTCCTCTAGTGGTCTACTTGGTCCCTCAGGCTGTGGAAAAACGACACTTATGAAAATAATTGCGGGATTATTGAAACCCACCGAAGGCAAGATCTTCTTCGATGGTGAAGATATAACGTCTTTATCCCCACAGGAAAGAAACATCGCCATGGTTTTCCAGTTTCCAGTAGTTTATGACATGAGCGTATTCGATAACTTAGCGTTTCCACTGCGCAACAGGAAAGTGCCAGAAAAGGAAGTTAAAAGGAAAGTTTTGGAGGTGGCTGAACTTCTTGATTTAACAAGTCTTTTTGAGATAAATGCTAGGAAATTGGATGCGGGGGGCAAGCAAAGGGTTGCACTTGGAAGAGCTCTTATTAGAAGCCCAAATGTATTCTTGCTTGATGAACCTTTAACAAACATAGATCCCGAGAGCAGATTATATCTAAGAGCTAAGATAAAAGAAGTTTCAAAGAGTTTGGGGCAAACGGTGATATATGTGACACATGATCAAGCTGAGGCTTTAACCCTTACGGAAAGAATAGCTGTCATGAAGGATGGTATGATCGTTCAATTCGACAAACCTGAGATTCTTTATGAGCGACCAATGCATACCTTTGTATCATATTTCATTGGAAACCCCGGCATGAACTTGCTGAATTGCACATTAGAGGACGAATATCTTGACTTCGGAGACTTTGTCTACGATATTTCAGAATTAGAACCCACGCTAGAACCACATGGAAACGAGTTTATAATGGGAATTAGACCCGAATGGGTTCAAGTAAACAGAGAAAAATCTGAGAAGTGGCTTCCATTCAAATGCAGCTTATCCGAAAATTTAGGCAACATGCAACTTCTACATTTAACCTTAGGGAAAACTGAAGTCAAGGCTAAACTAACTTTTTCAGACATTTCAGAAGGAGACGTTGTATGGGTCAACTTTCCAATGGATAAGGTGAGGATATTTAAGAAGACGGGGGAACGATTAATCTAGGTTTTAACGTTAACACACGATTCTAGTTTCTTGGCGTCTTATCTTTTGGATTCTCGTTTCACTTCATCGTCTAAATCACTGTGCTTCCTTACTTCATTAGGAAACTTTAAAGGCAACGGGTTAGAAACCTTTTAAAGTAGGTTTCGAGGAAACAGTAGTGCTGCCATAAAAAACACGATTAAGGTTGCAAAATGACTAGGAGAATACAATGTACACTAATAGACCTATAATCGGAGTTACGCTAGGAGACATCGCTGGAATTGGCCCTGAGATAGTTGTCAAATCACTTTTGGTCAAAAGGGTCTATGATAAATGCCGCCCAGTCATTATCGGCGACACGAGAGTAGTCACCCAAGCCGCTAGAATATCCGGTCTACACCCAAAAATCAACTCAGTCAACGCCGCAACTGAATGCGAGTTCAAACACGAAACCATCGATGTGCTGGATCTTCATAACGTTGACCCTAGTCGTATACGAATCGGAAAAATTAACGTTGAAGCAGGTAAAGCCGCGGCGCAGTATATTCATGAGGCTGTGAAATTGGCTTTGCAAAAAGAGATTCATGGTGTAGCCACCGCACCAATAAACAAAGAGGCTATGAACAAAGCTGGCTTTAGCTATCCGGGGCAAACCGAACTCTTTGTAGCATTATCTAAAGTCAAGGATGCGGAGATAATGTTAATATCTAAACACTTTAGAATGGTTCACGTCACCAGACATGTTCCTTTAAACAAAGTCGCAGAAATGATAACCAAAGGGAGGGTTCTGAGAGCCATAAGATTTGCACAAATCGGATTGACGGACCTTCTTTGCATACAAGCGCCGACGATAGGAGTATCAGCACTGAATCCACACTGCGGGGATGGAGGATTGCTTGGTTTGGAAGAAATAAACGAGATAGAGCCAGCGGTTAAGTCAGCTCAAAGAGAGGGTATTAATGCTATTGGACCGATATCAGTTGATGCCATACTCAGAGTGGCTAGAAAAGGAAGCTTTGATGCAGTCGTTGTTATGTATCATGACCAAGGACACATCGCCGCAAGCCTTGACGCCGAAGGCCAAGCCATTAGCTTGACCATAGGTTTGCCATTCGTACGAACAACCACAGAGCATGGGGCTGCGTACGACATAGCTGGAAAAGGGGTTGCAAATCCCAAGGCGATGATAAATTCAATAGCGATGGCTGCCGAATTGTCACGAAAAATGCTCAGAAAAATCTAGACACTTACCCAAGCGTTCCATTTCTTGTTTCTCTTTTGCTTATAGAAGTGTCAAAAGAAAATATAGCGAGATCAGTGATTGTTTCTCTCGTAAGATCGATCGATAGAGAGCAAGGTTGGCTCCACTCAAAGGTAATTTTGCAAATAGTGTACCGGAAATCTTACGGATACAGTCCAGAGATTCCCCAGGCGAACCTCAGAAACTTGTGTGCACAGTTGATAGGCATCCCAACGATTAAAAGCGTATTCTTTTTCCAGCCAGAAAATCAATTCAATGAACGCTATTTTTATTGCGTCTTCTAGAGTTCTGTTGGTTCCAGTGGCTACGATCGTACCAATGTACTTTAAGGTTTCTAGGCGTGGCCACACTATCATTTTGTCCTTGATCAAATCAATAGTTAGCGTCGTTTTCGCAGGCATCTCGATGGCAACGCCACCGGGAGACTCCCCTTCTCCCTGACTAGCGTGGACATCGCCTACGTAGAGTAGCGCGCCCTCTACATAGACTGGCAGATAAAGTCTATTTCCCGCGCAGACGTCGGGGATATCCATGTTGCCCCCATGAGGCCCTGGGAATCTACTGGATATCGCTTCTATCTCAGGAGCCACTCCTATCGTTCCAATAATTGGTTTAAAGGGTAATACTATTTTATCACTAAGGAACACTTTGTGGTCTTTGATCGGACAAATTCTGGTCACGTGGGGAAACTCAACATTTAACAGTTCAAAGAGAGGGATACTAGTTAGATAGTGCATAGCAGGAGCGATGTACGTAGCTCCTTGCCCTATGGTGGATCGGATTTGTTTTATATCCACGATTAAAGTATCTCCCTTTTCGGCACTCTCTATGCGGATTGGTCCTGTCAGAGGATTGCTGAAGGGCATTGCAGATAGATCTCTTTTGTCTTTCTCCGTCCTTATTTGCCCAGAGAAAGCATCCTCAGTTTCTAACACCACAGTCTCACCAGGCTTTATGGTTAGGGTTGGGCGGTGAAAAGGGCTCATAGTGTAGCGGAGCTTTCCCTGAAGTTGCAACGACAGTTTCTTCATAAACACTCTCCTCAAAGAGTTTAAAGTCAAAAACTCTTCTTAAAGATTTAAACCTTACAAAAATATCTCAACGACTGGTACTTGCCAACCCCATGCCAGCTCAACAAAACCTTTTCTGAGTCATTCCCTCCTCGAAAAGCCTATCGAAAATCCGGGCTTAAAAAGTAAATATTTTTGGAACTAGAGGCGTTGGCAACTCAAGACATCTGAAGGGGCGTGAGCGTTCTATATGGTTCTGGCTCTGAGCACGCGTGATGTGGAAGAAAAATCTAAACGCTTGAGATAGCCTCCTCTTCGAGAGTTTTTTCATGCATAAGAATTCAACTGGTTCATTGCCCATGTTCTTCAAAAGAGGGAACAAAGTTGACATTTCCAGGTTTCACCACGGCTTCTTGATCCTTACCCTGAACGAGAACCTCTCCGAAGCATGAAAATTCATGCTCGTGCGCGTGTTTCTCCAGCGGAGTATAACTTCCGTTATCTATGTAAACAATCGGAGCCGCAACTTCAAGCAATTTAGTCAACCGGCATTGACCACTTTAATCACATGAAAATCTGGATTCGTTAGTCAGAGAGCCCATAAGGCTTTTCATCATAATATCGCGTGGACATGTTTCATGTAAAGAAGTCTTAAATATCGTGTCGATTTAGGATTTGTTTAAAGAGTGATTCGAAATGAAGGTTACGATGTATTATAGTCTTGATGATGTAAGATACGAGGATATGCCTGTGCCTAAGATTGGGTCGGAGGAAATTCTGGTAGAGATGAAGGCTTGTGGTATATGTGGATCAGACCTTATGGATTGGTATCTAAAAACTCGAGTCCCTTTGGTTCTTGGTCACGAACCTGCTGGGATTGTTGTTGAGGTAGGAGACAAGGTTGAAGGTTTCAAGCCGGGAGATCGCGTTTTTGTGCATCACCATGTTGCATGTCTCACTTGTCACTATTGTATTCGAGGAGCCTTCACTATGTGTGAAAAGTTTGGGAGGACTCACATACACCCTGGAGGGTTTGCCGAGTACTTTAGGGTTCCAGCCCCAAACCTTCAGATCGACACATTAAGAATTCCAGATCACCTCTCCTTTGAGGAGGCAACCCTCATCGAGCCTGTTGCATGCTGCGTGAGGGCGCTAACGAAATGTAACATCCAGCCCGGAGACGACGTGGCCGTCATAGGTGCTGGGCCTTCTGGGATCATCCATACTATCCTGTTGAGAAATTCTGGGGTAGGTCAAATCATCGTTAGTGATCTGGTTGACTATAGGTTGAGGGCGGCTGAACGATTCGGAGCAGACTTGACGATAAACCTGAAAAATGAGAACTTATTCGAGAAGGTAAAGGAAGCCACTCAGGGAAGAGGAGTAGATATTGTCGTCGTCACCGCTCCAAACATTAACGCGTTGTCAGCGGGGATCGACATCTGTCGTAAGGGAGGAACCATCTGCTTGTTTGCACCCACATCACCAGAAGAGTACATGCCCATTCAACCCCATAAGTTATTTTTTTCAGAAATCAAAGTTGTTCCGTCCTATTCTACGTCTCATGTGGAAACGAGGATAGCTCTAACGTTAACAAGCTCCGGAAGAATCAAGGCAAAGGAGCTTATAACGCATCGCTTCCCATTAAGTCGCGCTAACGATGCCTTTAAAACAGCGGCTAAAAGCAAGGAATGTCTAAAAGTAATCGTGTTGAATGAGAAAGAGTAAAAGTTTCATATGCTGACTACGTACTTAACTAGGGAAAGGGATGCCTATTGTCGAAAGAAAAAATGAGAGCGGCGTTTCTATATGGAGTGAAGAATCTTCAGGTTGAAAACATCGCCATACCGAAAGTAGAACCCGGAGAAGTTTTAGTGAAGGTGAGGGCGGCAACCACTTGCGGAACTGACATCAAAATTTTTCAGAGAGGCTATGTTAGCGGAATTATTAAACTTCCCACGGTGTTTGGACACGAGTGGGCTGGAGACGTTGTAAAGGTCGGCGATGGAGTCGTATGGCCTAAAGAGGGCATGCGAGTTAGGGCGGGGAATAGTGCGCCATGCCTTCGATGCAGAATGTGTCAAAAGGAGAAGTATAATCTATGCGAAAACATGATATGGCTTTGGGGAGCATACGCTGAGTACATTAGGGTTCCAGCGCGCATAGTCATGCTCAATACCCAAGAGATACCGCCTTCCGTGACCTATGAGGAGGCAGCTATAACTGAACCATTGGCTTGCGTTCTCCACGGAATTGAGGAAGCCAACATTAAGCTAGGCGACACAATAGCGATTATAGGCGCGGGACCAATCGGCCTCCTTCACTTACTGTCAGCTAAGAAAATGGGTACAGGAAGGGTTATAATAAGTGATACCGTTGACGAGCGCTTGCAATTAGCCCAAGAACTTGGAGCGGATGTGCTTATTAATGCCAAGCATGAAGACGCCACGGAGAAAGTTAAGCGTTTGACCGACGGTTACGGGGCAGACGTAGTTATAGAGGCGATAGGATTGCCCGCAACGTGGGAACAGGCGC
>Ga0315314_1002900_pt1 | contig 13838 bp, 19 predicted proteins | sample TDP9_MG_FD_203631 | JGI IMG/M metagenome (GOLD analysis project Ga0315314, IMG submission 203631) | Freshwater sediment microbial communities from Lake Towuti, South Sulawesi, Indonesia - TDP9 | ecosystem: Environmental > Aquatic > Freshwater > Lake > Sediment | place: Indonesia: South Sulawesi...
CTCTCCGATGGACGCAAAACTTCAACCAAAAAACCTCTCCACTTTCCATTTTCTCCTCCAACGAAAAAAATTTCTCCCCTCTTGACTATTTCCCCGCCTAACTGCCGCCACTGTCTGAATTGCAGTTGGCTATAATGTTTGTTTGACTTTGCTTCTAAATTCTTGTAAAATTTATTCAGTTTCCCCTCAACGAGATCCGAAGGATGCTGATGTGATGGAAGCCAATAACATATTGATCGAAATATTCTGTGCGCCAGCGAAATATGGGTTCTTTATTACCGATGACAAAGATTTGACCCCGGGTAATGCGAGGAGAGGACCCAACATAAACCATCGACGATTTGATTAAAGAATTACCCCCTGAGCTTCGCGAAGATGGTCCTGTGGCAGGAAAAGGCCGCAGAGGTACAGGCAGGATGACAATTCAATCCACTTAACAACGTCCCATCCCCCTCTCGCCACCGGCCCCTGGCAACGAGGAACTATGTTTTCCATGAGGAGTCCATTATGAAAAAATCACTTAGTCCGGTAAAGGTTAACCATTTTCATATTACGTCAGATAAGGCGATCTGTGCCGGAAGTCCGATCATCAAGGGGACCAGGACCTCTGTAGCCAACATCGCCGGATTTTATTTGATGGGTATGACCGCCGAGGAAATACAGCGGGAACTCCCTCATCTCAGTCTTGCACAAGTCTTTGATGCCCTTGCTTTCTACCTTGATCACCGAGAAGAAATAGATCGGGAATTACGTAAGGATAGAGAAGAATTTGTCTCGAAGGATTTTCCATCGGGAAAATACTGAATGCCTCCTGTTACCCTCTATCTCGATGAACATATTCAAGTCTCTCTTGCGGAAGCGCTACGGTCAAGAGGAATCGATATTTTGACCACTCAGGAGGCACACAATACAGGGCTTGAAGATTTCCGACAACTCGCATTTGCCACTGAAAATAATCGCGTTTTGCTCTCATATAATAAACGACATTTTGCCAAGATCCATTATCAATGGATGAATAGCCATAGGGCGCATGCAGGAATGATTCTTTCTGATCAATTGCCAATCGGCATCGTGCTGCGAAGACTCATGAGGCTTTACTTTTCCCTCAATTCTGAAGAAATGACAAGTCGCCTCGAATACTTAAGTAATTGGAAATAATTTTCCACTTGCCCGCTAACTCGGAACCCGGAACTCATGCCCCGCAATTCGTAACTCTTTCTTCCTCGATCCTCGTGCCTCGTTCCTCGCACCTGTTTCTTTATTCCTCGCTCCTCCCAATTCGTTTTGACCGCTGGGCCCTCACCCCTGACCCTTCTCCATGTCCCGGAAGGCAATGCCGGTTACCTTTGGCCATTACTACACTGCCAAGATGAATCTTTTTAGCCCGAAAAACGCAGCCCTAAGCCCAAAAATGATCCTCTTTTTTCTTTATTTATCAAAAAATTCAATTGCTTGCCCAGGTCCGACCCGGCTCCCGGATAAGAGGGGTCTCGTTCTTGAATTTGACTTCGTTATATAGTAATATACTCGTATCATGAAAATATATTTGGATACGTGCAGTCTACAACGACCTCTGGATAGTAGAAATCAAGTCCGAATTATCGTTGAAGCGGAGGCCATATTGGGTATTCTATCTTTGTTTGAATCGGGAAGAATTGATTTGGTTTCATCTGAGATCTTATTATTTGAGATAGGCCAAAACCCGAATCCAACGCGGCAAGAATATGCTCTAAATGTAATAGCAAAAGCGAAGACGTTTGTCATGTTGAATGAGCGTGTGGAAAAACGGGCACGAGAATTCGATGCCCTCGGCATCAAACCACTAGATGCATTGCATCTGGCCTCAGCGGAAGAAGCATGCGCAGATTACTTTTGTACTTGTGATGTTAGTTTTTTTAGGACAGCAAAAGGTGTTCCTGGTCTCAAGACGAAGGTAGTTTCACCCATTGAGTTAATAGAGGAGGTTGAGCCATGACAATAGAAGCCCGGCCATTAGTGGAAATAACAAAAGAGGCCCTCAAAATATTGAACAAAGAGATGGGTATCGTAGATACGGTGCGATTTATAAATCAATTTACCACGGGCTATGGTGACTATACCCAGGACCGAGAGCAACTATTTAAGGACATGACATTGGATGATATCATTTCCGCGGTAAAGAAAAAACAAAAACCACCCCGAAGTTAACTTAAACCCCTATTTTAAGGGTCAAAAATGCCATTCTAAGCCTTAAAATCACCCTGCTTTTTATTGCTTTATTCTATATTTTCAATCGCTTAGCTTGGTCCGACCCCAGCTTGATAATTTTATGGACGTCCCGCAATCCTAACCTTTCATCCTCAAACCGCGAGCCTCAAACCTCCTGCTCTTGCACTTGACAATTTTTGTATTCCATATTAGCATACCATTAAGCATTACATGGAGGATTGCGAATATGACTACAGTTTCAATTCGTCTCCCCGAAGATACCCTGAACGAGGTGGATCAGATCGCGAAAGCTCTTAAGATGCCTCGCACCGCTTACCTGCGCCAGGCGATTCTGTCGATGAACCGCAAAATCAAAGAAGACAATAGGCGCGCGCGAATCATCAAGCTTAGCCGGCGGGTACGCAAGGAAAGCATGCGGGTCAATGCGGAATTCAGCCAGGTGGAAAATGACCCCGCACTTTGAGCACGGAACGATCTGGCTGGCAAATCTTAACCCTCAAAAAGGGACTGAGCCTGGGAAAATCCGACCCGTTCTCATTCTCCAGGATCAGGCTCTTTTGGATGCGGGACATCCATCCACGATCATCATCCCCCTGACGACAAATCTCATCGATGATGCAGAACCACTCCGCATAAGGCTCAAAGCGCGAGAAAAGCTGGCCCGGGATTCCGATCTGCTCATCGACCAGATCCGTGCCATCGACAACCGGCGAATTACATCTGGCCCCATCGCCCATTTGGAATCTGAACTGATTAACAGGGTGTACCAAGCCGTTCTGGAAGTCATCGGAATGAGTCCCTTTGCCGCCTGATTACCCTCGAGACATTGAGGCGGTATCGGACTCCTTTCATTCTCAGCCGGCAACGTTCTGCGCTCGCTGTGGCCCCAAGCGAAGCGGGCGAAAAAAAACCATCTATCTTTCGCAGAGCACGCAGGGAACGCGGAGATAACAAGCGATATTGGGTCTTTATAAAGGTTTGGTTGTTCATTCTCTGTGATCTCTGCGTGCTTAAGCGAAGCGGGCGAGAGAAAACGGTATCGGAAATAAATATGTTGTCGCCGGAATATGGTCATCCATCTATATGCAAGGATGAAAAACAATTCAACTTAGTCAACAACGTCCCATCCCTCTCCCTTCGTAACTCTTTCTTCCTCGATCCTCGTGCCTCGTTCCTCGCACCTGTTTCTTTATTCCTCGCTCCTCCCAATTCGTTTTGACCGCTGGGCCCTCACCCCTGACCCTTCTGCATGTCCCGAAAGGCAATGCCAGTTACCTTTGGCCATTACTACACTGCCAAGATGAATCTTTTTAGCCCGAAAAACCCAGCTCCAGGCCCAAAAATGAGCCTGTTTTTTCTTTATTTGTTAAAACATTCAATTCCTTGCCCAGGTCCGACCCGGCTCCCAGAAGGCCCCTACCCGTTCCGTCTCGCCCCTGGGGGGTGAGCGGCCAAAGGTCACCGCGGCTGATGTTCAGCAAGTCAGGGGAAAAGCAATTCACACCCCATGGAACCGAGGCCGTAGAGCACTTGGTGGAGATTTTCTGGCACGTGATGGCTAAATTTGACGTCATTCGGCTATCTGTGATAAACTATACCTGGATTTAGAATAATTTAGGGGGGATATTTCATGAAGACTTTAATCTTTAAAGTCATCCTCCAAGAAGAAGAGGATGGAAGGTGGAGTGCCTCTATTCCGGCCCTTTCTGGCTGCTCGAGTTGGGGGTATTCAAAACAAGAAGCCTTGGATAATATCCAAGATGCAGCAGAAATTTATATCCAAGATATGATTGATGCGGGCGAAGGAATTCCATCTTCATCCGATACGTTGGAGATCATAGAAGAGCCCGCGGTAGCTGTTGCCCTATGATCCACAAACTTAAAAATATTCCTGTTCGCGATCTCCTTCGCGCCCTGGAGCAAGACGGCTTCCAATATCGGAGGCGGAAGGGAAGCCAAAGAGTATATCGCCACCCTGACGGAAGGCGGGTGGTTATTCATTACCACCATCCTAAGGATACCTTACCTCCTGGGACTCTCCAAAACTTTCTTCAAGGAACATCTTGGACGGAAGACGATCTCAAACGCTTAGGGTTGGTTCTCTAATTGTACTACTCCAGATGATTGTTCTCATTTTTCAAACTTTTAACGTTATACCTACAACAGTCAACATTTTTGCTCGCTTCATGATTCCTTGTTCCTGGAGGCTCGTTCCTCGCACCTGTTTCTTTATTCCCCGTTTCTCCCCCATTCGTTATGACCGCTGGGCCCTCACCCCTGACCCTTCTCCATGTCCCGGAAGGCAATGCCGGTTACCCTTGGCCATTACTACACCGCCAAGATGAATCTTTTTAGCCCGAAAAACGCTGCTCTAAGCCCAAAAATGATCCTCTTTTTTCTTTATTTATCAAAAAATGCATTGCTTGCCCAGGTCCGACCCGCCTCCCGCGACCCATATTTTGAGCTATTAAGCCATACCCCACTCTCCGGAAAAATAATAGCTTATATTCGTATGAAAGTCCCCCAATCCCCTTTGACTTTTATCAGCAATTAGTTACAATTTAGAAAGAAAATCGAATTTTCAAACAAGGGGGGTATAAACCAATGGCCACAAAAACTGTGAACCTCCGTTTTGATGATTACGTCAGAGGGATAGGACGTCTGAAACCGGATGAGCAATTAACCTTGATCGAAATCATTTCTGCGCGTTTGAAAAAAACTCTTAAGCGGAGAAGAGAAAAACATAGTGTTATGGAACTTGAAGGGCTAGGTGCCCACATCTGGAAGTCTATCGATGCTCAGCGGTATGTCAACAAGGAGAGAAAATCTTGGGAATAATAGAAGAAATTCGGGGACAAAGGATTTGCCTTGATACAGCGCCCATCATTTACTTTATTGAAGACCACGAAAAATATCGAAATATTATATCAGAACCCCTGACGCGATCCAGATGGCTGTCGGAATGCGGTATGGCGCATCCCATTTTCTAACAAATGATCCAAGTTTAAAGAAAGTCACTGAAATCAAAGTTCTAATCCTTGACGACTATCTGATGTAGCCCTGTCTTTGTTCCTCGTTCCTCGAACCTCGATCCTGCTTTCTGATTCCTGTCTCCTCTCTCCCTCCTCCTGATTCCGGAATCCTGCCTCGTGTGTTCAATGATGAGACCTGACCGCGCGGTTTTACTCCCCCCAAAATACTATTTTATATTTTTATAGACGTCCCGCAATCTATTCCTCCCGATTATTGAATTATCTCTCGCAGAGGCCACAGGGCACACAGAGATAAAGATTTATTGGCCAAATAGTCTAAAACCTGAAGAAATTCTTTGATCGGTATCTTTCTCTGCGCCCTCCCGAGGCCGGGCACGGATGTGGGCTCGAGCGAAGCCCATGAACCTAACATGGTTCAGGGCGAAGCGAGCGGGAGAAAAAGTAATGTGTCCCCGGAATTGAGTGCTAGCACATGGAAAACAAGATCTTCTCAATACTTTATTACCCTGGGCTGACCCCAAATTATGTATCAATTTTCAACAGGCCAGCCCCGATGTTCTCAGGCCCCGACGTCCAACTTGTTGACAAAGAACAACAAATATGAGATAAAATACCATGCCCAAAAACAAGAACGCTTCCAGCCTAATTGACCGACTGAGGAAAGCCCTGCGTCGTGATGAAGACATCCTTTTTGCGTATCTTTATGGATCGGCGGTGTACAATCCGAACCTCTTCGTTGGTGATATCGATATAGCCGTGTACCTCAAGGCTGCTCATATGAAACAATATATCAGGAAGGAGGAAGAATTGAGGGCTTTCTTGGCCTCAAAACTGCATACTGATGAAATCGATCTCAGAATTCTTAACGGGCTTCCGCTGGTCCTAAAATACAACATCCTGAAGGACGGGAAGCTTCTTTTCAGCCGGGATGAGTTACAAAGGGTAGACTTCGAAACGAGTGTCATGATCCGGTTCCTTGATTTGAAGCCGTACCTGGACGAATATCGAATGATGCTCTCACAGAGAATAAGAGGTGCTGAATGAAGCCTACAAAGCTCGTTAGGAAAGAGCGGATTCTCGAATATCTGGACAATATAGGCAGGCAGATAGAAGACATTCAATCAATCCCTGTCCCGGACAAAGAGTTCTTCCTTGAAAAGAGGAAAACCCTCCAAATAAAGGCAATCAAGTACAGTCTGGCTTGCGCCATTCAGGATCTGAGCCGGGTCTGCGCACACATCGCCTCTGCTCTTTCTCTTTGGAAAGTTCGGGAAAGTGAATCCGAAGCCATCCTGGCGCTTGCGGATGCCGGAATCTTTCCGAGGGAATTCGTTGAAAAGATCAAGGGGATGCCCGCCTTCAGGAACAGGATCATCCACGATTATTTACCCAATGAATTTGACGCGATCCGGCTATTCGAAACCATACAAAAGCTGGACGATTTTAAACTTTTTTCGAGATACATTCTCGAATGGCTCGAAAGCAAATGAAAAGGAGATGTCTTTATTCCAAGCCTCCATGCCGATATTCTATTTTTCCCTTGTTGTCCCCTCTGCCCTTTCAGTCGTAACTCTTTCTTACGCCTCATGCCTTGCACCTCGCGATCCCTTTTGTTGAATGTTGAGACCTGACCCCTCTGCCCCTTCCGGATGTCAACTGAATTATTTAAGGGGTCCCCCTTCACTACACCTCCCTCCAGCTACATGGCCGCACTGCCGAACTCGCATGGTCGGACTTTAACCGACTAGTCATATGTCATGCCCGGCATGCTGTCCGGTACCTATTCGATTTACAAAATTCCAACACTGCAAGCCTGACCCTACTGCCCCTGTCCCGAAAAAATAAACTTGACAACAGAATAGTGCCTCATTTAGAATAAGGTCAAGATGATCAAAAAAGGAGGTCATCATGAGCCACATGGAATATAGCGTGGCGGAAGCCAAGAAACATTTTTCGGAATTATTAAGCCGCGTCGCCTTCCGGGGCGAGCGGATTACCATCGCTAAAAGGGGAAAACCCCTGGCGATGCTTGTGCCTCCTTCCGCGGAGCCCGGTTCGGAGCACCCCGGTAAAGTGGAAGGATGGCTGGAAAATAGTGATCCCCTCTTTGAGATCGTGGAGCAAATCGTTAAGAACCGCGGAAAACATGTCCCCAGAATACTAAAGGCACGAAAGGGGTGATCGATGTATCTGATCGACACGAATGTGTTAAGCGAACTCATCAAGAAAAACCCTAATCCCAATTTCATGGCCAGGCTTCGTTCTACGCCTGCCGACGCCCTCTTTTCCGCTAGTATTTGCCTTATGGAACTAAGATATGGGGTATGGAAGCGGGGAAATCCCCAAGACCTCTGGACAAAGATTGAGCGGCAAATTCTCCCAAGGATTGGGATCTTGCCCTTCGCCTACAAGGAAGCCATGAAAGCAGGGGAATTGATCCATCATTTATATTCGATTGGGCAACCCATTGGGATTGAAGATATCATGATTGCTTCAATTGCCTTAGGCAATGGATTGACAGTGGTGAGCGCCAACATCAAACATTTTTCCCGTGTCCCTGACCTGAAGACAGAAAATTGGTTCCAATAGTTGTAACTTCCTCTTTTCTTTACTCTCTCGTCGTGAAGCCACATCCCTGATTTAGCAAACCTCCACCCTGTAACCCGTAACGCTTATTCTCGCATGAACCTTAGGACCTGCCCCTTTTTCTTCTTAGGTCAAAGCCCGGCATCCTTGATTCCCACCCGCTCGTAACTTTCTATATTTTGGAACATTAAGCGACGTCCCTCTCCCCTGCAAAATACTATTTTATATTTTTATGGACGTCCCGCGATGGCCACACACGGAATATGAGGCTGAAATTGCAATATTGCAAGCCTGACCCCCTGCCCTACTTGCAATTCCATGAATGTCCCCAAAAGGAGAAAATCATAATTTCAGGAACGTCCCCAACTCCGCAGGATTCTCACGCCTGCTTTTTGAGCTGCTGACTGGAGGTTTTGATCCAGTGTTGCAAGTCTCAGCCCCTTTCTGAGAGCCAGTTCGAGGTAAGTGGCGTCATAGGCAGAAAGGTTATACTCTCGGGCTAGGGTGCGAAGCCGTTCTATGATATCCAGGCCAATGATCATATCTGTCTGAATGGGAAGCATTCCATAAAGTTTTCTTAATTGAATCCCATCAGCCTCTGTGAGTCGCTTGCGACGCTCTGCAATAATCAAAACATTTGCCACTTCATACCACCATAAGGAAGGTACCCAGAGTACATCCTTTGCCGAGACTCGACTCAGAAATCGATCCGCCTGAAAAGATGTTTCATCCGGAAGAGCCCAGGCGAGAGCAATAGAGGCATCAAGGACCCAATCCATCAAAACCGACGTCCTTCTTCGATCAATTCCCGTATCTTGATTTTTCCAGGCACGCGTCTTCGGACCTCCTGGAAGGAGGTCAAAACCTGCTTGAGCTCCCGTTTCTTATCTTCTTTTGAGGGGGGAATCAAGCGAGCGACCTCTTTTCCACGTCTTAAGATACGAAAAGACACCCCCTTCTCTGTCTCACGGAGGAGCTCTGACAGTCTGGTTTTCGCCTCAAAAGCGCTTACCACTTCCGTATTCGAATCCATCGTCTCTTCCTCTTTACAAACTAGTTTAATAAACCAGTCTTATTTTGTCAATCGGTTTCACAGATTCTATTATTTCCCCTTGGCTCCCTCCCCTATGCTTATGTTCCCTTAAACCCTTATTTTTTGGGTCAAAAATGCCATTATAACCCCTAAAATCACCATGCTTTTTATTGCTTTATTCTATATTTTCAATCGGTTAGCTTGGTCCGACCCCAGCTTCAGCTTACTGTCTGGGTGAATGCTCGAAGGTCTCAGGAGATCTTCTCCCTCGCATCTTGATCCTCTATCCCGCATCCTGAATTCTGATTCCTGCTGTCCGGTACCTCAGACTTCAAATTCTTAAAGCAATTTCTGCACGGACGTCCCCTTCTAATTACACACTGATTTAAAAATACCGAACCGACCTTAGTAAAAACAAGGCCTTATACCCCTAAAGGTGTCCGGTACCTATTTACTTAGGCGTAAGAAGAAGGTCAGATAGCTGTTCCTTTTTTGCCTTGCCTGAATCCTCATTCCTTGCCCCTTGTGCCTTGGACCTATGATCGGTTTCCTTGGTCCGACCCCGGCTTCTTACCGCTGACCCATCAAGAGCCCGGCTAATATCCAACATTCTGGCTACTTCCGCTCCATTATGCCCCATTTCCCTTCCGCTGGTGCCGATGAGTAAAATTGACCGCATAGCTCCTCAGTAATCGCTTAATAAGAACGGCCAGCTTGGCACGCTTCAAAATTAAACCCTCTAACTCTTTTGCCAAAAATAATTTCCTTTTGAACCTACGTTATATATCGAAGGAGAGGTAAGACACACTCCAAAGGGTGAGATAGAAAAAAATTATTTAGTATGTTACCAGACATTCCTCAAAAAAGAAACCTCCTGTAAAGAGATAAGAGTAAGTTGCCCCAAACTCAAAACTCTAAAACAGGAGGTTTCTTATGGAACAATTGGATTGTAGCAGACTGGAGCAGTTTCGTCAATTGAGGAAAGAGATCCGAGGCTCCCAGACGCATTTAATCGTGGGGATCGATGTGGGCAAAGATAAGCACCATGCCTTCTTTAGGACCGCTGCGGGGAAGGTTCTCTTGAAGCGGTTGGTATTTGAGAACAGCGCGGAGGGATTGGGAAAGCTTTTGAATCAGGTAGAGCGGGTGCGGCTGGAAAATGGGTTAGGGGAAGTGGTGTTTGGACTGGAGCCCACCGGGAATTATCATAAGCCGTTAGGGGAGTGTTTAATCCGGAGATGGGCCCAGGTCGTATTGGTTTCCGGGGTGGCGGCCAAAGAGAATCGGAAGACCTTGGATGGGCGGTGGGACTCGAATGATCCGAAGGATGCAGCCAATGTAGCGGATCTGGTTTCCCAGGGGAAGTTTTTGTTTTATGAATATCCCGATTCGCGGCTGAGGGAACTGCGGGCCTTACTGGCCTTGAAGAGGCGGTTGAAGAGGTTGGAGCATGGGTATCGGGTGCGGATTCGGAATCATCTGGTGGCCAAGTATTTTCCGGAATTGGATCGGTATTTTGGTCAGTCGGAGAAGTATGGGTTAGCCGTTGTGCGTTGGTGTTTAGACCCGCGGAGCCTTTCTGGGTACCAGTTGGATGAGTTCGTGCGCATGGTCGCGCCTGGGAAGGGGGGCGGGCCACAGATGAATCGTTTACGGACGATTTTCCAGATGGCCCGAGGTTCCATCGGTTGTGAGGCGGGGCCGGCAGTCAAATTTGAGGCGGAGGTGATGGTGGAGGGGTTACGGCAGATCCAGGTCGTGATCGGGGATACGGATAAAAAGATCCAGGATCTCTGCCTGGAGTTCCCAGAGTATGAATATCTTTTGAGTATTCCTGGTTTCGGTCCGGATGTTTCCTCCAAGGTTTTGGGGGCGGTGGGAGATCCCTTTCGTTTCCAGAATGGCAAACAGGTTTTGAAGATGGCGGGATTAGATCTGAATGCGGAGCGGAGTGGGAAGAATTCGGAGTCGGCCGTTCCGGTGATCTCCAAGAAAGGGAAAGGTGATCTTCGGTATGCGTTGTATCAAGCGGCGCTGATTGCTTCGATCCGGGATCGCCACTTTATCGTTTATTTCACGAATCAGCTGCGGGGCCGAGAAAGAGAACCGGGGATTAAGACCAAGATGCGGGTTAAGCTGGCGGCCAAGCTGTTGATCATTGCCTGGACCTTGATGAAGAAAAAGGAGCCTTTTAATCCAGATTACCTGAACCTCGAATAAGAGCTTTTCTAAATTCGACGAGAGAGCCCGAGAACCAACGTAGAGGCCTAAGACCTCGTGGGGGACAATCCTGGGCCTCCCGTGGTCGGGTCTTATCGACTCACTTGAACTTTGGAATCTGGATTAGGGATGATGGATGGTACCGCTTCAGCGGGATATACCGGATAAAAGTAACGATTAGATCCAAAGTTCGTCGAAGTGAGAGATTCGTCGAAAAGCAAGCAAAGGTCTGAAAAGAACTGGATGGATAAGTTTACCCTAATGAAAGCTCAATCTGTATCTGCCGAATTTTGTTGATATCTTATTTTTCTCTTGACAGGGGGATTATAGGATGTCCCCCTTTTCCCTCTGTCTCGAGTAAGAAAACGGTCTGCCTTTATCATTGCATGCGCACCTATTATAAATTCAGTTATGATTCACCCTCTTTTACCCCCAGACATTCTGTAAAGCCCCCATTTTTCTCCCGCGACAAAAGCAACGTCCAGAATAAAAAAGGACCTCATCGGTCCTTTGCCCCGGCAAATCCTCATTCCCACCAAAACCGCACCGCTACTCCCCGTCCACCCCCATCCCTCCGCGGTCCAAGGAATTGGCGCCTGAGGCCGATTGAACTTTATGGTGATGAGTGAATTCTATGGGGGTGGAAAGGAGGATTTAATGCTATGCAGGCCGGGGGTCTTTAGTGAATCGAGAAATGTGGTCATGTATTTAACCCGAATGTTAAGGGGAGATAGTTCGCAGCAAATAGGGGAGTATTTTCAGATGAGCAAATATAGTTCGGTGAGCAGTATGATTGAGAGGGTAAAGGCGGAGATTGCCCACAATCGGAGATTGGAGCAGAGAACGGAAAAGCTTCTCTCATGGATAAATAAGAGCCAAGAGCAGACTTGACCCCTTTTCTCTAACCTTGATCCTTGCTCCTATTTCCTTCAACCCGCAACCTTCTTTTATTTCCATTATTCCCTTATTTCCTTATTCCACCGTTCCAACATTCCTTTGTCAACTATTCCATCGTTCCAACATTCCATATTCCATCCTTCCACTATTCCATCATTCCATTTTTCTTCTCATCCTTTCAAATAGTTGCCTTGGTCCGACCCCGGCTTATCTATGGCTGACCCCAAAAACCTGATAGCAGCCAATTAATCACTAATCAAGATTTGACCCCCATTTCATTTATTTCTCCCCTCGCCATATAGCATGATCATAAGAATTGAATCCGAGGAAATTCATCTCTCCGATGGCTGCCACATCACAATTCTTTGCCCTCTTAAATATCTCCACCACGCTATCAAGATTGACAGGTTAACAACCAGAAAATAACTTGCAGCCGTAACTATTGCCCGGGCCGGCCCACCTGCTTCGTTCTTCTGAGTCCAGGCAGCGAGCCCATAAAAGCTAAACTGAATCAACAGCAAAATCTTGTAAAAAAGGGATCCTCTCACAAGAAATACATTGGATGCAAAGCACAATATCAGAAAGAAAGGCACCAGCCACCTGAGAAGCTTGTGACAAAAGAACTGATAGGAAAAGAGGCCATATCTGAAGAAGTTCAGAAATTCCAGATGATGGAAGAAAACGGTAAGCCCTCTCAAGACCGTCCTCACCTTCCGGTCGAACTCCCTTTTCCCTTCCGTAATGTCTGGATAATACCCGATCGCCCCGGGATCGGATACCCCGCGCAGCCCGATTTTTACTGCGTTCAAAACCGTCCGGAAATCACTTTGCATATCCCCAGAAAAATCCTGGCAGACCTCTCTGCGGGCAGCAAAGAAAGACCCGCTTAATCCCACCAGCGAATTGACTCTTGACTCTAACCGCCGAAGCCACGTTTCATACCCGACATAAAACCCTTCACCGCAGGGTTTGCCGTCTCTACCAACAAGGCGATCTTCGCTGCTTACACAGCCCACGGAGGGATCGGAAAAATTTGAGATAATCTCACTTAATGCTTCGGGGTCCAACAGGGTGGCCGTATCGCTGAAAACGATAATGTCTCCCCTCGCCTGCCTCATCGCCTCTTTCTGGGCATTTTCCTTTCCTTTATGCTCCGGTATCTGAAGTAATTCAACCCCTTCCTCTTGGTATCCACGGGTAATCTCATTTGTCCGATCTGTAGACCCATCCGAAGTCACGATAATCTGGATCTTTTCTTTAGGATATTCGAGACCGAGGGTATTTTCTATCTTTTTCCTTATCACCTTTTCCGCCTTATATGCCGGAATAATGACCGTGACATACGGGGAAATGGGTTCCTTTTTGACCTCCTTTTTCCGAAAAATCCCCGCCAGAAAAAGAGAGATTGGGTATCCAAAGTAAGCATAAAAAATGGTTAGAATCGAACCGCAAAAAAGTATTTCTAGCATATCTCAGCGTTCCCCATCCAACGACAATATCTTTACCAGGCAAATAAATGACGGGAGGATGAGGATTTTTAAGCCCAAAAATTGATCTCTAAGCTCAAAATCAGCCCAATTTTTCCAACATTCAATTGAAAAATCAATTACTTGCCTTGGTCCGACCCTGGGTTCGGGGACGGCTCTGTGAGAGATGCTACCTGTAACTGAGGGATTTCCCTAATGTTCTTCCCTCTCTTGACTTCATTTGTCGCAAAGAGTAATATGATATTTAGGAGGTGCCAGATGTCTAAAATCATTGAAGCTATCTATGATGTCAAGGATCAAGTTAATTCCCCCCTCCTGGGATCATCTCATTTCCCCCCTTTAGCGGGTAGAGGGGTTAATGATTTGGGACTTAGTTTTCGACGATACGAATCTCCTTCCATGATCAAGTGGTGC
>Ga0315314_1002901_pt1 | contig 13835 bp, 16 predicted proteins | sample TDP9_MG_FD_203631 | JGI IMG/M metagenome (GOLD analysis project Ga0315314, IMG submission 203631) | Freshwater sediment microbial communities from Lake Towuti, South Sulawesi, Indonesia - TDP9 | ecosystem: Environmental > Aquatic > Freshwater > Lake > Sediment | place: Indonesia: South Sulawesi...
ACCTTGAATTTTTTGCCAGAAAGAATCCCACTCAATTATCAAGCAACTTGGTCGTAGGATTTCGCTTTCTGGAAGCTGCCCTCCATCTTTACTAATGACCACCATTTCCGGATCTGAAAGTGTCGTATAAGATACATCAAGAGAAACCAATATCTTGGAGAGAATATCATCAGTCGGTTCAACTAGTGCCCGTTCTATCTTTGATAGATAAGCATTGCTAAATCTAGCCTTTTTCGCAAAAGAATTAAGGGTATAACCCTTTTCTTTTCGAAGCCTTCGTATACGTTCACCCAAAGTACCTCTCAGCCCATTGCCGATATTCATTTCTCTCTCTTCAATAAACCGGATTCATTTCAAGTTTCCTAATGAATGCTATACACTATACATAAGAGCCAACAGTGTTGCAGCTGTACCGGCAACAGCCCAAAATAGGCCAACCACCACTCCAGTTGAAGGTCTAAACAACGAAAAATGGACAACGATAGCGGACGCGGCTAAAGCGGGGATAAGTAAGAGCCCAACGACAACACAAAGCAGCAGCGGATGCATGGCTTGCACTCCGCGCGGAAGTCGTGAAATAGCTTGCCTTAAATTTCCATTTCTTCGCACGAAGAGCCCTCTTATTACTCTATTTTAGTTAACAAAGCCTAAATTTTAGTTAATGTTAACGCTAACATAAGGACGCTTGTCAATAAAAGCTTTTATAATGATTTCAATATATTAGTGTATAGCATTGACTTTTTAAAATTTAGATAGTGGATCATTGCTCGTGGTGTTAGGGTAAGAAGATTGGGGGTCAGGCAACGAAAATATACTAATATAATAACAATTTCTTTAATTCGTCAATTGAAATGTCCACGTCCCTTAATATTTTCCTCAAGAGGCCTCTACCAATGTCTTTTCCCTCATGGAAAGGAACCGTTGTTTTTCTTCCATCAGGATGTTTATATCGGAAATGACTTCCTTTTGACTTTCTTGTCCGGGGGAACCAAGTTTTTCTAACGCCTTAATCAATTCTCCTGGTTTGAGAATGGGCAGTTTGACGTCATTCATATCGTCACCTCGACCCATTTCATGCCAATTACCTCAGGGTATTTAGGGTCGAGTTTCTTTTTCTCTTCTTTCAACTCCTCCAGACACATTTGAATGACATCTTTGATGTTTCTCATAGCCTCTTCGTAGGTGTCCCCTTGGGTATAACATCCCTCCAAGGCTGGACAATGAGCAACGTAAACGCCATCTTCATCTTGCTCTATCACGACTTGTAGAAGGTATTTTTTCATTTGGATCTACCTTTCCCAAAAAGTAGGGATCAATTTATTTCCACTTTACTCTTATCATGAAGCCCGCGAAAAGACAAGGTCATTAGCGGGGAGGGCGTCACCCCAAAAATCGTGCAACCCTTACTCCCATGAAGAAGCACATTGGGTCGGCCCTTGACACGGGACAGTCCCTTCATAAACCCATAAGTCTCACTGTATTTTCTCAAAGCTTTGAGCTTGGAATGATGTTATCAAATCGGAATGAAAATGCAACAAGGATTTTCGGAGGTTAAGGTTGAGGTTGAGAATTATGTAAGGAAATCATCCCATTCGACTCCCCGGGCTGATCCTTCGATTGATCTCAGGACAAGCACCCGGGGTATGCTCAGGGTTGATACTGAGCGGCGCTTTTTACCCCGATTTAAAAATCGGGGTTTGCCTTCGACCCGAGCTCAGTCCAAGGGTGCGCCATCGAACGTATCAATTTATTGACAAAGAATTATGGAACAAGGCTACGGTGAATTCTGGCAACGCATCATGGCAAGCGGCAACGGCAATTAGGTTCCATTACACTATCCTCAACTCCTTCAATTTCTTTACCTTTTTATAAAGGCTTCTATCAGATGTGACGAAGGGGCATCCTAATTTTCTGGCAAGCACGACGGAGGCCGCATCCTAGAGGGTTATTCCATATTGCCGGGATAAGATTATTCCCTCTAAAAATTCATCGAGACCGAGACTGAATACCTCAAGATCAAAATTCCATATCAAAGAAAAGGCTTCGGCTGCATCTTTTGTACTTAATCTGGTCTTTGTGGCCAATACATTGGCGATCTCATAAAAGAAGAGGCTATGAACCGCTACTGTTTCTTTTCCGGTCACATGTCCCTCTTTATAAAGTCTTACCTTTTCTTCTCCCTCTTCCTCTCCAAAAGTCCACTTAAGGGCTACAGAGGCATCAAGGACTATCATCTCCCTTCTCTGACCTCTCTTATGACCTTGACGATATCTATATTGGCAGTCTCTTTCAGATGCCTCTTTTTCCACGTATCCATCTCAGTCCATATTTCCTCAAGCCTTCTTTCTCTGTTTTTTCTCAGCACCTTCTCTTCATACTCATCGAGTCAGATCAACACGGCAAGAGGCTTATTTGCCCTGGAGATCATCACCTGCTCTCCCTTCTATACATCATTAAGGACAGAGCCGAGCTTTTTCCTCAAGTCAAGAGCCGTCACGGTCTTCATCCCGAACCTCCTGAAATTTTGACTATAATATGAACTATGATAGTTACTATGTCAAATTCGCTCGAAATTCAAGGGAGGCATTTCTCAATCTCTCCAATCAGATCGTATGGAAGGGCTTGGGTGATTCGAGCTTCGACCCAATCGCCGGGTCTGGCCTTCCCACTCAGGAGGACGCAGCCATCGATCTCAGGAGCTTGGGTTTGAAGCCTTCCTCGCAGCAGAGCTCCTTGATGGCTCGTTCCTTCGACCAAGACCTCCATCTTTCTCCCGACCATTTGGCGATATTTTTTTAAAGAGATCTTTTTTTGAAGCTCCATCAGGGTTCTCAGCCGTTCCTCCTTGACGGCCTCCGGAACTGAGTCGGACAATCGGGAGGCGGATGTTCCTTCCTCCGAGGAGTATTTGAAGGTCCCGAGATGATCGAGCTGGCTCTCTTCAACGAAGCCTAAGAGTGCTTTGAACTGACTCTCTTCTTCTCCTGGAAATCCGACAATCAAAGAGGATCGAAGACTGATCCCTGGAAGAAAGGTTCTAATCTTCTGGAGGAGGCTCCGAATTTCCTGACTCTTCGTTCTTCGACCCATTCGACTGAGGATCCCATCGTCAATGTGTTGCATCGGAAGATCCAGGTAGGGGCATATCTTTTGTTCCTGGGCCAACAGTTCAAGAAGTCCATCTGTGAAATAGACCTTCTTTGGATAGGCATAGAGGATTCGGATCCAGCGGAGACCATTTACCATGACCAGTCTCTTGAGAAGCTTTTCTAAGTTGGTTCCATCTCGGAGATCTTTTCCGTAGGCAGTCGTATCTTGAGCAATGAGGATGAGTTCCTGAGCTCCTTGATCCGCAAGACTTTTTGCTTCCTCGAGCACGGATCGAAGGTTTCTGCTTCGGTAGGGGCCTCTGATCTGAGGAACCGTGCAGAAGGTACAGGAATTGGAGCAACCCTCTGCAATCTTAAGATAAGCGATAAAAGGAGGAGTGGAGAGGATGCGAGGTGTCTTTTCATCGTAAAGAAAAGTAGGTCTGTTGAGAAGGGTCTTTTTCTTCGGTTTCCGTTTCAGAATCTCGGGAAGGTGTTGAAAGGCTCCAGTGCCAACGAAAAGGTCGACCTCCGGTAATTCCTTTTCCAAGATCTTCCCATACCGTTGGGGAAGACACCCCGAGACGATAAGGAGGTGGCAGCGTCCTTCTCTCTTATAACGGCTGACGCCAAGAATGGTCTCGATCGCCTCCCTCGTCGCATCCTGGATAAAGGCGCAAGTATTGACAATGAGGATTTCCGCCTCAGAGGGATCCGTGGTGAGGAGATACCCTTCTTTTGAGAGGAGACCAACGGTCACTTCGGAATCGACTAAATTTTTGGGGCACCCAAGACTGACGAGACAGACCTTTTCTTTCATCGAATGAGAATTATATCCAACCAACGAAAATTTTCCAATGGAAGACCTCTTAGGGATTGTGTTATCTATTTAAAAGGCGCAGAATTGATGAAGGATAGAGGAGGGGAGGCTAGAGGCGGGAGGCAAAATCATTCTAACCTCAAGCGTAGCGCTCCTTCATCCACTTTGGAGTCGTGATGAGCCTAATTCAGAAGCAGTATGACAATTTAAGAAAGAAGTTGAAGCCATCCGAGTTGGAAAATCAGAGGCGGGCCTTTCAACAGACGCGAAGCCGCCAGAAAGAAAACCTTCCTTTGATGGATGACTTCGAAAAGATCAAAGAAAGGGTGAAACGGATTCGCTCTGAGTGTGTGGGAAACTGGGATCTCTTGCAGAAGGCGATCTCCCGTCTGGAAAAGAATCGCTTCAAGGTGATTGAGGCGAAGGATGCAAAGGAGGCCTGTGGCGTTCTGCTTCAGGAGATCGGTGCCGAGCGGCTCGTGGTCAAATCGAAGTCCAACGTCTCTAAGGAGATTGGGCTCACCCCCTTTCTCGTCCAGAGTGGCATCGAGGTCATCGAGACAGATATCGGTGATCGAATCATTCAGATCGCGGGTGGCCGGGCCTCTCACTATACCGGACCGGCCTGTCATCTCTCCCGTTTTGACTATGCTCAAATTCTCTCGAAGCACCTCAACAGGGAGATTCCACCCGTTCCAGAGAGCGAGATGCAAGCGGTGAAGGATGATATTGAAACGTATCTGCAGAACGCAAAGGTGGGTATCACAGGCGCCAATGCAATCGCTGCTGAAGAAGGAGCGGTATTGATCATCCACAATGAAGGGAACGTCACGCGTGTTCGAGTAAGGGAGAAACACATCATTATCACTTCTATTGATAAAGTCTACCCTTCTTTAGAAGATGCTATCGTCATGGCGAAATTGGAGACCTATTTGGCCACTGGTTCGGTCTTTCCGGGCTTTATCGATATCGTAGCCGGAAGATCCAAGTCGTCAGATATTGAGAAGACGCTTTTTTATGGAGTCCATGAACCTGTCGAAGTGGTGATCGTCCTTCTGGACAATGGAAGAAGGCAGATTTTGAATGAGATGGAGGATTTCTCGGATCTTCTCGATTGTATCGGTTGTGGAAATTGTCTCCTCGACTGTCCTGCTTATAACACCGTCGGTCCCCTCTTCGGAACGGATGGGATGTTGGGAGGAAGAGGAGTGGCCCTCACCTCTCTTCAGAGAGGGGTCCAGAGAGGGATTGAAGATGGACTCTTCCTCTGCACCACCTGTGGGCTTTGTGGAGAGGTCTGTCCCGTGGATATCGATGCTGGCAAGAGGCTGAAGGACCTGAGAAGATTGAGCCTGGAGGATCCTGAAACCCATGCTCAACTCGATGAGGTAACGCAACTGCAGGCTACAATCGATCGATTTGGAACGCCCTATGGGGAGATGGAAAAAGCTTCGTTTCCTTCTCTAAAAAAGGAATCCCCTGTGGTGGTCTACATCGGCTGTGTGGGAATGAGCATAGAGACTGAAACCGCAACGCACGCCATTGAACTCCTTCATCGGTTAGGGATCGATTTCACCCTGATTGATGAGGTCTGTTGTGAAGCCGTGAAAGATGAAACCGGATCCAGCCCCAACCCAGAACGAATTCGTATGAATATAGAGAAGGTGAAGGAGGTTGGAGGAAGAGAAGTGATTTTCCTCTGCCCCACTTGTCTTAAAACCTTTCTCGAATTTGATAAGGAGTATCAAAGCGGTCTTCTTTTCAAATCGCTCCTCTCATTCGTTTCCGAAAATTTCTCATTCACTTCCATGAAAGATGATCCAGAAACGGTGACTTATCATGATCCCTGTCACTTAGGAAGAGGGCTTGGATCCTTTGACGAACCAAGAGACCTGTTGAATGGCCTTCGAAGTCATTGGGTCGAGATGGAACATCACCATCGCGAATCCCTCTGTTGCGGAGCAGGAGGAGGGATAAGGGGGTTTTATCCAAAATTCTCAAGGGACATCGCACGAAGAAGAGTGAAAGAGGCAGAGGAGGTGAAGGCAGATATCCTCCTTACAGACTGTCTTTCTTGTAAACATAATTTGAAGCAAGGTGTCCCGTGGGAAGGGAAGATGAAGGTGATGAGCACACCGGAATACCTCTTGGAAGCGATTGAGACTGGAAGAATTCGGTTCTCTCGATCGAAAGTTCGACCAAACATCGAAACGATTTGAGGAACTCCCCTTTGTCTTAGGAACAAACTGATTGAACCACCGATCTTAAAAATTACGCCACCAACGTTCATCCCGAGAATAAATTTTTTCATCCGTAATCACGCCGTGGCAGAGAGCATAGTGCATGGAGTTAAAAGCTCGAAGTTGAAAGCTGAAAGATAAATTCCTGCCCGGGGCGAGCAGGCTTTGAGCTGAGCTCTTATCTTTTAAGGGTTCTTTCTCTATGCCCTTTGTCCATGCTTTTAGCGATTCGTATTAGTTATTGACAATTCTGGGTTTCATGATAATTTTTCCATAGCTCATGGGAGAGGGTTGCGATGAATCCGGATTATGATGTGATCGTGGTGGGTGCAGGACCGGGTGGCGCCACTTCGGCCAGCTTTTGTGCTCAGGCCGGGTTAAAGACTCTCCTCATTGAGAAGGAACGGCTGCCCAGGTACAAACCCTGTGGAGGCTGCCTCTCTCTTAAAACGGCTCATTTGCTCGGTTTCGACCTAAGCCCAGTGTTAGAGAATACGATTTATGGCGTAAATTTCACTTACTGTCTAAAGGATGATTTCTCCCTCCGATCGGAACAGCCAATTGCATTCTTAGTGATGAGGGATCGTTTTGATCACTTTTTGGTAAAGAAGGCCCTGGAAAAAGGAGCACAGCTGTTAGAAGGAGAAAGAGTGGTGAGGGTGGGAGAAGAAGGCCAATGGGTAGAGGTGGAATTAGAGAGAGGGAAGAGATTTCGCTGTGAATACCTCATCGGTGCAGATGGCTCCGAGAGTATCGTTGCAAAGTCGTTATCTTTGCTGCCATCGAAGAGCAACGGTAACGGTATGGGAATGGAGAGCGAGATTCCCTTTCGGTCTGGTGAGCGTTTTCCGAAAGAGGATCTTCATCACATTCATTTGGATTTCGGTCAGATCCCAAATGGTTATGGGTGGGTGTTTCCTAAGAGAGAGGGGCTTTCTATCGGTGTCGGCGGGATGTTTGTCGAGGGGGGGAAGATCAAGATCGACCAATACTTCAAGAATTTTCTCAAAGGGTTGAAGTACATCCACGAAGGGAAAACGGGAAAGGTCTTCGGCCATCCTCTTCCTTCTTTTTACGACGAGGGGCAAAGGGTTTCACAGGGAAGACGCCTACTCGTGGGAGATGCGGGCCACCTCATGGATCCTTTGATGGGAGAAGGCATTTACTATGCTATTCGAAGCGGGATGCTGGCTTCAGAGGCGATCATTCGATCAAAAAGCGAAGGCATTTCTGCCTCTGATCTATACCAGGCTGCAGTGCAAGTCCACATCTTCGAGAACCTGAAATGGGCCTTCCGTTTTTCTCGATTCGTTTTTCGGTTCACGAAATTGGCCTATCGAACTTTGAAACGGTATCCGGAACTGGCAGAATTCTATCTTCAAGTATTGGAAGGGAAGGAGACTTATCAGGGATTTGTCAGCAGAATGAAAGAAAGGGTAAAAGATCTCCTCGGGGGAAGACTCAGTGAGAAAATTAAAAGGGCGATGGCAAGAACCTGAGCCTTCTCTGAGGGAGTTGAGAGCTAAGGTAAAGAAAATCACCGATCTTTTGGAGAGAAGATACGGAGTTCCTCAAAGGAGGAAGGTCAACCCACTCGATGTCCTCATCCAGACCATTCTCTCACAGAACACCAACGATCGAAATCGAGACCGAGCCTATCAGAGATTGAAGGCCCGATTTCCTCATTGGGAAGATGTCGTCCAGGCGAGGACAAGAGAAGTCATCGAGGCCATTCGGCCAGGTGGACTGGCTGAGCAGAAAGCGAGACGGATCCGTGAGATCCTCCGATGGGTCGAAAAGCATGAAGGAAGGCTAAGCCTTGTCTTTCTGAAAGAGATGAGCTCGGAGGAGATCATCAAGACGCTTGGAAGTCTTAAGGGGATCGGGCCGAAAACTGTTCATTGCGTCCTCCTTTTTGGCTTAGAAAGAGAAGCCTTTCCAGTCGACACCCATGTCCTCAGAGTTGGGAAGCGTCTTGGTTTTATTACTGAGAGTGTCAATGCTGAAAAGGCGCACCGATGGATGGCTCCTCTTATTCCAAAGGGGAAGTCGTTGTCATTGCACCTTAACCTCATCGAATTTGGAAGATCTATCTGCAGGGCGAATCATCCGCAGTGTGAAATCTGTTTTCTTTCAAAGGGGTGCCTCCATTCGAGGGGTCTAACTGGGTAACTGGGGACCGTTCTCATACTGAGATCATCTACATGGGAATGGCATTTGCCCTGATCATGGGTTTTGTAGGCGGTGTGCTCCCAGCCATCCGGGCATCGAGAATGATTATTGTAGATGCGCTGCGAGCCGTTTGAATCATGGTATTTAATTGTCGAAAGGAGAGATTTTGATGCCTGAGTTTCAATTAAACCCGAAATACATAGAAGCCATATCAAATGTTGTAAACCAAAGTCCCTATTTCTCACTCCTCTCAATGAAGATAAAGGATCTTGAATGGGGGACCTCTGTTTTGGAGGTCCAACTCGAAGAGAAACATCTACAACCCTTTGGGTATGTTCACGGAGGGGTTATCGCTTCAGTCATGGATGCAGCAACCTTTTGGGCCGTCTTCCCCCAGGTGAAGGATGGAACGGGACTTACGACCGTGGAAATTAAAGTGAACTTTCTTGCTCCGATTCAAAAAGGAAAGCTCGTGGCTAAAGGCCGGTGCATCAAGAAAGGGAAAACTTTGGCTTTAGGAGATGCTACTATTCATGATGCCAAAGGAAACCTCTTAGGCCATGGAACCGCCACCATGATGATCGTCCCTGACCTGAAAGTCGAAGGGCAAGAAAATTTACCGCCAAAGCTGGTATGATTTTTTAAGCGGATTGGCGTTATTTTTCCCACAATCATTTTCAGCATGAAAGTGCTGAGATTCGCCTTCCGAGTTTCCACAATCAGGTGATAGTAGTTTGCCATGAGAACGTAGCAATGAAGGATAACGCCATACTTGTGAAGGGCATCTGTAAGGTAGGAAAGGAACTTCTCATAATCTGTCCGGGATAGAAAGATCTTTTTCCGCTCATTTCTTCTTGCAGTAACATGGTAGAAGGCACCTTCATAGCTAATCCGAAGCGGTCGTGCCATGGGTGGCTCCAGCGTAAGATGTTGCCCATCATCCTATCTAGATGTCTGTCCTCTGTCAAAGGCTGACCCCCGCCATTAGGCACAGCAGCATCCCAAAGTTCTTTCTCAAAGCTTATGTCGGCTCGCACGCCGCCTGTAGGGCTATTTTTCCCGATGGTGGGTTTTCTCACCATATCCACTCCATCAGGTTTCGCTCTGTTTCAAAATCTCTTTCATTTGTTCTTCTAAAATTTGAAGTTCTTCAGTAACAATATGCCAGACAATACTAAGACTGATATCAAAATATTCATGGGCTATTCTGTTTCTGAGTCCTACTATTCCTTTCCAGTCCACACTCTCATATTTCTCCCTTATATCATCCGGAATGAACTTGGAGGCTTCACCGATGATCTCAAAATTTCTCACTACCGCATCGATCGTTTTTCTGTCTTTCTTAAAATCATCGAATGCCATATTTTCTACATAATTCTTAATGAGTCGAATTGATTCCAAAATATCTTCAATAAATAGCCTCCACTCCCGCTTAGACATATATCAATTCCTCCATAATATACCTCCTCCGATTCGGTTTAATGGCGTCCGGGGTTACCAAATCAACCTCAAATTGTAAGATTTCTTCCAGAAAATCTGCTAAATGAATAAAGAGGAAACCGACTGGTTCTTTGAACTCGACTAAGATATCGATATCGCTTCCTTCAATTTGCTCGCCCCTGGCATAGGAGCCAAATACACCAATCCTTTTAACCTTGTACTTTTCTTCTAATTCTCGCTGATGCTGCTTAATGGTCTTCTCGATTTCTTTTAAGGTTTTCATAATTCAAGCCCTTTTTATTGATAGGAAGCATAAATGGCATTATTAGGACGCCGGTGCCTATTATACTCCTGTCGATTTAGAAAATAAAATCTAAAATGCAACGGTAGGTCAAATTCCCCCCCTTTTCTAAAGTGGGGATTATGGAGACAATAGCCTATGTCACTCCCACTTGCGCCCTCCCCCATCAGAGCCTGTCTCGCAATGAGAAGAATTTCATACTTGTCATTCTGAACGAAGTGAAGAATCTCATAGAATCAATAAGTTAGAAAACAGAGATTCTTCGGCTAACGCCTCAGAATGACATTGCGACACAGTCTCTCAAGGGGGAGGGGTATAATTTTTAGATTTTCATGGTTTGAGGATGACGAAGCTGTTACGGTGAATTATGGGGAAGGGGCTTTCTTAAAAAGGATATCTCCATAGTAGGCGATGGCGTATTCGCCGGTGTTATCGGTTTGGTCATGATGGCCACACCTGAGATCGTCAGTTTTAGCTCATTTTTCACCCGAAGCTACGAAAATACTGATGCTTGCAAAATCGCTTCCGCAGCTCGATTGGGCGCAACAGTCCTCGCCCGCACAGTCCACGACCGCACTTCTAAGTCCAGCCTCTGTCAGCCATTGTTTTACCTCCTCCCTCTTAAAACCCATCCATCGGTCGTGATGCTCTGTTTTCAAAAATTCGAAGCGATGCTCATCCAGATCGGTGATGACCATCCTACCTCCTGGCTTTAGAATTCTGACCATCTCCTTGATGGCTGCGGCCGGAGATTCGACATGATGCAAAAACATGTTGGCGAAAACATAATCCACAGTTTCATCCGGAATGGGCAATCTCTCTGCCTCCCCTATGCGATACTCCACCCCCCGAAGGCCAATGAACTTCCTTTTCATCTGAGAAAGCATTGCTTCAGATTGGTCTATAGCGATTACGTGGATGCCCTTTCGAAGAAGCCCCTCCGTGATAAACCCGGATCCCGCACCAATATCTGCCGCAATCTTGCCAGCTTGAATGGCAGCGACAGAGAAGGCCTTCTCCCTGACCGCCTCTGAAAAGAAACCTTCCCGCATCTGATCCCACTTCTGGGCAACCTGATCGAAATAATCTTTACTGCTCATAAAGATTTCCTCCATCCCCCCTGTATCTTATTTCTCCATCGATGGAATCTTACCATATCCCGTGTACCCAGAACAATTGTAAGTTTAAAGAAACGGATTGAAAAAGTTGGGAATTCTTGATAATCTAAGACCAATTTTCAAGGGTCTTAAGAAAAGAAATGGGGTGAGAGAGGATGATAAAGTTTTTGTTTGGAGTGGTTGTTGGAATTCTGCTCTTCTTTTTCTTCGTCTATTTTGGTGGTGGGAAGGCAGTAAAGAAGGTGGGTGAAGATTTAACCGATACGGGAAAGAAGATGGAGGTTCTGGAACAATTCATCAGGAAGGGGAAAGAGGATGTGGTAGAGGGGATTGAGAAAAGAATCTTTAAAAAGGAGAAGGAGACCCAGAAAAAGAGTCAGTAACGGATGGAAAAATCGTCAAATTCCCCTGTATAGTCCTCCCAATTGAGATGGACCCTGATCACCTTTGCCTCCGAAGGACCCCGGTGGCACCATTGGATGATCTGATCGACTGTCTCTTTATTGCCTTCAAAGACGGCCTCTACACAGCCGTCCCTTCGGTTTTTAACCCAGCCTTTAAGCCCCAATTTATAGGCCATCTCCTCTGTATGGTAACGGAAGAAGACCCCTTGAACCCTTCCCTCGATAATCACTCGCGCCCTCACTTTTTCCATGGCGATTATAGAGTTACCATAGGAACATCCTTAAATCAATAAGGAAAGAAACCCCGTTAGAAAGGATGGGGCTTTGAACCCCGCCCTTTAAAAAGGAACTTATATTTTTTGTATCATCCCCCATAAATGATGGGGTTTTCTAACGGGGGAATGCCTCACTAATTAGTGGGAACCTAAGGAGATCTGGCAGGGATGTCAGAAAAAATCTTATAGCGGTATCCTCAGATCGTCCCAAAACTAAAAAAAACCGAACCAGCAATGCAAGGACCGTACTACTGATAGTGAATATTACCCATACCCTCAAAAATTTAGACCATCCGCTTGATAAGATTTTCGAAGGCATTCCTGCCAGATCGCCGGACTTCACCCACGCGTCAGTGAGGGGTTACCTAACGGGGTAAATTTCACTTGAAAAAACGGATTCGAATAGATTAGAATTTTTTATGTTTTCTGCGAATGGGGTGAATGGTTAAAGGGGATGAAGAGGCTCTATTTGGGTATCGATGTTGGTTCGGTCAGTGCCAATACCGTCATCATGGACGATCATCGGCAGGTTTTGGAGGAGCACTATACCCGAATCAAGGGTCAACCTCTCCAGACGGTTCAGAAAATCCTCGAAGAGATCCTCCATACGATTCCGCTCGCAGAGTTTCATTCTCTCTCCTTTACAGGGATGGGAGGGAAACTTCTCTCCGAGCTTTTAGGCGGGAATTTCGTTAACGAGATCATCGCCCAGGCAAAGGCTGTTCAACATCTTTATCCGCAAGTCAGGACGATCATCGATATCGGCGGGGAGGATTCGAAACTAATCCTCCTCGAAGAGGAAAAAGGCCACTTCAAGATCAGTGACTTTTCGATGAACACCCTCTGCGCCGCTGGCACAGGGTCCTTTCTGGATCAGCAGGCAAGCCGACTGGGTCATACTATTGAAGAGTTTGGCCAGCTCGCGCTGAGATCGACGAACCCACCTCGAATTGCAGGACGCTGCAGTGTCTTCGCCAAATCGGATATGATCCATCTTCAGCAGATCGCCACTCCGGATTACGACATCGTTGCTGGTCTCTGTTATGCGTTGGCAAGAAATTTTAAGAGCAACATCGGTAAGGGAAAGATATTTGTGAAACCCATTTCCTTCCAAGGGGGTGTTGCAGCCAATGTAGGAATGCGACGGGCCTTTACGGATGTATTAGAACTCTCTGATGGAGAGCTCGTCATTCCGAAATATTTTGCTTCGATGGGGGCGATTGGTGCTGTATTAGTGACTCAGGAAAGTCAGGAGGTTAAAAAGGGATGGCTCGGCCTGGACAGACTGAATCAATATCTGAGGGAACATAAAGAAGCAGAGACTCCATTACAACCCCTCTGCCTTTCCTCCCATCACCTCATCCAGGCCAAAGAGGTCAACCCCTCCACGCTGTGGAGTGGCGATACTTACTCCACAGGGGGAGAGAAGATCGAGGCCTATTTAGGATTGGATGTGGGATCGATCAGCACAAACCTGGTGGTGATCGATGGCGAGAAGAGGGTCCTCTCGAAACGTTACCTGATGACAGCGGGCCGGCCGATAGAGGCTGTTCGTATCGGCCTTCAGGAGATCGGTGAGGAGATTGGGGATCGGGTGGAGATCAAAGGGGTTGGAACGACGGGTTCCGGTCGTTATCTGACCGCGGATTTCGTGGGTGCAGATCTGGTGCGCAATGAGATCACTGCTCAGGCCACTGCGGCGGTAGAGATTGACCCGAGTGTTGATACGGTCTTTGAGATTGGTGGGCAGGACTCGAAATATATCAGCATCGACAATGGCGTCGTGGTCGACTTTGAGATGAACAAGGTCTGTGCTGCAGGGACTGGGTCTTTCTTGGAAGAGCAGGCGGAAAAACTGGATGTCTCCATCAAGGAAGAGTTTGGAGCCCTTGCCCTCTCTGCTGACGAGCCTGTAAGGATGGGCGAACGATGTACGGTCTTCATCGAATCCGACCTGGTTCATCATCAGCAGAGGG
>Ga0315314_1002902_pt1 | contig 13834 bp, 9 predicted proteins | sample TDP9_MG_FD_203631 | JGI IMG/M metagenome (GOLD analysis project Ga0315314, IMG submission 203631) | Freshwater sediment microbial communities from Lake Towuti, South Sulawesi, Indonesia - TDP9 | ecosystem: Environmental > Aquatic > Freshwater > Lake > Sediment | place: Indonesia: South Sulawesi...
CTGGAGAGTTCCTCCTTCTCTTCCTTCCGTTCAGGTTTCATGGCTTCCCTCGAGGCTCTCTCAAACTCGCCCCTCGCTTCGCCGATCGCCCTCGCCAACTCCGGTATCTTCTTCGGACCCCAAAGGATCAAAGCGCCGACCGCAATTATGATTACCACCCATTCCCATCCTGAAATCAAATCGATCCCTCTTAATAATTGATTACGAACTCTTGCATATTTAACTTTTGCGCTACGCCTTTTTGGTTCAGTTCTCGAAGTCCAATGACGAGGAGATTGTCCTCTGAGTATCGGCGCCATGAAGATATAAAACCACTCCAAAGCCCGTAGTCATTTGCCAGCAGCTCACTTGCCAGCGCCCCGGGCTGGTTGGTATGATAGGGGTCTCGATGGGAGGCTTCATCACCGTTCTATAGGCTACCATTGAAAGGAGGATCGAGGCTGCTGTCTCCGTGATAGCAGGTGCCAACTGCAGACTTCTCATCAAAGAGCAGCTAAAGCCAAACGGCCTTGGCGACTTGTTTGGGCTCCGGAGGGAGCCCTTAGAAAACTTACATGAGCTAGCTAGCTATTGCCGAGTGAGTAGATCTCCAAGGAAGAAGAGGGCGCCCGCTGCCTTGTCCCACAGTTGGTGTAAAATGGTTTTCATTCCTTCTCAGGATTTGAGGGCAATTTTGGGCTTCGGATCTCTTCTTGATCTCCTTGCAGTACCCGCCCTTTTCGAATCTGCAGAGGCGCTTTGGGCGGCTGAAGGTGATGGACACTACTTCTGTAAAGGGTTCTGAGAGGGTGAAAGAGACTTGACGCTTAGCTTTAACGGGTACAGAATAGGTGAACCTGGGTCTTCCCAATCCCTTCGAGGGCATCTTCTCCTTCACTACAAAACCCTGATCCACTAAGCGCCTAAATCCATAATGAACCTGAACAAGCAAAAACAGACTTAAAACCATTCTTAACCATTTTAGGGACAAACCAGCGCGCCCTGTTTCTCACAAGATCAGGGGTCAAACCTCTCCCGACACTCATCCCAAGATCTATGGTGGGCACGATATTCTTTATGGTGTAGTCCGCGCTGTCGCGTTATTCGCAAGCATCCCACCGATAATAACTGTGGCGTTCTTCCAGAAGTACTTGGTTAAAGGCTTGACAATGGAGTACATAAAGGGATAGCTACACCCGTCAGCGAGCCAACGGTAATCTGTTATGCTTCCTTAAAACATTCCGTATCGTGGGCCATAGAAAGTCTAACATTGACCGATTACTTTCTGCTTTTTGTCTTGAGGAGCCTGACAGAGTACCTAACCTAAAGCATTGGATCACAAGCCGAGAGGTAAAGGAGTACGTGTTAGGTAGAAGCCTTAAGATTGACCCGGATACATGGACTACAATGGATCCCAAAGATGAGATAGAAATCGCTCAACGAATAAGCATGGACGCTGTGGGTGTGTATTTTTCTTGGGGGCCTGCGGAAATCCTCGGTGAAAGCTCCAACCCACTCACCCGTGATAACTATTTGGATGGGGTCATTAAAGATTGGGATGATCTAGAAGAAATGGGAGAGCCCCCTGATATTGCAGAGGATTTAAGTGTGTCAGAGAGATACCTTACTGCTTCGCGGGGGACGAATGTTGGTGTTTTTGCATCCCTGACATCTTTCTTTGATGGAACAAGAACGGAAAGTAAACACCTTAATAAGATGTGTAAAGACTGGGGAGAAATAGAGACTTTTCTTAAGACTTCTAACAAGCCTTCTACTTTCAAAACGGAATTCCGCCTAGAAATTTCACAGCAAAGTTTAAAGCTTGCCAGAAATTTGGGCCATGTATAAGACGATACATTGAGGAATCGTGGAGGCAAGAACATCACGATATGAGTTCTTTAAGCGAAAGGCATTACTGGGAAGGAGAAGATAAAGGCCATAAAGGTGGATGAGGAATAGGCCAGTAGGATGTATCCTGGCAGTTTGAGCCTATGCATCATGAGCGACGTGGAAGCACAGACCATCGGCATGACTGGACACATGTAGAAGATGTAGAGTACTCGGTTCATAAAGGCTAACGGATAATAGACGATGTATGTGAAGAGCCACCAAACTATGAGGAAGAGGCTGAACTCATCCCGCCTCTTAAGAAACGTATGGGCTAAGTAGACTGTAGACGGAATCATAGACGCGATTAGTATGGGGTTCATCGCACCATGGAACGCCGCAGTCTCCCTTTGGACAACTTTGCCGTCAACCTCCTCCTGGACTGAGAGCCTGTAATACACAATTTTCTTCTCGTTGATCAGCCATGCCCAAGGGGGGCTTGCGATGCTGTTCTTGTCGATAGTCTTGTTCTCGAGGTCCAAGACGTGCCCGTTCCAAGCGTATCCTCCAACACCCAGTTTGAGCGAGTACTTGGATATCCATGAGAGGTGCTCGATGGGATTCGGATGGTGGTTATCCAACAGAACAAAGTTCGCATCCGTGACCCAAAGTAGGCCTAGAAACATCAAGAAGAAAACAGCGAGGTATTTCCTATAAAACATTCCAAGCTTCTTCAATCTTACAGTCTTCAGGTCTTTCGCGCCTAATTCAACGATGGTGCTATAGGCCAGTATTGATCCCAAACCGAGCAAGCCCACGATCTTGCTGAGGCTCGAGAGGGCGATGAAGGCTGCTGAAAGTAGCATCTTCCTATCCAAGTGAAAGTAGAAGCCCATTACCATGAAAGCGACCGTATATATGTCGAGCGTGGCTATGCGGGAGTGGATGAACGTCAAGTTCTCGCAGCTGTAAAGAAAGGCTGAGAAGAATGCGACCCTTGGGCCGCTAATTTTCTTTACTAATAGGTAGAGAAAAGTAACCGCAAGTACACCCATTATGACGCTGGGCAGTCGGAAGCTCCAGGAAAAATCGCCGAAAATTTCCATGAAGGCCGCTATGATAAGCTTTGCCAGCGGCGGATGCTCGGTATTTGGATCAAAGCCGTTGACTGCATAACTGTATGTGGAATCTCCTTCGGGCGAAGCGCTTGTGAGCAAAGAAAGAATCTTGCGGGCTGCATTTACGTAATAGGCTTCATCGAACACTAGATCCTTCTCGGGTACCTGAAGCCAAGCAACTCGAAAACCTGTAGTGAAGAGTAATAACAACGGAAATATTCTGTCGCATAAACCTTCGTTCAGTTGGAAAAAACGATAGAGCCTATTTCTCAACTTACTACTTCCTATCCTAGTTGGGGTTAATTAACCTTTTCTTAATCAGCCCGAGTAATATACAAGATCAATAAAAACCTTTTATCATGACGAGAACCCAGCGATAAAGTGAGAAATCAATTTTCAACGTAGAAGCTTCTATAAACTTCTTCATAAATACACTTGCTAGCGGTTTTAGAGCTGAAGAATTGGCGATGCTAGATGAATGTGAGTTCCATTCGCTTATGAGATGCCGTTATCTTTGAACGTACAAGTCACGGTCACCACGTCGTTGCTAGCCTTCATCCTTACATAACATATCTTCTTGCTTGATCATGCCAGCAAGTACTCCAAGGAATTCGAGTTAGCTGATGAACGGATCTGGTTTTGGAGATCCCTATAGCTTAACTACTTCTATCAGGGGAAAACATCAGTTAGATTTCAACTTAATTCAGGCTGGTGCTTCGGGGTTTCCAGGTCCGAAATGTTTTAGCATAACTAAGTTCTCTTGGTTGCTTTCGTTTTCTATTTTCACTCCGTCTTTCGCTGCTCCGATAGTGACAAACAATTCGTCGCTGGTTAGCTCGCCGTATCTAATCACAGTCGGGGATTCAACGTCAAAATTGCCTATTGTTCCATGTCCTTGCACAACGATTAATCCGTAAGCGCCGCTGTCAAGTATTGTTACGCTCTTTTTTGGGAAAATTGTGAGCTCCTTCGTGCTGAAAAATTCGCTGCCGTAAACAACCCATTTCTCAATGTATCCTTCCTTCTGGGCTTTGTCAGGGCTACCTGCTTTTGGTTCGATGTAATGATGTTTTTTGAATTCGGGATCAAGGTTGACCTCCCAATCTAGCATATCTAATATGTAATCTAGGTCATTGTGGTGTTCCTTTGGAACGTCTTTTGTTATGAGTTCCCATGGAACAGGTCTACCCACAAGCATTGATTGATACATCGCAAATACGTCTGAAGCTCTTTGGGGCTCATACGTGACTAGAGTGCCCGGGGCATGCAGAGTGCCTGGAGGAACCAGCCAACCTGTTCGAGGTTTAAGCCGGTAAGCTCTTGAAAAATCTAAGATTCCGTTGTCGCCAGTATTCCATCGTTCTAGACATTTTTTAATGTCGTCTCTTGTTGTACCGGGGTTAAGGCCGAAGAAGGTATAGGGGAATGGACCTTCTATGGAATTTAATTGTGAGGGAAAGTAGTAGGCTTCTGGTTTAGGCAGTCTATTAACCTTGCGGGCGTGTTCTTCAAGTTGGTGAATATGAAGTGGAATTGGGCAAGAATTGTCAAAAAACTTCGAAAAGATCGGCCATCCGCCGTATTTTCGCATCATTTCCTTGCCAAGAAAAACGTCGCCAAGATCGTCGATGGCGTCTTTAAGCGAGACCTTCCTAACATTAGGCGCCTCTTCGATTACAATGTAGCTTAATCCTTCATCTTCAGGTGCTCCGGGGTTATCAGCTTTAGTCGTGGAGGCTAACCATCTTTCGTCAATTCCGCCTCTGTGAGCGCCAAGAGCGTAAAGATCCTCAGGAGCCAATTTCAATCTTCCACCGGGCGTCAAAAAGTCTCTCGGAACCCATGTTGGAGCCAACTTGACAATTCCATTTCCACTTCCAAGAGCCTTCAAAATTAATCTTTCTCTACTCATTTGATTTCACCGTTCTTAATTTAGGAGTAAAGTAATATAATTTTTTTGTATTAATAATTCTTATGGTGCATGCCGGCGCTAGCTTTGCCTATTGTGTTGTGCATCTTAAACGAATAGTTGGTTATTCTTGAACCGTAAAATAACCAGTCCGTAGTGGCTCATGCAGCTTTGTATATCGTAGGTTTATGCAAAGTTTGTGATTCTCCAAGCACTTAGTATGCTAGATCCAGTTCGCCCTGCCGTTTATCTTCGTCACCACTTCGCTTATTGGAAAGTATTTTGTCTTCTCAGTCGAGAAAAGGTTTTCGAGTGGATTCGGGGACACTTTTGGGCTTTGCAGTTTTCCCTGATGATCTTGCAGTATCTCCCTTCTCGTATTTACATATGTGTCTCAGTTTCTGAAACGCTAGAAACGTCCGGCAACCCATCCCTCAAAGAATCAAGTATGGTTTCACAAAACCAATCCATATTAGAATAAGAAAGACAAACAAGGATTTAAAACTATTTTTTCCGCCAACTTATATCTCATTCCATACGGGTTTTGGCGCAAAACTATTTCTCTAAGGCTGGATGGAAATATTTCACTGTTTCTCTCTCCTGAATCAGAGGACGAGAAGCACAAAAAGCAAAGCTTTAAATGTAAAAAACGAAATACAGGTTTGCTGAAATTTAGAAAATAACGGTGAAACAGATGAAAAAGTCAGAGAAAAAAGAATCAGAAGATCCAGAACAAAACGCTGAGCGAGCGGATCCTCCTGAAAAGGATAGAAGAGGGTACCTGAAGACTGTTGGCGCTTTAGTGGCCGGTCTTGCTGTCGGCGGAGCTGCCGCATGGCTCGGCAAGCCAGCAGAGAGGTTGCCCGGTGCAACAGTAACAGAGAGGGTAACAGAAACGGTGACTGAGACCGTGACCACGACTACCGCAGCTAAAGAAATAAGTGTTCTAGGAGTCGATTGTGAGCAAACTAGAAAGATACTCGACATAACAAGGGAATCTTTTGAAAAGGAGTTCGGGATCACAGTAAACATGGAGATTTCAGGTACAGGAGAAATAATGACTAAATTGCCAACGATGCTTGCAGCAGCTGCATGTCCCTATGATGTCATAGTTTATCCTGGAGATTCAGCCCCGGGTTTGGCTGAATATTTTAGACCTATCGATGACTTTATCGAAAAATATGATGTGAGATTGGATGAATTTGTGCCAGCGCTAATGGGGTATGTCAAGTTCAAAGACCAAATCATCGGATTGCCTTGGCGTTCAGACTTCTTCCTCCACGTCTATAACGAAGAAGCCTATGAAAATGTAGGGATTGAGAAACCAGCCGAAACTTGGAGTGAATTCTTAGAGAACGCCTTGCAGGTTAATGATCCACCCAATATGTACGCTTTCGCGGCTCAGGGAAAAGATTTTTGGGGAATAACCCAAGAATTCTTTGCCTATCTATTGTCAAGTGGGGGAGAGATGTTTGATGAAAATATGATGCCGATGATTAACAGCGATATCGGGGTTGAGGCACTAACATACTATGTAGACTTGTTCCATGTGCATAAGGTAACACACCCCGAATCAATGGCTTTGGGTTATATGGAAAAACTGTTCGAACTGATAGGGGGAAGAGTAGCTAGCATCTTTGAATGGCCATGGTCTTGGACGGAAGCTCAAAATCCAGAGAAATCCGTGATTGTAGGCAAATGCGGGGGCTGGACCGTACCTGGCAATGTCATTCCTGGCAGAATGTTTGCTGGAGGATGGGGCACATTCATACCTAAAGAGTCGAAAAAAGCTGAGGAAGCGTTTCAATGGTGTAACTGGATTACTCAACCAAAATGGGAAAAGGAAGTTGTAATGAGAAAAGGCGACACCTGTCCCGTACGGATAGCCACTCTAAATGATCCCGAACTTGCGGCAGAATTCAAGGTTTTCGAAGGATTAAGTAAAAGCTCATCGGTATGCATCCAGGGACCTAACTTCCCAGAATGGAACGAATGCCGGCAGATATTATTTAGGTACATGCATGATGCATATGACGAGAAATTGACTCCGAAGGAAACTCTAGATAAAGCTGCTGAAGAATGGCACGACGTTCTTGAAAAAGCAGGATATTACGCATGATAAAGAAGCTTGAAATCTAATCTTCAATCCCCCTCTTTTTTAGGTGATTCCTCTGAGAGGTTTTGGTTTTGTAGAAAGACACTTAGCTTCATTATTCATTCTTCCGTATATCGTTATTGCCAATATATTTGGAATCTTTCCACTAGCTTATTCAATGTATGTTTCCCTTACGGAATACAATCTTGCTAGACCGCACCTGGGGATGCCATTTGTCGGAATGGCAAATTACATAATCCTTTTGGGGGATCCGAATTTTCAGAATTCTATAATGGTAACGTTTACTATAGTTGCTGGCGCTGTGTTCGTGCAAGTGCTTGCTGGTCTTGTGCTTGCCCTCTTACTTAATTTAAACTTGAAGGGGGCGGGTTTCGTCAAAATACTTCTTCTTCTTCCCATGATGGTGACTCCATCTGTTACAGGGATTATCTGGAGAATTTTATATACTCCAACTGTGAGTCCTATCAATTATTACCTTCAAACAATAGGTTTGATACCACCCAGATGGTTAAGCAGCGATTTTGTCATACCATCCATTATAATCGCAGATTCATGGCAGTGGACACCTTTCGTAATGTTAATATTGTTGGCGGGTCTCCAGAATCTTCCGCCAGAGCCAATTGAAGCAGCAAAGATAGATGGGGCTTCACGTTGGCAAATGTTAAGATATGTAACCCTTCCTCTTTTGAAGCCAATAATTTTGACAGCGATAGTCTTAAGAACAATAGGAGCTTTCAAGATATTCGACATGGTGTTCATATTGACGAGAGGAGCTCTTCCCAGCTCAGAGGTTGCGAGTATTTTCGTTGTGAAGAGACTACTTGACTTCTATTACGTGGGATATAGTGCCGCTTCCTCTTACCTGTTTGCGATCATTATAATGGTGATTAGTATATTATACATATGGGTACTTCGTAGGTGACGTAAGTGAAAACGTGGGAAAAAGTTGTTGCCTACGTGATTCTCACCATATTTACTGTCCTCGCCGTATTCCCGATATACTGGATAGTGCTGACCTCCCTGAAGCCATTGAAATTAACGTTTAAGCAACCCGACACAATAGAAGCTTATGTTCCCCAAACATGGGGTGCATATAATGAAATGATGTTGCTGGGTGGTTTTCAAAAGAGTTTTGTCAATAGCGCCATAATCGCTACATGTTCCACATTTATGGTTCTAATCATTTCTGCGCCCGCCTCCTATGGTGCAGCTAGACTTATGAGTAGGAAAGCTGGGGGTAGATTTCTCCAGTCACTATTGCTAAGCCAAGCGTTACCTGGAGTAATATTTCTTATTCCATTCCTCATGGTTATGAAATTCTTTGGCCTAGTTGATACACACATAGGTCTAATCTTAAGTTACACTACTTTTTTCTCACCCTTTGCCATTTGGCTGCTTCTTGGATTTTTCCAGGACATACCACCAGAACTGGAAGAAGCTGCTAGGGTGGATGGATGTTCGAAACTAACAGCATTTCTGCGAGTTACTCTACCTCTTGCATCAACAGGAGTTGCCGCAACAGCTATACTAGTCTTCATATTTTCTTGGAACGAATTCTTATTTGCGTTGGTGATGACCACTACAAATGCAAAGACAGCCCCAGTTTCCCTTTTCACTTTACTTGCTCAACATTTTGCGAAATGGGACGTGTATGCTTCAGGTTCGGTCACTATAACCATTCCCGTAATAATATTCTATCTGATAATTAGAAGATACATTGTTAGAGGAATCACGTTAGGGGGAGTCAAGGGCTAAATCTAAAAATTATAAATGGCATTTAAATTAAAGGCGAAAAGCAATATTGAACAGCAGGGAAAGGACTCTAGCATCAATGGCGCAGGAAGAGCCGGATAAAGTTCCGATCTATGAAATATGCATTAACTATCCTAAGGTAAAGGAAATTCTTGGCTCTGAAGGAAAGTTTGACAAGACATGGAAAATCCTTCATTTCGAGACAAGCGAACTGGCGAAGGCCTATGATAAGGTTGGGCTGGACATATTTTCGGTGTTTCCTGGCCACCCGGAGAACTTTAAACCCAAATGGATAGAAAATAGAACTTATGCCGACGAATGGGGTAGATGCTGGAGACTCTGTGGGGAAAATATGGGATATGGCCCAGGTTCGGATTTTTACGCCGGTGCAGCCCTACAAACCTTGGATGATTTGATGAGTCTACCCTTAGATGCCGAATTGCATGGGTGGATGACGCCTGTAGAAGAAATGGTAAAGGAGGCTAAACCGTACAAAAAGGCCGTCATGGGGGTGGATGTAGGAGTCTTCGACAATGTATACTTGGCATTTGGTTTCGACCGCCTCATATCTTCGTTTTATCAGGAACTAACGTTCGCCAGAAAAGCTATGTCAAAAATCATTGAGGTCCAGATAGGGCTTTACAGACAGATGGTTGAATGCGGGATAGACGCTTTTCTTTATGGCGATGACATTGCTTACAAACACGGACCTATCGTCTCGCCCATGATGTACAGAAACATGATTATGCCTTTTCATTCAAGGGTGGCTTATGAAGTTAAAAAGATGGGGATACCCATCTTTTTTCACTCAGATGGCAACCTATATACAGTTATTGACGATCTGATTTCCGCTGGTTTCATGGGCTTACACGCCATCGAACCGAGTGCAGGAATGGATATAGGAGTGGTTAAGGAAAAATGGGGCGACAAATTAGTAGTGATAGGAAATGTGGAGTGCGGGTGGACCCTGTCCAAGGCGACAGTTGAAGAAGTTGTGAAAGAAACAAAGGAAGTCATATCGAAAGCCTCTCCTGGCGGCGGTCACATCATAAGCTCTTCAAATGTAATCCATGACGGCGTCAAACTCGAGAACTACTATGCTATGCTAAAAACAATAGAAAAATACGGGAAATACCCTCTGGCCATCCCTAAAAAAGCATCTATTTAGCATTTTATGCGAAGAGGGAACACCAAGATTCCGTCGAACATCGGTATTTTTCCGCAAGTTTTTGTGTCGTTATTCATAGTCTAATGCTAGCATGCGGAACGTCGATAACGCGGGGACTCTTATGTTGACGTACTCTCCATCTTGCTTGAATGGAATTCTTGTTTCTTCTGGAAGTGAAGTGACTTTCAAAGGCTTTCTGGCATAAACCCTTAACTCAATATCATTTATTGGGATATTTGGCATCCCGATTTCGGATTGAAAGTTGACGATGTTGATCAAGTATCTTTTCTCATCCGGCTTGTGGAATTCAAGAATTTCCACACATGCTGGGGCTGTGGCTTCAAAGGAAAGAGGCTTTCTAACTAATGATTTTATAATCTGTGTAAATATCGTTCTATGTTTCAGATACTCCGTCGCATATGTTTCTATTGATGCTGATGACCAGATAATTCTTCCTTTACCAAAATCTCTAGAAATCATTGCAGGATAACGTGTTGCGATTCCTGGTGGATCAGAATGGATAGATGCAAACTTTGAAGAGTCATCCGGATTTGTGTACGGTAATGTAATAGTCGCTAACACACCGTCTTTGGTTGAGAATTCCGCCTTGACCTGCGAGTCAGGTATTGATAGTGGATGTTCGTCGGTGATTTGAGTCAAAAGCGTCTTGCCTTTGGAGGTCGGCGCGATGTATGTATACTTTTCCAACGTTTCTTCTATAGAAGTAGCGCCTAATATCTCTGAGAGTTTCGATTTTAATGTTAACTTGCTCGCATATACATTTCCACCAGCAGCTACGTACTCTTTTACTGCATCTGCTTCTTCATCAGAAAAACGCAGCACGTTTGGCAGTATTACAGCTTGATAACGTGACAAATCTTTCAGATTCTTTTTGGTAATTACGCCGAATGGGATATGATTAGTTCTTAAGGCCTCCGTGGCGCCCAATGTAGCATCCAAATGTGGCATTTTTGAGAAAATATCTTCTTCCCAAAATTCTTCTAGTAGTTTAGTGCCATTAGTAGCAGGATCCATCTTTGAATCGAAGCTGAAGTATACCGCTATATCCTGGCACAGTTCTCCGCCAAGATATTTTTCATATTTTTTGACCTCTTTGAAAACGTCGCCAATAATCCTATATCTATTTTCTTCTTGTGTGCCAATCGGGTCAATCGCATCGATAATTGTAAAAGTGCCATTATGAGCGATTGCCAGGAAAGCACGGTTCTCAATCAGCTTCTTGGGCTTGATTGTTGTGTGTTCTCCCAAAGTTGAATAACAGATAGACGTCATAAACTCGAATGGCATCTTGGGCGTAAGGTTATAGTATAATTTACAGATAAAGGATTGTTGTAGAGCACCACCATAAAAATCGCCAGCAACTAAGTCGCAATGAGCCGCTAAAAGCGAAGTTACGCCAAATGTCCATGGGAGCACGGCTGGAGAATATTGATGTTCAACAACGATCTTAGGCTTAGATTTTCTGATAGTCGATGTAGCCACCGCCGCAAAATCAGCTATCCATTCCTCTCGTTTCTCTTGAAATCTAACCCAGGAAGGATCATCCCAATTGACTATCGTGGGAAGGTCCTCTCCAACCTCTTGTTTGTATCTTTTTTTACAGTTTGGGCAATAGCATACAGCGGGCCAGAATGTCATATCAAACCATATTCCCTCAAAGTCATAGTTTCTGCATAATTCCCCGATTTGATCTGATACGAACTTTCTGTAGCTTGGAGAATTGGGGCAACAGACACCATAACGTCCCTTGTGAAGATGTGCCGTTCTCCCCGTCTGTTCTCGCGATCCTTTTCCATTCAGATTTAGGATCCGCCATTCGGTATGTTGCTCGTAAGCCCAGTTGTTGAAGATTAGGCTGTAATAGATGATCACCTCCATGCCTTCCTTGTGACATAAGTCTATAACATCACCTAAGGTGTCTCTTCCCTTTATCCCTCGATGCATATGACCCGTCTTAGTCGGCCAGTAGCAGTAACCTACATGCGAGTTCGCGTAAACCAAAGCCGATTTAACCTCAGCAATCTTCAACATCTTAACATAGGTTTCAGGATCAAATTGCGATAAGAACTTCTCGTCCCAATCTTCAATATGCATATCTACAAGGTTCCTTCGGTAACTCTTCTGATACCAAAATTGGCTTTTCATAACAGGTCTTCCTAATGTTTTTTGGTTTGACTTATTAAATTTTGCTATTGATTGGATGGACGTGGCAACTTAAGGTCACCATCTTAGGTTGCTGTAATAGTAGATGAATGTTTGGCAGCATTGTATGCTAGCTAGCTTTTCCATCTTGGATGTCTGTTATGCTTCAGGTTGGCGGTTATCTTGTTGAAGAAGATCTTGGTTCTTTGCTCAAATGACGAGAAGGATGATTCCACTAGGCTTCTGGGCCCGAACGATTGTTGTTGATGGGTTAGACCCATTTCTATTGATGCTTCCCCGAGCCATGGGGCCCCATCCACGATGAACCTAGGCTTACCTTCGCAATGCTTTAAGACGCTCTTCAGGAAGGACTCAGATGCGAAGATGTTTCTTGAAGGATAGACCCTCATAGATATGAGCTCGTTCCTATCGATATCCAGTGCTGAGTAGACCCAGTACTACTGACCATTAACCTTGACGCCTGTGTCATCGACAGCGATGAGCCTACGAGGCTTCCTCCCCAAAGATACGTTCAACCTCTCCCTCAGCTTAACGATCCACTTCCAAACAGCCGTCTTAGAAACCCTACAATATTCTGATAACACTCTAGCCTTCCACGAAACCTAAAAATCACATCTTAAGTTGCCATGTCCTACCATAAAGTCAATTCTAATTATTATCTCAATTATTGACATATTCTTTTAGATTACCATCAACCTGACAGCTCATAAAGAGGTCAAAGACTCCTTTATGAACTGATCTCTTTCAAGATGAGATGAGAGACGAATATCTATCCATGCTAACAATGGGATCAAGAAAGAGCCAGCACATATTTTTTTGGGAAACAAATAGGAAATGCACGACGGACATAGTTGCATTAATTCGTGATGTGCGCGATCTAATGTCCAGAATCGAACCTCACAATAGACTATGTTTTTCTAGAAGAAGATGGCAAAACCTAAAAACTCAGTCAGAAGCTTATATTAATGTGTTAACACCGATAGCAAGGAGGATTTGGAATCGTGTTTAAGGGAAAAGTGTCGGACAGATTGAAATGGTGGGTTGAGGCTCGGTTCGGGATGTTCATTCACTGGGGCTTATATGCTATACCGGCGCGGGGTGAATGGGTGATGTACTGCGAGCGGATTCCCAAGAGGGAGTACGCTCGTCTCGCCAGTAGGTTCAACCCGACTAGGTTTAATGCTGACGACTGGGTTGCGCTGGCAAAGGAGGCTGGAATGCGTTACATGGTGCTGACAACCCGGCATCACGACGGCTTTTGCCTGTGGGACAGCAAGGTCTCAGACTTCACGTCAGTAAAGACGGCGGCCAAGCGAGACTTCGTGGCCGATTACGTTGACGCTTGCCGCAGATATGGAATGCGCGTTGGGTTCTACTACTCGCTACTTGACTGGCGCTGGCCAGCCTACTGGGAAGGCCCAGATAAGAACCCAGAAGAGTGGGCTAAGTTCCGTGAGTACGTCCATGCCCAAGTTCGCGAACTCATGACCCAGTATGGGAAGATAGACGTTCTATGGTATGACGGTGCGTGGCCCCACAGCGCCGACGCTTGGAAATCACAACATCTTAATGCCATGGTTCGCAGCCTACAGCCAGACATCATCCTTAATAATCGCTCTGCGATACCAGAAGATTTTGAGACACCGGAGCAGCACATCCAATCCTACGACCGACCATGGGAATCCTGCATGACTATCGACGACCTATGGTGGGGTTACCATCCCGGTGACCCAAACCTCAAGTCACCAATGCAGCTGATACGCAACCTTGTGCGATGCGTA
>Ga0315314_1002903_pt1 | contig 13820 bp, 14 predicted proteins | sample TDP9_MG_FD_203631 | JGI IMG/M metagenome (GOLD analysis project Ga0315314, IMG submission 203631) | Freshwater sediment microbial communities from Lake Towuti, South Sulawesi, Indonesia - TDP9 | ecosystem: Environmental > Aquatic > Freshwater > Lake > Sediment | place: Indonesia: South Sulawesi...
CAGACAAGGGAATTTTCCGATTCGACGAGAATACGCGCGAGATTTATCTAACCAGCATCTTTCCCGGCGTGGATATTGAATCCGTGAAGAGGGAGGTTGGTTGGGATATCCAGGTCGCTCAAGATGTCAAGCCGGTTGAACCTCCAACGGCGGAAGAGGTCAAATTCATTAGAAGCTATGATCCTACGGACGTGATATTGCGTAGGAGAGGAATATTCCCCAACATCGATTTCTCATCTTGGGCCGAATTGACGAAAAGCAACTGGCACGGGTTCATGCCGCACATCAAAGCTGTTCAGAAAGAGAAAATGAGCGATTAGGACCGATGAGAGACTGCCAATGTGGCCTATGGTGAGGTGCCTACCGCTCGAAGAACTATGGTCTACATGAAGCTAGTTAGAGCTCATCCCGCGCGTACCTTGGCTTGCCTGTTCCGGCGAAACCAACCAATACGACCTAGTAGCTGGCTTTCTAAATGGCCTCGACGATTGGCATTGCTGTCTCGAATTTCTTCACATACTTCGCAGCGTCTTTGAATGCCTCGATGTGCTGCTCGATCTCTTCATTTGTATGCAGAACTGAGATAGTCCATTGCTCATCAGGAGAAGGCCCAGCAGGGATGATTCCGCGGTTCATCATGGCGAAGCAGTATGCGAACCATTTCCCTGTGTGGCCGTCTTGGAAGCTTCTCCAGTCGGTCACCGGTTTGGACGAGAAGGCGATTGCTCCGCTTAGACCTGCGTGAGACATCTGGGCTACGAGGCCTTCGTCGTCTATGATGTCCTGATATCCATTCGAGAGCCGCTCGCATAGCTTGGCCGCGTTGTTCATTGCATCTTTCCTGAGCACCTCCGAGAGTGCGGCGATTCCTGCTGCAACACAGAGAGGGTTGGCGTTGAAGGTGCCCGCGTGGCTCACTACTCCGGGGACGATCGTCTCCATTATCGCTCTCTTCCCAGCTATGGCCGAAATTGGGACCCCGCCTCCAATCGCCTTTCCGAGCGTGATGAGGTCAGCGCGCACTTTGGCGTAGTCATAGATTCCGCCGTAGAATTTCCCACATGTCTTTATCTCGTCGAAGATGAGGACGAAGTTGTACTCGTCTGCCAGCTTTCTTAGACCTTCCAGGAAGCCGGGTTTCGGCAGAACGTAACCCATGTTCATCGGAATAGGCTCGAGGATCATCCCGGCGATCTCCGAGGCGTTCTTCCGTACTATCTCCTCAACCGCTTCGAGATCATTGAAAGGTGCGACCAGCGTATTCTTGTAAACCGATTCAGGGATCCCCAGAGAAGCCGGCACTTGATTGGGAAAGCGGGGATGACCGGCCTTTGCTCTTGAAGGCTTCACACTCACGAGTACGGCGTCGTGTCCACCGTGGTAGCATCCCTCAAACTTGAGGATCTTCGGTCTGCCAGTGAAGCTCCTTGCGAATCGGGTCGCATACATTGTCGCCTCCGCGCCTGTATTCGACAGCCTCACTTGATCCATGCCGAACCTTTCACAGAGCATCTTTGCATACTTCGGAGTCTCCTCCCACTCAAACCCGAAGTCTGTTCCTCTCTTGGTCTGCTCGATGATAGCCTCGGCAACCGCGGGGTGGCTGTGTCCTGCGACAAGGGCGCCAAAACCCATGTTGTAGTCCGTATACTCGTTACCATCCACGTCCCAGAGTTTGGTTCCCGAAGCGCGCGTGAAGTACTGTGGGTAGGGATCGCTGTACCTGTACGTACTGTGCACGCCAAACGGCACATCGACTCTAGCGCTTTCGAAGATCGCCTTAGACCGAGGCGTCTTCTTCTCGAATTTCTTCATTTCATCTTCTTCGAACTGACTCAATGGTAACTCAAGCCTCACCGTCTGGTGTGCCACCATATAGGAGTTGGTAGGTGCTGCTGTAGGTATTATATATTGAAAGGGGTCGAAGTGGCTGTGAGGAAAATGGGTTGGCTGTCTTTGCCAGAAAGGCAAGCGGACTGACCAAGGAAGCCTCCGTATTCGATGCCTTCGTCTTCGGCTTCATGAACAACGGCATAGGAGTTGGCTTGTGGTACCTTCACAGCATAGGACTTTACGTCTCCCCTGGCGGAAATCTAGTTCTGGGCACGATCATCGCAGGACTCCTGTCTCTGGTTGGCATTGCGCTTTCATGGGGCATCTTGGGTGGGTCGATGCCTCGAAGCGGCGGCGACTATGTCTACAACTCCAGAATCCTTCATCCAGCGGTGGGAACCGCTACAAGCTGGGCTCAGGGGCTGTTCATATCAATCGCTTGGCTTTGGGTTCTCACTCCATGGGTGGCAGATCCTGGATTGCCAATCCTCGCTGGCGCGATGGGCGTACCTCCCGAGTCCATAGAGTTCTGGGTAGCGCCCGTTGGCATGTTGATCATAGCCACGGCTGTGAACGTCCTCAGCTTCATTGTGGTCACATTAGGACTCAAAGGGTACATCACAATGCAGAGAATCTGCTTTGCCATCGGAATGATCGGCGTCATCATAGGGCTAGCTCTGATCTCAGCAACGCCGCATGACAAGTTCGTCTCACTATGGAACTCGTTGGCGGCGCAGCAGGGTTCGCCCGACTATGCGAGCGTGATCGGTCTAGCCAGGGAGGCGGGATACGCCCAAGAGACGTGGAATTGGGAAGCCTCGTTGGGACTAGCACCGGTTGTCGCCTGGGCGCTCAGCTACGGATTCTGTATTGGATACATCGGCGGAGAAATCAAGCGGCCTGAACGGAGCATAATGACCGCGCAGCTGTTGGCAGTCATGGTGCCAGTCGTACTCTTGGTCTGGCTTGCGCTCTCACTACAGAGCATGACCGACTACCAGTTCATGGGCGCCATTGCGTACATAGACAACGAGGGACCCGAATGGTATGCGATGCTATTTCCGCCCACGTGGGCAAACCTCGCAGCAATACTTACCGACAACCCAGTGCTCCAATTCCTGATCGGCTTCAACTTCATAGCCTTCGACTTCTTCTGGATACCCTTCTCCTACCTAGTATTCAGTAGAGTTGCCTTCGCACAGGGGCTCGACCAGATAGGCCCACGATGGTTCACCGATCTTAGCCGGAGATTCGGCGCGCCAATCAAGGTCTACGGAGCGGTGTTCATACTGGGACAAGCAGCGATCACCTACTACTGCTTCTACCCAGAAGTCCTAGGAAGTCTGTCGATAACCGGTCTGGACGCCATAACTGTGTGGGGAATTCTGGGGATCTCCTGCGCAGTCTTCCCGTTCGTTGGGAAGACTAGACACATCTGGGACGCCTCTCCTCATAGGTGGAAGATAGGCCCCCTACCAGTTGCCACGATCTCCGGAACTGCCAGCGTCATCTTCACGATACTCGTCATATGGGGCATTTACAGATCTCCGGCCATGGGTGGACTGAATGTGTACTGGACGCCCATCTACTTCGGCATAATGATACTCGCCGTGCTCTGGTACTACTATTGGCGGTGGAAGCGCGCGAAAGAAGGAATCGACGTAGCACTCGCCTTCAAAGAACTGCCTCCAGAATAGAAGAGCAAATGCTTAACAGGCAGAGATCACAGGCGCAACCGCACTACCAGAAATCGAAGGAAAGACGGATGCCGTAGGCATGCCTCTCAAGATCTTTTTTGTTACTGACGTACACGGGTCAGATGCCGCCTTCAAGAAGTTCGTCAACGCCCTTGGAGTCTACGGCGTCAATATTGGCATACTTCTCGGCGACCTAAGCGGCAAGATGATCAACCCCATAATTGAGCAGCCCAAGAAAACGTACACTTGCGACTTCATGGGTCAACACATCGTGGCAAGAACTGACGATGAGTTAGCCCAACTTCAGAAGAGAATAGCGCTGACCGGCAACTACTATGCCGTAATGACTCCTGAAGAAATGCGTGGGCTGATGGCCGAGGGCAAGACCATCGAAGGTAGAATAGACGCACAGGTCCGAAAGATACACCTTGGCGCAGGAAGAATAGACGAGCTCTTCGTGCAACTTGTTGTTGAGAGGCTGAAGAAATGGGACCAGTTCATGACCGAACGCCTCAAAGACTCGGGCATAAAGGTCTTCATCGCTCCGGGTAACGATGACCCCCTAGAAATCAACCAAGTCCTCGATAGCTTCTCGTACGCGGCAAACGCGGACGATAGAAAAGTCAACGTTGACGGCCATGAGATGATAACTCTCTCTTGGTCGAATCCCACGCCCTGGGACACACCTAGGGAGTGCTCAGAAGAAGAACTTGCCAAGAAGATCGATGCACTCGCGAACCAGGTCGAGAGCATGGAGCAGGCGATTTTCGATTTTCACGTACCGCCCTACGGAACGCAACTCGACCTTGCCTACAAGCTCTCTGAAGATCTAGTACCATCCGTGAATGAGACGGTCAACGTTGGCAGCAAGGCCATACTCGAAGCAATCCAGAAGTATCAGCCTCTCTTGGGGCTTCATGGTCACATTCACGAATCCCGAAGTGTTCAGCGGATAGGCAGAACATCTTGCGTCAACCCCGGTAGTGAGTACTCAGAGGGAATACTGCGGGGGGTAATCCTCACGCTTGACGGCGGAAAGGTCAAGAATTCCCAGCTCACATCAGGGTAGGCGCCTCAGTCTTGCCAAAGAAGTTCAGGCTGCCGTCTGAAATCCCTCTTGAGGAGTATCCCTCCCCTTCGACGTTCATCGAAGAGGCCACCGAATGCGTCAGAGACGCGCAGGCACAAGGGATTTCACTGAGAGTCATGGGCGGCCTCGCGGTCCACCTGCACGCCCATGTTCCGGAACACAGAGAACTGCTCGAAAGACTACGTAGGCTTGGAGAGCGCGTCTTCACCGACATAGACTTCGTCAGCTATGGGAAGTTCCGCGAGATGGTATACGATTTCTTCACCAAGCGGGGCTACGAGGTGGACCCGATACTACACATGCATCACTTCCGAAAGCGGCACATATACTTCGGCGGAAAAGTCCCGATGGCTGAGGTCTTCTTCGACAGACTCGAGATGAATCACCCCATTAACCTCACCCGACGGCTAGAAGCAGACACTCCCACGATTCCGCTTGCAGACCTGCTACTCGCCAAGCTGCAGATAGTGAGGATCAACGACAAGGACATGAAGGATGTCGTGGTTATGCTGAGATCCCACGATGTCGGAGAAAACGACAATGAAACCGTCAACGTCAAGAGACTCGCTGACGCAGGGCTACTCAATGACTGGGGCTTCCACTATACCGTAACCACCAACCTAAAGAAGATCGACGAATTCGTCAAGCAATCCTCCGATCTCACAAGCAACGAGGCAAAGACGGTAGCAGACAGACTAGGCAGTATACTTGCCTACCTCGAACAGGAACCCAAGACGTTGGGATGGAAGCTCAGAGCGCGCGTCGGAACCAGCAAGAAATGGTACAACGACGTAGAGGAATGGAGCAGCCTCTGAATCCAAGCATGAGGGGCGGCCCACATCAGAGCTGAGGCAAGCGTTTCCAGCCGTGCCCATCGTCGTGGCAAATCCTCCTGCTGCTCACACTCCCCAACCGATCTTTCGCATATTCCGTTCCAAGAAGCACCTTCCTGGGAAGCAAGCAACCAATCCAGTCGGATATAGTCGAGCGCGCAGCAAGGAACGACTTTGCGTACAGCGGCCGATCTCCGCCGGCATACTGCATTCCTGCAAGTGTACTAGTGAATGCAAGCATTGCATGTACGCATGTTCCCCTCGGTGGCCAGATGACTGGATTTCTAAGCACGATCTCAAGACGATCATGAGCCAGCTGTCGCAAATGATTCTCGGAAGTCCTCTTGGCGCTGATAGGGTAGGAGTGAACTACGGACTTCACTTCACGGGCGGGGAGCCTTTTCTCGACTCTGATCTGCTACTCGACGCTGTACGAACCGCGTGTGAGCTCGGCATTCCGTCCACATTTGTTGAAACCAATGCATTCTGGGCCCTCAACGAACAAGTGACAAGAGAGAAGCTTATCCAGCTTAAGGAAGCAGGATTGCACGGGATCCTCATCAGCGTGAACCCGTTCATACTGGAAGAGGCGCCGTTTGAAAGAACTGAGAGAGCCGCTAGGTCTGCAGCGAAGATCTTCGGCGAGAACCTCATGCTGTATCAGGAATTCTTCTATCATCGATTCACAAGTCTCAACGTGCGTAGCAGGCTACCCCTCAGCGAGTATCTGCGGAGAACAGACCTGCAAGACTTCGAGGATGTCGAGCTGCTCCCCATGGGCAGAGCCGTGTATGTGCTCGCTCATCTTTATCGAAAGTATCCAGCCGGTCGATTCTACGGTCAGTCCTGCAGAGAGGATTTGACGCGAGGGTGGCACGTCCACGTAGACAACTATTCCAACTACATGACTGGCTACTGCGGAGGGATCTCGCTTGGGGACGCGAGGGATCTGGATTCCATACTTCGAGGAATAGAGCTGGATGACCGGCCGGTACTTGACGCGTTGGTTACTGACATGAAGCGGCTGGTTGAGTTCGGTGTCAGACAATTCAACTACAGGGAGCGCCAGGAAGGGTACATCTCAAAATGCCATCTGTGCGTCGACGTCAGGAGGCACATCGCGCGAGCAACAGACGAGTTCAAGGAGCTTGGACCAAGACAGTTCTACGACTGCTTGGAATGACCTCGTGATCAGTGGCACTTCAAGGAAGCCATGATCGCCTCGAACGCTTTGCCGAGTTCTTCCGAAACCTGTGGCCACGCAAAAGCGTACACAACATAGTACCTCCCAGACTCCTCGCAGTGGACATGCATCGAGAATGTGTCCTGCGCGACCCTGCGTTTGCCGAATGGGAACCCTCCTCGTTCGATGAGCATGGTTGCATGCGTGTAGATAGCGTCATGTCCCTGGATGTTCAGACTCCTGGTCTCAGGCGTCCCGTCCAACCTCGCGCCGCTGCCTTTGAGCGAGCGCTCGATACTGCCTGATACATGTGCCGCAACTGTGGAGTACCGCTTCCTTGCTTCATCTAGCCCTCCCCATGATACAAAGATCTTGAAACCTTCAAGGTGGAGGACTAAGTCGCCCTTCTCCCTTCTTGATTTCGGATTGAATTCTAGCCGTGCCGATTTCGGGTATCTTGCAGAGAAGCCGTACAGTGCGAGCAGCTCGTAATCACCGTCTTCCACAGAGCTCACCGAGGCAAGATCGCGGAGGTCGATATTATGTGTGTACCAAGCAGCGAGTTCACGTCAGACGACCTTGAGGCACTTGCAGCAACGCATGATTGTCCGAAAGAACCTACTTTTCGACATGCCTGCTTCATGGTTGAATGCGGGATAGTTATGACGGTCGTGGCTGATCAAATGTACCGTTTCGAACAAACGAGCCTTGGCTTCCGGACCGAGGAGTTCCGCATCTCACACCTTTTGGTCTTGAACACGGACAATACCATTCAAGTGCTGCCAGAATGCCTGTTCGCGATCCGCAATTCTCAACAGGTCAACAGACGCCTCATGTAACAGCACTGATGGATCTGGATCTCCATCAGCCTTGTGGAAGAGAGACGCAGCCTCTTGCCACATGTCACCGATCACCCGCATCTCTTCTCCAGCATCGCTCAGTCGTCGATATGACGGCGAGATTGGGCCCGCCCCTAGGCAGACCGGACAATCCTTCGAGATCATTTTCAACCACCGACGAACGATTTGGGGCCTAACCGAGTTTACTCGATCGTGATTGACGTAATTGCAGCAGGCGCTCGATGATGAAAGTGAACCGGCAGCAGACTGATAGGGCGAGGTTGGTCGCGAATTCTCAGAGGACGTGAGAGGTTCCGTCAGCGCGAAGGACGGTGCCTCTAGGATGAGGTTAGCGGAGATCTTTCCGCCGATAATTGGAATGGGCAGAGGGCTCAACGTCCAAGAACACCGATGATTTCTTCTATCAGAGAGCTACCCTGTGCAACAGAGGGCTCTAAGTTGAAGGCCGGGCGGGCTTATTGTGGGAAGATTCTGCGCGTGGATCTCTCGCAGGGACAGACGCGAGAAGAGCCACTGAATTGGGAATGGGCTAGGAAGTTCATAGGTGGCAAGGGCCTCGGAATCCGGTACCTGTACGATCTAGTGCGCTCGGGAACCCATGCTTTCTCGCCAGACAACGTCATCATCTTCATGACGGGGCCGCTCACGGGAACAGTTGCTTCTACGGTCTCTCGCATGGCGAACATTACAAAGTCACCGCTCACAGGAACATTGAGCGATAGCTATTCGGGCGGATACTTCCCAGCCGAGCTGAAGTTCGCTGGATTCGATGGAGTCATCCTCACCGGTCGGTCACCGAAACCTGTCTATCTATCGATCAAGGATAGTCTGGGCGAGCTCAAAGACGCAAGCCACCTTTGGGGAAAGGGCACATTCGAATCCACCGACGTGATTGTCAAGGAATGTGGAGGAAACCCAGCACGGTACCTAGAGGGCCCCAAGGTTGGCTGTATCGGCCCAGCCGGCGAGAACAAGGTCAGGTACGCCGCGATCACCTATGACAAGCACCACTTCGCTGGCAGAGGCGGAACCGGAGCTGTCATGGGATCGAAGAACCTCAAGGCGATATCCGCTCATGGGACCAAGCAGACAAAGGCGCTCAGCATCAACAGCGAGCCCGCCTTTCTCGAAATGGTCAGGGAGATAAACAAGAAAGACATTCAGGAGAACCCCGACCATGAGTCATACATGAAGGTAGGGACCCCCAGTATTGTGGCCCTGAGTCAGGAAGGAGGGCTCTTCCCGACACGGAATTTCCAAACCGGAGTCTTCCCACAAGCTGATGGGATAGACGCAGACGCCCTCTTCGACAAGATCTTGGTGAAGCACGCGACTACCTGCTTTAGCTGCGCGATTGGTTGCCGAAACATCACTAGGGTTAAGGATGGCAGGCACGCCGGCATGGACGGCGAAGGACCTGAATATGAGACGCTTGGAATGTGCGGTGCCAATCTCTGGGTAGGTGACATCCGCGAGGTATTCAAATTCAACGAGGAATGCTCGGACATGGGCCTCGACACCATATCAACAGGAAATGTCTGCGGCTGGGCAATGGAGCTCTTCGAGAGAGGAATCATTACCAAGGAAGACACGGGGGGTCTCGAGCTCAGATTCGGAGATGCAGAGGTAGCCGTGACGCTTCCACGCCTGATCGCGTTGAGGAAGGGGATAGGAGACATCCTAGCGGAGGGCGTCGCCCGCGCCTCGAAGAGGATCGGCAAGAACTCCGAGAGATATGCGCTGCATGTCAAGGGGCAAGAGTATCCAGCATATGATCCGCGTGGAACATTCGGAATGGCGCTCGCTTATGCGACCTCTGACAGAGGGGCAGACCACAACCGTGCATGGCCAGTCGGGTACGACGCATTCGGAAAGCTCGATCCATTCACGACAGAAGGAAAGGCTGAGCTTGTCCAGACGGATCAGATAAGAACCAGCGTCAAGTGGAGCGCAACCATGTGCGATTTCCTAGCGGCAAACCTCGCCCTATGCGCAAGAATCCTGAACGCTGCTTGCCAAACCGATTACACAGCAGATACAATCGAGTCCGTGGGAAAGCGCATCTGGACTTTGACTCGGCTGTTCAACCTGAGAGAAGGATTTGGTAGGAAAGACGACTCGATCCCACCGAGAGTGTACCTAGATCCACTCCCAGAAGGCCGTCCAAAAGACAAGGTCGTTTCCATCGAAGATTTCGAGAGGATGCTGACAGAGTACTATCAGCTGTGGGGTTGGGACCCAGAAGGAAGACCCAAAAAGGCAACAATCGAGAAGCTAGGACTAACTGATGTACTAGTAGTTCATGAACTCTCGGAATCGTGACGCTGAGCCGGAAACCAGTAGTCGTCATGCTGCAGAGTCAGGAAGCCGATAACAAGCTTAATTAATTTCCAATCTGGGAATAAAATCTCGGTGCCGAATATGCTTCAGACGGAGCTCGCTGCGAAGGCGCTTTCACTCTGTAGCGAGACCGCACTCTCTGTGTCGCAGTTTCTAGGCAAGATGGGAGGCAATCACGCGAAAGGGATTGCTCTGGCAAGGGAGCTTCAGGCTCGAGGGCTTCTGTTGAGCACGACGGAGAGACGAACCAAAGGCAGACCGCAATGCCTGCTTCGCACGAGCCCCCTTGGTCAGCAGTTCATGAGAGACCACAGTCGCTTGTTGAATCTCCGTCTCCACAGCAACGACAACGACATCAAGAGAGCCTTGCATCACGCGAACTTGGCGTTAGGGCTGGTTGGGCAGCAAGTCTCACCCTACGCTAGATTCCAGGAGGTCAATGAACTCGCCAGGAATATCGCGGGCATTACGTAAGGTAGTAGAGACTCTCAACGAAGAGAATATTCCGAGCATGCTCATCGGCGGATACGCTCTTCCGGCGTACGGCCGAATCCGAGCGACACAAGATGTAGACATTGCCATTGCCCCATCATTCCCAAGAGTAGAGAAGCTCCGCAAGCGTTTGATTGAACGCGATTTCCAGTTGCCCGCGTCACCAAGTGAACAGGCGCCGCTCTTCGTCCTGACCGATGTCGAGAACAAAGCAGAAATCGAAATCTGGACCAAGCCGGATGGAGTTGTCTTCGACAGAGACCTCCTTCGCAAACGAGTCAGAGTACACCCTTTTCACGATGACTTTGAGATGTATGCAATCGGACCAGAGGACTTCATAGTGAACAAACTGTCTCGGAAAGATAGAGGAGTGCAAGACGAAATGGATGTTGTTTCCGTTCTAGCACATCAAAGGGGAAAACTGGATTGCAAGTATCTTGAAAAAAGAGCGAAGGCGGCTGACGTCACGGCACTGCTCAGACTCTTGATGGACAAAGTCCCCTAGGCCATAATTCTCCATTTGATGTTGGCGTGGACTTGGGCTACTGTCAGGCTCAGACGCGCCTACAACCGCTCTCGAGGGAGAGACAATGACAAGTCTTCAGGGCTCAAAGCGATCGCTGCGCGGAGAGGCGGTTGCCTGTCACCTTGAATAGCATTCCTAGGGCGCAGACTAGAATGTGTGCTCCGGGGTACACATTCGAGTTCTGAAGAGGCCTATTCCTAAGGGTTTACCACAGCCTCTACCTGTTTCGCGATGCTCGCCACGGCACGCTTGGCAACGACACCCTTCGCCATCTGTTTCGCGGCTTCGAGCTTGTCTATGTAGTATCGCACTTGAGTTATCTTGCCGTCCCGCAGTTCCATTACTACGACGGCGGGAACCTGCCCTTCGCTGCCATTTTTTCGCAGTCTAACCTCGTGGATGTATTCATGAGTGAGCATATCGCCAGAGACAACCGGCGGATGAATGTCTTTGAGAACGAACTTCTCGTACGTCTTCATCGTCTTCTCGAAATACTTCCTAATCTCATCCTTTGTGTAGCATGTCGCCCCGGGCATCACGATCCAGCTTGCGTCATCCGCGAATAGCGACATCGCCTTGTCCAAGTCCCGGTTGTTGAGGGCGGTGTGCAACTCCGAAGCGACCCTTCTGTTGTCCTCTATTGACAATCGACTACCCTCCAGATCGATGCTGTCTGAGAGTGCTTAACAGCCTCAGGAATAGATAGCGTTTTTCCTGCTTCACTGACCGACTTGATATCAACAGAGACACGGTCACTGGAGCTTCAATTCTCTCCGGTCAGCCTCGTCTGAGTAAGATCAGATTCTATCTCTCTTAGTGTCTTCCAGGACTTCCTGACAATTGGAGGGTATTCGTCGTGTGTTCGCCGCCACTCTTTCAGGAACTTGATCGTGACGGGGTCTGTGACGTATCCAGACCCAAAGTTGCCGTACTCCTCCCAAAGCGCCGAGATTGTGGCGTCGCGTCTGACCTTTGCCATTATGCTTGCGGCGGAGACTACCGGATACTTCCTGTCTGCCTTGTGCTCCGAAACAAGTACGATCCTCCTGAGGCTCGACGGCAGCTCGTCCAGAATTTGGTGAGCGTACCGCTCTGGCTTGACATCGGAGGCGTCGACCCAAGCCGCCTCAGGCTTCAGTTCCGCGATTACCTTCGCCATGGATTTTGCTTCAAGCAGGTTCAGTTTCTGAAGCTTCTTGGCTTTCAGCACGACCTCGTCAATTTCTGAAGGCGAAAGCTCATCATACGAAATCTTCAACGCGATTCTTCCTATCTTTCGAGCCAAGTCTGAACGTGACTCGGGGGTCAGGAGTTTCGAGTCCTTCACGCCGGCCATGACAAGCTCTCTGATTCTCTCCTCATCCATTAGTACGCCCGCGATGATGAGGGGGCCAATTATCGGCCCCCGCCCCGCGTCGTCTACTCCGGCTACGCTCCTGCCCATCTCTTTCACAGCGCATTCGACGGTTTGACCTGTCGCTTCAAACGAGTTATAGCTTCCTCGCTCGATCTCTGACATGCAGTGCGGATTGAAAGGCTTTGGCTCTCATCGTATTCCTCACGGGCACTCCGGGTGTCGGCAAGAGCACAGTGGTAAGACGAGTCGCGGAGAGCCTGAAACTGGACGGCACCAAGGTTGGCGGAATGACCTCCGGTGATCTCAGATCAGGATCTGCGCGCATCGGCTTCGAAATCCGGGACCTTTCGACGGACGAGGCCGGAGTGCTCGCTCATGTGGACCGCGCGACCGGCCCGAGAATAGGGAAATATCGTGTGAACGATGAGGACCTGGATAGGATAGGGGCGGGAGCGATACTGTCCGGGATCAAAGATGCTGATCTGATTGTCATAGATGAAGTAGGACCGATGGAGCTGACTTCTAGGCGATTCAAGGAAGCCGTCCGAGCCGCACTCGCCTGCCGAAAGCCCATACTGGGTACGGTCCACCGGAACGCGCAAGATCCCCTAGTTTCGGAAATCAAGTCGGCGCCAAGAATCGAAGTAATCGAAGTCACCTATCAGAATAGAGAGGATCTGCCTGGAACTCTCGTCGAACGCTTCAAGGCCGCGCGACGGTAGCGTCCTCGGAAATGGACTCTTTGAGCAGCTGTTCCTGTCGCGGCGCTGATCGCCTCTCGCCGGCGTAGTTGAGTCCCAAGAAGTATATCTCCGAGCTGTCGCTCCTGCTCGCTGCTGGTTTGACGATTCTCACCGTTTGGAAGCAGTCACTAAGTCTGGATTTGAAATCCGGAAGGTCCGCTCCGTGGAATACTTTGACAAAGAAGCTTCCGCCTTTGCGCAAGACACGTCTGGCAATCTCAAGTGATTGGTCTGCCAAATGGGCCTGTCGAGCCTGATCCAGCTCCCAACTTCCCGTCAAGTCTGGTGACGCGTCGGACAGGACGACACCCACGGGTCCCGGCATCTGATCCCTTATCCGGTCGGGAAGAGATGGATCTTCGATGTCTCCCACAATCGTGGCCACGTTCTTCCAAGACAACGGCTTGATCTCTTGTTTGTCCACGCCGAGAACGAATCCTGATTTTCCCACCGCTTCACGAGCGGCCTGAAGCCATCCGCCAGGCGCGGCGCCGAGATCCACCACGTTGACGCCGCGTTTGATGAATCTGTAGCTTCTGTTCACTTGAAGAAGCTTGAAGCTCGCTCGGCTCCTGTAGCCTTTGAGCTTGGCGAGCTTGTAGAATTGGTCCCTGCGTCGCTTTTGGAGCCATCGACTCGACAAGGCTATCTTCCAGGGGTCGGTCCGCTGACAGAAGCAAGGATCCACTGGTTGAGCTTTTGGCATTTCGCCGGGTTAGTCGTTGCCGCTTGGGCACATCTTCCCTCAAGGTCGCAGAAGGAGCAGGGAACGTCAATGATCGAGTTGATGCTTGAGTACTTGCGTCTCGCAAAGACTCGGTAGGTCCACCGGCCAGAGTGAAGCTCTCGCTTCCTCTCTATCAGGC
>Ga0315314_1002904_pt1 | contig 13818 bp, 11 predicted proteins | sample TDP9_MG_FD_203631 | JGI IMG/M metagenome (GOLD analysis project Ga0315314, IMG submission 203631) | Freshwater sediment microbial communities from Lake Towuti, South Sulawesi, Indonesia - TDP9 | ecosystem: Environmental > Aquatic > Freshwater > Lake > Sediment | place: Indonesia: South Sulawesi...
GCCACCGGTACGCGAGGGCTTGCCAGCACGGCGACCGGACCGGGCATGAGCTGATGAGCGCTCTCAGGAAGGAGGCATTGCGAAGAGAGATCGACATCTACGAAGAGGTGATGGTGGTACGGCTCCTCACGAGCGGGGGAGCAGCCTCCGGGGCGCTGGGTCTGAACGTGCGGACCGGTGGCTTTGTGGCGTTCAAGGCGAAGTCCACAGTACTGGCGACGGGGGGGCTGGGGCAGCTCTACCCCTACACAACCAACCCCGTCCAGAAGACCGGAGACGGGTACGCGATGGCATTCCGGTTGGGGGCGGAGCTGATGGACATGGAGATGGTTCAGTTTCACCCGACCGGTCTCGCCTATCCGCCGTCGGTTAGGGGTGTGCTCATCACCGAGGCGTGCAGGTCCCGCGGAGGCGTCCTGCTGAACGGGAGAGGAGAGAGGTTCATGAGCAGGTACGATCCTGAGAGGATGGAGCTCTCCACACGGGATGTGGTCTCCAGGGCTATATTCTCCGAGGTTCGAGAGGGGAGAGGCACGGAGCACGGCGGGGTTTACCTTGACATAACCCGGCTGCCGCGAGGCGAGGTTGAGGAGTACCTGTTTGGGGTCCTTGAGAAGTGTCTGAACTACGTCGGCGTCGATCCCCGTGAGAAGCCCGTCGAGGTCTCGCCGACGTGCCACCACTTCATGGGCGGGCTTCGCATCAACACCCAGTGCGAGACATCGATCCCAGGTCTCTTCGCTTGCGGTGAGAGCGCGGGAGGCGTTCAGGGCTCGAACAGGCTTGGAACGAACGGTGTAACGGCAACTCAGGTCTTCGGAGCACGAGCTGGGAGGTACGCCGCTGAGGAGGCTAAGCGCCTGTCAGAACGTCCGCTTGACAGGGAGCAGATTCGGGAGGAGATAGTGCGGATACAGGGCTTCAAGCGAGGAGAGGGTTCGCTTAGCCCAGCCTCTCTGAGATCGAGGTTGCAGAGCTTGATGTGGGAGAGCGTCGGTATCATCCGCGACCAGCAGGGCTTGACAGCGGCGCTCGCGGAGATACGAAGGATGATGCCAGACCTCGCCTCCAAGGTCTCGATTACCTCTGAAGGCTCAAGGTATGGTCAGGGCTTGGTTGAGGTGTTGGAGCTCGAGAACATGCTTCTCGTAGCCGAGCTCGTCACCAGATCAGCACTGTTGAGGACCGAGAGTCGGGGAGCCCACTTCCGATCCGACCACCCGAGAAGGAATGATAGTCGGTGGCTTAGACACATCACCGTCAAACGAGTGGGCAACGAACCAGAGTTTGGCTTGATTCCGGTATCCATGGATAGACTTCGACCGGAGGCATGACCACCCCTGATCTCGAAGGTTAAGATTTTTCGCTACAACCCCCTGAAGGATGTGGCGCCTCGGTTCGAGCAGTACGATGTTCCGTTGGAAGATGGTGCTAGAGTCCTCGATGCGCTGGTCTTCATCCGGGATAGTTTAGGCGTCGACCTGGCATTCAGGTACTCCTGCAAGTCAGGAGTTTGTGGAACCTGCTCAGTCCTCGTAAATGGAGAGCCTTGCTGTGCCTGCAGGAGAGAGGCTGAGCCCAGCATGATCGTTGAGCCCTTACCGTCTTTCCCCACTATCAGAGACCTCGTTGTGGACAGAAGCTTAGCCGACAAGCGGCTGAACAGGACTCGCTCTTTCTTAGAGGCAAGGACCGTATCCCCGCCCCATGCCAGGCTTAGAGCGGCTGAGATCGTCGACTACAAGAAGGTGGCAAAATGCATCGAGTGCTACTCCTGTGTGGCTGCGTGTCCCGTGGTAGGCAAGCCCGGTGCCTTCAGCTACATCGGACCGTCCTATATGATTGGTCTGGCTCAGCTCGCCTTCGACCCCCTGGACAGTGGTGAGAGGGGGCGGACAGCCTACTACGAGGGGGTGTACGACTGCACTACGTGTGCCAAGTGCTCTCAGGTGTGTCCGAAGGAGATCGCCGTTCCTGAAACCACGATCGAGAAGCTGAGGGAACTCGCGGTTAGGGCTGGACTTGGTCCTTTGGACGCCCATCGAAGGGTCGCACACTACATACGGGAGACGGGTAAGTCCGTCGAGAAGGTAACCCAACCGTTCTTGGACACTCTGGTTGGGGCTCCTCCAGGAGTAGCCCGGGAGAAGGTGGGCTTCTTTACCGGCTGCCTTATCGACTACCGCCTTCAAAGGGTCGGCGAGGCGACTGTGAGCGTGCTGCGAAAGCTGGGGATTGAGGTCGAGCCCCTGAAAGGGCAGGTCTGCTGCGGCTCACCCCTGCTCAGGACTGGTCAGAAAGGAGAGGTTGCTGCCCTAGTCAAGAAGAACTGTGAAGTGATAGCAAACTCAGGTGTCGATCTGGTGCTCACGGTCTGCGCGGGGTGCGGGAAGACACTCCGGAAGGACTATCCCCCGCTGGTCAAACAGGCGGGTCTCGAGCAGCCAAGCTGGAGAGTGCTCGACATCACGGAGTTTCTCCTGAAAAGGCTGACTAGGTCCGCCTTCTCCAGCCAACCTTCCATGAAGGTCACCTACCACGATCCATGTCACCTGCGGAGGGGCTTGGGAGTCTTCAGGGAGCCTAGGGAGGTCATCCAGATGATCCCGGGTGTGGAGTTCGTTGAGATGGAGAAGCCCGACCTCTGCTGCGGCGCGGGCGGAGGCGTCAGGTCGGGTGACAGACCCCTCTCAATGCTTATGGCGAGAGACAAGGCGAATCTGATCAGGGGATCCGGTGCAGACGTCGTAGTCACCGTCTGCTCCTTCTGCCAGCTCCAGCTGTCTGACGTTCTGGAAGGATGCGCCATACAGACACTAAACATTACCGAACTGCTTGACAGATCTCTGAAAGCATCTACATATCCGCAACCCGACTCTTTCTAGGCACAGCTGTCTTATCTCATTAAAGCACACCCACCCATAGGCTACACTATTTTGTGGGGCTTGTGCCAGGGCACGACTAAGTATACGTTCCCTTTTCCATGAATCTACTTTGGCTTTCGGGCTAGCAGGAGCGTAATGACTGCACCATGGACGACGGATTCGGCGAGTGTCTCGACCGCGTGGATGGGCAGTATGTCCGAAGGCAGGATAACGCGGAGAGGAAAGATTGGGTTCGTCCAGGGATAGATCATCAAAGGAGCCAAGGCTCCGGGGACGTAGAGAAGGGAGACAACGCCGAAATAAATTGTACCTAGCCTGCCTCTCATAGTGGCTAGGATCGGTAGAAGCGCAAAAACGTAGAGAAATCCACGCAACAGCTCGAGAGGGACAAAAAGCGTGAACCTGGCGGTTATCATCTGCCAGGGCGGGAAGAGGCAGTACTGGGCAACGAAAGGACCGATCAAAGCCCAGAACGCGAAGTAGATGGGGAGATAGGCCGTGGAGGCTACCGCGATGCGCCATAACCATGACACTCGCTCTCCCTCCCTGAAATAGGCCGACACCTCCGACTCAAGCCTTGTCTCCGGTTTCTTCGCTGCGAACAATGCTCCTGCAATCAGAGCCACGACAAACGAAATGTAGAAGAACAATATGGAAACAGACTGCACGGCTATTGTCATCCCGGAGAAGAAGTAGGGGGGAAAACCGCGTAGGTCTGAAAAGTAAATGCCTTCAAGCACATTATTGACGATTTGTATCACGAAAAGAGGGAGGTAAGAGACAATCACGCATTCATCCCATCTGAGTCGTGTGCGCGGAAGGACCCATCCAAGCACGAGTCCCATCAGAACTCCCCCGACAAGAGCCACTGACGAGTTATGGAGAGAGGGACTCCAGCCAAAAGATAGAGCCTCCCTCCATGCAAGCGTGTATGCAGAATGCTCCCACGATACTTGATAAACAAAGTAGGAAGTGATGAGAAACCACCCCAAGGCGAAAGCAAAGACGCGGATAAAGAATAGCGGAGTGTACCCCACCCTCAGCCTCTCATCCAGTATTCCCACTGAGGGAGTCGGCTTTTTGGGCTCTCGGCACCATCTCCATAACCTTTCGAAGCTATCCATTCTCCATCCCCATGATTCTTGAGAATAGAGTCTCCGCAAGTTTGGAGGGTAACAGCGAGTCTGCATTCTCTGGAAGCTGAATACCGCGGTCTTTTGCCTCCGCGAGTAGTGTCACCCTGCAGGCTTGAAGTTTGTCACAGTTCTTGCAGTCTCCCTCGTGCCTATACCAAACTTGAACTCCGTTTCTGGCTGAGAATGTGACAAGTGCTTTGGTTTTGAAGTCTGGACTATACCCCACCAAGATTCCCTTGGAGGGATCTATGTTTTCGACCCTAATTTTGGCGATTTTAGCCGCTTCTCCAAGCGCCGCGTCGACTTTGGAGTTAGAGATGGTTAGGGCTTTGTGAACGGTTTGACGTGTCACTTTGAGTTTTCTGGCAATGTTTACCTCCGAGAACCCATTGTTTTTCAGATCCCAGATCAGCTTCTGTTTAGAAGTGAGATAGCCCGTGCTTAGGCTCATGTGGTATGCCTGTGTAAGCCTTTGGAGGCTGACAATTTAAAGCTTGCCGGGTCAATCTAAGCCAAAAACCCATTTCTTCTGGCTGTTATCTCCACCTAGATCAATCCCCAACACAAACCCCCTCCCACCGGACCTTCCTGTACTTCTTCCGGACGGCGAGGATGAAAGACCCACCGACCTTCTTTGAGACCTCGAGGCTGTGGCTCACCTAGCTGGGTATGATCCGGGGTCTCATTCTCGATCACGATTCTCGCAACCAAAGCCAAAGAGCTTACCTCGAGGAGGATCTTGGAGATGATGTCCTTTTACTACAACCACTTCATAAGCTCGGTTCTTAGGTAGAGACGACCAGACAATTACCGAGATACGCCTTTGTGAGATGGCGGCCAAGAGCGAGGGCGTTCATGTTCCGCCCCTTCTTCCTCAGCCCGATCTTGATTCCGGCAGCGAATGAGATGGCATTCTCGAAGAGGGAGCTGGTGGCTGAGACTCGGGTGACGGTCACCAGAGCCACCGCACAGCTTGCGGCTTAACCCTGTTTCACAAGGGTTTGGGCCAGACGAAGCATCGCCCTCACCCCTTTGAACGCGACTAGGTAGTCGTCGTGTGTAAGCTTCACTGTGCATGGTTCTGTTCTCTCCGAGGTGGGAATCGTGCTCGCCAGCTCAGCCATGGCTGTGTCGTCGAAGGTCACCTCGAAGGTGATTGGCGGCTTGACTTTGTACGGTTTGAACCTTGTGTGGTTCTCCGTAACCCACTTCATCCGCTCCTTGATCAGCGCCCTAGCCTTTGTGGGGTGGAGGCACCGTGCTGCGTACCTGGCCTCAGCCCACTTTACTTGGACAGTCTCGACGCTAGGCATCAGATCTTTCGCCTCTCGGGTGACAACGTTGTCGCCAGCGACCAGTCCGACCGGGACGCCGAAGTAGCCGGCGACGCCCGCGTTGATCCCGGTCTCTCCCATCACTATTCCGTTCACCTTGAGCTCCTGGACTACGCCCGTGATCGTGTGTTCGAGTATTGCGGTCATTGCGTTTCTTCTCGCGTGGTATCCTACGAAGGCGGCGAGGCTGAAGGTCTTATCGATTCCCTGCATCTGGGTTAGGGGTTTGGGTGAGCCGCTGATGAGGGTGGCGTTGGGGTTGAGCTCCTCGATGAGGATGTTTGTCATCGGACCGTGGGCATCATTGACGACGACATCGGTGGCTCCTCCCTCGAGAGCCCCCTCGACGGCGGCGTTGACTTCTCCGGTCATGAGTCGTCTGTACATCTCGAAGTCCTTCCCGCCGTACCAGGCGTGTTCGGGGCTTACCACTCCGCTTATCCCTTCGAGGTCGCAGGAGATGTAGACCTTCATCTCAATCTCTCCCTATGCTGGATAGCATCTTCCAAGAGTTTAAGCCTGAGAGATCCAAAAATGAGATGCTAGAGCTTTATCGGGTACTTTCCGTACTTTCTTCCGGTCTCCACCATCGCCATGCAGTTCTCAAGCAAGGCGTCCGCGTACCAGGTGTTGCTTGAGTTGAGGAAGTAGCCTCCCCCCGGCGCAGCCATCCGGATGCACTCTCTTGTGTCCTTGACTATCTCTTCTTTGGTGCCTCGGCAGAGCTTGTCGACTGAAACATTGCCCATGAGGACGAGTCTCTTGCCGTACTTCTTCTTGATGTGGGCAATGTCCATGTTTGCGCTTGGGTCTAGGGAGTGGAGCCCGTCAACCGTGTTCGCCAGCCCTTCCATGATGGGGTTCAGGTCTCCGTCCGTGTGCTTCACGAACTTGACGCCCTTCCTGTTGGCGGTGTTCCTCTCCCTCTTCATGTTCGGGAGGAATATCTCGCTGAAGTATCTGGGAGAGACCATGGGACCGTTCTTCTCGGCGATGTCACCGTTGCTGACGATCATGTCCGCGCCAGCGTCCACGACCATCTTGATCAGCTCGATGTTGAAGTCGGTCATCTTCTCGATGACCTTTCGGATGAACTGGGGCTTCTCGTGGAGTATCTGGCAGAAGCCTGTCACCCCAAACATCTCCCAAGCCGTTGCGAAGGGCGCCCTCACCTCCGCGGCGACCGCCATCTCTCCTTTCACCTGCTTTATTGTGTACTTGATCCCGTGGAGGCGCCCGGGGGCGTGAACGTCTGGGAAGGGCATCGCCTCGAAGTCCTCGGGCGTCTTTATGAGCGTGCGGAACGGGATTGTGGACTTCGTTCTGGGGTCGTACATCCTGATCCTACCCCACTCGTCGGTGAAGGTTCCGTCTGGGAACCTCTGGGGCTTCCAGCTGTCGGGATCGGATGGGGCGGCTCTGATCATCACGAAGCCGACCTTGTTGTAGCACTCAGCCATCAGGTCTGCGTTGTGCCGCTCGATCCCCCGCTTGTCCAGCGTTGTCCCCTTTGACGAGGTTATCCACTGCTTTCCAGTGATCGCCTCTACGTGAGGCGGGTCTACGCCCAGCTCCCAGATCGGCACCATGTCGGGCTCTCTGTGGTCGAGTGCTGTGAGGGCTCGGTCTCTTCGGTTCATCTACTCTTTCCCTCCCAGCCGCTGATGATCTTTACCGCCTCGGTGGCGTCGGACCCGTAGGCGTCGGCGCCGATCTCCTTGGCGTAGTCTTTGGTGACCGGTCTTCCCCCGATGATCGTCTTGACCTTGTCCCTGAGCCCAGCCGCCTTCAGCGCGTCGATTGTTGCCTTCATGTAGGGGAGTCCGACCGTCAGAAGACAGGACATCGCAACCACCCTAGGCTTCTCGTTCTTTACTGCTTCCACAAACCTCTCGGGCTTCGTGTCGACCCCGAGGTCCGTTACCTCATAGCCGAGGGAGGTGAGCATCGCGGCGACCAGGTTCTTGCCTATGTCGTGCAGGTCACCTTGAACCGTGCCTATGACCACTCTTCCGCGGGAGGACGATGCGCCAGCTTTGAGGCGTGGTTTGAGCATGTTCATGACGTCTGCCGCGAGGTTTCCGGCCACTATCAGCTCCATCAGGAAGAACTCCTTCTTCTCGTACCTCTCTCCCACCTCGTCCAGCGCCTTCCTGACGCCGCCGATAACATCCATCGGATCAGCCTTCGCGTCGAGCGCCATCTTTACCCTTGCCCTGATCTCGTCTGACGTTACCAGGTCGATTATGCCCCTCTCCACGTCCTTCAACGCGCTCTGGGCTTTCATAACGTTCAGCTCCAAATGCCCGTTTATCAGAGGCGTGGCTTCTTTAGTCTTTTTCAGGGAAAAGCTATCATATCCGGTCGATCACACCGCGTAAGTGTGGTCCGCCATGCCCGTGAAGATAAAGATAGTCACGAAGAGCGCGGGAGAAGTCCTGGCTGAGATCGACGAGGCGAGGAACCCCAAAACCGCTCGTGCAGTTTTGGCTGCGCTTCCGATCGAATCGAGCGTCAACCGTTGGGGCGAGGAGGTCTACTTCAGCACCCAGGTGAGGGTGGGGGAGGAGAGGGCTCAGGAGGAGGTCGATGTGGGTGAGATCGGGTTCTGGCCGCCGGGCAGCGCGCTCTGCATATTCTTCGGCAGGACTCCGACCAGCACAGGGTCCAAGCCAAGAGCCGCAAGCCCGGTGAACGTCATAGGAAAGGTTCTCGGCGACCCAAAGGTCTTCGGAAAGACTAGAAGCGGTGAGACAATCAGGGTAGAGCGAGCATAAGCCCCTTCTATCCAAACCTCGTTGCTTGAATGAAAAGCGGGTTCTAGTGGACTTGGGAAGATGGTCTTTGCGGCAACTCCATGCCCAGATTTGTTCGAGTGACTCCGATGTGGAGCCTTGGGCGAGGCGTCTTTCGCTATCCCTCGAGTGAAAGTCTCTGAAGGCGATCAGTTTTTCATTAGGCTTATCTGTAACACTGTATCATTGTATCATGATCTGAATGAGAAGACTTTCAGCTGTAGTTTCAGACGAGGAGTACGCGCGTATCGAAAGACTGGCTAGGGCTTGGGGAGCAAGGAGCGTTGCTCAGCTTGTTAGACAGGCTGTCAGAGAGTACGTCGAGAAGGCGGGGTCGATCAAACTGCTCAGTCTGCGAGACATACCTCCAAAACAGGCGCGGAAAGAGGTCGAAGACTACCTCAGAAGCCACCCTGGGGTGGTATGGCCTGACGAGATGGCTGAAGAGCTCGGCATAGACTACAGAACAGTACTGAAAGTTGTTCAAGAGCTACTGGGAGAAGGAAAGGTGGAAGAGGCTAGAGTCGAGGTCGTCCGAACATGACCATCCTCTACGATCAGGGAGACGGCATAGTTGGCGAGAGGGTGATCGCCTATGCCCGACGGATTGAACCTATGAGGCTACCGATTCCCGCAACGCACAGACACCGGGCACAGGGAGCGAAGCTTGACGATGCCGAGTGTTACATAGTGAAACCCGTTCGATGGAAATCATAGCAGCTGTCGGGAGAGGGCTTACACCCACTTTCAAGGCTTGCTTGAATTGTGTTGGGCGCTGGCTGTCTCTGAGTAGCTCTTTGCGCTGCGGTGCCATCCTTCCTCTCATGACCCGACATTTGGCTCGCTGAATCCGCTCATTTTTTATGCGGTGCTGGCTCCACGAAGTATCTAGTGCTCGGAGGAGCTCAAATGTCAGAGCCGCTGCGAGGAATACGTGTTCTGGACCTTTCGAGGGTGCTCACCGGTCCTTTCTGCTCCATGGTCCTGGCGGATCTGGGCGCTGAGATCGTCAAAGTTGAGGTTCCCGGTTCGGGCGACGATACGCGATCCATGGGTCCGCCCTTCATCGGGAAGGAGAGCGCCTACTTCCTCTCGATCAACCGAAACAAGAAGAGCATCGCGATCAACCTGAAGGCGAAGGAGGGAGTCGAGATCGTCCACAGGCTCGCCAGGATCTCGGACGTTGTGCTCGAGAACTTCAGACCCGGCGTGACCAAGGGTCTCGGGGTTGACTACCCGACGATATCGGCGATCAACCCCCGAGTGGTCTACTGCTCCATCTCTGGGTTCGGACAGACCGGTCCCTACTCCCAGCGTCCAGCCTATGACCTAGTCACTCAGGGAATGGGCGGTCTGATGGGTATCACCGGTGAGCCGGGGCGTGAGCCAGTCAAAGTGGGCGTGGCCATCACGGACATAGCGGGGGGTATGTATGCAGCGATAGCCGTTCTGGCTGCGTTGAGAGCGCGGGAGAGCACGGGGCGTGGGTGCTGGATAGACATCTCTCTGGTGGACAGTACTCTGACTTGGCTTGTGTACGTCGCCGGGAACTACTTTGCCTCTGGCAGAGTTCCGGCGAGGATGGGCTCGGCGCACTCCAACATAGTGCCGAACCAGACCTTCGTGACCGCGGACGGCAAGCTCCTGACTATAGCCGTCGGGAACGATCGGCTCTGGAAGAACTTCTGCAAGGCGCTCGGGATCGAGAACCTCGCTGATGACCCTCGATTCGCAACGAATCCGAAGCGCGTGGAGAACCGTGGCACACTAGTCCCCATGCTGAGCGACATCATGAAGAAGAAGACGAGGGATGAGTGGTTTGAGGTTCTAGTCAGAGAGGAGGTGCCCGCCGGTCCCGTCTATATGATGGACGAGATCTTCATCGACCCTCAGGTACTCCACCGGAATATGCTGCGTGAGGTCGAACATCCCACAGCCGGTAGAATCAAGCAGATCGGAAACCCGATAAAGTTTGTAGGGGAGCCGGAGTCAGCCATCACTCCTCCGCCTCTGCTGGGGGAGCAAACAGATGAGGTTCTGCGTGGTCTGGGCTACTCGGAGGAGCAAGTACGCGACTTGAAAGCCAAGGGGGTTTGCGCCTAGGCGTTATCGCTCTCTCGCGCAGAACTTGGTGATGTACTCTACTGCCACGGTTCCAGCCCGCTCGAGCGTCTCATCGCTGATTCCAGGCACGCCGCAGACCATCAGTAGAACCTCGGTTGTGGCGGTTGTGACCTTGGTATCATCTGAGTCTCGATAGGGGTATATTGCAATCAGCTTCTCCGCGTCCGAGACTACAACCTCGACACCAGTCAACTCGACAGGCTTGTCCATCCCGATTCCGAGAAACCTCTCGCCTCGCTCTGCGCCGCGCATCAACAGCTCTCCCACTAACCTTTGGGCGTCGAAGGCTGCGAGCGCCACCTCGGTGTTCATGGAGGCGAGATTGTACGCGTCGACGACCGTGTTTATGTTCGGGATCGTGCCGTCTCCTAGCGCCCTTCTTATGAGGGCTTCCGCGGCTGGTCGGGTCTTCGTGGGGTCGATCCCGACTCTCCAGAAGAAGTCCCGGTAGGCTCTGAAGGTGGGTCCGTCCTTGAGGTTCTCCAGTCTGTACCTCGTCTTTATGCTGTTGATGACCTCGGATCGGAGAGTTTCAAGTCCGGGGTTTTCCCTCGTCACCGCAACCCGGCGAATCGTGTGCATACCGGCTTGAAGCCCTGGAAAGCGGGCTTGGAGGGTGGGCTCAACCTTCAGCCTTCTCCCTACCTCGTCGAACCTTGTCATCGCTCTCACCCGGGTGAAGGGGAGCTTCGAGTCAGCCCGTTACTTGGAGCTCCTTGATCATTCTTTCTATGCTGGTTATCGGCTTTCCTTCGGTGTCGTCGATAGCCTGTTTTGCAGGAGGGTTCTCGAGGTAGTTCGCTATCCGCTTGACTATTCTCTCCTGGTAGGTCGGGACGAGTTCGTTCTGGTAGAAGACTCCGATCGGGATTCTGTCCCCCCACTCCTGACCCTTCGTTAGGGCTGCCACGGCTTTCTGGAACGTCTCCTCCGGCTTGCGGACGACTCCGTCGTAGCCCGACTCCTCCATCTTATAGAGCCTGGGGGTGGGTTTTCCTGTGGTGGGGTCGATCCGGTCCTCGCCCCCGTACCACTCCTTCGTGTTGATGTCGTTGTAGGTAGGGCAAGGCTGCTGTATCACGACCAGTGCCATCCCCGTGTGCTGGATAGCCTTCTTTATGGTCTCCTTCAGGTGGAGAACGTCGTAGGCGTAGCTCCTAGCTATGAACGTGTAGCCCGCCGCCAGCGCCAGGGCGATTATGTTCACGCCCTCATTGATGTTGGGCTTCGGAAGGGACTTCGTCTGCATGCCGAGCCTGAGGGTGGGTGAGGCTTGTCCCTTTGTCAGTCCGTAGACGCCGTTGTCGTGGATCATGTATACCATGTCGAGGTTTCGTCTGCCCGTGTTGACGAAGTGGCCTGCGCCTATTCCGAGCCCGTCACCGTCCCCTCCGACGGCTATCACCTCTAGGCTCGGGTTGGCGAGCTTGGCTCCTGTGGCGAACGGTAGCACTCGACCGTGCAGCGTGTGAACCCCGTAGGCGTTCACGAAGTGGGGGAGTTTGCCGGAGCAGCCGATTCCGGAGAATATCACGACCCTCCAAGGGGCGAGCTTGAGGTCGAGAAGAGCCATCTGGACGGCTGTGAGTATTCCAAAATCTCCACATCCCGGACACCAGTCGACGAAGACGGGAGTTCGGTAGTCCGCGAGCCTAAGCCCCATAGGTCAACACCTGCCTTTTCGGCGCCTTGTCCTGAACAATCAGCTTCAGCGCCTCGTAGACCTCGTCGGACGTCATCGGTCTACCGTTCCACTTCAGCACGTAGTGGTCCATGACCACGCCGGTCCTTTCGGCGATTATGCCCGCTAGCTGAGCTGAGTAGTTTCCCTCAACGGCGACCTTCGTTCGGGCTTTGCCGAGCATCCGAGCGATGTAGCCGCTTGGAAGCGGGTGTGGCATGCGCACCTGGATGAAGTTCGCTCCGTAGCCCTCCTGCGTCAGTCTTTCCATGGCCTCCAACACCGCGCCTTTCGGAGACCCCCAGCTCACTATGGTCGTGGGCGCGTCCTCGCTTCCATAGAAGTTGATCCTCTCCTGCACTGGGATCTCCTTGTCGGCGGTTTCGAGCTTCTTCATTCTCTTCTCCACCATCCGTGTTCTAAGCATGGGCTCTTCGCTGATGTGTCCCTCTTCGTCGTGCTCGTCGCCCGTGTTCCAGAACACTACGCCCTGTGTTCCCAGAGGTATTCGGGGGGAGATGCCCGATTCGGTGAGCTGGAAGCGCTTGTACTCCCTTCCCTTCACGTCGAGTTCTGCGAGTAGTTGTCCCCGCTCCACCCTCACTAGACTGGGATCGAACATCTTGTAGCTCTTGTTGCTGTTGGCTAGAGCCTTGTCGATCAGGTGGATGACTGGCGTCTGGTACCGCTCGGCGTAGTTGAACGCGCGAGCCGCGTCGTAGAAGCACTCCTCGATGTCGCCGGAGCAAAGGATGATTCTGGGAAACTCGCCGTGAGAGGCGTGGAGGGCGAATCTCAGGTCGTCCTGCCCGTGGCGGGTCGGAAGTCCTGTTGAGGGTGCCCCTCGCTGGTAGTAGGTGATCACGATGGGAACCTCGTTGTGACCAGCCCAGCCGAGCCCCTCGACCATCAGCGAGAAGCCGGGTCCCGAGGTGCTTGTGGCGGATCTGGCTCCCGCAAGTGAGCCTCCCGAAGCCATGTTGACGGCGGCTATCTCGTCCTCGGTCTGCATGACGATGATAGACCCGTTTGTCTGCTGGTGTGTCGTGGATTCTAGTTCGAGTAGCTCGTTCTCTTCAAGGTATAGGCTCTCATCAGCGGCCGGAGTGATGGGGTAGTAGGTCTGGAGTCGGCAGCCACCGATGAGTTTGCCCAGCGCCACAGCCTGCGTGCCCTGGAGTAAGACCCGCTTTTCTGCTGTTTGTGTCGTCTTCAGCTCATAACCGAAGTCGGTGAAGTTTTGCTTCGCGTAGTCGTAGGCGATGTTGAGCGCGAGGAGGTTCATGGAGATCACCTTCGGCTTGTCGCCGAACACCGCTCTGATGGCTTTCTCAACGTGCGTTCTGTCGTAGTTGACGAGGCCATAGGATACGCCTAGGGCGAGGACATTGATCATTCGGGTTAGCTTGCTGAGCTTTTCCTCCCCGATCTTGTCGGCTATCTCTTTCAGAAGGTCCATGTATGGTATGCTGTAGATCTTGACGCCACTCTTTCTAGCTGCGTCTAGGAGCTCTCCCACGGTTTCGGGCTTTATCTCTCTCTCGTCCAGTGTTTTTCGAAACTCCTCGAAGAAGGTGGGCGGAAGGGTGGGTATATCGAGTATCCTGGTTCCAAGCACATCGTGATCGCAGACTATGCCCCCACCTGGGGGGACCTCCCAGACGTGTCTCAAAACGCTTTCCGCGTCGAATGTGCAGAGCAGGTCGACGCGGTTTACATCGGCTCTAACCTCCCTCGGCGAGACTCTGACGTGGAAGTAGCTGTGCAGCCCCTTGACGTTGGAGTGGTACTCCCTCTTTCCGTACACGTGGAGTCCGCCGTAGCAACAGGCTCTCGCGAAGATGTTGGCGCTGGAATCCACTC
>Ga0315314_1002905_pt1 | contig 13817 bp, 11 predicted proteins | sample TDP9_MG_FD_203631 | JGI IMG/M metagenome (GOLD analysis project Ga0315314, IMG submission 203631) | Freshwater sediment microbial communities from Lake Towuti, South Sulawesi, Indonesia - TDP9 | ecosystem: Environmental > Aquatic > Freshwater > Lake > Sediment | place: Indonesia: South Sulawesi...
CCAGGCGGCCATCGTCTGCAACCACAAGAAGAAGCCGCGGAAGGGCTGGCGGGAGTCCCTGGCCAGGAGGATGGACCAGCTCCAGAGGCTCCGGTCTAAGAAGGGGACCAAGCGGAACCGGGAGGCGGTGAATAAGCTCCAGCTCACTATCCAGGCCATGAGGGCCACCAGGGACTACAACCTCGGGTCCTCGCTGAAGAGCTACATCGACCCCCGCATCTACTGCCAGTGGGGGAGGCGGGTGGACTACGACTGGAAGCTCTACTACCCCAAGACCCTCCAGCGGAAGTTCTCATGGGTGGAACTCCAAGGCCCAGAGGGGGCCGAGGGCTCAGCGAAGCCCGCGCCAGGGAGATGAGCCGGGCCCCGAACGAAATTATCTAAGCGCACTTCACCGGTAGAGTTCTGGCTGAGCGGATGCGAGTTGCTGGGCGAGATACTGAGATGGCCTGTTTAAATACCGACAAAGTTAGGTATTTAAATGACTTCTTACCTATTTTGCCTATGACAAAAGAAAGGCTCAAGCTAATACCTAGTGTTTATCTTGTTTTGATGGAAGACAATAAAATTCTCCTTTCCCGAAGGTATAACACGGGATTTCACGATGGTGAGTATAGTTTTCCCGCGGGTCATCTTCGTGGAGAAGATGAAACACTTAGGCAAGCCATGGTCAGAGAAGCAAGAGAGGAAGTAGGAATAGAAGTAGATATAGCCGATCTAGAACTGGTTCATGTAATGCATAGAAAGCAACAAGGACCCACAAACGAGAGAAGGATTAATCTCTTTTTTGTGGCAAAAAGATGGACAGGTGAGCCGAGAATCATGGAACCCAATAAATGTGACGACCTACAATGGTTTAAACTGGATGATCTCCCAAACAATACAATTTCTTATATAGAACAGGCAATTAACTGTTTCAGAAATGGTACAAGATATAGCGAATATGGGTTTTGAAGGATAAGATGCTCGATGTTGTCAGGTTATTATCCCCCAAGGCCTGGAAGGAACCTAGGACTCAGGCCCACGTCCGGAGCAGAGGCCGCTCAAAACATAAACCATTAAGCGCATTTTGTCACTACGTGGTTCTGGTTGGTGAACGTGGTTGCTGGATGTGGAGAAGGTGAGGCGGGACTTCCCGATCCTGGAGACGGGGATCGCCTACCTGGACAATGCGGCGAGCAGCCTGACCCCTGAGCCCGTGCTCGAGAAGACCTTGGAGTACTACCGTCAGTACCGGGCGAACGTGGAGCGAGGCGTCCACCGCCTCTCCCAGCGGGCCAGCGAGGAGTACGAGCGGGCCCACTCGAAGGTGGCCGACTTCATCCACGCGAGGTCGGGCTCCGAGGTCGTCATGGTCCGAAACTCCACGGAGGGGATCAACCTCGTCGCCAGCGGCCTCGGCTGGAAAAGGGGCGACAAGGTCGTGACCACCCTCCTGGAGCACCACTCCGACTTCATCGTCTGGCTCCGGGCGCGCAGCAGGCACCGCCTGGAGGTTGAGGTCGTCAGGCCGAGGGAGCCCGCGGCCCGCGGCCTCCTGGACCCGGCCGACTTCGAAAGGGCCGTCGACGACAGGACGAGGCTGGTGGCGTTAACCCACGTCTCCAACGTCCTTGGGGCGGTCACGCCCGTGAGGGAGATCGCCGAGATCGCCCACGAGCACGGGGCCTACATCCTCGTGGACGGGGCCCAGTCGGTGCCCCACATGCCGGTGGATGTCCAGAGGCTCGGCTGCGACTTCCTCGCCTTCTCGGGCCACAAGATGTGCGCGCCTACCGGGTCCGGCGCCCTCTACATCCGTGAGGAGCTGACCAAGGAGGTGGAGCCCCTCTGCATAGGCGGGGGAACCATATCCGATGTGGGGCTCGACTCCTACACACTGGCGGAGGGGCCTGCCCGGTTCGAGGCCGGGACGCCCGCCATCGGGGAGGCCATCGGCCTCGGGGCCGCCGCGGACTACCTGAGGGAGATCGGGATGGATCGCATCGAGGCCCATGAGAGGTGGCTGACCGAGAGGATGTACGACGAACTCACCCGCATACCCGTGGTCGAGGTGTACGGCCCCGAGCCGGGGCAGAGGATAGGCATAATCGCCTTCAACGTGGGCGGCCTGCACCATCACGATGTGGCCCTGGCCCTCGATGTCTCGGCGGACATCATGGTCCGCTCCGGCCACCACTGTGCCCTCCCCCTCGCCAAGAACATCCTCCACAGGCAGGGGAGCGTCCGGGCCTCCCTCTACCTCTACAACACGGAGGGCGAGGTCGAGAGGCTGGCCTCGGCCTTGAGGGAGATAGCCGGAAGCCAGGCCAAGTGAAATCCATCGAGGACTCAGGTCCCCACTAGAATTCGCATCCCAACCTGTGAGCTTCTTCTAACCTTTATTTGTCATAAGCCCGCGAGCATCTCATCTGTAATCAGCTTTCCAAGCAAGAAGTGCTTCCTGTCGGGGTACCAGAAGTAGCGTTTCCCTCCATATTCGAAGAAACTACAGTACGTGGCGATCCCGGTTTGTCCTCTTGGACCTGCCGGAACGCGGTCATTGCTAACCAATATCTTAGGTCGCCTAAATCGGATCGGTTGAGTGGGGTGGCCGGGGATCTCCTCTCCGACTGTGAACCAGGCAGGGGTTCGGTTCCGCTTGACATCGGTTGGCCCCCGTCCTCCGTTAGCTGTCCCGTCATTCTTATAGAATACGAGCAGATAGCGGTCGTCACTCAGTCGATATAACGGGCATGGGGCGATCGGGTTGAGCATCTCTTCGCCGCCCGGCTCGTAACAGAGGGGCCTCGGCTCGTCCCAGCTTCGGCCGTCGTCCTCGGAGAGGGCGAAGTATATGCGTCCGGTTAGGGTGCGCATCACGCAGATCAGCCGGCCGTCGGAGAATGCCTGGACAGTGGGTTCCTGGGCCACGCTGATCCCTGGCCGTTGCGGATGGGGTGCCCGTAATCCATGCGGCCCCTTTGGCCACGTGGTCACTCTCATCCTCTCCGGATCAGGTTCGGTGAGAATGTTCTCGAAACGGAGAAAGCGTATCTCGGAGTGTCGATCGAACATGCCTTTACCGGGATCGACGGCGTTGCTCGCCCAATGAGTGAACCCCGCGAGAACATGTCCCTCAGGCGTGACGAACGGAACTTGGTAAACGATCCATACCGGTGGAACCGACGGATCCGGGTGGCTGATGGCGCAGGGCTCAATCGGGTAGTCATGGGTCTTCTCGCTCCAGGTTAGTCCGTCGTCATCTGAGTATCGACACCGCAACACGCCCGTATCGCCTTCCCGAGCATCGTTGATGCCTACATTCTTATTGTAGACGCAGTAGATGCATGTGTCACCGTGGGGAAGAGCGTGAGATGCCACGATTGGAAATTCCCAACTGGCCAGGCCCGTCCCCACGGGATCGCTTGGCTGAGGGCCATCGACCTCTACCGGTTCGGACCATGTTCCCCCGCGGTCGGTCGAGCGAGATACTACGATGCGCTGATCCGGCGCGTTTTCCCAGGAGCCCTGCGTCCAAAAGGCCAAGAATGTCCCTGTCGGCGTCGACACCACGTTAAAATGCTGATTAGTGGCGTCGCGCCCCTCCGTGGCGGCGGGGACGTACACCTTAAAATCCGGACTGGACCGTCTCCACTCCTCGGTAATCTTCCCATATGCCATCTTTATCCCGTTAACCATGAGTTCTTTAGTCTCTTAAATCTCTGGATTGATTTTCACTTGTTCAAAGATATTTTCCACATATTGGGGTGGATATCTGACGCATCTGTAAATGTTATGACTCTTTGGGATGAACCTGCCAGTTGCGGGCCGTCCATCGAAGTATGGCGTTAGATATTCCCAGACGGTTTCCCCCTGGGGTGTCACCTCGAAGAGCTTTCCACGGGGCCCTTCACATATGACTGTGTTGCCGTTAGGCATCCTCTCAGCCCCGCTGAGCCCACCTCCACACCACCATCCCTTAGGAGCGTATCTCCAGACGATTTCCTCGGTTTTCGGATCCAACTCGATAACCCGTGTAGACCTTCTCTGGATTCCGTTGTCGAAGATTAGGAAGTGTCCCGCCCCCGGCATGGGCTCTCCAGTGATCGGATGGTTATCCGGTATGAGGGTTGGCATATGCTGCTTGTCCAGCATTCCGGGCCCCCAGGCCCAGACGACCCCCGCAGTTTTCTTGTCGATCACTCCAATAACATCCAGGCGAAGATGGCTGAAAACGACGTTACCGGCCCGAAATCTGGAATCCTCCCTTCCCAGCTTCGTATCTGGAAGCACCTCACAGGTATTTGAGTGGAAGACGTCGAGTAACCCCTCTGCCGGTTTCGGGTGTCGAGGAAACTGAATTCCCAGTTTCTTGTACTCCTCGATGTGCTCGTCGGCGTCCCATCGCCACACGACCTTGTTCGTTTTCGGATCCACCTCTATGAAATAGGCGGGGATATACTCACCATCCGCGCAAACCCTGGGATTGAATCTCCTTTCAGCCCTATCTCTCATACCGCCGCAGAGGATCATTATGTGGCCGTTGGGCATGACGGCGAAGTCATGGTGCTGCGTGCACGGGTAATACCACAACTCTTGGCTGTACCAGTCAGCTTCAGCCATCCCATGCCACATATGACCATAGGTCAAGTGGCCGTTCGGAAGGAGCTCACCTATCTTCGCCCGCCTCGTGGCCCAAGTATGAACGATTCGACCCTCCATATCCATCAAATAGAAGGTCTCACCGTGGTAATTCGAGAAGAGGGTGTAGCCATTGTAACAATTCTCCGGTTCATAGACCAATACGCATGTGCGCTGAAACTTTTCACGTAAAGCCTCGTATCGGCGAGGGTCGAACTCTCCGGTACGGCTGAGCCCCATAGAATGGACGGTGCTACGTTTAATGTTTATGTTTTTCTTTCGTTCGCCACCTGTAAGAACTAGGACCTCACTTGGACGCGGATCGGCGGGATGCACTCGATGGTGGACAGGACTCGGAGTTGATCGTCGCCACTTGTACGAGGGCGCATGTTTTTAAGCGAACCCCTCCGTCTGTAGGGCACCGTCGAGAAGATGGGAGACCGTAAAGTCGCGAGGATGGGGTGAGACATGTGAAGGCGTGTTACGGAGTTCTCCCGGAGATCCGGGTGAATAAGGCGGTGGTGGAGAGGATGCAGCCCGGGTTCACCTTGACTAACTTCTATAACTATGAGCTGAGGGTTCCCGTGACGGCGGCCGCGATCGACTGGCAGGGGTGTGTCCGCTGGTTCTTCCAGCACGGCGATGTGCCGGATAGGAGGGGCGACATCGACGTCAGGAGCGACCCCGAGGGCGTGCTGATCGGCGGCACGAACATCAACGTGGAGAGGGAGGACGCCGTCTTCCCGATGGTGGTGGGCTGGGACCAGGAGGTGCGCTGGAGGGGCAAGATGGTCAACCACCACCACATCCACCGGAGGAAGAACGGCAACCTCATGTTCCTGATCCATGAAACGCGGGAGCTGGAGGAGCCGGTTAGGGGGCAGGTGGGGGCGGATATCATCGTGGAACTGGACCCCAAGGGCCACCTCATCGTCTGGATGTGGAGGATGCTGGACCATGTCGTGCCGGAGAAGACCAGAAAGGGGCGCATGTGGGACTGGGCCCACTGCAACACCGTAGAGGAGGACCCGGAGGGCCGATTCCTCTACCTCTCCGCCCGCGACCTCAACTCGATCTTCAAGATCGACCGGAAAACGGGGGAGGTCATCTGGAGGCTGGGCGAGGACGGGGACTTCAGGGTGAGCGGGGAGGACAGGTTCTACCACCAGCACGCCCCGGAGCTCCAGCCCAACGGCAACCTCCTGGTCTTCGACAACGGGACGGGAAGGCCGCCGGAATACGGTGGAAACTACAGCCGGGCGGTCGAACTGGAGGTCGACGAGGACAGGATGGAGGCGAGGGCCGTCTGGACCTGGGGCAGGGAGACGGGCTTATACACGCCGATCTGGGGAGACGCCGACAGGCTTGAAAACGGGAACACCCTCATCACCTTCGGGACGAGAACCCACCCCCACACGAGCAGACTCATAGAAGTCACCCTCAAGGGCGAAGTGGTCTGGGATGTCGAACTCCGCCCCTCCGGGTGGGGCATGTACAGGGCGGAGAGGTTGCGAATGGCCGGCCGGCTCACACCCGCGGCGAGGTGGGAGTTAGCCTAACTTGGCCTGGCCCGGCCTGCTTCACAACATTCCACGGTGGACGAAGACAAAAAACTGACAGCCGCTGTGAGGGGAATAGCCGAAAACCAGGTCAAATGAGGCGTTCACTATCCCGTGTGAGGCGCTAGGTGAAGGCTCTATCGAACTCAGGTGTGCCTGTTAGAGTCGAGAGGAGAAACCTTAATAAATAGTTAAGGTTACCAATCTGTTAAGGCATGGCTTCGAATGTGGATTCCGTCCTGGCTCGGTGAGACCTATTCTAGGCTCTACAGCCGGTTCAAGGGTGAGCTCTTCACCTTTCGGGAGGCCATGGACCACCTGGGCTTCAACGAGAACAAGCAGGCCGTGGCCTTCAGCAGGCTTCACTCCCACCGGCTCCTCCTGGTCTTTGAGGCCGGCAGGCCGAGGCGGTACCGGATCCTGGACCCGCAGGGCTTCATCCTCTTGGCCTCTGATGTCCTCCGAAACTTGGACGAGATCGCCCAGGAGCGGTACGTGAAGCTGCTCTGCGCCGCCTATCGTCTGCTCTCCGAGGCGTACGACCTGTCCTCGCTCGCCGTCTATGGAACCGTGGCCCGGGGAACCGCCGAGGAGAACAGCGACGTGGACCTCCTCGTGATCTCTAACGACTTCACCGGCAGCCTGGGCTCCAGGATTCAGGGGTTGTGCAGGGTGGAGGAGCGGCTCAGCGAGGAGTTGGCCTGGCTGAGGAGGCACGACGTCTACACGGGCCTGAGCTTCTATCCCCTGCGGGAGGAGGAGGCCGGGAGGGCTCCGCTCCTGTTCCTGGACCTGACGGAGGACGCGGTCATCCTCTACGACAGAGACCGGTTCCTAGAGGGCGTCCTGGCCAGCCTCCGGGCGAAGCTGCTGAGGCTCGGGGCCAAGAGGGTCATCTTAGACAAGGAGAGGTGGTACTGGGACCTCAAGCCGGGCTATAGATTTGGGGAGGAGATCCCCCTCTGAGGCTTACCAAGATCGCCGAGGCCTACGTGCGCCAGGCCGAGGCGAGGCTCAGGGACGCCCAGGACGCCATTCTCGAGGGGAACTATCCCTACGCGGTGAGGCTGAGCCAAGAGTGCGTGGAGCTGTGCCTGAAGGCCGTCCTGAGGGCGGTCGGCATAGAGTACCCGAAGGTCCACGACGTCTCCGCCGTCCTGCTGGAGATGGGAGAGAGGTTCCCGGGGTGGTTCCAGGCGGGGCTGGGCTTCCTCGCCGAGTCCTCGAGGGTCCTCACCAAGAAGAGGGAGCCGAGCCTCTACGGGGCCGAGGAGGAGTTCCTCTCCCCCGAGGATGTCATGGGCAGGGAAGACGCGGAGGACGCCGTGGGAAGGGCCGAGAAGACCTTCGGGCTGTGCAAAAGGCTTCTGGGAGAGCTCAGGCGAGCAGAGAGAGGCACACCTAACAAGTAGTCCTCGGTGAGCTTACTGCCGCCTCGGCGTGCATCCCTATCTTCAGGCTGGAGATAACGTGTTCAGGTGATCAGGGTGGGGCCGCGGGTCTCGGAGCACGCCGACGGGAAGATCTTCTCCGACCTTCCAGCCATCAAATACGGAAGGGAGGTTCGGGACATAACGCTAACGTTTAAGAACGGGGAGGCGTGGACTATTCCGTGGGGAGAACGAGGAGTTGTTGGCGTCCATGGTCGAGGGACGGCCGGTTCCGATGGGAGGAGTGACTGACTGGAGGCGCCGCGCGTGAGTAGGGAAGAGAGGTACGTCCAGCTGGAGAGGCTGGAGGACCTAGTGCGCATGATGGCCTCCTCCATGAGCGCGCCGCCCATCCACCACGTGAAGGTGGGGAGGAGGCACGTCTACTTCCTCCCCGCGTCCATCGGCATCGGGAGGGCGGTCATATATTTTGCGGAGGCGGGGGAGGCTGTGAAGCAGAAATACGCGGTCTACGACACTATCCGCGACAGGGTCTCCTTCAGCGACGAGATCAGCACCGCGCCGAGCCTGAAGTACTTCCCCCTCGTGAATGTCAAGGCGCAGAACGTCCTCCCGATGAAGGCCCTAAAGAGATAAGGACTCCGGTGAACGGTCCATAAAGGGGTACTGCGCGTCACAGGTTATTGGCGGCTCTCCACGGGCGTGATGCCTACATTCTCTCTGGGGCTTCTATGCCGAGGAGGTTGAGGGCGTTCCTGAGGACTATGCCGACGGCCTCGACGAGGGCGAGCCTGGCGTCGCTCAGCTCCCGCGGCTCCGCCCTTATCACGGGCAGTGACTGGTAGAAGGGGTTGAACTTGTCAGCCAGGGCCGCGGCGAAGTCGGCGATGGAGCTGGGCTTGAGGTCGTCCGCGGCGTCCGCGAAGACCTCGGGGAAGCGGGCCAGCATCAGGACCAAGTCGCGCTCCAGGGGGGCGTTCAAGAGGGAGTAGCCGGGGCTTTGGGGCTCCCTGGACGCCTTCCTCAGGATGCTCCGGGCCCTGGCGTGGGAGTACTGGATGTACGGTGCGCTGTTCCTCTCGAAGTCCAGCACCCGCTCCCACGTGAAGACCACGGGCTTAGGCGGTTCCACCTCGACCAGGGCGTATTTCACCGCCCCGACGCCCACAAACTCGGAGATCCGCCGTTTCTCACCCTCCGGTAGGTGGGGGGAGCGCTTGGAGACCTCCTCGTAGGCCCTCCTGACGGCCTCGTCCATAACCTCGTCGAGCGTGATGTAGCGCCCTCTGCGGCCTGACATGCTGTAGCCGGGGAGCCGGACCAAGTTGTAGGCGTAGTGGACCAGGTTCTCGGCGAGGTCCCTGCGGCCCAGGGCGCAGAGGGCCAGCTTCAGCTGCAGCTGAGACAGGACCTGCTCCATGCCGGTGACGTTGATGACCCTCTCAGCCCTCTGAAACTTCCAGAGGCTGTACGGGATGTCCCTCGTCGTGTAGAGGGTGGTCCCGTGGGACGTCACCAAGACCTTGGGCGGAACCTCGTAATCCTCCCTCAGGCCAAGCCTCTTCTTGAGGTCGAGGGCCCGAGCCACCCCCTCAGCGTCCAGTTCCAAGGCGCCCTCCGACTGAAAAACGTAGGGGGTCTTCCTCAGCTGGTCCAGAACCCTGGCGGTGTCCCCGCCCCACAGGAAGGTGCTCTCCCAATCCCAGGAGTCAAAGGCGATTTCGGCCCTCCCAAGGGTCTCCCGGAAGCCCCCGAGGCAGAGTTCACAGACCTCCCTTATCAGCCTCCGGGTCTCCTCCTCGCCGGTTTCGTATCGGCGAATCAGGTCGTTCACCCTCGACTCGGGGTCCTTGTCTCTGCTGATCTCGGAGAGGAGCCGGCTGAAGAGATCGGGAAACCGGCCCTCAAGGTCCGCCGCGATCGCCGCCCAGTCGTCCAGTTCCCTCTGCAACTCGGAGAGCCCCTCGGGGGCGGCGCGTTCCTTCGCCTGTTGGATCTTCCCTTTGAGTCGTTGGATCTCGGTTATGCAGCTGGTCGTGGTGTAGACCGTGCCCGTGAAGTGGTCCGGCTTCCCCTCTGGCCTCGGTCTTCCGAGTTTTCCATATCCGTAGGCGATAACGGCCGTTTGGCGCCCCACATCATCGATGTAGTAGTGGCGAGAGACCGCGTGGCCCCGGGCCGCCAAGATCCTCGCCAAGGCGTCCCCTAAGACGGAGTTTCTGGCCTGTCCGATGTGGATGGGGTGGACCGGGTTGACGCTGGTGTGCTCAACGATTATCCTCTCCGGGGAGTCGACCTTGACGTATCCGTACTCGATGCCGAGGGCCCTGGCCGACTCGATAGTCAACGCTGAGAGCCCGGCGAGGTTCACGTGGAAGTTTATGTACCCCGCCCCGGCGGCCTCAGCCGACTCCACCAGAGACAGTCGAGACGCGTCGATGGCCTCCACAAGCTTCTCGGCGGCCTCGAGCGGCTTCACTCCTATTCTTTTGGCGAGTTCAAAACACAGGGAAGAGGCCAACTCGCCAAACTCTGGACCTGGAGGAACCTCGAACGGGATCTCCGCAACAGAGGCCTCGGGGTACACCGCGTCCAGGGCCCTTCGCAGGGAAGCCTCGCATCCACCGCGGAACTCTGCAAAGGGGTTGACGGAGGCCATTCCCCACCCTTCATCGACCGCTTCAGTTGGAACGGATGGGTCCGCCCTCTTAAAGCTATCCTCCGGCCCGGCGCCCGATCGGAGCCTCTCCGCGGCTTCGAGGCACACGTGATGAGAGCCCAAAAACCTAAAAAAGGGAGGGCCGTATTTGAGGATTCTTGGATCTGAAAGCGTGGTTTTCATGGATGGTTACCCCATCGTCCTGACCGCGGACAGGTCGATGATGTCCAACTACCGGGGAAACTACCTATTCGGCTTCATCTCCTGCGGCCCCTCGGAGCACATCCCGAACTTCGTGTTCGACCGCCTCCTGGCGCCGTCGGTGAGGGTCAAACCGGGCGGAGAGGCCGAGTGCGCCCCCTACGGCCTCAGGAAGGTGGAGGCCTCCCTGCTGGAGGGGTACGGGAGGGACGAGGTGGTCGTCGCCCACCCGGACTACGTGGAGAACTTCATCGGCGACGGGACGAGGGCGGTGGGCATTGAGGCCATGGACCCCCGGGGGATCGGACCGGTGACCTCCTCCTTCGGAAGTGACACAAACACGCCCTACAACCGCCGGAAGTTCCGGGAGCTCACGGACCGGCTGAGGAGCAACGGGCACAGACACAGCTTCAGGGTGGTTCTCGGCGGGTCGGGCGCCTGGCAGCTCCTGAAGGAGGAGCACCGGGAGGACTACGGCATAGACCATGTGGTCCTAGGGAACATAGGGAAGATGGCCCCCGAGATCTTCCGCTCCGTCATGGAGGGGGAAGCGGAGGAGGTGATCAGCCTGAGGGGTGTCAGGTCGATGGAGGAGATTGAGCCGCTTATCGTGGGCCCATCCCTCAACGCGCTGGTGGAGATCATGAGAGGGTGCGGCAGGGGGTGCGACTTCTGTTCGCCGACCATGCGGAAGAAGCTGGACATGCCCCCGGACCGCGTGCTGGAGGAGGTCGAGGTCAACAGGCGCTGCTTCAGGTACGCCACCCTCCACTCCGACGACTTCCTCCTCTACAAGTGCGACAACAGGGACTTCTACCCGAACCGCGACGCCATCATCGATCTCTTCTCACAAGTGAGGAGCCTCAGCGGGGTAGACGCCGTGGCGCCGACCCACTGCAGCCTGGCCCCGGTGGCCGCTGACGAGGAGCTGATCGGGGAGCTGTCAAAGATCTGCAGGCCGAAACCGGGCACCTGGCTGGGGATTCAGCCCGGGATCGAGACGGGCTCCCCGCGGCTGATCGAGAAGCACATGAGGGCCAAGGCCCGGCCCTTCTCGCCCGGGGAGTGGCCGGAGGTCGTCAGGAGGGCGGTGAGGATCTTCAACGACAACCGGTGGTACGTGGCCGCCACCCTGATCGTCGGGCTGCCTGGGGAGGAGGACGAGGACGTGCAGGACACCCTGGACCTCGTCGCCGACCTCTCCGAGAGGGACTGCATCCTGGCGCCCCTCCTCTTCGTCGACTACGAGGCGGAGAGGAAGATGGGCCTCAGGGACCTGATGGACAGCCAGTGGGAGCTGTTCTACCGGTGCTGGAGGCACAACCTCAGGCAGTTCGAGAAGTGGGCGTGGACGGCGACGGAGGGCTGGAACCCGATCACGAGGGCCGTGACATCCTACGTGCTGGCCCCGATAGGGACGAGGAAGATACGGAACAAGCTGCGGGAGATCGACCAGAAAAGGCGCCGAAACCCCGACAGATCACAGCACCAAGATTGAAGAGCTTTAAATCCGTCCCTCCGAGAGTGTATGTCGGAGACCCCGGTGGTTGACCAGTGACGACCTGGAAAAAGAGAGGGCTAGGGTCTACGGGGCCCTGAGCCACCCCACCAGGATGGGCATCATCAAGCTCCTCGGCGAGAAGGAAACCTCCTCCTTCACAGAGTTTAAGAGGGCCCTGAGGGTGGGGGATGGGAAGCTCTACTACCACCTGGGCATGTTGAAGGCGTTCGTGGCCCAGGATGAGGCCTACCGGTACCACCTCACTGAGCGGGGCAGGATGGCACACCGGCTCCTTACGTCCAACGAGGAGATGCCGGCGGGGGCTCTCCTGAAAGGGCCTAGGGGAGGCTGGGCGGGCCGGCTCTACGGTTATCTGAGCGCGTTTCTGTCTCCAAGCTGGCTTCTCGCTTACCTTTTCACCTCGCCCATTCGGAACGCCGTGGAGCTTTTCCTGCTGGTGCTGGTGGGCTCCTGGATGGCGGGCGTCTCGGGTCTCAGGCCGGCGTTGTTGATCTTCACCCACGCGCCCCCCGGTTACCCACAGCACTCCATCATGCTCGAGTTCATCGCGGGGTGGCTGATCGTCTACGCGCTCACCGATGTTCTGTCGACCCCCTTTGGAAGAGGGGGCGGCCACCTCAGGCTCCTCGTGGGGACAACGTTCTCCTACGTCCCCCTTGTCCTCCTCGCGGCGCTTCGGATGCTGGACCGGGCCCTACAGTGGGGCCTGGCCTTCGCGTACGGGGGTATCCCCTTCCGGCTGCTCCTGCTCATCTGTCAGGGTTGGTCGCTGAGCCTCTTGACCCTGGCGACCAGCCTGGCCAAGCGCCTGTCCCTGGAGAGGGCCGCGACGGTCACTTTAGTCGTCGCGTACCTGAACATAGCCTACTACGTGGTTACTCAAGGAATCTAAAGTGGGAAACTCAAGGTTTCTTGAGTCCCGAACTCCAAGATATCAATGAAAAAGGTTTAAAAATGAGCGGGGGGCCATATTTTGACGCAGATCGATAAAAGGATGGGAAAAAGAGATGAGAAGAGGCCTTTGGATACCGCTGCTCTGCCTGCTGTTGACGGCCGTGCTGACGGGCTTCGCCTCGGCCGGAATGGGGAACGACGGCCACGGAAAGGGGCCACCTGGGGATGCCAATCCAGAGATTAGCACGGAGCTCTTCACGGTAAGGCTTGTGGGAAGGAGCGGGACGCAGGTTCCGAAGTTTCAATACTGGTACAGCACCACCGAAGGGAAGGGAACGGTCTATCAGGTCTTCTTCCACAAGATCTTTGAGTTCAACGACACCGACGGCGACGGAGCCTTCAACGTGACCCTCGGGGATACTATAGAGACGATGTTCGCATTACCCAGTGGGGATCAGTCGCTTTCCGGCCCAGAACTCATCGTCAACACAACGAGCGGAGAGGTGATCGGCGTCCGATTGAACTTCACCATACTGGGGAAGGGCGGGCCCTCTAACGGGGTGAATTTGACCCTCCAGTGCTCGCTCTACAATAAGACCCAGACCCTGACCGGCGCGGGTGGCACCATCTACAACGTCACCGGCGGCGCCGAGCTGAAGATCGACGTGATCATCAACCGCTGGCCGTGGAAGGACAGCGACAACGGGCTCTGCCTGGAGTGGAGCGTCAACCATCAGAACGAGACCGTGACGCCCAGCATCGCCGACAGCACGGTGACCCTTGGGGGAGGATACTTTAAGTGGCTCAGCGACGCGACCGTGGTCAACGCCACCGGTTTTGAAGAGACCGTGCCCGTCAACTCTTCCTTCAACATGACCGGCAACACGGCCCGCGTGTATCTGTGCTACCCCAACTTCGGGGACAAGGTCCTGATCCACGACCCCAGCCTCGGGGTGATCATCGACACG
>Ga0315314_1002906_pt1 | contig 13816 bp, 14 predicted proteins | sample TDP9_MG_FD_203631 | JGI IMG/M metagenome (GOLD analysis project Ga0315314, IMG submission 203631) | Freshwater sediment microbial communities from Lake Towuti, South Sulawesi, Indonesia - TDP9 | ecosystem: Environmental > Aquatic > Freshwater > Lake > Sediment | place: Indonesia: South Sulawesi...
CATTGAACTCTACCTCGAAGACGAAGATGCCATAATCCCGAAGAAGAAGCCCGCAACCATTGTGACCACGGTGAGCGTCGAACCCCATGCCAAAACTGCCACTGGTCTCAGGTCGAGAGGTAATTAAGGCGCTGAGCAAAGCAGGTTTCGAAGTAGTTGGCAGAAAGGGCAGCCATGTCAGACTGAAAAAGAAAACCCAAATCAAAACCTACATCGTCATAGTACCACTTCACTCAGAAATAAAAAGGGGCACTCTAAAATCAATACTTAGACAAGCGGGACTAACCACAAATGAATTTCTGAAAATACTAAAAAGAAAATAAAAGGCTGTTGAAAATCCACGAAGCCTATTTAACTCCAAAAAAGACCGCCCATCCAACTGAGAGCGCACAGAAAAAATAATACATAGCCACATGGGAAGCAGGAACCATCTGAAGAAACATCAATCACAACACGAAGCCTATTTGACTCCAAATAGACGGTCTAGACCCCCCTCTAGGCGTCTCTCTGTCTCTCCATATCACTAAGTATCACTTTCTAATAGAGGGGCTAGGTCAAACGTGCGCACACATATACACTATCTGATTTCAATGGTAAACCTTATAATAAGGTTGTTTTCTAAACATGCCTAAATCGGTGGTGAAAAATGATGAGTAAAGATCAAGCGATAGGCGGGTTAATATTCATAGTCTGCGTAGTTGTCATAATAGGATACATAGTTGCACTCTTTGCTCCTGGGATTGCAGCCGACATTCTCGAGCCATTATTGGGGCATACACCAAGTACAGACCGCATTCAATTTTGGCTGGCTGAAATTCCAGTCTTGGTCGCATTTGTTGCCGTGCTCGGCATAGGCGCCTGGATCGGCTGGACCATGGCGACAACTCCGCCTCCGAAGCCTATCGAAGAAATCGAAGCCGAGGAGAAAAAGGAAGAAGAAAAGACAGCGGAAGAAGAGAAAGAGAAGTAATGACCGTTAAACCCGCGTGTTTTTCTCTTCTCTTCCAATTTATTCTCTGAAATGGTGCAGTTGGATGAAGAAGGTTAAAGGCTTGATTCTCTGCGGGGGAACTGGCACACGGCTTAGACCCATCACCTATTATTTTTTGAAGACCATGATTCCCATCGGTTTGAAGCAAAAACCCTTGCTCGAGTATGTAGTTCGTCTGCTCAGTTTTCACGGAATTTCCGATCTGGCTTTCTTAGTCAACTACAAAGCTGAACAGATCCTCAACTATTTTGACAATGGTTCAAGGTTTGGCGTGAAGATTTCTTACATACATGATGTCCCAAAGCTTGGAGGAACAGCCGGCTCAGTGCTCAACGCCTATAGACAAGGTGCGGTGACCACCGAAGACACTCTGCTTATCTATTATGGAGACATTGTCACAACAATAGACTTGAAAGACTTTCTAAACAATCACTCGAGTAAAGGCGCCTTGGCAACCGTTGCGCTCGCCTCAGGCTTCACCGTGAGAGTCGGACTCGCTGACCTCGACAAAAACGGCAAGATTCAGGGGTTTGTAGAGAAACCAAAATTGGAAAAGCCTGTCAGCATAGGCATAATAGCACTCGAGGGAGAAACCCTCAAAGACATTGAACAGCTGCACAAAGGGGAGCACAGAGTAGACCTGATGAAAGACCTCATTCCACGCCTCATTGAAAACGGCAAGCCTGTTTATGGTTATCTTTCTAAAGCCTTCTGGTACGATGTTGGCAGCACAGAAGCCTACGAGAAACTTGACCACGGGTTCGTGGACAAATCGTTCAGTCACCTTTTCAAATGAAAAGCCTCAGTTTGAGGTGGGCAAAGGAATTATAAATCTTAAACACTAGGTAACCTCTGGTTCTTAGAAAAGCCCAAAAATGTTGGCGTTACCTGAGGAGCGAACCCGATGCCTGCTTCAAGTCTGATCTTGCCCTACACCGTTCTGGAAAAAAGTAGAAATAAAGGGTTCGATACAAGCATGGAATTCGCAGCCATTGTATCATTGGCGGAGGCAGGACGCAAAAAGCAAGTGTTTTCTCCTGAAAAAATCTCGTTTATTTCAAAGTTGCACTATCCCTTGTGGGCTGTTCCTTGGGAGAATGGTTGTCTAATCATAGACGGATTACAAACTTTCTCATCAACACTCGCTTACATGGCGTTGCCCGACATGGAACTTTTCTTAAACTATATCGAACGCAGCGCAACTTCCAGAGAGCAGTTTCGAAACGCATTAGACAAGCACGCTCAAACCTTCTCAAGCTTTTCAGAGATAGTGCCCATCCCGATGAAAGCAATTGTGACAGACAAAACTTTGCTATCGGACATTTCAGACTACGTTCAAGAGACCCTCGAGCTTAAAGCCGACCAGACGGGAAACATAATCTTGATTCCACCCAAGCTTGATGAAGATGCGGCGGGCGAGAGCGCCAAAAAACTCTTCGACCTCCACCAGCGGATACAATTCGACGTTAAGGGTTTAGAACACGCTGCCCGTGTTTTGAATGAGATGACCCAGTTTCACGAACAAAAGATTTTACGTGAAATGGAGCTCGCAAACGAAGCTTTCAAAGAAGAGGTCGACAGGGTCAAACCCATGGTTGAGAAGAAAGTGGAGCTATTGCTTAAGGAGCGAGACGCAAAAGCTGAAAAGATGAATAGAGCCGCTGAAGCCGAGCTGAATGCAAAACTGCGGGAGAAGGAAAGACGTCAACGAGAACTAGAAAAGTTGGAACTCAACAGAACCGAATACAAGAGGAGGCTAGATGTCCGCAGAAGAAGACACGATGAGATTGGGATAGCCCGTTTGGAACACAGCCTACGAACATGTGAGAATAAAATATCTGAGGTTAAAGAAAGAATAAAGAATCTTTCCCGTTACATTGAAAAGGCTCACAAACAAAACCAAGAAGACGTAAACAAGCTGAAATACACCTATCAATCCTTAATTGATCAAGAAAGAAAAAAAATCACAGACATCCAAGCCTCGCTGGAATCAACTACCAAGGCGAAAGAAAGCCAAAAACAGAAACTACGGCTAACGACTACCCACATCGTCAGCGTCATAGAACAAATGGCGGAAAAAAAGAGGTTGCAGGCTGCTGAACTCAAGAGTTTGACGATTCCATTGGATTCAGAACAAGTCACTCTGCTAGGAGTACCTTTTTACCTTGTTGGATACACAGCCGGGGATAAGCATCGTTACAGCGTGTATCCTTCAGTCAGGGTTGCGAGTTCTGAGGGCATAGTTAGGAAGATTGAAAAGACCCTCCTAAGCTTTAGGCTAGGGTCTCGAATCGAACATCTTTTGCAACCAAGGTCGAAGGCGCTGAACAAAATGTTTAACATTGTTTTAGAAGAAAAAATGAAGGTTGACAGGACCCTCGAAGAAGGCTTGCGAGAGTTAGGTTCGTCCAACAATCTCCTGACGAGGGCAGACTTCAAGGAAGTGTTAACTAAAGGAGTGGAAGAGCTTAGAGCTGAAGGATGGATTAAACAGGAAGAGGGCGCCGACCTGATAAAGATGTATATTTAGAGTGTTGAAAACATTTTTTGTTTGTATGTGTGCGCACGGTTGACCTAGCCCCTCTATTAGAAAGTGATACTGGGTGACGGATAGAGAGACAGAGACGGGTAGAGGGGGGTCTAGACCCTCTATTAGGATCCAAATAGGCTCCAAATATGAAATCTATCATTTGGTAGGCGGAGACAGGTAGAGGGGCGTCTAGAGTCCGTCTATTTGGAGTCAAATAGATTTTGTGTTGTGGGTTATGTAAAGTCTTAGGTTGATTGTTCTCCTTGTAAACTTTCGGTTGATAGGCTTGGATTTTGGGATTTGAGGAGTGCTTTTTTAACAGTTCTACTCATCCTAGAACACTTTACATTCTACGCAGACTTTCAATCCTAGAAAAGAGGTGATGAAATGGAAGCTAAATTAAACGAAAATTACTATGTTGCTATACTTGATGTAAAAACGCATAAAATTATCGGAAAAGAGCGTGAATTTAGAACACTCGAAGAGGTTTTAGGCTTTCTACACAATTTCGAAGAAGAACAAAATCGAGAGCGAATATTAACCTGTCTAATGGGACTTAGAGATGGACAGAGTGAGGTGACTTTTCGCAGAAGGCAATTCAAAGTAGGGAATCAGATTCTAAGAATACGACCAGCAGAAAGATTTCATGAATTGTTCTGGAAAGGCTTTAAGCAATAAAAAGAGGGAAAATGTTGTCAATGTTTGAGATTGATACTTCTTACTTGTTTGCTTGGAAGCTCGAACTCTATAGTCTCCTCTAAGTTTCTTTACAACAACTGAAATAATGTCTCGTCTTTGACTTGCAAAGAATGAGTAGTCTGTATCGTCTCTTGAGCATGAAACTGTATCTGCTTGCTTATTGTATAGGAGTGCTAATAATTGATTTATGGGTAGATGAGATTCTACACTGACCAATTTCAAAAAATCCACTAAATAATCCTCAGTGGCAAAATCAAGACGTGAATTTGGCTTCTTGAAATACACTTTTTAGAACTCTTTTTTAGCCATTGTATCAAGCCTTTGCCTTCGCCTTTATTCCTGCTTCTCTACATAAGGCTGCAATGTCGGCTCCTGTATAACTTTCTTAACAGCCGTTAGGTTTCTCAAAAAACACTTAAATGCGGTGGAATTTATAAAATTGTTACTTGATTGCACGTGACAATTGATGACAAAATTATTGAAAGGAAAATTCTTCTGAAGCGTGTTTTCTCACGTCACAGACTGTTTGAAATTGGGAAGAGTCTTGGCATAGCATACTTTAACCGTTTCACAAGCGAATGGGACATCGACGAGGATCAAGCCGCCTTAGAAATAGCATCCAAGATAAGTGACACACAACTCAAAGAAGCGTTTGAGAAACAGAGTCCCCGCCAATGGATTGTTTTCAGGGGTAAACACTACACCTTCGAAGATGGTCGGCTTCTTTTTGAAGGTTCATGGAAAACCATTGAGAGCAACCTTCGTCAAGTTGAAAGGAAACACGGAAAAAATGGACTCGCGGTTTTGAAGAGGCTTGTGGAGACTGGAAAAAGTTGCGGATTTAAGGAAATAATCTCGGGTCTTAAGCCGGGTGCAGACCCCCTTCCCGTTTTGAATGAGCTTGAACGATTGAAGATAATAGTTGTCTCTTACAAGGGCGACCAATATCAAGAGTGGAAGGTCTTGGAAGAAACAACCCCGCTTATTCGCTCTGAGCTGGGAATGGCGCCGCGTGAGCCGCCTCCTTCAGTCCCTGTTTCGGCAACTGTTCCCTCGCAGGAAAGGGCGGAAGAAAAGGGTGAAGTGGATTATGTGGCTATTGAGGGGCAAGAAATTGAGAAGATGGACGCCTTATTAGACGAATACTTGAACAATTTGTTGAAAAGCAAGCTCGATTCAACTGTTAAATTCGGAAAGACTTTCTCATTAACCTCTCTGGCGAGTTACCTCCAAAACCTGTTCGGACCAATTCTGTACTTTGACAGTCTGCTCAGCATCACGCAGCAATACGGCGTGGCGGATGTGGAAATCGTTCATCAACGCGGAAAAACAGGCATGCGCACTGGTTGGAACCTATCCTTGTTCGGCGAGCCCGGAACAGGAAAGAGTTTTTCGACTCGGGACATGATTTTGGGAAAACTTGACGCCAACATCTTTCCGCATGGGATTCCGGGGCGCAACCGTTACGCTGGTGGGATGTCGCCTGCTCGTTTCATTAGGATTGGGCAAGCCTACGTGAATCGAACCTTCAACTTCATTGTTCCCGAGTTTAATGACTGGTTCAAGTACAAGGGCATGGTTGAACCTTTGAAGTTGGCTATGGAACGAGGCGAAATCAAGTACGAGCTGCACCGTGAGGTGATTGGACCCTACAGGTTCAACAATTTCTTCAGCGTCAACTACAACGTAGCCACTTTTGGCAGAGGTTACGAGGTGACTGTTCAAGACCCGAACTTCAACGCCATCGAAGACCGCATGCTCTGTCGCCTCCACCGCCTGACCAAACAACGCTTCATAGAGATTGCTCAGAGCCAAGTGAGGCTGGCTTTCGGTGAAATCGACATCGAGAAAGGCGCCAAACAGATCAGAGACCACTTGGCCCTTGTCTACGCCATTGAAACCGGGCATCCTTTAGTGAGGGCTCGTTTTCCCCGCAAGCCGGTGATGATAACGCCTCAGGCTTATGGTAGTATTGAAAAGGCTAGGAACGCCATCCTTGAACAGATTCCACGAGAGGTCGTTGCGTTTTCGGCTCGTTTGGAGGACCGAGCCATGCGGTTCGCCTGTGCGGCTTCTCTTCTCAACTACTTTCATTCTGACTTAGACTATATACCCGTGAGTGAAGAGGCGCTCAGGTACGCCACCCAACTTTACGTGGAAGAGGCGTCGGTGCGCTCCAGACAAGAATTTAAGCCCGAAGATGTTTTGGCGGAAATCCTGTAGTGTGTAGGCGAATGTTGAGAAGGGGTTGTGTTGTGTGTGTGCGCAGAGGGGTAGACCGCCCTCTAATATGATTCAAATATGCTCCAAATATGAAGTGTATCGTTTGAAAGAGGGTTAGGGTTTCTTAAGTGCGTGTTTGATGGTTGTTTCTCTTTCGATGTGTTTAAGTCGGAATTCATCACCGCAGATTGGGCATGTCCAGGTTTGACCGGTGTCTATTTCTTTCTTTGTTTCTTTTGGCTTTAGCCTCTGTTGTTCCTCTATTGTTTTGAGTTTCTCTTCAGGTGTTGTGGGTGAAAGCGTCCAAGCTCGTTCAAGCAGAAACAGGGTTATCATGCCTTTTTCGTCGTCAGTCTTAGACAGCGTAACCCAGTGTTTGCCCGGCGCCGTTTTGCCCGTTGTCTCTTCGTAGGATTTTATCTCGTAGTTTTCTCGGATGATTGTTGGAACTGTGTCTAAGGAGTCAACTATTTTTCGAGAGAGTTTGTCGTTTTGGTCGGCTTGAGTCAAGGATATGATGTCGTAGAGCCAGCCTTCTCTTTGGCTCCGTTGAAAGACCATGCTGTTTCCTTCCAGTTGAGCGAAGCGTGCTCCAGGCGGACACTTTACAGCTTTCACCAAAACCTTTCCTAGTTCCTTGTCTCTGCAGAGTTTGAACAGCCATTCGCCCGTGAGAAAGTCTTTGGCTCGATAATAACGCACTTCACCGTTTCTTAATTGACGTAAACTCATATCGTACCATGCGTCGCTGGGTCGTTCTTCAACCCTTATGATTTTTATTTGTTTCAGATAAGACATAGTTGTTTCGCCTTTTTTGTGCGTGTAATCCTCTCTCTACGCTGAAGGGGCTGAAATGTTTAGCGGCGTTTTAGTGTAAACAATGAAGTTGCTGAATACAGCGTCTTGAAATAAAAGGGTTTAGTGAGCAAGTGCTTTTTGCAGGAATTCGTCGATTGGGCTTCGGTTCAGGTTTAGTCCAAGTTTCTCCTGTGGTATGCCCATGGCTAATCCAAGCAACTGCGTGTAATAGATTATTGGCATGTTGAGTTTAGCGCCTGTTGTGGCTGCTGCGCTTTTCTGTCTCACGTCGAACATGTTTTGACATGATGGACAGGTGTCAACCAGGGCGTCGACGCCCAAGTCTTGCACCGCCTTCAATTTCAACCCACTGAACGTAAATGCGGCGTCGGGATAAGACAACATAAGCATGGAGCCGCAGCAGTCCAGCTTCTCTGGATACTGTATGCTTTTTGCGCCCAACCACTCGATTAGTCTGTCGAGTTTTTGCGGGTTTTCTGGGTCATCCACTGTGCCGATGCTGCTGGGTCGGAGTATGTGGCAGCCGTAGTGCACTGCGAATTTCAAACCGTTTAATGGGTAAGTAACAGCGTTCTTTATTGAGACTTCTCCAACCATGTCATGCAGAAAGTCGATTGTGTGCCAGATTTTTATGTTGCCAGAGTAGTGTAGCTCTTCCTCTTTCAGCAGAGTGTTGATTTCTTCACGCAGTTTTTCACTGTGACTGAGAAAGTGAGTGGCTTCAAACAGCGAGAGGTGGCAACCGTTGCACACAGCTAGCAAGTCGGTGAAGCCCATCTTTTCGGCTATGGCTATGTTGCGGGCTGCCAAATAAACCGCAGCGTCCATGTTGATGCTCTGTACTGGGGTTCCGCAACAGGATGCGTTTTCTAAGTCCACAAGCTCAACGCCTAAGAGGGGCATGATCTCGCGCACAGACATCTCATAGGCGTACTGCGTTGTTGGGACGACGCAGCCCCAGTAAACAGCCACCTTCAAGGCTATGTTGCACTCTCCAAGGCTTTCATGAACGTTGCCTTAAACCGTTCATCGGGCTCACGAAACTTGGGCAAACCCAGTTTTTCACGGTCAATTTTTTCCAGTTTCCTCGTGATTGTTGGCTGAGGTCGCGATATGTGTCCACATTCTAAAATCATGCTCAGCGACTGTAGAAAACTCTCGGGCACCTTCACCTCTTTTTCCACGGCTAGGTTTCTCAAAGCCAAAATCAGGTCGACGGGCGCCACGGCTTGCGGACAGCGTTCCTTACACTTCAGACACGTTGCGCACGTCCAAACAATGCCAGAGTTGATTAATTCGTCTATAAAGCCAGCGCGAGTCAAGGCTACGATTTCATGGGGCTTCAACTCCAGCATCTTCATCGATGGGCAACCGCTCGTACATCTAATACATTGGTAACAGTTGTAGGGCTTCTGCTCGCCAATCTTGCCCAAAACCCGCAGGCGAAGAGCCGAATCGGGCTTTTTAGAGGTCATGAGGTCTGTGGCTGTCATAGAATTATACGAAAGTGAAAACAAACCCTTATAGGCGTTGTTATTTTCTGAACCAAACGCAATCTTTTAAGGAAGAGAATATCTAACCTAATGCTTCAATGTCACTGCAGGGAATAGGGCATAAAAAATGTCTAAAGAGCACTCAGCCGTTGTGGTCGGCGCCGGAATAGCAGGGCTTCAAGCCAGCCTCGACCTCGTAAACAACGGATTCAAGGTCACTCTCATCGAAAAACAACCCCAAATAGGCGGAACAACGCTCAAACTAAGTAAATTGTTTCCAACCCTTCAAAACGCCCGAGATGTAATTAAACCCCTGATGGAGAGTGTTGTCTCCAATCCTAACATTAAGGTTTTTACTAAAAGTGAAGTTGAAAGTGTAGAAGGCTCCATGGGAAACTTTAAGGTGAGGGTTGTTGGTCTGCAACCCGAAGAAATCGATGCTGATGTCATTATAGTTGCCACTGGTTTCAGTCAATATGATGCCAAAAAAGTGGGGCAGTACAAGTATGAACAGTACAAGAACGTGATAACTGGTCTCGAATACGAGCAGATGTGTAATCCCAACGGTTCGACAAAGGGAAAAATCGTTCGACCTGACAATGGAGAGAAGCCTAAGAGCGTTGTGTATGTTTTGTGTGTGGGCTCAAGAGACGAGAAGCACCTGCGCTACTGCTGCAATTTGGGCTGCTTAAACGCCATCAAACACGCCTACCTGCTGCGGGAACAGTACGACAAGGAAGTGGACGCCTACGTCTGCTACGTCGACGTGAGAGCGGTCACCAAAAAAGGCGAACAATTCTACAATCAAGTTAGAGCCATGGAAGTCGAATTCATTCATGGTCAGCCTTCCGAGGTTCGTGAGGCGCCCGACGGCACCCTAACCCTCGACGTATATGACCAGTCAACCTCGAAGCTAATTTCTATAACAGCCGACTTGGTTGTACTGGAAGTGGGCTTGCTCCCAAACACAGACCTAAAAGATGTGCTGAAGCTGCCGCTGGACGAAGGCGGCTTCTTTATAGAGAAGAACTCTCAACTCGAAGTCAACGAGACACCGATAAAAGGAATATTTCTAGTTGGAGCGGTGCAGCAACCAATGAGAACAAACGAAGCTGTGGTGAGCGCCTCTGCTGCAGTTCTAAAGGCAATAAATTCGCTACAAAACAAATGACAGGATAACTTGAAAGTCAGGGTTTTCTCAGTTCGTAGATGATTTTGTCGCCTGGAAGTTTGACGGACACCAGTTTCAGTTGCATACCTACTTTGATTTCTTCTTGCTTGATGTCTTTGCTCAACGGCGCGAACACGGTTGGTCCTTCTTCAAACTGTGCCACGCCCAACACGTAGGGAACATCGTATCTGAAGCTGGCTGGAGCAAAATGCACAATCGTAAACGTAATTAATCGACAGTTGCCGCTCAACTCAATCCATTCGGGTTCGCCAACCATGCAATCGCAGTCAGCGCGAGGCGGAAAATAGATGCGGTTACAGTTCTTGCACTTTGAACCCATTATCTTGCCCTGTTCCAGATACTTCATGAAGTCTTGCAGCTTGGTCTCAGCCACGTAGCTTACTTTGCCGAACCTTCCGAAACTCATGGTAAATGTCACCTTTTGAGAATCGTGACGGCGCAGTACATGCCGATTCCGCCCAGGTTGTGTGCCAACGCGATTTCTGCTCCTTTAACTTGAGTCTCTCCAGCCTCGCCCCTTAGTTGCTGTACTAGCGTGCGGATTTGAGACGCTCCAGTTGCGCCAACGGGATGTCCTTTTGCTAGGAGTCCGCCGTCCACGTTGACTGGGATTTTACCACCTATGTATGTTTGCTCTTCTTCTACGAATTTGCCGCCTTGTCCGCGCTCGCAGAAGCCCAAGTCTTCGTAGTTGATGATTTCGGTTATGGTGAAGCAGTCGTGCACTTCGGCTACGTCCACGTCTTTGGGCGTGATTCCAGCCATCTTGTAGGCTTGTTTGGCGGCTTCAACCGCACATGGGAAGGAGTTGAGAGACGTACCCCTGCTGGTCAAGGTCATTGAACTGGAACCCAAACCTAAACCCGCAACCCACACGGGCATATCGGTTATTTTTCGTGCCTTTTCCTCGCTGGCTAAGATTATGCAGGCGGCTCCGTCGGAGTTGGCGCAGCAGTCAAGTTGTTTGAGTGGGTTGGCTATTGGGCGTGACTTCAAAACCTCTTCCACCGTGACCTCTTTCTGGAACATGGCTTTGGGGTTTTTTGCTCCGTAAAAATGGTTTTTAACAGCCACCTTAGCCAACTGTTCTTCGCTTGTTCCATACTTGCTCCTATGTGCGTTGGCGTACATGGCAAAGTAAGCCGGCATGGTGGGTCCAAAAGGCGACTCCCACATGACGTCGCCCGACCTTCCCATAACCTCCTGAACCTCATCCGACCTCAACTCGGTCATTTTTTGAAAGCCCACAACCACAACTATGTCGTGTAGTCCAGAGCTTATGAGTGCCCAAGCGTTTCTGACGCCCACTCCGCTTGAGGCGCACACAGCCTCCACGTTGTAGGTCGGCTGCGGGTTCAACCCCAAGTATTCGGCTATGACGCCTGCTGGAGTACGCTGCTTGTCGTAATGCGTGGCGGAACAGACAATCGACGCCTCAATTTCGCCCCTCATTATGTCTGCGTCTTCAACCGCCTCCTTGAAGGCTTCAAAAGTTATTTCCCTGATGGATGCGTCTGGGCGTCTGTCAAACTTGGTTTGCCCCACGCCGACTATGGCGACATTTCTCATGGTTGTTTTCTCCCTTGTGAGAAGGGTCTTAATGCTTGAAGTAGGATATCACCTTTTCCGAGTAGAGGCTGCACGATTCTTTCATCATTTTTGGCGGGACAAAGAAGGGCGTGATGAAATGGCGCACCCCTGCCTGAACATACTTTTCAATCCTGCCAATCACGTCGTCTGGTGAACCAAAAATCACAGGTGACTTGTCCACAACCTCATCTGGGATTTCCTGCGCCTTCTTGAGAAATTCCCCGCCTATTTTCGGGTTAAAAACTAAGTCGTAGGTCATGTCAAACCCTTTGGTAGGCACCGAATAGCCTAATCGTTCAATTATTCTCGGTCTAGACAAGAGGTACAGCTTGGCTGGCAACAGCACCATTTGACGAGCCGTGTCATAATCCTTGGCTATAACTACATATATGAATATGGCAGGCTCGATTTCCGCCTGGTTTTCACCGCCCATGCCATCCCAGAATCTTCCCGTCTTGCTGGCTTCGGCTAAAACATTGTTCCAGCCTTCATTATACTCATCTGGCTGAACTGAGGCTGGGACCCATCCGTCGCCGAACTCGGCTACCATGCGCATGGTTCGAGGCGAATTGCCCGCAATAAAAATTGGAACGTGGGGTTTCTGCACGGGTTTAGGCTGCAGGAAAGCCTGTCTAAGCCTATAATAGGCGCCGTCGTAGTCAACGTATTCTTCCGTCCAGAGGCGCTTAATCACCTGTAAGGCGTCGATGGTTCTTGAAACAGGCTTGTCAAATTGGATGCCGTAGGGCGTTAGGTTCATGGCTTCTCCTATGCCCACGCCTAATATTGCCCGACCGTTGGATACATGGTCGCATGTGGTGACCATCTGAGCCAAAACGGCTGGATGATGCCTGTACGTGTCGCTCACACACGTGCCCAACCGTACTCGCTTTGTCTGTACGGCAACGGCTGACAGCGCTGTCCAAGCCTCCAAGGCGTCCCATCGGCGTATGCCAAAGCCAACAGTGTGGTCTGGCATCCAAAACGAGTCGAAGCCCACTTGCTCAACGTAAACCGCCAACTCGTTTATTGTTTCCCACGGGTAAGGCGCGCACTCGTATCCAAACTTGATTTGGTCTAAGGCGTTTTTAGACACAGTCACTCCTCCATAATCGTCCATTTCTTGCATAGTCTAGGTTGCGCACTTTCTTAAGAAAATTCCTATACTCTCTGGGCGGAACCTTTCATGGCATTAGAAACTTATTTTTGCGTGGCTGGTTTTGCAGTGCGTGCGTAAAATTCTTTGGCCACGGCGATGGCTTTCTCCACGTTTTCTTTTTTTGCCAAGTACTCAAAGATGTTTCTGTTGGGATAATTGGGGTCAGCTTCAGCGGCTTTTTGAAAGAGTTTTTGAACCTGCGCCGTTTTTCCTTCATATAAGGCTAGTTCACCTGCCACCTGATACTCAATTCTTGCTCTCACGTAGTCTTTGTTTTTCTCGTAATCTTGCGCCTTTTCAATTCTTGCGTCTATTTCGCCCGCTCCCCTTGTCATCTCGGGGTTTAATAGTAGGAATCTACTCAAAGCGGTGTAAAGTTCATTGTCACCTTTACAAAGATCCTCAAGCAGGGTCTTCTCCTCGACTTTCTCTTCAACCTTCTTTTCTGTCTCTTTTTTTGCTCGCTTGAAAATGCTTAAGGGTGCCATGAAGGCTTATCTGGATTAAGAGGATAAAAGTATTTCTAGTGAGGGTCTTGTGGAAGAAGTTTTTCGAGCGGGTCTCTTTTGATGTGCCGCAAAAGATTTCTGTTGCGCCGCAACTATCAGCGAAGTCGCTTTGTTCGTTCAACAAAGCTTTTCTAATGTTGAACAACTAGCTAGAGGTTATGCCATAAGGCTTCGCAAATGTAAATGAAACAAAATTGTATAGAAAAAGTCTTTTAACAACTAAGTAAAATTAATGCAAAGGTGAAAATTGTTTGTCGGTGGCTCAGAGAAGATTTTTCACTGAAGTTGGTGCGTTGGTTGACAAGGTCGTTTTGGTTGTGACTATGGACGGCAAATCTTACTCGGGAAGCCTCGTTGGAATAAATCCAGATAATCTAAGCCTCTGCTTGGCGGAAGCAAAAGACGAAAAAGGGAGAGTCATACACAGGGTTTTTTTGAACGGAAACGTTGTGGCTCAAATCTTAGCCGTGGAGAAGCCCTTTGACCTGAGGGCGCTCGCTCAACGCTTGGAAAAAGTGTTTCCCACCCTTGTCAAGTTGTATGAGGACAAGGGCTTCATCTGGGTGATGGAAAAGATTAAGGTCACGGAAAAGGGCGTAATCGAGGGCACG
>Ga0315314_1002908_pt1 | contig 13814 bp, 13 predicted proteins | sample TDP9_MG_FD_203631 | JGI IMG/M metagenome (GOLD analysis project Ga0315314, IMG submission 203631) | Freshwater sediment microbial communities from Lake Towuti, South Sulawesi, Indonesia - TDP9 | ecosystem: Environmental > Aquatic > Freshwater > Lake > Sediment | place: Indonesia: South Sulawesi...
TACTTTGGTTACCCCATCACCCCCCAGAACGATATCCCGGAATTCCTTTCTAAGCACCTCCCTCCTCTGGGCGGTGAGTTTATCCAGGCAGAAAGTGAGATCGCCTCCATCAATCTCCTTTTAGGGGCTTCGGCCACTGGAAAGAGAGCCATGACCTCCTCCTCCAGTCCTGGGATCTCCCTGATGCAAGAAGGAATATCCTATATGGCAGGAAGTGAACTCCCTGGATTGGTCGTTAATATTTCAAGGAGCGGACCAGGGCTTGGCGGAATTTCACCTTCTCAGGGTGATTATTTTCAGGCCACCCGAGGCGGAGGCCATGGAGATTATAGGATGATCGTCCTTGCGCCATCAACGGTTCAAGAAATGTATGATCTCACCTTTCTTGCCTTTGACCTTTCTGACAAATACCGAAACCCTGCGATGATTTTAGGAGATGCCCTTATCGGGCAGATGAAAGAACCTCTCCTTCGACGAAAGCCTGAAGGGATGGCCCTTCCACCAAAGGATTGGGCCTTGACAGGAGCAAAAGGGAGAAAGCCCAACCGACTTAAATCGCTTTATCTGCAGGACGGTGAACTTTCGGAGCACAATTGGAAACTCTATCAGAAATACGAACAGATGAAGAAGGAGGAGGTTCGCTATGAAGCTTTTCGGGTCGAAGATGCTCAGCTTCTGATCGCTGCCTTTGGAAGTATGGCGAGGGTGTCAAGAACCTCTGTTGAGCTGGCGAGGGAGGGAGGGATGAAGGTTGGTCTCTTCCGACCCATTACCCTCTTCCCTTTCCCAGAGAAGGCTCTGTATGATCTTTCACAGAGGGTTAAACGATTTTTGACCGTTGAACTAAATACAGGTCAGATGGTGGAGGACGTGAGGCTTTCAGTCGATCGGGATGTGCAGGTTTATTTCTATGGAAGGCCACCAGGCTCCCTTCCTACGCCAGAAGATGTGTTGGAAGAAATTAAAAAATACTATCCGATGAGTCAAGGCTAAAGCCATGAGTTACACATCTCTATAGTCTTGTAACTCAACCCTTTAGGGTTGATTGGAGGAAGTATGGAACTCATTTTTAAACGTCCCGAGAGTTTAGTGGACATACCTTTCCATTTCTGTCCCGGATGTCATCATGGCATTGCTCACCGGCTGGTAGCAGAGGCCATTGATTATTTTAAGATCAGGGAGAAGACCGTCGGTGTCGCTTCCGTGGGCTGTTCTGTGTTTATGTACGACTATTTCGATATTGATGTCCTGGAAGCGCCCCATGGAAGGGCCTCAGCCGTGGCCTCTGGAGTAAAACGGGCCAGGAAGGATCGGATCGTCTTCACCTATCAGGGAGATGGAGATCTGGCATCCATTGGGATTGCTGAAGTCATCCATACGGCCAATCGTGGAGAACACATCACCATCATCTTTGCCAACAACACCGTCTACGGGATGACCGGCGGGCAAATGGCACCGACAACCCTTCTTGGGCAGAAGACGACCACAAGCCCCTATGGAAGGGACTTCACCTATGACGGGTATCCCATTCGGATGGCAGAAATGTTGGCGACCTTAGAAGGAAGCGCTTTCGTCGCAAGGGTTGCGGTAAACAATCCCGCCAATTTGATGAAGGCCAAAAAGGCGGTTCGCAAGGCCTTCCAGATGCAAGTCGAAGGGATCGGATTCTCTTTCGTTGAAGTATTATTGGCATGCCCCACCAATTGGGGGTTGAATGCTCTGGAGGCCAACCGCCGGGTCGAAGAGGAGTTGATTCCCTACTTTCCATTAGGTATTCTAAAAGAACGGAAGATGGCAGATTATCTATAATGAAAGCCCCCTCACCCCACCCTCTCCCCCTGGGGGAGAGGGGAAGGGTGAGGGATATTCGGCATGGATGGATATGAGCGATCAGTTCTATTACGATGTGATTATCTCCGGGTTTGGTGGTCAAGGGGTCATGATCATCGGGAACCTCTTGGCCTATGCTGCAATGAAGGAGGGAAGATATGTCACCTATCTTCCCATTTATGGAGTCGAGATGAGAGGGGGAACGGCCAACTGCACTGTTGTGATCTCCTCTAAAGAAATTGGATCCCCTGTTGTGGAGAAACCCAAGGCCGCGATCGTGATGAATCTACCGTCCTTGATCAAATACGAACCTCGGGTTCTGCCAAAGGGGCTCCTACTGTTCAATTCCTCCCTCGTCGATCCGAAAGAGACGTTCAGAAAGGACATCGAAATCCTCCCCATCCCTTTCAATGATATCGCCATTGAAAATGGGAACCCTAAACTGGCCAACATGGTGGCCTTAGGAACTTTTGTCGAAAAGACAAAATTGGTTCGAATGACCTCTCTCTTTGAGTCTTTCGAAAAGGTATTGGATGAACGTTACCATCACCTGATTCCATCGAATATCGAGGCTATCGAATTGGGAGCCCAATTCGTTAAATCGCATGTTACGGCTTTTAGATAGGAATTTATGATTGTCATTGCGAACCCTTCGCTCGTGTCATTCTGAGCGAAGCGAAGAATCTAACGGTCAGGGTAAACTCCGTGAAGCAATCTCATCAGATTGCCACGTCGTTACACTCCTCGCAATGACTACTTTGTCATTTTCCTTCAGCATGAAAGATCAGGGAGATATCATGGAAGAAAAACACTATGAAGAGGTTCGTGTTGGAGAGAAGATCAAGGCCTTCAGGGAGCAAAAAGGACTTTCGCTAAAAGAGTTGGCCGATTTGACAGGGTTTTCAACAGCGCTGCTTTCTCAGATGGAGAACCACCTTGTCTCCCCTTCCCTTGGAACAATTATCAAACTGGCCAGGGCGTTCGGTGTAAAGGTGGGTGACTTCTTAGGTGAAACTGAAGGGGAACCCTTCACCATCGTGAGGAAGGATGAACGGAAAAAGGTTTCTAGATTTGCGTCAAAGGATGGGGTGAAATACGGCTATTCTTATGAATCTTTAGGATTCGAGAAAAAGGACCGTCATATGGAGCCTTTCATCGTCACCCTCGAACCTGCCACAGTCAAAACCTCAAAAACCTCTGTCCATGAGGGCGAAGAATTCATCTTTGTCTTGGAGGGTGAGATGGAGGTGATTCTTGGAGACCATACGGATATCCTTTATCCTGGAGATTCGATCTATTATGATTCGACCATCCCGCATCGGGTCCAATGTCACCAGGACAAGGTAACGAGAATTTTAGCCGTGCTTTATGCGGCCAGTTCGTGAGACATATAGATAAGCACCAAATGACAAGCACCAAATCCCAAATAAATTTCAATAATAAAAACTTAAATATCCAAAGTCGTTTGGGTCATTGGATCTTTGAGATTTGGAATTTATTTGGATTTTGGAATTTGGGATTTGGAATTTGGCTCTACCTTTCCGTTTTCGCCCTTATTTTCATCATCCCATTACCTAACCCTGCTTTCAGCCAGCCACCTCTTAAGGTGGGTTGCCTAATTCCTTTCACTGGCCGATGGGGAGATTCAGGGAGAGAATGTGCCAAGGGGATGTTGGATGCCAGTAAATGGCTCAATCAACGGGCAGGAATCTTTGGAATGAAATTGGAGGTCCTTCTTATCGACGATACCTTCGAACCTGCCGAAACCGTCGCCGCATTCCGGAAACTAAATGAAGCGGATCAAGTCCTCCTGCTTTACCTCCATTCCATGGAGACGGCTCTTCGCCTTCTTCCCCACATACATTTCAATCGCCTCCCAACCGTAAACAGTTCTCTTCCTTCACATCTAACGAACGCGGTAAAGCACCCCTATATTTTTTCGGTGACCCCGACTCCCCTTGACCTATCGAAGATTGCAATGAAGTTCATTTCCGAGAGGTCAGGCATCAAGGTGAGAAAACCAAAAATCGTCTTCGTCGGATCTTCTGATCACACAAGCCGTCATTTTTTGGATGAGGCAAAGCAGTATGCGAAACAGTTAGGAATCGATATTGGTCCAGACATTTGGGTTTTCTATCCGCCACAGTCCACAGACATTGCGATGAAAGAATTAGCCCCTTCCCTGTCCACGATGAGTGCATACAGCCCCGACTTCGCCTATTTGAGCCTCTCTTCCAAAGAAGCCTCCTCCCTCCTACAACATGCCAAAGAATTGGGGTTTGGAACCAGATGGATTTGCAACATGAAAGCCTTTGATGAAAATCTTACTCCCTTCGATGGAGTTCTTGGAGTTCAGCCGATTTCGCCCTTTGGAGAGGATATCCCAGGAATGGTTGGGATCAAGGAGGCTCATCAGAGATGGCATCCCTATGATTCTCATACCCTTTCTTACGTGGAGGGATGGGCGACGGTGCAGGTCATTGCAGAGGCACTGGGAAGGTCGCTCCCGGAACAAGGATTATCTCGCGAGAGAGTAAAGTTGGCATTAGAAGGCTTTCGAAATTTCGTTGTCGGAGGTCTCATCCCTCCCCTCACCATCACGGCTAAAGATCATCGGCCCAGCGTAGAATCGAGGATCTTTATCGTTAAGGAAGGAAAGCTATTGCGACATACGGGTTTTATCTCCATCGGCAGGTGAGGGGGGAGATTGTTCTTGACAAAAATCAGCTATAAAAGTAAAAAATAAACAGGTTCCCCCAGGGGCGGAAAAATTCTTGTTAAAAGGAGGTAAGGTTATGAAGAGAGTATTTTTATGTTTATTAGCAGGAGTCTTCTTATTCTTTTCCGGATTTCATGCCAAAGCAGCGGAAAAACCGATTGTTCTTGGCGCTCCCCTTTCCACAGCCTTTCTATATGGATGGGATGCGGAGAGGGCTATGAAATTAGCGGTTGAAGAGATCAATGCGAAGGGAGGTGTAACGGTCGGTAAAGAAAAGAGGCCCTTTAAAGTAGAGGTAATCGATACGCGGGACCTTGAGCCCGGCGTGCCCGTCAGTGACGCCTTGCTGGTAGTGGAGAAACTGATCTTGGAAAAGAATGCCGATTTTATCATCGGCGGCCCAGTGAGGTCTGAGGCTGCCTTGGCGGCAATGGATTTACTTTCCAAGTACAAAAAGGTTTCTATATTATCCACAGGAGTCTTGACACCAGCCTATCACAAACGAGTGGAAGCCGAGTACGACAAATTCAAATATTGTTTCAGAATTACTGGTGAGGTCGGCTGGATGGTGACAGGGGAGTTCATACCCGCTCTGATGGATATCAAAGCTAAATTCGGCCTCAATAGACTCTTCATTATGCTCCAAGATGTTGCCCATGCCCGAGCTGGAGGAGATATCGTGGCCAAAATAGCTTCAGAAAAAGGTTGGGAGGTTCTGGGTAAGGAAATTTATCCTACGGGAACCACAGACTATTCTGTAGGTTTACTTAAAGCCAAGAAGGACAATGCCCAAGTGATTCTAATCTGGATGGATATGCCTGAAACTGCGATTCTTCTGAAGCAATGGTATGATATGAAAATTCCTGCGCTTCCTTTCGGTACGATTATTTCGGCTGCCGAACAGCCTGGATTTTGGAAAGCTACAGAAGGAAAGGGAGAGTACTGTCTGGCCAGTGTGGTCAACGCAGGCAATGCCCCATCCAAAGCCACCCCCTGGACAATGAGATTTGTCGAGGCCTATCAGAAAAAATACGGCTTGGAACCTGAAGGTTACGGTACTTCCACAAGCTACATGACACCCTATGTCCTAAAAGATGCCATCGAAAGGGCTGGCTCTCTTGACTCCGATGCTGTCATTGCAGCTCTTGAGAAGACAGATATGGTTGGGGTTTATGGAAGAATAAAATTCAATCCCAAGAATCATCAGGTTATCCCCAGCGTTGATCCAAATGAAGGGGCTGTTGGGACGATCTTCCAGTGGCAGGCGGGGAAAAGAGTGGTGGTCTTCCCCCCGAAGATTGCCATGGGCGAGATTAAACTCCCTCCCTGGATGAAGAAGTAAACCCCGTTAGAAAGGGCAGGGCTTTGACCCCGCCCTCAATAAGGAGCTGATGCTTTCTATTTCTACCATCCCCAGCATAAATGCTGGGGCTTTCTAACGGGGTAAGATATCAATTATCAATAGCCAATTAGCAGTTACCAATGGGCAATGGTCATTGGCAATTGATCATTGATCATTGATCATGGACATCCTCATCTACGGAATCATCAATAGTTTTTCCTTGGCCTTGATGGCTATCGGTTTCACCTTAGTCTATGGCATAAGCCGGCTCCCAAATTTCGCCCACGGCGCACTCTATGTGGTCACAGGATTCGTTGTCTGGAGTTTTTTGAACCTCCTTAAGATCCACTACGCTTTGTCTATCCTCATCGCCTTAGTCATCATGGGATTGGTGGGGGCATTTATTTACCGATTCATCCTCATCCGCGTAAGAGGCATGGCGACCTCTGAGATCATTGCCTCTTACGCCATGGGACTGGCCATCCTTGAGGCCTTGCGTTGGGGAGGGTTTAAAGGGATGACCTACACGCTTCCCGTTTTCGTTGAGGGCAGCATCGAGATAGGAGGTATCCCTGTTGATCTTCAGCGGGTGATCGTCATCGGAGTAGGAATCGTAGTGGTCACGTTTTTATGGCTTTTCACTCACTACAACAGAATTGGACTGGCCTTAAGAGGGATGGCCCAGGATGAACATGCGGCCATGATGTTGGGGATCGATTCCGATTGGATGGCCATCATCGCCATGTCCCTTGGTTCGATTCTGGCAGGGCTCTCTGCAATGGTCTTACTGCCGCTGGGGAATATTGTCGTGGAAGCCGGTTACAATGTCTTGATTCTCTCGATTGCTGTGTGCATCGTCGGGGGTTTAGGCAGTTGGGTAGGCGCGGTCCTCGCCGCTTTCATGATCGGATTCATCCAGATCATTACGGTCGCTTATATTCAGTCCCATTTTCATATGGTGGTTGCCCTCTTGGCAATCATTATTACTCTGATCTTGAGACCTTCGGGACTCTTCGGCAGACAGAAAGAACTGGAGGAAAGAGTATAAAAAATTCCAAATCCCAAGTTTCAAAATCCAAGTAAATGCCAAACTCCAATGACCAAAATTCAAAAACGTTTTGGACATTTGGATTTGGAATTTCGGTATTGTTTGGGATTTGGGGCTTGGAATTTGGGATTTCAGGAGACGCAAGGCACACCACAGGATATCTAAGATATCAGGCTGAATAGGATGGAACGACGAAAAGAGCGGCTGGATCGCGGTATCAAGGTGCGAACCGAAGGGATCTATGCCATCTCTTCATGGCAGGAGGTGGGCTACCTTCTCCTTCCGAGATTGGTCCTCATTCTGGGTCTCCTGCTCCTTCCTCTTTTGATGCCATCCCTTTACTGGAAAAGGGTCATCTCCATCGTCTCTATTTACGCATTGCTTGCGCTCGGATTTGATTTCCTTGCGCACTTTGTCGGATTGGTCTCCTTGGGAGGTGCATTCTTTGTCGGAACGGGCGGGTATATTGCAGCCATTCTCAACAAGACATTTGGACTGTCGCCAGCACTGACGATCCCGATGGCCACCCTTGCCGGGGCACTGATCTGCACCCTTCTCCTTCTGCCTGCCCTCCCTCTCAGGGGAGTCTACTTTGCCATCGTGACCCTCATGTACCCTCTGGTTTTGGCGAGAATTATTGAAGCCCTTAATATCCTCGGAGGGACGGATGGGATTCTGGGAGTGGCCAGCTTTGCAAGCAAATGGGTGGAGCAATACCTCATCATCATCATTTTGATTCTCTCCCTTTTTGGCTTGAGAAGGTTGGTCAACGAAGACATCGGTCTTGTCTTTCGAGGGGTGAAGGATAATGACCAGGCGATTCGAGCCTCTGGGCTGAGCATTACCTTTTATAAATCGATTGCTGTGTTCATCGCATCAGCCCTCGGTTCTCTTGGAGGCGCTTATCTGGCCCACATCTATATGTGGTCGGGCATCTCCCAATTTGCCCTCGACTTTTCCATCATCCCGATCGCCGCCACGGTGATTGGAGGCGGAGGAACCCTGGTGGGTCCTCTTCTCGGTTGTTTCATTCTCGTCCCGATCTCAGAATTATTGCGAGCCTTTGGCACACTCAGGATTGTTTTCTATGCCGTCATCCTGATGATGTTCATTATGTTCCGAAGCGAAGGCATCATGGTCTATGCCCAGCGAAAATACCATCAATTTGAGAGGTGGGTGAAAGTTTGACCGCAGAACCTATCCTTCAGGTGATCAATGTACACAAATCCTTTGGTGGCCTTCAGGCCTTGACGAACGTCAGTTTCGACGTTCACGAAGGCGAGGTCTTTGGAATCATCGGTCCCAACGGATCGGGGAAGACAACGCTCATCAATTGCATCACCGGTTTCATTAAGATGGATTCCGGCAAAGTTCTCTATCGGAGCAAGGAGATTACGAACAAGGCGCCCAACAAGATTGCGAATCTGGGCGTGACGCGGACATTTCAGATTATGAGACCTTATTACAGTCTCCCTGCCTTTAAGAACCTGGTCATCCCCCTCTTCTCTCCCAGGGCACGGCGGACCGGCGGATGGAGAGGAGGAGGTAAACTTGGAGATAGGGGGACGGTGAGTATCGATATTCTCGAGGAGATCGGTTTTGAAAGGGACTCCTTCGTCCCCTATAAGCTTGCATCGAGCCTTCCCACAGGGTATCTGAAGCGCCTCGAACTTGCCAGGTGCCTTGCCCTGAGACCAGATGTGATCCTCTGCGACGAAGTCTTCTCAGGGCTCAGCATGAGCGAGATCGCGAGCATGGTCCCTCTCATCGAAAAGTTACAGATGGATGGCATCACCCTGGTGATGATCGAACATCGATTAAGAGAACTCTTCCGTGTGGCCAATCGGGTCATGGTTCTCAACTTCGGCGAGAAATTGACGGAGGGCATTCCAGAAGAGGTCATGCAGGACGAGAAGGTAAAACAGGCCTACCTTGGCTCAGAGAAGTTATTGGATTATACGTTTGAGGGCTAATAAAAAAGAAAGTTTATGAGTTCGGAGTTCACTTGCCTGGGCGTAGCCGCTTCGGCGGATCCAGGCGAACTAATGCAAACGCAATTAATTCATTGTCATTTCCAAATTCGAGATTCCAAAACAAGTTCGGAATGACATACTTTTTCTTGTCATGCTGAACTTGTTTCAGCATCTGGTTTAATGCGTTTGTACTAATAACTCCGAACTTGCATGCAAGAGAAATGGAAGACGAACTGATCTTCACCCGATTTGAACGGATGTGCGAAAAGTACGCTGACCGACCGGCGATCATCTACCTCGGCCAGACGTTCTCTTATGCCAGATTAAAGAATCTCATCGATCGATTTGCTGCGGGTTTGAGCCACTTAGGGGTTAAAAAGGGAGATCGAGTGATGATCTACATTTCGAACTCTGTCCAGTGGGTGATCACCTTTTTTGGAATTCAAAAGATTGGAGCGGTCGCTGTACCCGTTGCCCCTATTTATACTTCTTTCGAGATCGAATATATGATCAATGACTCAGGAGCGGAGACGATCGTCTGCCTCGATACCAACTTCTGCTATGTGAAGGAGATATTTGCCAAGACATGTCTGAAAAGGGCGATCGTAACAAACTTAGTGGACCTCCTCCCTCTGTGGAAGAGAACCGTCGGTTTCCTCTTTGACAAGATTCCGAATGGAACGGTCGAGAAGGATGAAAGCGTCCATTTTTTTAAAGACCTCCTGAAATATCCTCACTGAGACAGGAGGTGAAGCTCGACCCCTGGAATGACCTTTCCTACATCCTCTACACAGGCGGTACGACTGGCTTTCCTAAAGGAGTGCCGGGGAATCACGTCGGCATGACCTCGTACGTCAAAGACATCATGGAGGATGTGGTGGGAGGATACCTCAAGGAAGGAAGCGATACCTATATCGCAGTCAATCCCTTGTTTCACATCATGGCTCTTGGATTATTCGTGGCGATCGGTCTCAATCATGGGAACACAACCATCCTCATGCCCGTCCCACAGGTGGATCCCATCTTATCTGCGATACAGAAGTATAAAGTGAGATGGCTCCTCGGTGTCCCAGCTCTCTATCGAATGATTCTTGAAAATGACCGACTGGATCAATACGACCTCAGCTCTTTAAAATACTGCTATTGCGGAGGAGACGTCCTTCCCATTGAGGTTTTTAAGCGATGGAAAGAGCATTTGGGGATATCCATCTATCAAGTTTATGGTTCCACAGAAGCAGGTCATGTCACTTACAGCCGCTTGAACAAGGAACCGGAGCTCCTGTCCATCGGCCTGCCACTAAAATCAAGGCAGTGTCAGGTCGTTGATCCGGACAGCTTAGAGCCAGTACCTGTGGGCGAAGTCGGCGAGTTAGTGGTCACGTCCGATTACACGATCAAGAACTACTGGAATAAGCCAGAAGAGACGCAGCGATCCTATGTGGAGATCGGTAGCAAGATATACTACCGGATGGGCGATTACGTCCGAAAAGATGACAAGGGAGAGATCTATTACATCGAGAGATCCGCGGATATCATAAAATATAAGGGATATCGGGTCTCGGCCTCGGAGATCGAAGCTGTCTTGCAAGATCATCCCACGGTGATCGGTGCGTGTGTCGTGGGCGTTCCTGATCCAAGGGTGGGTGAACGTATCAAGGCAATGGTCGTTCTCAAGGAGGATGCAAGGGGAGTGGATTCATCCGAACTCCTTAAGTGGTGCCGTGAACGATTGGCTCCGTATAAGATCCCTCAATACATCGAATTCAGGGATATGCTTCCTAAGTCCAAGGTGGGAAAACTCCTGAGACGAGAAATCAGAGAAGAGGAACGTCGGAAGATAACGAAAGAAAAGAGGTGATCCCATTTTTCAATGTCAAATGTCAAAATCCAAATTTCATCCGACGAATACCCGCTTATTCATCCTTTCGATATTCGTTTTTCTCCTATTATGGCTGCCCCCAGCCAATCCCGAGTCAAAAAATCCTTCAGGGGCCCGGGTGCCTATCCTTCTCTACCATCGTTTCGGGCCTGTCGCTGCTGATAGCATGACGGTTACAGCATCCGCCTTCGAATCACATCTCAAATATCTGAAGAGTCATGGCTATAGCGTCATCCCCCTCAGACATTTGGTCGATCATTACCTCGGGAAAAAGGTCTCTCTTCCTTCTCAGTCATTGGTGATCACTGCCGACGATGGCCACAAATCGGTCTACACTGAAATGTCACCTCTGCTAAGAAAATACCAAGTTCCAGCCACCCTCTTCCTATACCCCTCCGCCATATCCAACGCCTCCTATGCCATGACGTGGGATCAACTCAGAGAAATGAAAGAGACAGGGCTTTTCGACTTCCAGTCCCACACACTTTGGCATCCCAACTTCAAGGAAGAAAGAAAGAGGCTAAAGCCTCCGGAATATGAAGATTTTGTTGAAAAGCAGCTAAAAAAGTCAAGAAAAAGGATCGAGAAAGAGCTCAGTGTTAAGGTCGATATGCTGGCATGGCCATTTGGCATCTACGATGAGTGGCTGATCAGTAAGCTCATCCAGGCCGGATATGTGGCCGCATTCACCATGGAGCGACGTCATGCCAGTCCCTCTGGAAATATGATGGCCCTTCCCCGGTATCTCATGGTTCATCAGGAAAGAAGAAACGCAGATCGCACAATTCGAGCCCTGCTCGATGAAAAGTAAACCTAAATTGAGCGATTCTCATAACTTCTATGGAGAGTAGGGATGCTGAAAAGGCTTTTAGAGCGAAAACCTTTTAATGTTGAAGAATTATTTCTCGCCCATTAACCATTCACCCGTTTGGTGAAATGAAAAGGTATTGACCTCACTTAAAAAATCGCATTCTAAAAGACTTTGAGGTATTTCTACTCTCCTTCAGAAATACTGAATCGCTCAATTTAGATGAAAGTTAATCCTGCCGCCTACCAATAAGTCCTTTGCCCTTCAAACGATCCCATTTGTGAAACTTTAGAGATATTCCTACCCACCTTGAAGTCCCAATTTTTTCAGACCTTCTTCTTGAGGCATCACTCAAGAGGTCTGTTCGTTAGTGAGTCTGGCATTGTGCTTGCAAAAACAGATTTGCAGACAAATCCTTCAACAGAAGAGGACATGCTCTTGAAGATTCCAAATTTGTTGTCAGATTTTGCCAATGAATTTATAATCTTGCGTGTTTCTAAGACCAATCGCCCTGCCTCACAAAATCTCTTTTTATATACCTCTATAGCCCTACTTTTGACCCTTTTCCTGTCAATTCCTGATAACACATTTGCGTACAACATTGGAAAAGTGATCGATTTTTTTACAAGGAAGCCCCTAAAGGGAGCAATCATTGTCAGCAACCATAATGGTCATCTTGAGCATACGGACGAAAATGGCATCTTCTGCATCAACAGCAACGGAAACAAGGTAGGCGTCAGGGCCTGTGGATATTTAAAGAGCGACCAGACTATGATTCCTGCCTTGGGAGCAACCCCCCAAGAGATCAAGTTATTTCCCCTTTCACCAAAAGCCCTTTACCTCTCCTTTTACGGCATAGGCGAAAGATCCTTGCGTGAATCAGCTCTGAGGCTTATAGAAGAGACCGAACTCAATTCCCTTGTCATCGATGTCAAGGGGGACAGGGGCATGATACCTTACAGGAGTCTGATTCCTCTTGCCTCGGAAGTCGGAGCTCAAAAAATAATCACCGTAAAAGATATGAGCAGCCTCATGCACACCCTAAAGGAAAAGCGAATCTATACGATCGCACGGATCGTCGTTTTTAAGGACAATCTCCTCGCCCTGAAGATACCTGATTTAGCAGTGAGGAATCAGAAAGGAGAGATATGGCGCGATCGGGAAAACCTCGCATGGGTCGATCCATTTAGGAAAGAGGGGTGGGACTACAATATTCAGATTGCTATCGAGGCCGCGCAGTATGGATTTGATGAGATCCAATTTGACTATGTCCGTTTCCCCGATGCCACTAACCTCCGATTTTCTCAACCAAACACAGAGGAGAACAGGGTCAAGGCAATCTCTGGATTTCTCATGGAAGCGAAAAGGAGACTGAGGCCTTATAATGTCTTTCTCGCTGCAGACATTTTTGGTTACGTGCTCTGGAATCTTAATGATACATTTATTGGACAAAGACTTGACGAGCTCGTAGCCCCGCTCGACTACCTCTCCCCAATGCTTTACCCTTCCGGATTTCAATATGGCATTCCGGGGTATCGCCTTCCTGTTGCAAACCCTTATGAAATCGTATATCTTTCCCTCAAGCGAGCCCAGGAGCGCTCCCGTCTCTTATCCGTCCGCTTCAGGCCATGGCTCCAGGCATTCAGAGACTATGCCTTCGACAAGAGAGGGTTCAATGGTCATGAAATCAGGAGCCAAATCAAAGCAGCTGAGGCATTTGGCTCCCATGGCTGGATGCTCTGGAACCCATGTAATGTCTATTCCAGAGACGGATTGAAAGATTAATCTTCTAAAAGAGACTTCCAGTGGAGGCCAAAAATTGTGACGCGGCTGAAGATTATTCTCATCATACTGATCCTCTGTATTCTGATAAAACAACCTTTCACAATCTTGGTGGGGGCACAAGATGAGTCAGAAGGTATCCCAGGAATGAACGAAAAGGAACTGAGTGCCATCGCTGGAATCGTGGATAAGGCGATTCGTTCTGGTAAGATTCCAGGAGCGGTTGTCCTGATTGGGAACCAGGGCAAAGTTGTCTACCGCCGCGCCTTAGGCTACCGGGCGATTAGACCAAAAAGGCTCCCCATGAGGGCTGACACGATCTTCGATCTCGGCTCACTCACCAAGGTGGTGGCCACCGCCACTGCGGTGATGCAACTTGTGGAGAAGGGAAAACTCCGTATTGAAGATCGGGTTGCAGAGCATTGGCCGGAGT
>Ga0315314_1002909_pt1 | contig 13814 bp, 12 predicted proteins | sample TDP9_MG_FD_203631 | JGI IMG/M metagenome (GOLD analysis project Ga0315314, IMG submission 203631) | Freshwater sediment microbial communities from Lake Towuti, South Sulawesi, Indonesia - TDP9 | ecosystem: Environmental > Aquatic > Freshwater > Lake > Sediment | place: Indonesia: South Sulawesi...
TGGTCTGCTTCGATTGGTTTTCCCAGTTCATTTTACCATCACCTCCCGACGATAATTATACCATTTATTGACGAGAAGTGCAACCAATTTTCAAAGAACAAAGACCCTTATTATTCAACACTCTCCTCTGGGGAGAGGGTCGGGGTGAGGGGTATAGGCTGATTCACATAGATAGAGAGAGCAATCGGGGTGAAATGAAAGGAAGCAAAGCTTACGCTTTGCTGCTACAGAAAAGGGATGTAGCCGCAGAGCGAAAGCTCTGCTAAAGAATTTCCCCTATTGAGCACAGGCTGATTCACATAAGGGCGGTTAGCTCAGTGGGAGAGCATCTCCCTTACAAGGAGGGGGTCGCAGGTTCAAATCCTGCACCGCCCACCAAATTAGGAAATCTTATGCAAAGTAGGAAGGTGGGGACGTAGTTCAGCCCGGTTTAGAATGCCGGCCTGTCAAGCCGGAGATCGCGGGTTCAAATCCCGTCGTCCCCGCTTTTGATTCACAGGCAAGGGATTTGAAGGGTCGCTGGAGCGACGAATAAGGAGCTCCGTGACAGCGACGGGCGCGAGATGGTGAGCGCCCAGGGGAGGAACGCCGACCTTATGGGAGGAGGAGCGAAGGATGAGCGGAAGTGAGCGTCCGGGCCCTGAGTCCAGGGGAGGTAAGGGGTGGACGAAGGGAAATCCCGTCGTCCCCGCTTTTGATTCACAGGCAAGGGATTTCCCTCTCACCTTAATCCTTTCCCCTGAGGAGTGAGGAAAAGCCTGCCCGTGCCTGGCACGAGCCAGGGGTGAGGGGTTCGATGAATTGAAACTCTATCCAGATTTTAAGGAGGGGAAGATGGAAGAGAAAGAAGTGGATTTGAGGGATTACATCAATATGATAAGAAAGAGGTGGAAAATCATACTAATTATTTTCTTGGTATCTATGGTAACGAGCGGAGGGGTGAGCTTTCTTTTGCGAAGGACATATGAAGCTTCGGCGATGGTTAGAATCGGGAAAATGAGAAACAGCCTGTTGGAAGAACCTTCCACCGTTATAGAGATTTTTGACACAAAACCGATATTGGAAAGAATAGCAGAAGAACTTAATATTCCACCCACTCAGGGTAAATTAGGGGAATTGGCTTCAATGATAAAGATGAGAGAAAAGTCCGGGCTTTTGGAGATAAGGGGAAGAGGGAGGACTCCAGAAGAAGCTATGAAATTGGTAAATGGCTTGGTCACAGTTCTTCTGAAGAGGCACGAGCAGATTTTTGAACAGGCGAAATTGATTCTGGACGAATATCTTGCCTCTGGTAATGAGCGTCTGGCGGAGATGGAGAAAGAGATTGAGATGCTCCAGAAGAAGATAGAGCAACTTGGATCCACTAATTCCGAGGCAAAAGCCACGGTTGCCCGGGGATATATGGAGAGCCTGGAGAGAAGCCGTGACAGGTATGAAAAACTCCAGATAGAACTCAGAGAGAAAAAAATGGAGGGATACTACGGCACCGTTCCTACAGAGTTAGTAGTTGCTCCCACAACTCCTGAATACCCAATTAGTCCTAAAAAGAAACAGAATATACTTATTGCTGGAATTTTAGGCTTGTTTATTGGATTTGTCTCGGCAGCGATAGTTGAATATTTTGAGAAGCCCCGCGTAATTTCTTAATTGCGGGTTTTCATCTATTGATAGTGCCAGAAATAAAATCAAAGAATTTGAATAGGAGTAGCAGGTTTTAACCTGCGTTTTAACACGCGGACTAAAGTCCGCTTCTCCAAGAAAGTTGGAATGTTTTTGACAATATTCAGCTTTTTCAAGGAGATGAAATGAAAGCTCTAATCTTGAGTGGCGGTAGAGGAACCCGTCTCCGTCCTATTACCCACACAAGTGCCAAACAACTCCTTCCAGTAGCGAACAAACCAATTCTCTTCTATGGAATAGAAGCTGTAAAGCAAGCAGGAATCAAAAATATTGGCATTGTTGTAGGTGAAACGAAGGATGAGATAAAGAATGCTGTTGGTACGGGAAAGAAGTGGGGGCTTAATGTGACCTATATTGAGCAAGAAGAGCCCCTGGGGTTAGCGCATGCTGTGAAGATTTCTCAACGTTTTATAGGAGATGACACCTTTGTTATGTATCTGGGCGATAATCTAATCAGGGATGGCATTACCTCCCTGGTAAAGGAGTTTGAGAAAACAAGACCGAATGCCCAGATTCTTTTAGCTCGTGTCCCCCATCCTGAACAGTTCGGCGTGGTTGAATTGAAAGGTAAAAAGGTTGTACGGCTGGTAGAAAAGCCAAAAAGACCAAAAAGCGATTTAGCTTTAGTTGGCGTTTATATGTTTGATAGGACCGTCTTTGAAGCTGTGAATAATATTAAACCTTCCTGGCGTAACGAATTAGAGATTACAGATGCCATCCAGTATCTTATTGACCATAACTTTACTGTCCGTCCGCACATCATCAATGGTTGGTGGAAGGACACAGGAAAGTTAGAGGACATACTGGAGGCTAACAGGATTCTTCTCGATGATTTGAAAAGCCAGATAAAGGGCAAAGTAGATAAAGAATCGAAATTATTCGGAAAAGTAAGGATTGAGAAGGGAGCAGAGATTAGAAATAGCGTAATAAGAGGGCCGGTAATTATTGGAGATAATAGCAGAATAGTCAACTCCTACATCGGACCTTTCACATCTGTCTACTTTAATGTAACTATTGAAAATAGCGAGATTGAACACAGCATTATTCTCGAGAAGAGTAAGATCAAAGATATTAGAAGAATTGAGGACAGCTTAGTAGGGCAAAATGTTGAAATATTGAAGTCCGATGCAAAACCATCTGCTTATAGAATTATGGTGGGCGATTCCAGCCGTGTGGAAGTAGTATGATTGTAGCCGCAAAGCGTAAGCTTTGCCCACGATTGTCATTTGTAGGATTTGTGACATAAAAGGGGAACCTTGCTTTCGCAAGGAGTTCAGAATTCTTGGAGTCCTCCCGAAAAGGAGGAAAGAGCACAGATTGAATCTGTGCCTACAATGGCAGGAAGATTTGTAGGCACGGTTTTAACCGTGCAAAATTGACTGGAGTCCTCCCGAAAGGGAGGGCATAGATACAGGCGCTTGTTGCCTGTGGTTGAGGAGGGTTTGTGATTGAAGGGGTGGAAATAAAAAAATTGACGGTTCACGAAGACGAGAGAGGGTCTCTCTTTGAGATTCTCAGGTCAGATGAGCCTATGTTTATGAAGTTTGGACAGGTGTACATAAGTAAGTGTAAACCGGGTTGGGTGAAAGGGTGGCACTACCACAAAAAACAATGGGACCATTTTTGTGTGATTAAGGGCAGGGCACGAGTCGTCCTCTTCGATAATCGCCGTGACTCGAAAACATTTGGAGAAATTGGAGAATATGAAATGGGAGAGGATAATTTGTTGGTTTTGAAAGTTCCTCCTTTTGTAGTTCATGGATTTGAATGTCTCGGTGAAGAGGATTGCTGGCTTCTGAATGTTCCGGATCAGGTGTATAATCGAGAGAAACCGGATGAATTTAGAATCTCTTTAAATGACCCTTCCATCCCTTACGAGCGGTGGAAAAGTAGGGAAGGTTGGTAAAAAATATGCGGTTACTGGTGACTGGCGGAGCAGGTTTTATCGGGTCTAACTTTATCAGATACATCATAGGAAAATACCCCCAACATGAAATTGTCAATTTAGATAAACTCAGCTATGCAGGCAATTTAGACAATCTAAAAGACATAGAGAATAATTCCAATTATACCTTCGTTAAAGGAGATATTTGTGATAGAAGAATTGTCGATGAACTGGCAGGAGATGTTGATGCAATAGTAAACTTTGCAGCCGAGTCTCATGTTGATAGGTCAATAATCGATGCTTCAGATTTCATTCGGACTAATATAGATGGAACATATAATCTTCTGGAAGCAACTAAGAGATATAATATCTCTCGGCTCATACATTGTAGTACAGACGAAGTGTACGGTTCGATTGTGGAGGGCTCATTTAAGGAGACGAGCCCTTTGAGCCCGAGTAGTCCCTACGCTGCTTCCAAAGCCGCAGCCGATATGCTCGTTCATTCCTATCGGGTCACCTTCAATTTGCCAGCCATTGTAGCTCGTAGCTCTAACAACTTTGGTCCTTACCAGTATCCTGAAAAGATAATCCCGCTGTTTATAACAAATGCTCTGGAAGATAGACCGGTTCCGCTTTATGGCGATGGGATGAATGTAAGAGATTGGCTCTATGTTATCGACAATTGTGAGGGGATTGACTTAATCTTACACAGAGGTAAAGAAGGAGAAATCTACAATATCGGCGGTGGTAATGAATTGAGAAATATTGACCTGACCAGAATGGTGTTGAAGATATTGGGAAAACCCGAAAGTCTAATCCAGCCAGTAAAGGATAGACCCGGTCACGACAGAAGATATTCTCTCGATTGCTCAAAAATCGAAAGGGAATTGGGCTGGACTCCACGCTTCGACTTTGAGATGGCTCTAGAAGAGACGGTGAAATGGTATATGAATAACCAGTGGTGGTGGAGGAAATTAAAGGACAAGGAATAAGAGCGGAGTTAGTATGCGCATTCTTATTACGGGTACTTGTGGAATGCTCGGAAGAGATATAGTCGAAGTTCTTTCCGTAGGTCACGAACTATATCTTTTGGATGTTGAGCCGTTTCCACCATTCCTGAGTTCTCAATTCTCAACTATTACCGTTGACATCACAGAGAGCGAGAAAACTTATGAAGAAGTCACCAAGATCAACCCGGATATAGTTATCCATGCTGCTGCCTATACAGATGTAGACGGGTGCGAAACGAATAGAGATTTAGCATTTAGAATCAATGCATTAGGGACGCGTAATATTGCTCTCGCCTGCCAGAGATTCGATACCGAACTATTCTACATTAGCACAGATTATGTCTTTGATGGGGAGAAAGGCAAGCCGTATGTGGAGTTTGATAAACCAAACCCTCAGAGCATTTATGCTAAATCGAAGTATTGGGGTGAGTTGTATATTAAGTTTCTTTTAAATAGGTTTTATATAGTTCGCAGTTCCTGGCTTTTTGGAAAAAACGGAAAAAACTTTGTAACCACAATCTTAAATCTGGCGAAACAGAAAAAAGAGATAGAAGTTGTAAACGACCAGACAGGGTCACCCACTTACACAAAAGACCTCGCCCGGGCGATTGCCCAGCTTATAGGAGCGGGGCGCCAAGATTCCAGCAATAGGGCGAGTCTATATGGAATCTGGCATATTACAAATAGCGGACAATGCTCCTGGTATGAATTTGCAAGGGAGATTCTCCAGGGTTCCGGTGTCCTTGTAAAGCCGATTAGTTCTGACGACCTAAATAGGCCAGCAAAGCGGCCTAAATTTTCCGTTCTCGATAACTATGTGTGGCGACTCCAGGGCTGGGGACCGTTAAGGCACTGGAAGGAAGCTTTAAAAGATTATCTAAAAGAAATTAGTAACAACGCGTAGGGCCGACTGAAATTTATCCTGATGTATCGGGACGGTTGCCCGAAGAAGCACAGATTGAATCTGTGCCTACAACGGAGTGGAGCATTTGTAGGCACGGTTTTAACCGTGCGAACATAGGGGATGGTCGCCCAATAAGATGCATCCTACATATTTTCAAGACAGGAGAAAAATAAATGGCTGAATTGTCAGAAAAGAGAAAAATTAAGAATAAGAAAAAAGGCAAGAAAGTTGGCATAATCGGAACTGGTCATGTTGGACTGGTCACCGGAGCGTGCCTGGCAGAGTTGGGAAATAGGGTAATCTGCGTGGACAATAATGTTGAGAAGATAGCCACTTTGAAGAAGGGAGAGATGCCCATATATGAGCCCGGGCTGGAAGAAATGGTGAAGAGAAATGTCCGTGCTGGCAGGCTCTCGTTTACTACCAGCGTTAAGGAAGGGGTTGACAATTCAGAAATTATCTTTATTGCCGTTCACACTCCCTCGAAACCAGACGGAGAAGCAGACTTATGTTATGTGGAAGCTGTCTCTAAGGAAGTAGCTCAAACAATGGATAGCTACAAGATAATAGTTGAAAAAAGTACAGTGCCAGTGGAGACAGGGAAGTGGATTTCCCGCACAGTGAAGTTGAATAATAAGAAAAATATCGACTTCGACATCGTTTCCAACCCCGAATTCCTGCGTGAGGGCTCGGCAGTTTATGACTTTATGCATCCTGACCGTATCGTTCTGGGAGTTAGTTCTAAAAAAGCAGAAAGGATTATGAGAGAACTATATCAGCCCTTCGATGCTCCCATCATCGTTACTGATATTGAGAGTGCAGAAATAATCAAGCATGCCTCCAATTCATTCTTAGCAATGAAAATTTCCTATATAAACTCTATTGCCAATATCTGTGAGAAGGTAGGTGCAGATATAAAGAAAGTTGCCGAGGGGATAGGATATGATAAGAGGATTGGACGCGATTTCCTTGATGCTGGCACCGGTTTTGGCGGAGCCTGTTTACCTAAAGATTTGCAGGCATTTGTAGGAATTACGCAGAAGTTAGGTTACGACTTTGAACTCCTCAAAGTCGTGGAAAAGATAAACCACGAGCAGAAGAATCTTCTGGTAAATAAAGTCAGGGATGCGGTCTGGAATATAAAAGATAAGACAATCGGGATTTTGGGGCTTGCTTTCAAACCTAATACCGACGACATGCGAAATGCTCCTTCAGTTGAGATAATTCAAATGCTCCAGAAAGAAGAGGCAAGAATTAGAGCTTACGATCCAGTAACAATTCCAGTTGCCAAAGGAATTCTTAAAGAAGTTACCTATTGCAAAGACCCATACGACACTGCAAATGGATGTGATGCCCTCGTAATTCTCACTGAATGGGAAGAATTTAAAAAACTCGACCTTAATAAAATTAAAAAGCTAATGAAATCACCCATTCTAATTGATGGGAGGAACATCTTTGACCCCGAAAAGATGAAAAGCCTGGGCTTTATCTACAGAAGCATCGGCCGTTCCACGTAGGGGCGTTACGGAAAATGTATTTGTAGGCACAATTTCAAATTGTGCAGGGGGGATGTAGTGTAAGGCTTTATGCCCGTAATTTGGAATTTGTGAAAAATGGTCGCTGTCCCTATTTATGTTCAACAAGGAGGGGAAATGAGAATAGTAGTAACCGGTGGTGCTGGATTTTTGGGATCACACTTGTGTGATTTCTTATTAAACGAGGGACATAGCGTAATTTGCATAGATGACTTAATAACTGGAAATACTGACAATATCGCCCATCTCATGGGAAATGAGAGGTTTAAGTTTATCCAGCACGATGTGACAAATTATATCTTCATTGAAGGTAAACTTGATGCAATCCTCCATTTTGCTTCTCCAGCCAGCCCAATAGACTATCAACAGCTACCTATCCAGACGCTCAAAGTGGGGTCCTTAGGTACACATAAGGCACTCGGACTGGCAAAGGAGAAGAAGGCAAAATTCTTGTTAGCCTCTTCTTCCGAAGTCTATGGGGACCCGTTGGTTCAGCCCCAAAAGGAAGACTACTGGGGCAATGTTAATCCCGTTGGCCCTCGAGGCGTTTACGACGAGGCGAAGCGTTTTGCCGAAGCGATGGCTATGGCTTACCATTACTATCACAAAATTGATACAAAGATTGTTAGAATCTTCAACACTTTTGGTCCGAGGATGAGAAAGAACGACGGTCGCGTCGTTCCAGCATTTATCACCCAGGCTTTAGAGGGAAAGCCTCTTACTGTATTCGGTGATGGTACACAGACCAGGAGTTTCTGTTATGTTTCAGATATGGTGGAAGGCATCTATAGGCTTCTCCTTTCCGATATTAATGAGCCCATTAACTTAGGAAATCCTCAAGAAATGACTATTAATGATTTTGCTATGCTCGTGCTAAAGCTAACCAAAAGCAAAAGCAAGATAGTTCATAAACCTCTTCCCGTAGACGACCCCAAAATTAGACAGCCAGATATAACCAAAGCAAAAAAATTATTGAATTGGTCTCCTAAAGTTTCCCCGGAAGAAGGCCTCCAGAAAACAATAGAGTATTTCAGAAAGAAACAACGGGTCGGATAAATCCGACCCCTACGTTATTAATTGTAGGGGTTCGATTTATCGAACCCGTAATTGAATCTAGGATTTGTAGGCACAATTTCAAATTGTGCTATTCTTAATAAATGAAATCAATAATCATTATTCCTACATACAATGAAAAGGAAAATATTGAAAAACTAATAGGGGAAATCCAGAAACTGAACAGGGACTTCCATATTTTAATCATTGACGACAATTCCCCTGATGGCACAGGCAGAATAGCTGATGGGCTAGCAAAAAAGTATTCAGAAGTATCTGTAATCCATCGCCCGGCCAAACTTGGTTTAGGAACAGCTTACATTAGCGGATTCAAGTATGCTCTCGAGAATAATTACGACCTGATATTTACAATGGATGCTGACTTCTCTCACCAGCCCGGATATCTAATCGACCTTCTGGAAAAAGCAAAAGAATACGACCTGGTAATTGGCTCCCGATATGTCAAGGATGGTAAAATTCAGAACTGGCCTCTCCATAGACTTATCCTTAGTCGAGGAGCCAATGTTTATGTCAGAATGGTAACTCGACTTCCCATCCTCGATTCCACAGGAGGATTTAACTGTTATCGCCGGAGAGTTCTGGAAAAGATAGACTTTGATACCATTATTTCTGAAGGATATGGATTTCAAATAGAAATGAAGTATAGGGTGTGGAAGAGTGGATTTTCCATCAAAGAAGTTCCCATTGCTTTTACAGACCGCACTCGCGGCAAATCCAAAATTTCAAAAAGAATCATTTTTCAAGCCTTCTTCTTAGTTTGGAGACTCCTACGTAGGGGCTTAATTTATTAAGCCCGCTTCTATGTAGGGGCTCAATTCATTGAGCCGTCAGAAATAGAATTATTTTAGGAGTGTGATTTATCGAAAAATGTTTGGAGTCCGCCCGAAAGGGCGGTATGTATAGCCGCGGTAATATGACCCTAAGCTAAAATTTACTTGACAAGAAGGTAACGATAGGGTATAATGTTCAAAAAATGAACAATTTGGACACGTTAACTGATACCATTTTTTGTCAAAGGAGAAATAATGTATTATGAAGACGTGTTTTCAGAACTGAATAAATCAAAAGTGAAATATTTAGTTACAGGAGGAGTAGCTTTAAATCTTCATGGAATTCCCCGGATGACAGCAGACTTGGATTTAATGGTAGACTTAAAAAAAGATAATTTGGTGAAATTGGTCAAAGCATTAGATAAATTAGGGTTTAAACCCAGGGTCCCAGTTAAATTAACCGATTTTATAAGTGAAGAAAAGCGAATATTTTGGTTAGGAAATAAGCATATGGTTATGTTTTCACTTTATCGTCCTAAAGAACCTTATCAGGAAGTAGATATTTTTAATATGAATCCTATCATATTCGAGAAGGCGTACGAAAAGAGAAAGCTTGTATTGGCCGAGAATATCAAGATTCCACTAATTTCCATCGACCATCTTATCCAGTTAAAAAGGAAATCTAAAAGGAAACAGGACCTGGCTGACGTCGAATCTCTTATGACCTTGAAGAAGATAATAAGGAAAAATAAGTGAAAAGAAATTACAGAAGAAAAGTAGATAAAGAAAAGAGAACAGGATTTTATTATTCCTTAGATGAAAGGACTATACGGAAATATATGTCCTTGCCAGCAACAATGAGACTAAAATGGTTAGAGGAAGCCAACCGATTTACCCGTAAAGTATTAAACTCTAAGACTCGCAGAATCTGGCAACGATTCCGGCGAGGCGAGATATAGGAAAAGCGAGCGCAGGAGGGCTTCAATGCCCGAAAGAATCGGAGATTACGAATTCAAAATTATCGATGAAATTGGTAAAAACCTGAATACCACTCAGAGAAAAATTTCTCGACAAATTGGACTATCTCTGGGAATGACCAACATCGTTATCAAAAGGTTAATTGCAAAAGGCTATGTAAAGGTGAAAGGGTTAAATCGAAGAAATGTCCAGTATATTCTCACTCCCCGGGGATTTGCAGAGAAAGTGAAAAAAACCCACCACTACTTATTAAGAACTATCGATACATTAGGAGAATTGAAAGAGAAAATTCAGGATACAATTTTGGAGTACTATGAGAAAGGTGAGAAAAACTTCACCATTCTTGGTAAAGGAGAACTCGCCGATATAATTGAGATTTCCTTGCGGGATATGGGAAAATACGACCTCCAATATTCGAGAGCCAAAACAGCAGAAGAAATCAACAGTAAAAATTCAATTATCCTATTAGCGGATAGAAATATCCAGAAGAGAAATAGCCGCTATCTCAATATTTTGGAAGCGATTTCCGGAAAAATTGGTCTCTAACACCAAAGCTAGGGAGCCGTTTGCAGGCACAAATTCAATTTGTGCAATTAAAATCTCTTTTAGGCACAGATTAAATTTGTTTATCTAAATCTGTCGAAAATGATAAGCGCAGGCAGTGGAAGAATATTTTGAAACATCTACAAGGGAGGAAACGAGAACAAGTAGCCTGTTCCCATTTTAGCCTTCGAACAGGGAGAAAAAGATGAGAAAAGCATTAATTACTGGAATTACAGGGCAGGATGGAAGCTATTTAGCTGAGTTTCTATTAAATAAAGATTACGAGGTTCATGGAATAATAAGGAGAGCGAGTACCTTCAATACCTCGAGGATTGACCACATTTATGTAGACCCACATAAGCCAAAAGCGAGGCTATTTCTCCATTATGGTGACCTCTCAGACGCTGAACAGATCTCAAATATCATATATAATATAAAACCAGATGAAATTTATCATTTAGGAGCACAGAGTCATGTGCGGGTGAGTTTCGATATTCCCGAATATACGGGAAATACTACCGCATTGGGTACTGTAAGGCTTCTGGAGGCAGTGCGAAGAAGTGGGAATAATGCAAAATTTTACCAAGCTTCCAGTAGTGAGATGTTTGGAGTCTCTTCATTTCCTCAGCGTGAAGATACGCCTTTTTGCCCACGTAGCCCTTATGCTTGTGCTAAGGTTTATGCCTTTTGGATGGTTAAAAATTACCGAGATGGCTATAAGATTTTCGCTTCAAATGGAATTCTTTTTAATCACGAATCTCCAAGACGTGGGGAAACGTTTGTAACCCGAAAGATTACCAGAGGGATCTCTTTAATTCTCGTCAAGAAACAGGATTGTATCTATTTGGGGAATTTGGAGGCAAAAAGAGATTGGGGGTATGCTCCAGAATATGTGGAGACGATGTGGAAGATTTTACAGCAGGACAAGCCTGATGATTATATAGTAGGTACAGGCCAATCGCATTCAGTAAGAGAATTTCTTCGAGAAGCTTTTTCCTATGTTGGTCTTGATTGGCAGAAATATGTAAAGATTGACTCCCGATATTTTAGACCTACGGAAGTTGAAAATCTCGTTGCTGATATAAGGAAAGCCCAAAGCCAACTAAATTGGCAGCCAAAGGTAGGATTTAAGGATTTAGTAAAGATAATGATCGATGCTGATATGCGTAAATTAGGACTTAAACCGATTGGTGAAGGAGATAAGATTATAAAAGAAAGATTTCCTAATAGATGGTGGGAGGTGGATTAGTGAATTTTTGGGAAAGGAAAAAAGTGACAGTTACTGGAGGGACAGGATTCTTAGGGTCCTATGTAGTGGAGAAATTACAGCAAAAAAAAGCAAAAGTTTTTGTTCCTAAGATTGAGGATTATGATTTGAGAAGGATTGAGAATATAAAAAGGATGTTTGATGATTTTCTTCCAGAGATAGTCATCCATTTAGCTGCGGTTGTTGGTGGAATTGGTGCAAATCGCCAGAATCTAGGTAAGTTCTTTTATGATAATATAATAATGGGAGTTCAACTTATAGAAGAAGCAAGAATCAGGAAGGTCTCTAAATTTGTAAATGTTGGGACAATCTGCTCCTATCCTAAATTTACTCCAGTTCCGTTCAAAGAAGAAGATTTATGGAATGGCTATCCTGAAGAGACAAATGCCCCCTACGGATTGGCAAAGAAGATGTTGATTGTTCAATCACAAGCCTACCGCAAACAATACGGATTTAATTCAATAAATTTGCTCCAGGTAAATCTTTATGGACCCAGAGATAATTTTGATCTTGAAACTTCCCATGTAATCCCCGCTTTAATTAGAAAATGTTTTGACGCAATTAAGAATAAAGAAGATAAAATTGTCGTCTGGGGCACAGGGAAGCCAACCAGAGAGTTTCTCTATGTAGAAGACGCCGCCGAAGGAATCCTTTTAGCCACAGAAAAATATAATAAATCGGACCCGGTTAATCTTGGTGCCGGGTTTGAAATTTCAATAAAAGATTTAGTTGAGCTAATAGCCAAACTAACTGGTTTCAAAGGAAAAATTGTCTGGGACGCCACTAAGCCGGATGGACAACCAAGAAGGTGCCTTGACATCTCAAAGGCCGAGAAAGAATTTGGCTTCAAAGCAAAGATCAGCTTTGAAGAGGGACTTAAGAAAACAATTGACTGGTATATGGGGAATCGGTAGAGATAGATATTCTTAGGAATTTTTGTAAGGAATTTTAAGATAGTCTTAATGCTAGGGTAAGGAGAATGCAGTTTTCTTCTGGTTCCAGAAGATATTTTGCGAATACAAATTGGCTATTATTTGAGGGAATCTCAAGAATAGTCATCATCTTATTAGTAGGTATCTATGTAGCAAGATATCTAGGGCCAAGCAACTATGGATTACTAAGTTATGCACAAAGCTTTGTAGTGCTTTTTTCAGCTATTGCCATTTTGGGATTAGATAACATAGTCATCAGAGATTTGGTTAGGAATGAGAAGGAAAGGGATGAACTTCTTGGCGTTACTTTTATCCTTAAAGTTGCGGGCTCTATTCTATTACTTGGAATACTTGCTGTTGTTGTTAGATTTACAACAAATGATAATTTCACAAATCTACTTATTTTCATAATCGCCTTAGCGATAATTTTTCAGTCTTTTAATGCTATAGATTTTTATTTTCAATCAAAAGTGTTAGCCAAATATGCCGTTTATGCTCGAACAGTTTCTGTAGTTTCATCAGCTATTATAAAGTTTTTACTCATATATTTCAAAATGAGGCTTATATATTTTGCGGCTGTTACGGTCATAGAAAGTGTAATTTTAGCGATAGTGCTTATCATAATGTACACGAAACAAAAACTGAATATATTTAATTGGAGGATAAAATTTGATTTAGCAAAAAGGTTACTAAAAGATTCTTGTCCTCTTATATTATCAGGAATAGCTATATCTATTTATATGAGGATAGACCAGGTAATGATAAAAGAAATGGTAGATACAAAGGGAGTTGGTAATTACGCCGTAGCAGTAAAATTATCAGAAGTATGGTATTTTATACCCATAGCTATCACAAGTTCGGTTTTTCCCGCAATAATTAATGCAAAAAAAATAGGTGAAAAACTTTATTATGCAAGATTACAGAAATTGTATGATTTGATGACTTGGTTAGCTGTAGGAATAGCCTTACCTATCACATTTTTGGCTAATGATATCATAAGATTGTTATTCGGCACCCAATACCAGGATGCTGCAGGTGTACTGAGAATATATATTTGGGCGGGAATATTTGTATTCTTAGGAGTCGTAAGCAGTCAATATTTAATAGCCGAAAATTATACTAAAATCTCGTTTTTTAGAACATTTGTGGGTATGATAGTTAATGTTATCTTGAATATTATCTTGATACCAAAATATAACATAAATGGTGCCGCGATTGCAACAGTGATTTCATATT
>Ga0315314_1002910_pt1 | contig 13807 bp, 7 predicted proteins | sample TDP9_MG_FD_203631 | JGI IMG/M metagenome (GOLD analysis project Ga0315314, IMG submission 203631) | Freshwater sediment microbial communities from Lake Towuti, South Sulawesi, Indonesia - TDP9 | ecosystem: Environmental > Aquatic > Freshwater > Lake > Sediment | place: Indonesia: South Sulawesi...
AACCTCTTTCAAGGCCGCACTTATTGCCTCACTCCAGGTCAAAATGCTTCCCCTGCTTCGATTCAGCTTGTGGTTGGCCTGGTGAGCGAGATAGGAGCTAATCACCTCTTCACTACCGCCTTAGAGCATGATAACTTTGTGGCTGGGGTGAGCCATCTCCCCTTTGTCCTTTCCTCTGCTTTAGTGCTGACAACGACTCAAAGCCCTTTTTGGGCAAAGATGTCCAGTTTTGCTGCCACAGGCTACCGCGACCTGACTCGTCTTGCCTCCCAACACCCCCGCATGAACTATGATATCTGCCTCACTAACCGAGAAAATGTCCTCAACTGGATTGATGAATTTATTAAAGAGCTAAACCGGTTTCGCCGGCTTATAGCCGAGGATAGCCAAGAGCTAGAGAATGCCTTCATCCAGGCACGGCAGGCTCGACAAGCATGGCTGGAGAAACATGATAAAAAAGATTAGCCCTTGTTCCACCTTAAGAGGTGAGATTACCCCTCCGGGTGATAAATCCATTTCTCACCGAGCTATTCTTTTAAACAGCATAGCTCAAGGGAGAGCCAGGCTGAGCAACTTGTGTCCTGGAGCTGATTGTGGCTCCACCCTAACCTGCCTGAAAGCCTTGGGAGTGAGCATAAAGCAAGCTTCTTCTGCCCCTCCCACAATTGAGATTGACGGAGTAGGTAAGAAAGGTCTGCGTGAAGCTGAGGATGTGCTTAACGCTGGAAATAGCGCTACTACTATGCGTCTATTGACTGGGTTACTGGCGGCTCAGCCTTTCCTCTCTATCATCACCGGTGACAACTCCCTTCGCTCCCGCCCTATGGGTCGTCTGATTTCACCCCTTCACTTAATGGGAGCCAAAATATGGGGCAGAGGGGAAGACTCCTTAGCACCTCTGGCCATCAAAGGAGGGGAGCTTCATGGCATAACTTATCCTCTCCCCGTTCCCAGCGCCCAACTCAAGTCGGCCATATTAATTGCTGCCCTTTTTGCCGAGGGGGAAACCATTATCCAGGAACCATCAAAATCCCGCGACCATACTGAGCGGTTACTTCAAACCATGGGGGTACCACTAAAAGTGAATGGCGTCACCATTTCTCTCACCCCTCCGATTACCCCCCTAAACCCGGTTGACCTGCACATCCCTGGCGATATAAGCTCTGCTGCTTATTGGTTGGTGATAGGAGCAATCCACCCTGATGCAAAAATCAGGGTCAAAGATACCGGCGTTAATTCAACCAGGATGGGAGTTATTGAGGTCTTGCTGAAAATGGGGGCAAAGATTAAAATAGAGAATCAGCGCTGGGCAAGGGGTGAGCCTCTGGCTGACCTATCAATTGAATCCAGTGAGCTAGCTGGAATCGAAATAAGTGGTGAGCTTATTCCACAGCTGATCGATGAGATTCCGGTGATTGCAGTAGCAGCTTGTGTTGCCAGGGGCGTTACTATTATTAAAGAGGCAGCCGAGCTACGAGTAAAGGAAACAGATAGAATTAGTAACTTAGTGAAAGAGCTCTCCAAATTAGGGGCCACCATGAAGGAGATGCCCGATGGCATGGTTATCTACGGAGGGGCGAAGTTGCATGGGGCAAAATGCTCCAGCCACTCTGACCATCGCTTGGCTATGGCTCTTGGAGTAGCGGGGTTAATTGCTGAAGGCGAAACTCTAGTTGAGGACGCTGAAGCAGTAGGGTTCTCCTACCCTGCTTTCTGGCAGGATGTGGAAAGGATTAAAGCAAATTAACCACACCAAAGGAGGATAAACAAATGGATACAGAGTTAATCCACCTTGGTTTCAGTAACCTGGTAGCGATAGATAAGGTTATAGCTGTGGTTTCCCCCAACTCGGCACCTGCCAAGCGTCTTGCCCAGGAAGCGAAAAACAAGGGCTTAGTGATTGATGTGACCAACGGTCGAAGGACAAAAGCTATCCTTATCATGGATAGCGGACACATTATTCTGGCTGCTATCGCACCTGAAACCATTGACAGTAGAGTAAGGGCCACTCGTAAGCCTGAGTCGAGGGAACAGAGTGAGGAGAAGGATCAAACAGAGTAAACGGTCAGGGTTACTTATCGTCCTCTCTGGTCCCTCTGGTGCAGGAAAAGACACGGTGCTAAATAGAATGAAGGAATTAGGCTTCCCCCTACACTATGTGGTGACAGCCACTACTCGCCCTAAGCGAGCAGGAGAGAAGGACAAGGTAGATTATTATTTTCGCTCGGAAGCAGAGTTCCAAGAGATGATGCAACAAGCGGAGCTACTAGAATGGGCACAGGTCTACGGGCATTGGTACGGGGTTCCTAAGCAACAGGTGAAGTCAGCACTAGAGAAAAGAAAAGACGTGATAGTGAAGGTAGATGTTCAAGGGGCAGCTACTATCAAGAACCTCCTACCTGGGGCAGTGCTTATCTTCCTTGCCCCTCCTTCTATAAAGGAATACGAAGAGCGCCTAAGGCAACGCCAAACCGAGTCCGAACCCGAGCTGAAATTACGAATAAAGAAGGTTACTGAGGAGCTGAGCAGCTTGCCCCTCTTCGACTATGTAGTCGTGAATCGTCAGGGTGAACTGGACTCCACCGTATCTCAGATTGAGGCTATTGTCACGGCAGAGAAATGTCGGGTAAATCCGCGCCCGATAGAGTTAAAATAATAGAAACTTAGCCACGAGTGTCGCCGCTACTACAAGGACATATTACCAGCTACAGGCCGATGGCCTTCTACAGCTTCAGCGAATAGGTCAAGAGGATGCCCAAGAACTTGCCTCTTTATCCAGTGACCATAATCCGTGGATTAGCGCCGGGCGGGCACCTGCAGCCCCTCCCACATCTCGGGTAGGTCGACAAGACTCTTCGAGCTACCTATACCCTCCTCGGAGTAGAACCAAGCTTTCTTATCAAGCCTGAAAGAAGGCTTTCCCACAGGCAAGCACTTGAGACCCCGGCCCTCGGGCCGGGGAGTCTCACCTGTGCTAGATGCCAACCGCGGGTTTTAGCCCGCAAGTGGGGTAGGCGGCATGAATGCCACCATTGGCCGCTTCGCTATGTGACAGACCCCGCCCTGAAGGACGGGGTCTCCTGAGAGCTGTAGCGTCGTGACTCCCGTCACGACGGATGATTGGTTTTGCGCAAAGTGGGTAATCGCCAGGTGACCCACTCTTGAAGAAGAAGTAATTTCGTGTTATAGTAAAGAAGGCTCTTGAAATCGAGGATGGCACCCCGAGGAGCTAACTACAACGGTTGAGGAGGGATCGCATAGTGGTCTAGTGCGGGCGCCTGCTAAGCGCTTACCCTGGGAAACTGGGGTCGTGGGTTCAAATCCCACTCCCTCCGCCATATTCACTAAGCAGGGCTTGCTTTGGACTCCCTTGGCGAAAAGAGGTGTGATTACCATTCTTGACATTCAAGCCGGTGCTTTAACTAGCTTAAGGATTTGTTTTTCACCCTGATGGTTCTCTATTGCCCTTGCCTAGTAAGGGTTAGAGGCGGTTCTTCCCTCCCCTTAAGAAGGGCACGATAATTTCAACCGAGATTGTTTCGCATGGCTAAGTTCTATATCTGGACCATCGGCTGTCAGATGAATAAGGCTGACTCAGAGTTCATCGCTGCCTATTTGGAGCAAGCTGGTTACTCCCCCACAACCATTGCTGAGAAGGCTAACTTCATTTTGCTCAATAGCTGCGTAGTGCGACAGAGCGCTGAGGATAAGGTGATTAACAAGCTCAGCTCCCTCAAGAGGCTAAAGGAGAAATCCCCCCATGCCGCCATTGCTCTCACTGGCTGCCTAGTGGATTCTAAAGCCGATGAGCTGAAAAAGTGCTTTCCCTGGGTTGACCTCTTTTTCCGACCACAGCAATGGGAAATCCTCTTCCAATGGGCGGAGAGCCAGGGGCTACCCTGCCCGGATAAAAAAACCTTTTTCCTCCCCCCTCACCCACCGGTGAGTGCCTTCATCCCCATCATACAGGGATGCAACAGCTTTTGCTCCTACTGCATTGTGCCCTATCGTCGGGGAAGGGAGAGGAGTCGAGATTTAGAGGACATTTGCTGCCAAGTCCAATCCCTTGTTCAGCAGGGGGTGAAGGAGGTCACCTTACTGGGACAGAGTGTCGATTCCTACGGGCACGACCTAGCTTCCCGACCTGACTTGGCTGATTTACTGGCAGAGCTAAATAAAATCGAGGGACTTCTACGAATACGCTTCCTGACCAATCATCCAAAGGATATGAGCCAGAAGCTGATACAAGCGGTAGCTGAACTGGAAAAGGTCTGCGAGCATATCAGCCTGCCAATTCAAGCCGGTGACAATGAAATTTTGAGGGCCATGAGGCGGGGCTACACCGTGGAGCAGTACCAGGGCTTGGTGAAGCAGATACGCTCCACCATTCCCGGTGTTGCCCTGAGCACTGATGTCATTGTCGGCTTTCCTGGTGAAACAAAAGAGCAGTTTGAAAGAACCCTAGACCTACTGCGTCAGATCAGGTTCGACAGGGTTCACCTAGCTGCCTACTCACCTCGACCAAGCACTATTGCTGCCAGAAGGCTTGAGGACAACGTCCCTCCTGAGGAGAAAGAGCTTCGGCGCACCAAGGCTGAAGCTCTGCAACAATGTATCGCCGCTGAAATCAACGACAGTTTCTTGGGTAAAACGGTGGAGGTCCTGGTAGAGGGGGAAAAGAAGGCCAAATGGCAAGGTCGCACTAGAGGAGACAAGTTAGTATTCTTTACCGACAGCACCAACCTCCTCGGACAACTGGTGAAAGTCAGCATTGAAAGAACTAGCCCTTGGGCCCTCCAGGGCAGTATATTACCAGGCTCTATAAATTAAACGCCTTGTTCTCCATAATTCTGCCGACAATACTGTTGTTGTCCAGTAAAAATGTCACCCTAATTGTTCAGAGAATTTGTCACCTCCTGGGGCCATCAATATGGACTTTAAAGGGTCTGCGCCAGGGATGGTTTGGGCCAGGTTTAGCATGATGATAGGGCTTTGGTTGTGAAGGTTTCTTAGCTGCAACGGCAGACTCAGCTGGATCGTCAGAAACAGCCACTCTGAGAGTAGCACGGGCTGTACTCCTTGCCCTGAGCAGCGGAGCTTCTGGTGGTGCTGGTTTGGTAGCCAGGCAATTCCCCTGGTAATATACTGCCAGGGAGCCATCCATCCTCTCATGCATCTCCACTCTGGCATGAGCATAGCTTCGTCTGCCATTAGTGGGCATTATTTGCAATCTGTAACCTCCAAAACGAACCACATTATCTGAGCCTACGGTACGGTTATACTTGAAGCAGAATACCTTCTCAGGAATAAATTCCTCTCCCGGTTGGCGGAAGGCAGAGCCAGGTTCCGCAGCAGGTATAGTAAACCTCTGGTTATAACCAGGCAGAAAAACCCCAAGCACTTGATTGGCCTCTTCCATGCCCCTGGCTCCTGCCAGGCGAAGTTCACTGACCAGTCGGTCCTGAAAAGTGCCCCATAGCCTCTCAATCCTGCCTCTAGCCTGGGGTGAACGGGAGGAGATAGAAGTGATGCCCAATTCCTCCATTAACCGACCAAACTGAGTAGGTGCTCTTCTTCCCTCAAGTTGCTCCTCCAGTGACTCTGGCTCATTTTTAGCCCGCTCAAAGATGCCATGACGATCGTGATATAGAGCCAGAGGTATACCATAGCTTTCCACAATCTGGCGCAAAAGGAGAAAATAGCCCTGGGCATCCTCTTGTTCTCTGAATAAAGCATAAAGTACCTTGCCTGTGGCGTCATCTATAGCACTTATGAGGCTCAGCCAGGGTCCTCTCCCCTCCAGCCAATCATGGCGGCTACCATCAATCTGCAGTAGCATTCCCTCTTTAGGGTAACGTTCCCGCCGACTGCGGTGTTTTGGAGGCCGTCTCTTCCTAGGACTCTTTATTCCAGCTTCAAGGAGAATCCGGCGAACTGAAGATCGAGAAAGCACCATATCTTCTCGCTCCGCCAGAAGCTCAGTGAAGTGCTGAGTATTGCATCCAGCATACTTTGACTGTATCAGTCCTAAAACTTGCCTCTTTAGACCGGGATCCAGGGCATGACAAGGCTTCCTTCCCCGATTGCCATGTGCCAATGCTGCAGCACCATCCTTTCTATATGCTGCTAGAATCCTCCTCACATGGCGCAAGGAGAAGCCTAACACCTCAGCTGCCTCTCTTCCCCTCATCCACCCCACCTCCACCTGGTTCAATACCATTAACCTCTTCTGTTCCTTTCTGTTCAATGTCACCATCTCCTTCATAAGGTGACATTTTCACAGAACAATTAAAGGGTGACAAAATCTTAGAACATTAACAAATTCTGCCGACAATACTTGACAAATATTTAGAAAGGGGTTATAATAATAACTTAATACGAAATCACTATTTTATGCGACAAGATTCCTCTATCATTCCCACGTTATAGGATATCTTTTTGTTTTTCCCCTTTTAGGCTTACTATGCCCAGCAAAGGAGAGTGTATAGGAAGTTGACTTTTAGTATGCCATCCTCCCAGATAGAAAGAGCTCCCAGAAAATCGTTTGGCCGAATCTCTCCAGTTTTAGAAATAACCAACCTAATTCAAGTCCAATTTAGCTCCTTCCGCCGGTTTCAAGAGCAGGGATTGAGAGAACTCTTTCAAGGCCTCTCCATCCAAGACTTGACGGGCACACGACTTGAACTACGCTTCCTAGACTGTGAATTTGGGCCGCCGAAGCATTCCGTAAAGGATTGCCAAGAGCGCTATGTTACCTACTCAGCTCCCCTTTACGCTAAGGTTCAGTTAGAGGTTAAAGAAACGGGGGAAATTAAAGAGCAAAATATTTTTATGGGCGACATCCCCCTAATGACCCCTAGCGGTACCTTCATTATCAACGGGACGGAGCGAGTGGTGGTAAGCCAGTTGATTCGCTCCCCCGGACTTTACCTTACCCTTGAGACTGATATAGCCAGCGGGAGAGAGCTATGTTATGGCAAACTTATCCCTGAACATGGCTCTTGGCTAGAGTTCGAAACCAGTAGTAAAGATGTAATCTGGGTAAAGATAAATGGTAAAAGGAGATTCCCTATTACCACCCTATTACGTGCTATTGGCTATGGCAGTGATGAAGAGTTACTTCAGCTATTCCAAGATTGGGACACCTCCCCAGAGCACTCCTTTATTCAAGCCAGTATAAAGCAGGAACCCTCAATTAAAAATGAGACCGAGGCTCTGCTCGACATTTATAAACGTTTGCGCCCCGGGGATTTGCCTAACATTGACAATGCCAAAAGCTTAGTGAACAACCTCTTCCTTAACCCCCGTCACTATAACTTGGGCAAGGTTGGTCGCTATAAGCTTAACAAGCGGTTAGGTCAAGAGCCATCAACCACAGAGCCCAATTTTGCCCTTGCTAAAGAAGACCTCGTAGCTATAGTGCATCACATTCTCATGGTCAACAATGGCACAGAGCAACCTGATGACATTGACCACCTTAGCAATCGAAGATTGCGTACCGTTGGTGAATTAATCCAAAATCAGCTCCACATTGCCCTTCTGAACCTGGAACGGGCCATAAAAGAGCGTATGAGCATTGTCGATACTGAGACTGTTGCCCCCAGCGCCCTGATTAATACTCGACCTATATTCACAGCAATAAGAGAGTTTTTCATCGGCTCTCAGCTCTGCCAATTCATGGACCAAACTAATCCCTTAGCGGAGTTAACTCATAAGCGTCGTCTCTCAACGCTAGGTCCAGGGGGGCTATCGAGAGAACGCGCCGGCTTCGAGGTCCGTGATATCCACCATTCCCATTATGGCCGAATTTGCCCTATTGAGACACCAGAGGGACCAAATATCGGGCTTATTAGCTCCCTTGCCACCTATAGTTTGATCGACGAATATGGTTTTATAACCACCCCCTACCGGAAGGTTATCCGAGAGGTAAAGAATACACCTGAGGAGTTGCTGGGTAGGACTCTTAGAGAAGCAATAGTTACTAAGAAAGGTCGTCTCATTGCTGAGGCAGGAACCTATATTACCCCTGAGGTTGCACAACGAATCTCCCGCTTATCTCCTAGAACTGTAAAGGTAGTGCCTTTTGTCTCTCGCCAGGTTGTTTATCTCCCGGCTGATAAAGAAGAAGAATATGTGATTGCTCAGGCAAGCGCTCCCCTCACCCCTGATGACCAATTTAGCGATAGTAAAATCGAGGTGAGACAAGGTAATCGCTTCTCTAAAGAGGCACCTGAAAAAATTGACCTTATGGATGTATCGCCAAAACAGATAGTAGGTGTTTCTGCCTCCCTGATCCCCTTCCTGGAACATGACGATGCCAACCGGGCATTAATGGGTTCTAATATGGAGCGTCAAGCAGTGCCTTTGCTTTGCCCTGAGTCCCCTATAGTAGGAACAGGGATGGAGCAACAAATAGCCCAAGATAGCCGACAATTGGTTCTCGCTGAAAGTGAAGGGGAGGTTATCTCTGTTAGCGGTCAGCAGATTGTGGTCAGGGGTGACAATGGAGAGGAGCAAATTTATCCCCTGGTGAAATTTATGTGCACTAACCAAGGAACCTGCATCAATCAGCACCCCGTTGTGATCAAAGGGGAAAGAGTGCGACAAGGGCAAGTTTTAGCTGATAGCTCAGCCACCGACCAAGGGATATTATCCCTTGGCCAGAATGTCCTTTGCGCCTTTATGAGCTGGGAAGGCTATAACTTTGAAGATGCGATTGTGATATCAGAGAAGCTGGTTAAGGAGGATAAATTCACCTCCCTTCACATAGAAAAGTATGAGATTGAAGCCAGAGAGACGAAGTTAGGTTCGGAGGAAATCACCAGGGATATACCTAACGTAGGTGAAGAGAGCCTTCGCAATCTTGATGAGGAAGGGATCGTATACATCGGCGCCGAGGTTGAATCAGGGGATATCCTGGTAGGAAAGATCACCCCAAAAGGGGAGACAGAGCTAAGTGCCGAAGAGAAGCTGCTCCGGGTTATCTTCGGTGAGAAGGCTCGGGAGGTAAAAGATACTTCCCTCCGAGTGCCTCATGGTGAAAGGGGCTTAGTGATTGCAGTAAAGGTCTTCTCTAATCGTGATGAATTGCCTGAGGGGGTTAGCAGGTTAGTGAGGGTATGGGTGGCTCAGAAGCGGAAGGTTTCTGAAGGGGACAAATTAGCCGGGAGGCATGGTAACAAGGGCGTTGTGGCTCGCATTTTACCTGTAGAAGATATGCCCTTTCTTCCTGACGGTAGGCCGGTAGATATTGTCCTTAATCCTATCGGTGTCCCCTCTCGCATGAATTTGGGGCAAATCTTTGAGGCTCACCTTGGCTGGGCTGCTCATGAGCTTGGCTTCAAGGTGGATTGCCCTGTATTCGAAGGGGCGAGTAGCGAGGTGATTGAGGATGCCTTGGCAAGAGCTTGGATTGCCCAGCAAGCTGGTGCTACCAACTCTGATTTAAATCCGGAGGAGAAATCAGAGCAGATCAAAGCGTGGCTTGCTGAACGAGGCTTTGAAGAGGAGAGGATATTTAGCCAAGATTACACAGGCGAGGCCAAAAGGGCCTGCCTTCGCCTCTGGCTCAAAGAATTAGGTATCGCTACTGAAGGGCTTAGTGAAGAAGAGGTAGAAAAAATAAGCAAAGAAAAAGCCCCTTCCCTGCCAATCTATGGCAAGACTACCCTCTATGATGGGCGCACTGGCGAACCCTTCGATCAGCCGGTAACAGTGGGCTATATCTACATGATGAAGCTGATCCATTTAGTAGAAGACAAGGTGCATGCTCGCTCCACAGGTCCTTATACCCTTATTACACAGCAGCCCTTAGGGGGTAAGGCCCAGTTTGGAGGACAACGCTTTGGGGAGATGGAGGTTTGGGCACTGGAAGCCTACGGGGCAGCACATACCCTTCAAGAACTCCTCACTATTAAGTCTGACGACATCGCTGGGCGAGCTAAAGCCTATGAAGCTATCACTAAGGGTGAAGACGTACATCCCCCAGGATTACCAGAGTCCTTTAACGTCCTGGTCCATGAACTCCAAAGTCTAGGGTTAGCAGTAGAGTTATTCGCCGAGGAACAAAGCTGATCCTCAAAGATAGCGAAACAGCAATACGAAGGAGGGAGCAGTTTGTTTAGCGCAGATAGTCTTAGTGGGATACGTATCTCTCTCGCCTCACCGGATCAGATTAGAGGCTGGTCCTGGGGTGAGGTAACCAAACCAGAGACTATAAACTACCGTAGCTTGAAACCAGAGAGGGATGGGCTTTTTTGTGAGAGGATCTTTGGCCCTACCAAAGACTTCGAATGCTACTGTGGGAAATACAAAAAGGTGCGCTATAAGGGTATCCGCTGTGATAGGTGTGGAGTGGAGGTAACCCTCTCCAAGGTGCGTCGAGAGCGTATGGGGCGTATCGAATTGGCTGCCCCAGTAGCCCATAGCTGGTTTGTAAAGGGGATACCAAGCCGGATAGGCTTACTCCTTGACCTTTCCCCACGTAGTTTAGAACGTGTCATTTATTTCGCCCAGCATATTATAACCAGCGTGGATGAAGTGGCAAAACAGGAAGTAATCCGACAGCTACAAGAGGAGCATCAAGAGATAGCCCGTAAGGAAGAGATTAGTGCCGAAGAGCGAATGCAATTAGAGAAGGAAATTGAGCATAAGGTTGCCGAGGTAGAAGACTTACACCCCCTAAGGCTGCTGACAGAGAGTAAGTATCAAGAACTGAAGAGGAAATATGGAAACATCTTTGAAGCCGACATAGGGGCTCAAGCCATCTTAACCATCCTCCAAAACCTTAACCTAGAAGAGCTATACAATGAGCTACATCAGGAGATTAACTCCGCTTCAGGGCAGCGACGGAAGAAAGCCATTAAGAGGTTGCAAGTAGTGGAAGCTTTCCGCCGGAGCGGGAATAAACCGGAGTGGATGATCTTAACCGTCCTCCCTGTCCTCCCCCCAGACTTGCGACCCATAGTGCAACTAGATGGCAGGAGATTCGCTACCAGTGATCTTAATGACCTTTACCGAAGGGTGATCAACCGTAACAATCGCCTTAAAAGACTGTTAAGTCTGGGTGCCCCAGAGATAATCATTCATAACGAGAAAAGAATGCTGCAAGAAGCAGTGGATTCCCTTATCGATAACGGGAGACAAAGAAGAGCTATTACCGGTGCGGGCAATCGACCTTTGCAGTCACGATCGGACGTGCTCCGAGGCAAACAGGGACGTTTTCGCCAGAATCTCTTGGGTAAAAGGGTTGATTATAGTGGGCGCTCGGTAATCATCGTTGGTCCTGAATTAAAGCTGCACCAGTGCGGTCTGCCCAAGCGTATGGCTTTGGAACTGTTTAAGCCTTTTGTCATGTTTCGCTTAGTACAGCAGGGTCTTGCTGCCAATATTAAGAGTGCCAAAAGGATGGTGGAAAGAGCAAGACCAGAGATCTGGAGCATTCTAGAAGAAGTAGTTAAGGAAAGACCTGTTCTCCTCAATCGAGCCCCTACACTACATCGACTAAGCATCCAAGCCTTTGAGCCAGTACTGATCGAGGGCAGTGCCATCCAACTTCATCCCTTGGTCTGCGTTGCCTTTAACGCCGACTTTGACGGTGACCAAATGGCCGTGCATGTTCCCCTCTCCAAGGCTGCAGTGAAAGAGGCGAGGGAGGCAATGCTTAGCGTACATAATATGCTCTTACCCAGTAACGGAGAACCCGTAGTAGCACCAACCCTGGACATGGTTCTGGGTTGCTACTACTTAACCTCCCCCAAGCCTGGTGCCAAAGGCGAAGGGATGAAGTTTAATAGCCTCAGGGAGGCAGAACTGGCCTGTGATCTCGGCGTCGTTAACCCGAGAGCTGAGATTGAGGTAAGGGAGCGTGATACAGAGCAGCGAATTAAAACTACCGTAGGTCGCATTATCTTTAATAGTGTTCTGCCCCAGGAGCTTGGCTTCATTAACGAAATAGTCGATAAAACAACCCTGAAACGGCTTATTGCTCAGTGCATTAAACTATCAGGCAATATAAATGCTGCTATCATGGCTGACAAGATTAAGCAGCTAGGATTCCAATACGCCACTAAATCCGGCATCACTGTTGGTGTTAACGATATAAAGGTGCCACAAGCTAAAGCACAGATTTTGCTACGGGCAGAAGAGAGCGTTTCCCAAATAGAAGACCAATATTACCGCGGCTTAATCACAGATGACGAGCGCTATAGCAGCACAGTGGCAGTATGGACAGAGACCACCGATAAAGTCACAGACCTCGTCTCTCAATCCCTGGATCGCTATGGGGGGGTCTACATGATGGCCACCTCCGGAGCAAAAGGAAACATCTCCCAGATAAGACAAATGGCCGGTATGCGCGGCTTAATGACAGACCCTTCTGGCAAGATAATAGATTTCCCTATTAGGTCAAGCTTCAATGAGGGGCTTTCTGTGCTGGAGTACTTTATTTCTACTCACGGCGCCCGCAAAGGACTAGCAGATACTGCCTTGAGAACCTCGGACGCTGGCTATCTCACTAGGCGCCTAGTTGATATTGTCCAAGACATTATCACCTTTGAGGAAGACTGTGGCACAACCTTGGGCATTTGGGTGACAGAGTCAAAAGACGGCTTCTTGCCTCCCCTGTTTGAGCGTATCATCGGTCGCTTAGCGGCAGCTAAAATCCTTGACCCCGCTAGCGGCAGAGTTATCGTCAACCGAAATGAGGAAATAGATGATAAGAAAGCGAAGCAAATTATCTCAGCAGGGATAGCTCAAGTTTATGTTAGATCACCCCTTAGTTGTCAATCGAGGCATGGCATTTGCCAATACTGCTATGGCACTGACCTTGCCCGAGGACATTTGATAAATAAGTATACCGCAGTAGGCATTATCGCTGCCCAAAGCATTGGAGAGCCAGGTACTCAGTTAACACTGCGCACCTTCCACACTGGAGGGGTAATGGGATTAGATATCACCAGCGGTTTGCCTCGAGTAGAGGAACTCTTCGAAGCAAGGATACCTAAAGGACAAGCTATCCTCTCTGAAATTGATGGGATAGCAGAGGTATTTCCAACAGAAGAAGGCCACAGAATTAAGATTACCAACTCTGAATTCTATCGTAACGAATACCCTTTACCTCCAGGCACAGAGCTGCTAGTTAGTGATGGCGACTGGGTAGACATAGGAACAACTCTAGTCAAACAGCCCTCGCCAGCTACCACGGAGGAAGAGACAGCTCCATTGTTGCCAGCTCCCCCTCTCTTAGCTCCAGTGAGTGGCAAGGTGAATATTGAAGGGAACAACCTTCTTATCAGCTATGAAGAGAAAGAGGAAGAGGAATATTTTGTTCCCTTTACAGCAAATATCCGAGTAGAACATGGAGCTCAGGTGAAAGCTGGTGACCAACTTACTGAGGGGCATGTCAATCCTCAAGATATCCTGCGCATCAAAGGGAGGGAAGCAGTACAGCGATACCTGGTAGATGAAATACAAAAGGTCTACCGCTCTCAGGGAGTGAATATCAGCGATAAGCATATTGAGATCGTGGTACGTCGGATGCTACAAAAGGTAAGGGTTGATTCCCCTGGTGACACCGAATTGCTTCCTGGAGAACTGATTGACCGCTTCAACTTCGAGGATATCAATGCTAGAGTGGTAGCTGAGGCAGGCGAACCAGCTACAGCTCAGACTATCCTCTTAGGAATAACCAAAGCTGCCCTTAATTCCGATAGCTTCCTGGCAGCAGCTTCTTTCCAAGAGACCACCAGGGTGCTTACAGAGGCAGCAATAAATGGAAAGATAGATAAACTCTTAGGGCTGAAGGAGA
>Ga0315314_1002911_pt1 | contig 13806 bp, 11 predicted proteins | sample TDP9_MG_FD_203631 | JGI IMG/M metagenome (GOLD analysis project Ga0315314, IMG submission 203631) | Freshwater sediment microbial communities from Lake Towuti, South Sulawesi, Indonesia - TDP9 | ecosystem: Environmental > Aquatic > Freshwater > Lake > Sediment | place: Indonesia: South Sulawesi...
CTCTATAAGTTTCTTTCTTTGAGATTCTACTATTTGTATATATTCAGTTCTCTGGCAGCAATACTTTTTTTCTGGCAAGAAACACTCTTCATTCAGATTGTAACTCTAATTGCCGCTCTCTCTTTCCCTCTTTTAGCGCTGGCCTTTGGATTACTTCTTCCTGAGTCATCGATGCTAAGAGCTCATAAGCAAGGAAATCTCTCACGAGCCATTTGGCTTTTTCTTAAAGTAACTGTTACTACTATTTTTGGTGGACTTCTAATTGCTTGTCTCCTCACTCGTTTGGACTTTATGTTGAAAGTTCATCAGTTTCGAGGTATAAAGGCTTCTTTTATCCTACCGTTGGTAATGGCTTTATTCCTTCTGACTGGATGGTCGGAGCAGTCTCCAAAAAAGAGTGGGTTGATCCGTTTTTATGTAGGTAGGGTATCGGAATTTCTGTCCAGAAAAGTCGAATTTAAACATCTGTTAATCTTTTTCCTTTTGGCTTTGGGGGGGATTGTGCTTCTGTTGAGGAGCGGAAACTATCCCGGACCATTTCTCTGGGAAATAGAAAACAGGGTGAGGGGATTTCTTGAAAAATTAATTCTTGTTCGACCGAGAATAAAAGAGTTCTTTATTGGACATCCCTTAATGATTCTGGGAATATCCCTATATTTAGAGGGTAAGCTGGCAGGAGAAGAAAATTTGAGACCAAAAGCAGAAAGTTGGCAATGGTTAATTGTCCTCGGTTTGATTGGACAGGTTTCTATAATAAATAGTTTCTGCCATGCCCACACGCCATTGGTTATCTCAATAGTGAGGACGATAAATGGCATTTGGTTAGGTATAATAATGGGAATCTTATTGGTCGCTATTGTACGGTGGTTTTGCCTGAAAAATTTCAGAAACTCCTTGCAAACTACCTTTTAAGAGTTGATAATGGCAGAGTGACCATCCCGCTTTGTCAGGGTAAACTGCAGGCTGACCTTAGCGGTCTCCCGAACTACCTCGATACAGGGAGGACTTGCAATTTATCCTGGCCAAGCAGACATCTTCGGATCAAGTGAGTGGAAATGGCAAATAGAATTTTGATGGCTGGCTATTATGGTTTCGATAATGGTGGCGATGAGTTGATTCTCTTCTCTTTGCTGAATGAACTTAAAAGGCTCAATAGTAAAATAGAGATTTCGGTCCTCTCCAATGACCCGTCCAAGACTGGCAAAAGCTATGGAGTAAATGCACTAAACCGCTGGAACATTTTAAGTATAGCCCTTGGAATTTTGCGCACAGACCTATTTGTTTTTGGTGGAGGAGGGCTTTTGCAAGACCTTACCAGTAGCTGGGGTATCTATTATTATCTTGGACTGATTCTATTAGCTAAGCTATTTTTCAAGAAGATTTTTCTCATTTCTCAGGGCGTGGGGCCGATTAGAAGTAAATTTGGTAGAAAGGTTACTGGAATAGTTCTTGGGTTTGCGGATTTGATTACCATACGGGACGAATTGTCGAAATTTGAACTGGGAAAACTGAACGGGAACCTCTCAGTTTCTATTGGCCCTGACCTAGTGTTCAATTTGAACAGACTGGCATTCACAAGCGGGGAGGCTATGTGTCCGCCCTTCAATGAGCCGCCTGTTATTGGGGTTTCAGTTCAAGGATTGCGAAAAGATGAGAGATTTAAAGATACTATTCGAGAGATATGTGATGAACTGGTGAGAAAGAGTAAATCGAAGATTATACTAATACCTTTTCACAAATTGGAGGACTTAAAAATAAGTAAATATATAATAAGAGACAAAACGAATGATTATGAATTATTTCTCTGGCAAGATGTTAAGGACCTGTTTGAGTTTTACAATAAGATAGATTTGATGCTGGGAATGAGGCTCCATTCAATCATTTTGGCATGCCTTTTCGAGAAGCCTTTTGTGAGCATCTGTCTACCCAAAACTGATCCTCTTTATGATCCTAAACTGGAAAGCTTTTTGGAAGTATTGGGTTATAAAGCGATAGATGTGACGGTCCCGGCTAGGGAAATAGCTGGGAAAGTGCAGCAAATTTGGACAAATCGCCAGAAATTCCTTGAGGAACTAAGTCCGAGAATAACAAAATTGAGGGAAGGTTCCGGGAAAAATATGAGAATGGTGCAGAGCTTATTGGAAAATGTTACCTGATTTCATATATTTCTTGATAGGGTGGCAAATCATTCCCGCTCACGTTGATAATCCTTTACAATTACTGCAATTTTTTAGTATACTTAAAACATAAAAACGGAAGTGCCAGACTCTCGTTGACTATCCGCTAATTTAAAGTAAAAGGAGGAAAAGAGATGTATAAGAAAAGGAAAATCTTGTGGAGTTTAGGGTTAGGCTTATTTTTGCTGTTTTCTTTAGTAATAATTAATAATAAGATTATTCAAGGCGTGGTAGAGAAGGGAAGCGAGGTATATGAACAGGTAAGACTATTGACCGAAGTGTTTTCATTGATTAGAGATAACTATGTGGAGCCTATGGATGCTAAGAAATTGATTTACGGCGCTTGCGAAGGGATGGTCAGCAAACTGGATCCTTTCTCTCAATTCATGGATCCTGCGGCCCATCAGATGATGAAGTCCGAGGCTGAGGGAAAGTTCGGAGGATTAGGCATAAGGATTGCTATCCGCGAAGGAAGGTTGACTGTGCTCACTCCCCTTCCAGGGACACCGGCCTATGAATTAGGAATTTTACCTGGGGATAAGATAATGAAAATTGATGGTAAGGACACCCAGGATATTACGCTTGGCCAGGCAGTTGAGCTTTTGCGGGGAAATCCCGGAACGAAAGTTACTATTTCAATTTTTCGAGAGGGACAAAAAGATTTAATCGACTTTACTATAACCAGAGCAGTAATAAAGATACAAAGTGTCCCCAATAGTGAGATGCTCACTGATAAGATAGGCTATATCGAAATGAGTGAATTCTCGCAGGATACACCTTTCGAGTTTGATAAAGCTTGGAAAAAATTGGACAAGCAAGGAATGGAAAGTCTAATTCTCGATCTGAGGTATAATCCTGGAGGTTTATTAACTACTGCTGTAGAGATTTGCAAGAATTTCATCGGGGATAGAAAATTGATCGTTTATACTCAAGGCCGTAGTGAAGAGCAGGTAACCAAATTTTTTGCTGAAGAGAAGGCTAGATATGAGAAAACACCGTTAATCATTTTAGTGAATAAGGGTTCGGCCTCGGGCTCAGAGATTGTGGCAGGGTGTATTCAGGATTGGAAGAGAGGCATTATTCTGGGAGAGAAGACATTCGGCAAGGCTTCTGTGCAGAGTCTATTGTCTCTATCGGACGGGTCTGGTTTAAGATTGACTACTGCTAAATATTATACCCCCAGTGGACGTTCAATCCATGATGTAGGAATCACTCCCGATATCGTTGTAGAAGTCCCCGTGGAAATTATGACAAAGCTGATGAAAGAAAAAGAAAGGGAGAAAACATACGGCTTGCCTGAGGGAGTGGGAAAGGAGAAAGAAAAAGAAAAAATAAAAGATCCACAAATTGAACGAGCAAAGGAGATCTTATTAGCCCAGGATAGGTTCTCTGAGATGGAGGAAGGAATCAAAGGAAAATCGGAGGGAGTGAAAGAAGGTGCCCAGAAAGAAAAATAAAAGTAAAAAGTTAGCTCTATTTTTAATTATGATTGTCGCCCTGGCTGGCGCAATCTACTACTATTTCAAGATTAGGCCTGTTGACTATACAAATGTGTCTCAACAGATTGACGGAGTAATTAATGAAGAACTGGTAAAATTAGGAGTTAGTGATAAGGATTTAATAAAAATCTATAGGGAAGAAAAGAAGAAGGACAATGTTTCTTGGGTCTCGGTGACCAAGGAGGTCCAAGTTTCCCGCAAAATTGATATGGAAAGCTACAAGAAGTTCCTTGTCCATTCTCTGAGACAGATAGGAGCTCAGGTTTATCAGGTGAAACTAAGTGATAAAGGCGATTGGCTGAGTATGAAGATTGGAAAGCGTTCGTTAGTAATGCAAAATCTCCTTCTCCGTTACCCATTAGCTAAGTATAGGGTCAGCATTGTCATTGATGACCTCGGTCAACGAAAAGATTTGGTAAAGAATTTCTTGCGCTTGGATGTCCCTTTAACCTTCTCCATTCTGCCTCAACTCCCTTATTCTACTTTCCTTGCCAGGGAGCTTAAGAATTCAGGCTATGAAACAATTCTTCACCTACCTATGGAGCCTGAGGACTATCCCCAGACTGATCCCGGACCAGGAGCCCTATTGGTGTCAATGGACTCATCCCAGATAGAAAGCACTATCCTGAAAAATCTTAAAACTGTTCCTGGAGTTGTTGGCGCCAGTAACCATGAGGGTTCTCGCTTCACAGCCAATCGTGAAAAGATGGTTGAAGCTTTAAGAGTTCTGAAGAAAGAAAGGTTATTCTTCTTCGATTCTAAAACTTCTCCCGACTCGGTAGGACAAGAGGTGGCGCGGGATTTGGGAATGCCTATGCTTTCTAACCAGGTTTTTTTGGATACAAAAGACGAATACAGCTCTATCTGCCGGCAATTGGATAAATTACGCCGTAGAGTTCTCAAGTTTGGCACAGCAATTGGTATTGGTCATGTCCACAGGAAATTTACTGCTGATGTCTTAGCCGAGTATATTCCTAAATTTAAAGAAGACGGAATTGAATTTGTGCGCTTCTCGGAATTATTGAAGTAGCGTTACCTTTCCGTAGTAGCAAAGCGTAAGCTTTGGCTTATCTTAAGAGAGTTTCACTCTTCAGTTACAATAATTGAGGAAGCACTTATGTTAATTTTGGGTATTGAGACTTCCTGTGATGAGACAGCTTCCAGTGTTGTGGAAGACGGTCGCAGGATATTGTCCAATGTAGTCTCTTCCCAGATTGATATCCACAGGAAGTACGGTGGGGTTGTTCCTGAACTTGCTTCTCGGAAACATCTGGAAACAGTCAATTTTGTTGTAGAACAAGCACTGTCTGAGGCGAGATGCTCTTTTAAGGAATTGGATGGCATTGCGGTTACCAATGGACCCGGCTTGGTGGCGGCATTGTTAATCGGTTTAGCTACTGCTAAGGCCATAGCCTATGTTTTTGAGTTGACCTTGATTGGGGTCAATCATATAGAGGGACATATTTTCTCAAATTTTTTAGAGTATTCCGAGAATAGGTTTTCAACCGATAAGCTAGTACCTCCCTTTATTGCCTTGGTTGTATCTGGTGGCCATTCCGATTTAGTCTTTGTTGAGGATTATGGAAAATATGAATTATTGGGACGCACCCGGGACGACGCTGTGGGAGAATCCTTTGATAAGGTCGCAAACCTTCTCCATCTGGGCTATCCCGGCGGGCCAATAATTGATGAGCTTGCCCGAAAGGGAGACTCTGAAGCGATTAACTTTCCTCTGGCTCATATGAAGGATGACTCGTTGGATTTCAGTTTTAGTGGGCTTAAGACTGCTGTGGTAAATTTTGTCAAGAATCACAAGTTACCAATAGAATCACAGTCGGTTGCCAATATTGCCGCTTGCTTCCAGCGAGCTGCTATTAAGGCTCTGGTGGAGAAGACTTTTTATGCAGTAGAAGAGAAAGGGCTGGACAAAATAGTTCTGGGAGGAGGTGTGGCTTCAAATTCTCACCTGCGTAATGTTTTCAAAAATCGAGCAGAAGAAAATGGAATAGAACTTTACTATCCCTCACCAGTATTGTGTACAGATAATGCAGCAATGATTGCCTGTGTGGGATTCTATAAGATGGAGTATGGCGTACCCAGTCCATTTGAGTCTATAAAGGCTGAAGCCAATTTGGAACTCGAGTCATGGTTTTGAGACAAATTTCTATTTTAAAATAATCGTCATAATTATGAGGAAAAAAGCAATTTTCACCGCTCTACTACCTGGAATGATAATCATTACTTCAGTTCACCGGGCCCATATATATGGAGAAGAAGGTGAGCCCTTATATAAAGAGAGAGAAGGGCAGGTAGTATCCATGTCGCAGGAAGAACCAAAGGAAAGGGAATCTGAAAAGGCTTCTTTCGATATGTATGGGAACTTTGGAACCGCCATATTGACTGACCTTAAAACAGGAGACCAGAAGATCTACTATAAGTTATCTTTACAGCCCGAACTTAGTATTGGGAAATTTGGCTTTGGTCTAAATCTAGAATTCTATTTTGATGAAAATAGTAACCTGCGAAAAGAAGATTGGACTTGGAGTAAGACCATAGAGAAAATCTGGTATGCTCGTTATGGCCACAAATATGAACCAGTATATGTTTATCTGGGTGGATTTAAGGATGTGACTCTGGGCCATGGACTTATTATGGCGCACTATACCAATATGCTTCGCTATCCAGATATAAAAAAGGTCGGATTTGAGTTGGACCTCGATTTTGGCACCCACGGGTTTGAGTCTCTATTCAGTAATCTTACCCGGACAGAGATTTATGGGGGTCGGGCATATTATCGACCATTTTATAATTCCTATCTCCCTCTTCTGCCCAGGCTCGGTCTGGGTTTCACCTGTGTTAGTGACCAGGACCCAGACGATAAGAGGTCTACTAAGGACGACCAAATTACACTCCTGGGAGGAGATTTGGATGTTCCCCTTCTGGAGCACCAGGTTATCTCTATCTTATCTTATATAGATTTTGCTCAGATTAGTCTGGGGAAAAAGTATACGAAGTATATGTCCCCTATCTCTCTCGATGGGGGAAAGGGTTGGGCTCTAGGTCTTATGGGAGGTATATTAGTCGGGGTAAGTTATCGTTTAGAATTCAGGAGACTGGAAAACAACTTCATCCCTTCCTATTTCGATTCATATTATGAGGTTGATAGGAAAGAGGATAAGGCATCGAGCATTCCCGGGACGAGAAGGCCGATAAAGATAGGACCCTATGTTGAGCTTGCTTATAATATTCTAAATAGGATTTACCTCTCAGCATCATTCGAGAATTACAATCACGACCCAACCGGTATCTATCCCCATCTCAGGGCTATTGTGAGGGTTCATCCTTCCCTGTTGATGGATAAGTTCAGCCTTCTATTCTCCTATGATAAAAGGAACGCCGACACATGGGAAGATTTGATTAAGGTTAAAGGCCCCAATACAATCCTTACAACGGAAGTCGGATACCATGTTGATCCTCATGTAGCTCTGGTCATTATCCACAGGCAGACTTTCAACGCTTTTGGTAAGCCAATAAGAACAACGACCATGGAAGCCAGGGTTCACTTCTAATCTGGGGTTAAAAATTCTATAACTTAAAGGAGATTGAGTATGACTGAAAAGGATGTATTGAAAGTGGTAAGGGAAAAGGGGATCAAATTTATTCGCCTCTGGTTTACAGACATTCTTGGGCAATTGAAGAGTGTGGCAATTACAGAGAGAGAATTGCCAAGAGCCTTGGATGGTGGCATGGGTTTCGATGGTTCATCAGTTGAAGGCTTTGCCAGAATTTTTGAGAGCGACCTTGTTGCTCTGCCTGATCCGTCGACATTCCAGATTTTCCCTGTGGAGCTTTCCCGGGCACACTCAGAAACTCAAGGAGAAAAGGCGAGAAGTGCTGTGGAAGATGGCGCGGTAGGTAGAATGTTCTGTGATATACTGAATCCTGACCGTTCTCCATATGAAGGAGATCCCCGCTATATCCTGAAGAAGAATCTGGAGAGGGCAAAAAAGATGGACTATACTTATTACGTGGGCCCGGAAGTTGAGTATTTCTACTTCAAGAATGAGAAAGGCACAGATGTCCTTGATGCCGGCGGCTATTTCGACCTATTGCCTCTGGATATGGCTCACGATTTACGGAATGAGACTGTCCTTTATCTGGAGAGGATGGGGATTCCTGTAGAATATAGTCATCATGAAGTGGCACCCTCCCAGCATGAGATAGACCTATGCTACGCTGATGCCCTGACTATGGCGGATAGCGTCCAGACATATAAAGTTATTGTTAAGGAGGTGGCCTGGAAAAGGGGTGTCTATGCCACATTTATGCCCAAGCCGCTGTTTGGCCAGAATGGTTCCGGGATGCATACACATCAATCGTTATTTAAAGGTAATAAAAATGCTTTGTTTGATCCCCGTGATAAGTATCACCTTTCCCAAGAGGGCAAAGCATTTATTGCTGGTCTCCTTTTTCACGCTCAGGAGATTACTTCAATTTGTAACCAGTGGGTCAACTCCTATAAGAGGTTAGTGCCGGGGTATGAAGCGCCCGTTTATATCTGCTGGGGGCAAAGGAATCGTTCAGCACTAGTGCGCGTTCCCATGTATAAGCCAGGGGAAGAGATGTCTACTCGTCTAGAACTGAGGAGTCCCGATCCTGCCTGCAATCCCTATTTAGCTTTTGCAGTGATGCTGGCGGCTGGACTGGAAGGGATAGAAAAAGGTTATGAGCTACCAGACCCAATAGAAAAGGACATCTTCCTCCTGAGTGATGAGGAAAAGCAAACCCAGGGGATAAAATCTCTGCCAGGGAGTCTGATCGAGGCAATCCAGATAACTGGGAAGAGCCAGCTTGTTAAGAGAACTCTGGGCGAACATATCTTCAACAAATTCATCGATAATAAAAAGATTGAATGGGATCGGTATCGCACTCAGGTTACAGATTACGAACTGCAGAAATATCTACCTATATTGTAAATGAAAATAAGGAGAAAAATTGAAAGAAGAAATAGAAAAGGCGTTGTCTATGATTCGGCCGGCCCTTCAAGCCGATGGTGGAGATGTACAGTTGGTCGAAGTTACAGATAAGGGCGTGGTTAAGGTAAGGTTGATTGGAGCTTGCTGCGGTTGTCCGATGTCTAAGATGACACTGGAAAATGGTATCGCTCGTGAATTGAAAAAACAAGTTCCCGGAGTCAAGGAAGTAAAGGCAGTTTGAGGAACTTATACCATTGATGAAGAATGTGTAAGATTTTATGTGGAATTTTGCACATTCGAGATGGATAAAGTCAATGTCTCCAAATATTAGGGTCGCCCCGCCGCTGCGGGGCGATTTTTTGTAAAGGGAGCAAAAGTCACTTTTGCTATGAAATCAGCGATTGTATTCTTACTACTTTTCATACTTAATTTTCGGGCTTGGTCTTTTGAAATTAATCTTTCCACCACTGTCCCCACCCAAGGCGATACTCTGGCAATAGAAATCAAAGGAGTAAGGGTGGGGGGTAAATATTCCTGCTGGTTTAATGCAAGGGAGTATCCCGTCTATTCTACAGAAAGAGACTCTCTTAGGACATTGGTTGGACTGCCATACGACTTCGTTCCCGGCAAGTACGCTGTTTTAATTCTGGAAAAGGTAAAGGGGGAAAAGGCGAGGAAAAGGTATGGCTTCCTAACTGTTAAAAGAAAGCTTTTTTCTGTATCATATGTTAGCTTCACTCCAGAAGAGAGAAAATTGATTGGTTCACCTCTGAGCGAACGAGAGAGAGATTTGATTTCTACTGCCTTAAAGATTGAGAAGAAAGAGCAGAATTGGGAGGGAAGATTCATTCTGCCCGTCAGGGGAAAAATTGTTGGAAGGTATGGTGTTAAAAGAATGGCTGGGGGAGAGTTTCTTTGGAGCCATAGAGGGGTCGATTTGAAGGTTCCGGAGGCCACCCCGGTTCGAGCAGCCAATAGTGGGGAGGTTGTTCTAGCGGAGGAGGGGTTCTATCTTCACGGAAAGACGGTAATAATTGACCACGGCCAAGCCGTAATCACAATCTATCTCCATCTAAAGTCTATCGATGTTAGAAAAGGAGATAAAATCAGCAAGGGACAGATTATTGGCAAGGTGGGAGAGACAGGTCTTGCTACAGCTCCTCATCTCCATTGGGGAGTATATATTCATAGTGTCCCGGTCGACCCTCTTACCTGGGTAGAGAGAGAATACTGAATAGAATTAAAAAATAGTTTGTTCGTCGCTGAGGAATTTTTTAACTGTCGGTCAATGGAGGAGCGACACGCAGTTTATCCCGCCAAAGCGCGGTGGTCGTCCTGAGGAGAAACGGGTCAATAAGTAATTTTCGCTCGAAGGTTAAAATGATTAAAACTCTAAATCTTACCAAAAGATTTGGTCATTTGACTGCAGTGGATAACCTCAATTTGGAAATCCCTGCGGGTGAAATTTTTGGTTTCTTGGGCCCCAATGGAGCGGGGAAGACGACCACAATAAGAATATTGACAGGACTCCTTAAACCGACCAGTGGTCAGGCGCTGGTGGGAGGGTACAATATCCAGAAGGAGCCAGAGAAAGCTAAGAAGATTATTGGTCTAGTTCCTGACCAGCCCTTCCTTTATCAGAAATTAACGGGTGGTGAGTTTCTAAATTTCGTCGCAGATTTATACGAAGTCCCACTTGAAGTGAAGAAGAGAAGAATACCGGAACTTCTCTCTCTATTTGAGATAAATGAATGGAAAGATGTCTTGATCGAAGAGTGTTCTCATGGGATGCAGCGAAAGCTGGTAATGGCTTCTGTCCTTCTGCACAACCCCAAAGTAATCTTTCTAGATGAGCCCCTGGTGGGTTTAGACCCCAAAGCCGCCAGATTGGTGAAGAGGATTTTCCAGGAACTTTCTCAGAGGAAGGTGACAATTTTTATGTCCACTCATACTCTGGAGATTGCTGAAAAATTATGTCACCACATTGGGATTATCCAGGAGGGGAGATTAGTTGCCCTGGGGACCAATGAAGACTTGAGAAGAAAGGCAGAAAGAGAAGGCAAGATCGCCGGGCGGGGAGGTCTGGAGGATATATTTCTACAGTTGACCGGGGAGCCGGAATACGAGGAATTATTGAAATATTTAGAGTGATATTGGCTGGAATAGGGCTTCTTTAGGATAAGAGGAAGTACCGGGGTTATAAATGGGGATTTTTCTCTTATGTGAAATGAAGTTTAGGGAAGTCAGAAATCGGTTCCGGTTTATGGAAGCAGGAACAAAAATAAAGAACGGCTTCCTGTTGGGAATTGGCCTTCTTTTCCTCTGGGCGCTATATGGCGGATTTTGCCGCGTCTTAACCTACCTCCGGGGGGTTCCTCTTCTGGGACCGCTACTAGTGGTTAAACTTCTTTCTATGGTCTTTCTTACCTTTTTAGCGATGCTTGTTTTCAGTAATGTCATCACGTCTTTTACCACTATATATTTTTCTTCCGACTTACCATTTCTACTATCCACTCCTTTCCTATTCCGTTCAATTTTTGGAATTAAGTTTCTGGAAACGCTAATCTACTCTTCCTGGATGGTGGTTCTTGCCTTCTGCCCTTTTCTTTTGGCATACGGAAAAACCTATTCCTTAAAAATTCCATTCTATTTCCAGGTTGTCTTGGTGTTGATCCCATTTTTAGTAATTGCTGCAAATGTGGGAATTATTTTCTCCCTGATTCTTATGCACTTTTTTCCTACTAGAAAGACAAGGGATATTCTTTTAATTCTTGCTGCATTCTTAGGAGCTGGCTTATACCTACTGCTTCGGTTCCTCCAGCCAGAGAAGCTGGTTAAGCCTGAAGCAATGGGTAGTGTGGCAAACTATCTCGGCATGATAAGAGCGCCCACTTTGAAATTCTTACCGAGCTTCTGGATTACTCAGGCAGTTGCCTTTGCCACGCATAGGGATCTTGTTGGGTATATTCATTTTTTTTCAATTCTTCTTTCAGTAGCCATAGCCTTGGTGTTAATCAGTCTCATTTTGGCAAGTAGAACCTATTATTCCAACTGGGCCACTGCCCAAGAGGGTACCAGCCAGAGCAGAAAAACAGACAGAATAGGAAAAGTAACTAGACTTCTTTTTAAAAGCTTCTCTAGAGAGATAAGAGCACTTGTAGAGAAGGACACTAAACTATTCTTTCGAGATACTGGTCAGTGGTCTCAACTCCTTCTTTTGGGGGCTCTGGTAATTGTCTATCTGTTCAATATTTATAAGTTGCCACTCGATACCGTCTATTTAAAGAGCCTCCTTTCTTTTCTAAATATAGGGTTAACTGGGTTCGTTCTGGCAGCTTTAGCTCTTCGCTTCGTTTATCCAGCAGTGAGCCTGGAAGGGGCCTCGTTCTGGATTATTCAAAGTTCACCCCTCTCTTTAAGGATATTTTTGAAAGAAAAGTTCTGGATTAGCCTTTTTCCTTTACTGATTCTGGGAGCGTTTTTGATTTCGGTTTCAAATCTGTTCTTAAAAGCCGATATTTTCATGACTTTTCTCTCTTTGGGGAGCGTGGTAGTGATGATAGTGGGATTAAATAGCCTGGCGTTGGGAATGGGAGCGATCTATCCTAAGTTTCATGTGGAGAACATCTCTCAGGTTGAATCATCGCTTGGCGGAATTTTATTCATGATTTATGCGCTCTTTTATGTAGGCATAATTATTGGACTCGAGGCTTTGCCAGTCAGAATCTATTTCCAGTATTCTCTTGGTTTTAAAGGTAGTTTTTATTGGCCTGCAATTGTAATCATAATTGCTGCTTTCGTTATCGTCAATCTGATTGTGATTTGGCTGCCTCTTCAGTTGGGAAAGAAGGCTTTACTAGATTATGAAGAATAATTGCTAATCGCCTCTTTTAATTTCCATAGAGAAAGATTCTCTTTCCACAAGAAGAAGAAACCAAAGCCTACGATTAGACTAAATTGGAGTGAATGTAGAAGTACAGCGTAGCTTAGAGCAACACTTTTATCAATTGCGAAAAGGGCAAGGGTAGCTATGCAAAAATATTCATAGACCCCAATAAAAGCTGGGGAGGAAGGGATAGATAAGCCCAGAGCAATTACGACCATTGTAAGGTAGGCCTGAGGGTAAGATATGGATAAATTGAGTGCTTTTGCTCCCAGATAGAATGTTGTGCCTTCAAAAATCCAGACAAGGATAGATAAACAGGAAATGATTAGGATTTCCCTCCGTTTGCGTAAGACATTTAATCCCTGGATAAATGAGCTTATTAAGCTAAGTATTTTATTTAGAACAGGCTCCTTAAGGAAGCCGAACAGTTTTTTGATAACTCTACCAGTTAGTTCTTTGGTACGCATCATTGCATAGAGGAGAACCAGCGTAGCTAGAAAAAGGGCCCAGCCAACATAAGTCATCTTTTTGAGCCATTGAGGGAAAGACTGTTGTAGAGAGAAACCGCTTCCCAGAAGAAGGAAAGCAACCAATAGAAGAATGACCAGGACAAGTCCATCAAAGACTCTCTCTACAATAATTGTGGCGAATGAGGAGCTCTTGCTAATATTCTCTTTATTTCCATTTACATAGGCCCGGATTAGTTCTCCAGCCCTTAATGGCAAAAGATTGTTTGCCATAAATCCGATGACAACTATTGAGATTAGATTTGATATTTTACACTTTTTTATTGGCAGTAAAAGGTATCTCCATCTTATTCCACGCATCAAAAATGCCATAGTATAGGAAACTACTGCTGGGAATAGCCAGTAGTAATTAGCCAGTCTCAACGCCTTTTTGATTTCTTTTATATTAACTTTCCGAAAGGCGAGGTAGAGAAAGAAAATGCTGATTATTATTCCGCTAACAATCATCCAATTAGATCTTTTCAAGATTCTCTCCTGAGACTATTTTTAGAAAAGGCTTCTCTGAGAAAGCAGAAGTTATTATGCCACACAGAACCACACTCTGTCAAGGAATAAACGGGAAAAGGGGATAGATTATACAGGACGGAGGGGTTATAGAGCAGGTAGAGATAGAAGTGAAAGTGGCAAAGATATGCCAGAGGTGGGACTTGAACCCACACATCCCGAAGGACAACGGTTTTTGAGACCGTCGCGTATGCCAATTCCGCCACTCTGGCAATACCGAAATAATTTTAACTTAAA
>Ga0315314_1002912_pt1 | contig 13798 bp, 15 predicted proteins | sample TDP9_MG_FD_203631 | JGI IMG/M metagenome (GOLD analysis project Ga0315314, IMG submission 203631) | Freshwater sediment microbial communities from Lake Towuti, South Sulawesi, Indonesia - TDP9 | ecosystem: Environmental > Aquatic > Freshwater > Lake > Sediment | place: Indonesia: South Sulawesi...
CATCTCCGGGAGGAGGCCACGTTTTAGCCTCCAGCAACTCCCTCCACGCCAACGTAAAGGCCGAAAACGTCCTAACCATGGTCCAAGAAACTAGAAAATACGGCAAATACCCTATCCAATAAGAGGAGTGCCGTCTGCTCGGCCTTTGAACATGGTGGGTGGGGGTGGTAATCTCGGCTTATGCATAGCAAGGGTTCCTGTGGCTTATAGAAGGGAGGAAAATTGTGAGATCATCACAGTAACTTAAAAATTACTATTAAATTGTTCACTACCACGATTAGAGTTATTATGTTCAAAATCGTGAAGAATATAAATGTTAGGGGAATTTTAAGGCCTTTATCTTTAACATAATTTTCGACTTTTTCAAAAAGGAGGTAGAAACAGGACAAAATAGTGAAGTAAAGAACTAGGGGGAAAATGAAATGCGCCTTTGAGAGCTGGCTATAAAAATAATTCAACTCAGTTCCGCCTAAAGATAAGCCAACATGGGTGGTTAAAGAATCCAAAGCCTTTAAGAAAAGCAAAGAAGCAATGGCAGTGGCAACATTTTTCCTCATAATAACCGTTTAAAACCAAGGTGAAAAGAAAAGGGTTAGGAAAAAATTTTCTAGAGCATTTTCATATTTGTTCTATAACATTGCGTTTACCCCTTAGGGAAGTTAGAAATATTAAATTAGCAGACGTGCGCTAGCACTTCAAGAACAAGCAAGAAGGGAAAACCAGAGAGCGGGGAGAACAAAATGAATGAGTTAAACCGTGCCAAGAAAAACAAGCGGTTTATCCTAGTTACAGGTACGCCGGGGGTCGGGAAATCAGTCGTCGCTTCTATGTTAGCTTCCCGTCTGGGTGCGAATTACGTGAACCTGGGGGAGCTTGTTGAACGAGAAAACCTAATCTTGGGTGTGGACGAGGAGCGGGGGACGCTGATTGCGGACACGGGTAAAGTTTCAGAGAGACTTAAGAAAATTATGGAGGCTTCTGATCGGGATGTTATAGTGGACGGCCATTACGCGGCGGATGTTGGGCCCGCGGAGAGAGTTCACTTGGTTTTTGTTCTTAGAAGGGACCCGGATGAGCTGAAGGGGCTCATGGAAAGGCGTGGGTTTAGAGGGAGGAAACTCTGGGAAAACCTTGCCGCTGAGATTTTGGATGTCTGCTTATGGGACGCGGTGAAGGCCTGCGGCTCCGATAAGGTGTGTGAAGTTGACGCCAGCGGTAAAAGCGTCTCACAAGTTGTGGAAGAGGTCATCGCCATCCTGGAGGGGAAAAGGGTATGCCGCGTGGGAACCGTGGACTGGCTGGGAAAACTGGAGAAGGAGGGGCGATTGTCCGAGTTCTTCAAAGCCTTCTAGAAGGGTTTATCCTACCCTCTGCATTATTTGCCGCCTCGTAAGTAGTGTAACTCCTCGACGGTTGGCGTAGGCCTTGGCGTGGTCGCTAAACTTTTCTGACACGATTATGGGGTGAGGGAACCCCACGTCGGCCGCGGCCTTGTCCACATTTATGACCATGTTAACCCCCACCGTCCGTTTCCAGTCCTTCACCCAAACAAGAATTTGCTCGTTGCCCTTGCGGAGGACAAGATCAAACCTTCGGAGGACGCCGGAAACGCCCTCCCAGATCACGTCCCGCTCTATTTTATAGCCCCTCCTTTTGAAATAGGTGATTGTAAGATCGATGAGGGGTGTGCGTTCCATTTATCGGCGTCCTTCTCAAAGCAGTTATATTTGAACATGGGAAAAATCTTTCGGCGTCTTTTCATTCATTAATGCCAACCACTTTTGACCGATTAACTAAAATTCATATCTTAGTTCATAATTCTTTCCCAATTCTAAACTATGGAGTTCATCCTACTAACTTTAGGCAAGTTCCTGTTAGTATTCACATTTACCCACTTTAAACGAGATCGCCATAGGACAGTTCTTCCAGGTTTTCTCGGCCTACTCCCAGGTTTTCCATTAGTTTTTCTAAAGTTTCTTGCCCCCTCTTAACCGCGGGAAGGTCCGGCGCCGTTTCCCTCTCAAACTCAATGAAGGTTCCGAGGTTTTTCACCGTGTCCAAGTGTATTTGTGTTCCCTCATATCGGTAGATTTCCCTCACCTTGTCTACGACGGCCCTAGCCTTTAGGGCTTTCTTAAGTAGGCGTTTAAACGCGGTAGGCCTTCTAATTTCAAGGGTGAAAACATTGCTTCTCTTCGGTCCCGCAACGTCTTCCCTTTCATAATACACTAACATTGCCATGTCGAAACCCTCCACCTCCCGAAGTTTCAGCCTTCCTCTAGGAGTTTCAAAGTAGGTGTCGATCTGGCGAAAGGTTCCCACGGGTTCTGCCTTCAAGGCGATAAGTTTCTCTCTTACACTGTCAAGGTCACGGGCCCTCGCCTTCAACTCCATTAACTGGTGCTCTACCCAATTCACCTTCGATACTTTCTTGCATAAGTTTTCACTTTGCATTAAGTTTCTCGTTTGATCTTCCATTTGGCTCCATCCGGCGTGTCCTCAATGACGAACCCTAGAGTTTGGAGTCTGTTCCTGATTTCGTCAGCGGTCTTCCAGTCCCTTTTTTCACGCATCCTTTCCCGCAGGTCGAGGATTAGATTTAACAGGTTCTCCGTTAACTCCTCGCGTTCTGGTTTCTCCCTTTCTAGCTTAATGCCTAGCACGTTTTCAACTAAACCCCTTAGGATTTCCAAGATCTCCTCCTTAACCTTTTCCTCTATTGTCCCATGGGTTTCCGCATATACGTTAATCGCCTTGGTTAGGTTGAAGAGGGCTGAAATGGCTAATGGCGTATTGAAATCGTCGTTCATGGCTTCTTCAAACCTTTGTTTTGCCTCCTTTGCCTCCTGCAGGAGGGCTTCATCATCAACCTGTTTTTGTCCACTTACCTCTAATGCTTTTAAACTCTCCATGGCGTTAAGCATCCTCTCCAGGTTTCGCTTGGCCTGCCCCAGGCTTTGGTCATTAAAGTCTATGGGACTTCTATAGTGAACAGAAGCTAAAAAGTATCTAACAACCTGCGGGCCATACCTTTCCATGGCGTCATGGGCCGTGATGAAGTTTCCGAGGGACTTGGACATCTTTTCCCCGTTTACTGTGAGCCACTCGTTGTGGAGCCAATACTTCACAAAGGGTCTTCCCGTAGTGGCCTCGGATTGGGCTATCTCATTTTCATGGTGGGGAAAAATGAGGTCCTTTCCACCCGCGTGAATATCCAGGGTCTCCCCCAAGTATTTCATGGACATGGCCGAGCATTCCACATGCCACCCGGGCCTTCCCTTGCCCCAGGGGCTGTTCCACGCCGGTTCCCCCGGCTTTTGCCTCTTCCAAAGGGCGAAGTCAGCGGGGTTTCTTTTTCGAGGATCTACCTCTATCCGGGCTCCTGTTTCTAACGCCTCCGCCCTATTCCCGGAGAGTAGGCCGTAATCTTCAAATTTTGATACGTCATAGTACACGTCGCCGTTGACTATGTAGGCGTATCCCTTGTCTATCAGGGTTTGAATCAAATCGATGATTTCGCTGATATGTTGTGTGGCCCGCGGGTTAACACCCGGCTTTTTTATGTTAAGTTTCGCGCTGTCTTTAAAGTAGGCGTCACCGAATTTCTCGCCGAGCTGTTGGAGGCTTATCCCCATTTCCTCCGATCTCTTAATTGTTTTATCATCCACGTCGGTTAAGTTGCTCACGTAGATTACTTCGTAACCCTTGTACTCCAAATAGCGCCGAATGACATCAAAGGCGACGAAGGATCGGGCATTGCCTATGTGAATAAAGTCGTAGACGGTTGGACCACACACGTACATGCGCACCCTTTCCCCGTCCATGGGCACGAACTCCTCCTTCCGCCCTGTGAGCGTGTTAAAAACCTTCAGCACTCCGCGATCACCCCGCGATGTTCATTAAGGAACTTGCAACCCACCTTTAAAAAGATGCTTTATTGAAGATTGAAATTGGAAATTTGCGAAACATAAATGAAGGAGGATAACGTTTTTCAAGGAAATGTTTACAGTAACTAACAGGGATCGTTTATGTGCTAAGTTTGGAGAGAAGGCTATGATTCAAGAAATCGAAAAGATTGTTCACAGGATCAAAATTAAGGAGATCGCCGGAGCAGATGAGACGGCCCTAGCCTGCGCGGGGGCGTTAATAATCTTGGCTAGACATTCAAAGGCCAAAACTTTAGAAGAATTTCGGTGGGAAGCAAAGGAGGTTACCAATAGGTTGGTTAACGCAAGGCCCTCATCTTCCTCCCTGAGGAACGCGGTGTCCCATATTAGCCGAGAGTTTGAAGGCTCAGAAGGCGTCGAACTGGCTGAGATGCGGAGCCTCATAGAGAATTCGGCGTCTAGGCTTATGGAGAAAATTGACGACGCTAAGAAAAGAATTGCGGAAATCGGCTCCAAGCGAATTAGGAACAGCGACGTTATCTTTACCCACGGCTTTAGCACCACCGTCCTAGCCATTCTAAAAAGGGTTGTAGAGGAGGGAAAAAGTGTCCAGCTTTTCGTAACTGAGGCTCGCCCAGGATTTGGGGGTCGGGAGATGGCCTGGAGGATTAACGATTTGGGTCTGCCTGTTACACTCATCGCTGACTCCGCAGCCCGGGTTTTCATCAACGGGATAGACAACATTCTAATAGGCGCTGAGGCAATCGCCGTAAACGGGGCGGTGATCAGCAAGGTCGGCACTGCAGTTATTGCCACCTTAGCCCATGAAGCCAGGGTTCGAGTGCTGGTTGCTGCAGGAACCTACAAGTTCAGCCCAGAAACGGTTGTGGGGGAGCTTGTGGAGATTGAGGAGGGAGATCAGGCGCAGATCGTTGACCTGAAGCTCCTCGCCAAGAGGGAAAACGTCCATGTGCGAAATCCCATGTATGATGTGACTCCCCCGCAGTATGTGGATGCCATAATAACCGAGAGGGGGATGATTCCCCCCCAAGGAGTTTACCTCATACTCAGACAAATAGTGGAGGACCAAAATTGACGTATGTTCTCCCTGAAAAGGTGGAGGAGATCGCCAAGGGCATCAAGACTATGGAGATACGGGGAGCAGGAAAGATAGCTCGGGCCGCCGTTGAGGCTCTAAAAATAACTGTTGAGGCGTCTAGGGCCGAAAAATTCGATGATTTCATGAGTGAACTAAGCTTTACAGCCAAAATTTTGTTGGAAACCAGACCCACAGCTGTCTCTCTTCCCAACGGAATAAGGTACGTTATGAGAAGGTTGATGCAGGCAAGGGACACGATTACAAACGTCACTGATCTTAAAGCTTACACTTTGAGAGTGGCTGACCAGTTCATAGAAGATTCCGAGAAGGCTGTTCAAAGGATTGGGGAGATAGGAGCCAAGAGGCTCAAGGATGGAGACGTGATCTTAACCCACTGCCACAGCTCCGCCATGGTGGAGGTGATTAAAACCGCCTGGGAACAAGGGAAAAAGATTCAGGTGTATTCGACTGAAACTCGACCCCGTTTTCAGGGCAGAATCACTGCCAAGACCCTGGGTCAGCTGGGCATTCCTGTCACCATGATCGTGGACAGCGCGGTTCGATACTTTATGAATGAAGTTGACAAAGTGATCGTAGGCGCCGATGCCATAGCCGCGAACGGAGCCCTAGTGAACAAGGTTGGTACTTCTATGATAGCATTAGCCGCCCACGAGGCGAGAACCCTGTTCTTTGTTGCGGCCGAAACCTACAAGTTCAGCCCAGAAACCATGGTTGGGGAACTTGTCGTCATCGAAGAACGGACTTCCTCTGAGGTTATCTCGTCTAAACAGCTTAAATCCATGAAGAATGTGACTGTCCGAAATCCATCCTTCGATGTGACTCCGGCGGAATACATCGACCTCATCATCACCGAAAGGGGGGTCATCCCACCGCAGGGCGCCATGGCGATTCTCCAGGACCTGTACGGGTGGTTCATAGGCGAGAAAATGGGCTTTCCTAGGTAATTGAGAGCCTATTGAACAAAAAATAGTCAAATTTTGCGCATGATCAGAGCCTTTCAACTTTGATTATGTGCCTTTTCTCCAGTCTTTTTATGGCGTCAAGAAATTCGCTCTTTCTTTTCCCTGTTAGGCTAAAATGCTGCAGCATCTCTCTTACGGGAACTCTCGCGCGTCCAGCGGTTCGGAACTGTTTTCCTAAATAGTCAACGACGAGGCGCTCTATTCTTCCGCACTTCCACGTTGAATTTCGAAGAGGAATGGCTATGGCTCTGATCAACCTCTGCGTTTTTTCTTTGGATTGCCTAACCATTTTTCCCCCTCAAAGCATTTTTACAGACTAGTATTTGTGCGCATTGGTTTTAGGTTTGTTTGGCTTTTCTAGCCTTCAGCCTAAACCATTATTCCCCGCATGTTTTAAAAGTTTTCCATATGTTTCTGAAGTGTATCTCGTTTCTCTTGGGGTTTAATACTCTGGAATTTTGTGGAGCAGCATCCCTTCAATGGTGACCGGTTGTGTTCTCAGCGCCACGTTGTATGCCTCGGCAAGTTTGGGTCCCCGCTCAGCATAGATTTCAAGGAGCACCTCTCCCTTTTTCACTTGATAGCCCCTTTTCCACCACAGCATAACGCCGGCTCCCTTTTCTATCGGCGCTCCCGCCGTCCTGGCAATGGCCGTTATGGCCGCGTTGTCAACGTTTGTCACGAAGCCGTCGCAGGGAGCCTCTATGGCAGTGTGATGTTCGCCAGGAACTATCTCTTCTGGTTTAATGTTTGGGTTTCCCCCCTGGGCTTCGATGATTTCCTTCATTTTGTTTAAAGCCTTCCCGGAAGAGAGGATGTCTTTAGCGACGTCTTTTCCAGTGTTTCGCGGTGCCACCCCTCCCATTTCCAGAAGCATACCGGCTAAAGCCGTGGATTTTTCAATTAGGCTAGCAGGCCCTTTGCCTTGCAGTGCCAATAGGGCTTCGCGGGCTTCTAGGGCGGGGCCCACGGTGTGCCCCACAGGCTGTCCGCCGTAGGTTATTCCGCATTGAACCCGCACCTTGAAGCGGTCTCCTAGGTCTACGAAGTCATGGGCAAGTTTTCGTGCCTCCTCAAGGGTTTCCACCTTGGCTCCTGGCCCCACAGGAATGTCTATGACTATGGAGTCTGCTCCAACCGCCAATTTTTTGGCCATGATGCTGGCCAACATCTGTCCGTGGGGGTCGATGCTCAGGGGGTGTTCAGCTCGAATTAGGATGTCGTCTGCTGGGGCGATGCCCAATTTTCCACCCCAAACAATGACTCCACCCACTTTAGACACCATTTCCCTCAATTCGTCTGCGGTGAATTCCACGGGAGCCAGCACCTCCATGGTGTCCGCGGTGCCTGACGGGCTGGTTATGGCGCGACTGCTAGTCTTTGGAATTAGGAGTCCCGCGGCTGCTACGATGGGAACGATCAGTAGCGTTACCTTGTTGCCTGGCACCCCTCCTGTGCTGTGCTTATCGTAACATGGGCGTTCAAAGTCGATGGTGTTTCCAGTGTCAACCATGGCCTGGGTTAAATACTGGATTTCGTCCATGCTCATTCCTTGGAACTTCTCTCCCATGAGGAAGGCCGCCATTTCCAATTCACTCAAATTCTGGTTAACCACATCCTGGATAACACTATGGATCTGGTCCTTAGTGAACGGTTGCCCCTCCATCTTTCTGCGGATGTACTCAACCGACTCGGGAACCTTTGTTAAGGCAACAGAGACAAGGGCGCCCTCTTCCGCCTCAAATTCGCCCTGCAGCTCTTTGAAAATGCCAATTTCTCCCCTCTCAAGATACTTGTCGGTTGTTTCCACAAACGCCGTAGCCGTTTGTTTTTTATAATCAATTCGGACTCGATCGTGGGAGAGCATCCCATTTCTCTTCGCGTCCTCTTCATGCAATAAAACTAGGCGTTTACCCACGGGAATGCCGATTAACCTTGCCTTAAACTCAGCCATGGGCTAATGCCCTCTAAACACTGAATAGGATTTATTATAGCAATCCACTCTAAAAATATTACGGAAAGAAAGAGCCCATTCTGTGCGTTCAGCGGAATGACTAAAAGGATTCCATGTGAATTAACGTTAGCACCCCCTCCCCCCGGGAGAGGGGGGCCCCAGGGGATGATCAAAATGCTTAAATTCGCATCTAGTGTAAAAAACCACACTCGATTGAACATGAGGCGCCTGTCAACAAAAAACGTGGCCCTTGTCGGTGTCTTTGCGGCGTTGCATGTGATATTGTATTTTATGTCGTTTGGTTTGTGGCGCAACTGGGCCATATACTTGGAGCCCATTGAGGGAATCCTTTTAGGTCCTTGGGCGGGCTTTTCCGCCGCTCTCATAGGCAGCGTTGTGGCCAGAACGATTAAGCCCATTGACGTTTGGATGTTTGGAATACTCGCTGAACCCATGGGGGTTTTAGCTTGCGGCCTTCTGGCCAAGGGGCGGTGGAGGCCGGTGGTGGTTATTTATGCGTTTATGTTAGCAGCCTATTTCGTTCACCCCTTTGGGAGATGGCTTCCATTCTGGACAATTCTGGATATTCTGCTTGCCTTCGCTCTCATATATCCAGTGGCAAAGATTGGTAAGGGCTTGTTTGAGGAGGATGTTAGGCGTCTACCCCTATCCCTAATTCTTGTGTCCTTCATAGGCACAGTGACGGACGCCCTGACGCGAGTGTTTTTGTTGATTCCAGCAGGATTGTATATGCTTCTTGGCTGGCCTCTCGAAGATGTGTATTTGGTTTTTGTAGCCGGAGCTGTTGACTCCTACATAGAAGATGTGCTGGTTGTCCTAGTCTCTTTTTTGGTTGGCGCTCCATTGCTTGTCGCTTTGCGAAGGATTCCGAGCCTCAAATATCCGTTAAGTTAATCTCCTCCACCGCAACTTTGAAAAGGGCATCTGCCGTAGATTTTTCCAGGAGGACTGTAACAAATGGGCTTCATTTCATCTAAGGCGAGGATTCAGGGGCGCCTAGAAGGCGACAATGTTATTCTGGGTCCCACGGTGATAGGTAAAGGCTCGGTTATAGGAAGAAACGTGATAGTGGGATATCCGACAAGGAAAAGTATCAAAGCCTTCAGTTTTTCTGAACCCTTCGCCATAGGGGATTATGATTCCGTAAGTCAAGGGGCTAAAATCGGTAAGAACTGCATTATTCGATCCGGCACCATTATCTACGAGACCGTGACCGTGGCTGACGGGGTTGAAACCGGGCATAACGTGTTGATTCGGGAGGGCAGCATCGTAGGTGAGGGCACCCTCATCGGTTCCTCAACCCAACTGGACGGAACGGTGAGGGTTGGGAGGAATGTGAAGATTCAGTCAAATGCGTATCTGCCCCACCTAACCGTTATAGAAGACGAGGTTTTCATCGCCCCAGGAGCCTATTTCACCAATGATCCCTATCCGCCTAGCGGGCGATTAGCCGGCGTGGTGGTGGAGAAGAACGCCATCATCGGAGCTAAAGCCTGCGTATTGGCGGGGATTAGGGTAGGCGAGGGGGCGGTGGCGGGGATGGGCGCCGTGGTCACAAGGGACGTTCCAGCTAACACCGTCGTTTTAGGAGTCCCTGCACGCCGTCATATGACCCGAGAAGAATACGATGAAAAGAAAAGCAGATGGGAGGGGGCATCCTAGCATCCCTTCAATTATGGGTGAATTGTGGTGGGTTTGTGGGGGGTTTTCGTTTTTAAAAGGGGACTCTTTCAAGCTGATCAGACAGAAAGGAGCTTATCCCATACTCCTTTTCTAGAAAATTTTTTCCTGAAAATCCTTGCTCACTTAATCCTCTGTACAGTTAAGTTCTTTTTGAGTTGAATTCCGTGGATTCCCCTACCGTAATAGTTTTTTAGAACCCCTGTGTCCGTGTAGCCGTGTTTTCTGTATAGCTTCTGGGCTGCCAAATTGTCCGCGCGGACCTCAAGGTGGCTGGTTTGGACACCCCTTTCCCTAAAGATTCGTTCCAAATCGTCGAGGAGCCTTGAGGCCACGCCCCTCCTTCGGTGTTTGGTTAGAACATCCAATGTGAATATGTGCCCAACCTTCGCATTGCCATATCCCTGGATTAGGCCGATGATGAAGCCCACTGTTTCATGGTCCATCTCTGCAATTAGGCTCACCCCCGTGGGAGCCCTTAAAAGATAACCGATCTGTTCTCGGCTAAAGGCCTCGGAGGTAAAGCATTCCCTTTCAATATCGCAAAGGGTGTCCAAGTCTCTGAGGGACGCCCGCCTAGTGGTTATGGACAAGGGAACCGCCAACCAACACCCTATCTAAGCCAATCTCTATTTATGGCAATAGACTGTTTGTTACTAAGAATACTACTTACCCCTGAGCAAGGCTTTTTATTGTTCAATTGTTCTTTCTTTAGCTGCTTTTATTGCAACTTGGTTCGCCAGTTTTACAAGGCATTTGGCTGTGATGTCGTCTGGGTTAGCGTATTTGTAGAGCTTAGCCCGTCCCGATGTTCCAACTTCCGTGACTAGGCCTAGGCTTACAAGGGCTGGAAATTCGCGGTTGAAACTCCGCCACGATACATGGCTGTTTCTGGCGATCTCGCTCATGGAATACGCTGAATCCCGATACAGGGTGAGGAAGTCAAGAATACGGGCTCTCACAGTGTCCCCAAATATGGTTCTCAACCCATACTTTGGTAACTCTGGAACTTCTGAACTTACTCTTTTAGGCATTTTTATTACCTTATAGTTGTTTATATTCGTTGTACGTATTTTTTACATATGCCGCATATAAACGTTTCGTTTTTGTTATAGCATAAAGTATATAAATTGCTGATGCTGTAATGTAAAGGCGTGGCAGATGAGGCTTGAACAAACATAGACGATTCATCCTTGAGAAGATGCTTCGACACGGTTTTGTAGGAGGAAAACACACCAACATAAACAATATTCCCAAGGGGAAGCCACGAAGTGAGTATGCAGAGCTTCTAGAAGAAGTCCACGCCTTACGAAGAGAGGGATTCTTCATCCTTACACCGAAACCAGACGGACTTCACATCTCTCTTGACCCAAGAAGACTAAGAGAAATCGAAGAACTACTTGACATGTTATAGATAACGTTTCGTTTTTATGACAAAATCGCAAGATTGGAATATTCATAAGCCTTAAATAGGCGCGGATGGAATAAAAACGCAAAAGATGTAAATTAAAAATTTTCAAAAATTATATGATCTAAATGGACAGACCAAGTTTTCCGCGTTTAAAGATATCAATTAAGCGAGATAACATAAACGTTATCTTTGAAGACCTGCCGATAAACAGTCTCTACAAATTCTTTTAGATTGCCTTGACTGTACAATAGGTGGCTTCCGCATTTCTTACCGCAGTCGGAGGCACCGAACCCTGGAACAGGAACCTTTGCCTGACTCCTCTCTTTTATGTGGAAGTTTATGTCACACTCCATTTTACTATTGGTGGGCGCGGCCATAACGGATATTATAACCGCGTTCTCATGGGCTAGGAGGAAGTCTATGTGCCAAAAACTCCGTTTTTCCTTCCGTAGGTGGCGTAAAATCCGGTGGCTTAGGCTGGTGGCGCCCACGCCCAAGGCGGACCCAGTATAGGAGTAATAGCCCCTGGGAAAACTTTGAAACCCCAACTTTCCCACATTAAGGAAGATGTCCTTTGACAGAAATATGATTAAGGTGTAGACGCCCTTGACGGGAAGCGCCCCAAAGGGAGACACGGTGCCTTCCATAGTATAGCTCTTCCTTACCCACCACTCACTAATTCTAGCTCACATTCTCTAAGGCGTTAATAAGTTCAATGCTTTGATCAACATCTTAAATTGGCCCCGTCAAACTGACTAAACGTTTGATTGTGACCTCATTGTGGCCAAACGAAGCATAATGAGGACAAGAGAAAAACCAACCATATAGCTGGCCTGCTCAAGTCTATTCTTCAACTTTCTTATCTCAGCAAATGAAAATATTTCTTCTTTCTCTCTGTCTCTCGCAATGACTATTTTCTTTTGATGATCGATCTTAAAAGTGCCGTGGGAAAATGCGTTTCTCAAAACTTGACTATAACCCTTTGCTAAGACCTTCAATTCACCTGCTCCAAAGGAGTTAATCTTCTTCACAAGTTTTGGAATCCCCATTTCTGTTATATTTTTCGAAGACTTACCTAGAATTAGGTTAATCTCCATAGCGACAACTCTTGCCATCCCTTGGAAAAGCCCCTCTAAAGTGTTCACATAAAGCGGAAGTAGTAGAGAGATTTTAATTTCCTCTGAAGATTTTCTCTTACTTAATAGGGTCATCTCAAGGTTCTGAATCTGGGCAATACTATCCTGAAGAAAACTAAGTGAATCCCTAAGACGCATAAATTCTCTCCACCAGTTCTCTGAATTTACTGTAAGAGCAGAAAGGTGCAGCAGGAAAGAGAATGTGAAACACCTGTATTCGTATCTATCACTTTTTCTTCTAAGAAGATCGATAATATGCAGGAAGAGAACGGCCATATCTTTGGGGCTCTTGATCCACTCGCCCACATACCGCGCAAAGTTCTCTTTAAAGAAATCCATAACAGCATAATAACCGCCTTTCCTCATCACTTTATCAAATTTCTTTTGGAAATTTTTCTTTAAAAACGGTTTTATTAGATTAAAGATTGGAAAACGGATTAAATTCAGTGAATTACAAAGCACATCTATTTCATTTTTTACCAATCTATTTTTAGTTTCAGGATTCTCGATTAAGAAACCTATGAAACGACATTCCCCATGGTATATAATTCTGTTATATGCTATGATCGCTGAAATCTCTTTGGAATCGTACAAAGATTTCAACTTTCTATATGGTCTCTTTGATAAGCTTATATCAATGATTGGAACCAAAGGCATAATCTTCTTAAGCAATGGCATCCTATTTTTCATAAATTCGTCTACCGTGTTTGGTATAATGATGGAAAAAAGAATGTTCCTACCTGTCTGTTGGCTTCTTGCTTCTAAATCGGCTTTGTATTCACCCACTTGTTTTTCAAGCTCAATTTCTCCAAAATTTTCAATGAGTTTAGAGGTTATTTCAGCTTGAGTTAACGCACACATAAATTGATCAGGTTCACGTTGGGTTGCAATTTTTTCTACTAGCTTACCCAGTCCTTTTATTCCCCTTAATCTTTCAAAGTACATATCTAGATGCTTCAGAATGCCTACCGAGTATAACAACCTGCTAATCTTTGAGTCTACTGAAATAAAATCACTTAGTCTTCCTTGCATCAGGAAATGCTTCATTTTTTCAGAAAGCTCTTCAATTTCCCTATCTTCTGGTTCTTCTACAAGTAGGAGTTCAGTTAAAAGATAGCGGTTCTTTTCTTTTTCAAAGAGATTTCTAGCAAACCAGTCCTTTCCGAACAGAGCTTTAAGGGTTGGATATTTTTCCAATTCTTTTAATAGCACAGATCTCTCCGATTTACACTGCAACCAAGGTCTTTTATAAAGCTTATTCCCCATGTCCTCTCATCTGAAAAGATAAGCTTAAGCCATTTTCTGTGAATTATAAGGTTCTTCATTTCCATCACCTTAAAAAGTGAGATGGCTCTATAAATTGTACCAAAAATAAAAGGAGGTGAAGGAGACTTGGAAGTCATGTTAAACGAAAGTTCCTTCATATCGATGGTAACAGCAGCAGTCGAGACATTTTCTGATGAAACCCTTGGTGTCCTTATTGGACTACGGAAGGCTGACAAAGTCATGGTCCACTACGCGATAGCATATCAGACTGCCAAGAGAAGTGAAAGCAGCGTTGAAGTTCATCCAAAACTCAGTAGAAGAATGGACCTCTTCTTGAAGAAAATAACTCATTTAGAAGTCG
>Ga0315314_1002913_pt1 | contig 13779 bp, 13 predicted proteins | sample TDP9_MG_FD_203631 | JGI IMG/M metagenome (GOLD analysis project Ga0315314, IMG submission 203631) | Freshwater sediment microbial communities from Lake Towuti, South Sulawesi, Indonesia - TDP9 | ecosystem: Environmental > Aquatic > Freshwater > Lake > Sediment | place: Indonesia: South Sulawesi...
ATGCGATGGCGAGCCCAAGTGCGTGGAATGGTGCCCAGAAGAAGCGCTGGACTTCGTAACTCGTGACCTCCTTGCTCAAAAAGCGAGGATAACCGTCGTAAAGAAGCTGTTCCAAGAAGCCATGAAAACTGTTCCGGGTTAAATCGGAAACCAAACTTCATTCCCCTTTTTCTATGTTTCAAATGCTCGTTCTTAACCGCTGTTAAGTCAAGTTAAGTTAAAATTCTCTATGGAAGAATCTTTGACAGAAGATTTGTCAATTTTACTGCAGTTTTCCTTAGCTCTGTCGTGAGGCCTTCTCCAAAGCCAGCGTCTTTTGGCTGTATCAGCAGTAAGGCAATCTTGGCGCCTGTTGTTTTTGCAAGGTATTCGCAGAATATTCGGAGGGGTAGGGCATGGGTGGATATGGCGGTTTGCTTCATCATTTGGCCGGGCTCAATGAGTTTTGAGGAGCCTGAAGTTAGATTTAACAGGGCGGCGTCGATGACTAGTATGTGGGTGGGTTTGAATTCGGTTATTGGTTCTATGAAACTTTCTGGAACGGTTTCGCATTCTATTAGGTAGACAGACTGGGAGACTTTGTTCTGTAAATTTCTTGCGATTTCAACTCCCACGAAATCATCTTTTCGAAGCGGGTTTCCTATACCTGCGACTACTACTTTTTGAGCGTTTGAAAGCCAGTTCTTCAGGTTGACTTCGATTTCGTTTTTCTTGTTTTTAGAACCCGCCATGAGCCTCATCTTTGGTTGAACTTTCGGCGCATGAGTGTGATTTTTCTTGTTAAATTATAATTTTTTACTTTACCGTGCTTTTTTCTTTCTCATTAAATATCTGTGAATGCTGCGGGCGGCCTTTTTTCCGGCTCCCATGGCGCTGATGACTGTTGCTTCGCCTGTCACTATGTCTCCACCTGCGTAGACGCCTTTAATGCTTGTTTTGCCGTTCTTATCTGTCACTATTGTACCCCATTTTGTTACTTCTAATCCTTCAGTTGTGCGCTGTACAATTGGATTCGGGGTTCTTCCAATGGCAACTATGACCGTGTCTGTTTCCATTATGAACTCTGAGCCCTTAATAGGTATGGGTCTTCTTCTTCCAGACTCGTCTGGAGGCCCAAGTTCCATGCGGATGCATTCCATGGCTTTAACCCAGCCTCTTTCGTCGCCGGTGAATCTTACGGGAGCAGCTAAGAACTTGCAGGTTATTCCCTCTTCTTCAGCATTCAAGATTTCTTCCAGTCGCGCAGGCATTTCTTCTCTCGACCTTCGATAAACAATGCAGACCTGCTCTGCACCCAATCGCAACGCGCTTCGGGCGGAATCCATGGCTACGTTCCCACCGCCTATAACCGCCACATGCTTGCCAACCCGTATAGGCGTGTCAAATTCAGGGAACAGATAGGATTTCATGAGGTTAACACGAATCAGAAATTCGTTAGCCGAATAGATTCCGCCTAAGTTTTCGCCGGGAATACCCATAAATTGGGGCAGTCCAGCTCCTGTTCCGATGAAAACGGCGTCGAATCCTTTCTTGAACAACTCGTCTATTGTGAACAATCGGCCTATCATGGCGTCGGTCCGCATTTCCACACCTAACCCTTTGATGTAATTGACCTCGGCTTGAACTATTCTTTTTGGCAGTCTAAACTCTGGGATACCGTAAACGAGGACGCCACCCGCTAGGTGGAGTGCCTCAAAAATCACCGCCTTGTGGCCTAGTTTGGCCAAGTCGGCGGCTGCTGTTAGTCCAGCAGGACCAGCTCCGATGATAGCCACTTTTTTGCCAGTTGAGTTTGATACTGGTGGAATCGTGACTCCTTTTTGAAGTTCGAAGTCCGCTACAAAACGTTCCAGCCTCCCTATTGATACAGGTTCTCCTTTCTTGCCCATCACGCACAGTTGTTGGCACTGTTCCTCTTGCGGGCAGACTCGACCGCAGATAGCTGGCAAGCTATTTTTCTCTTTCACTTTTTGTATAGCTTCGTCATACTTCTTTTCTTTAATCAGTTTGATGAAGGCTGGAATGTCGAGTTCCACTGGGCAGCCCTTAACGCACTGGGGATTTGGACAGGTTAGGCATCTTGCAGCTTCGGCTAACGCCTGCTTTTCGGTATAGCCCAACGCAACTTCATTGAAATTGTGAATTCGGTCCTCTGGTTTCTGCTTGGGCATAGGAACAGCGTGCCACCGATTTTGAGGTTTTTGCTCAGCCAAGTTAGGTTTTCCCCCGTTTTTCATGGAATTGTGACGCCAACTTTTCCTCTGATTGATACATTCTTAGCCGTTTGATGAGCTCATCGAAGTCAACTTGATGCCCATCGAACTCTGGACCATCAATGCAGGCGAATTTGGTTTGCTCGCCCACAGTTACTCGACAGGCGCCACACATTCCCATGCCATCCACCATTATTGGATTCAAACTCACGATTGTCTTCAGAGAGTGAGGCTTTGTTACATCCGCGGTTGCCTTCATCATCAAGGGAGGGCCTATCGCATATACTATATCAAAACGATACCCCTTTTCAATAAGCATTCTTAATACGTCGCTAACGAAACCCTTATGTCCCTTTGAACCATCGTCGGTAGAAATGTACAGTTCATCACTGATGTTTCTCATTTCATCCTCCAGAATAAGCAGCTCCTCGGTTCTAGCTCCAATTATAGAAATCACTTGATTGCCCGCTTCTTTTAGTGCTTTAGCTATAGGGTAAGCCGCTGCCGTGCCAACGCCCCCACAAACAACAGCTACTGAACCATAATGTTTTATGTCGCTTGGATTCCCTAATGGCCCAACCACATCCAGTATTTCATCTCCACTTCTAAGTGCACCAAGCTTTCTGGTTGACACTCCAACCTCTAGAAAAATGAGGGTTATCGTTCCTTTCTTTGGTTCCCATTCTGCAAGTGTTAAAGGAAATCTCTCTCCTTTCTCATCTATCCTAATTATCACAAACTGACCCGGCTTGGCTTTCTTGGCAACTTCTGGGGCGTTAACCTCGATCAGTTTGATATTCGGAGCCAATTCCACCTTTTTGATTACCTTGTACATAGGCTGTTACCTTTTATTTCCGTTCCCACGTAGATAGCAGAGGAGGGTCTCTTCTTCTCCGAAGGAGAGTAGTTCACTTCTTAATTTGAAACTTAAATCTTTCTCCCATTTCCTCATAAACGTAGGGAATCATGCCTTGTAGTAGTATGGTCTTTTAATATAGCCAAAAGCTTCGCTAGTCGCAATTATGGCTTGTCCAACGGCCGTTCCAATCTGTTTAACAGGACAGTTAGTTACATCGCCAGCAGCATATACTCCTGCAATGTTTGTTCTCTGACGGTTATCCACGATGATATAACCAGCCTTATCCACTTCTATTCCCGCCTCTTTAGCGATCTGACTGTTCGGTGCTTCACCGACCTGAACGAATATGCCGTCTACGTCGATTTCCATGGTTTCGCCGGTTTTGTTGTTTACTAAAACAACCCCTTTCACTTTGGTGTCTCCTTTAACTTCCTTGAGTTCTGTGTTCCACACAATTTCCACCCCTTGTGCAATCAAGTCCTTTACGAGGGCTTCTTCTGCCCTTAGTTGATCTCTTCGGTGAGCCAGCTTGACCTTAGCCGCTATATTTGCGAGGTATCTGGCAGAAACCACAGCTGAATTTCCACCGCCCACCACAAGCACGTTTCCTCCCTTAAAGAAGGCTCCGTCGCACAAAGTGCAGTAACTAACTCCCCTCCCTCGAAATTCGGACTCCCCAGGCACTCCGAGAGTTCTATAATGACTTCCAGAGGCGATAATCACTGCCGAGGCTGTGTAAACTGCTCTAGTCGTCTTAACAATTTTCTTTTCACTCCTAAGGTCGAGTTCAACAACCTTTTCCAATTCATTGATTTTCGCCCCAACTTTTTTGCAATGTTCAGCCATTTTGTCAGCTAAGTCGCTGCCACTAATGGCTTTAAAGCCTGGGTAATTTTCAACCAACGGAGTATCAGCAATTGCCCCACCGGGCATTTTCTCGTCAAGAACCAGCGTTTTGAGTCCGCTGCGGGCACCGTAGAGACCGGCCGTTAGGCCCGCTGGACCAGCGCCTATGATGATCAGGTCCCAGTGTTCCCTAGCCAATTTAGCTATCACCCCACGCGATTATTAGCATCAACTTTTATGAATGTTACCCACTAAAATCAATTATAATTGCAGTTTTTCTCTGATTTTCGTTCGAGTTTCCTCTGAAATGGGGCCCATCTTTGAAATTCTTGAGTTGAACGTTTCGAAGGTTTCGGTTACCTTACCATATTCTGGAAGCGTTGTAGAGAACGACATTAAGCGGAGAGGTTCGACTCCATACTCCTTCAGCTCCTTTTTCATTTGGGTAACGTGTTCCCTTAGGGCTTCCTCTTTGAACACGCCGCCGTGGTCCTCAAGCAATACGACGCCATCGGCTCCGTAGGCAAACGCTTGTAACATATGTTTCAAGCCAACTCGCCCCGTGCTAGGAACGCCAATTATCCTAACGTTTGAAGGATAAGAAACTCTGCTTTGCCCAGCCAAGTCTGCAGACCCGTAAGCTATCTCCTCTTCAAGGAAGGCAATTATCTTCGGGGGTTTGCCGCCTTCACCTACGCCGCGGATTTGAGCCATCAACTGGGCTTCGGTGGAGTTTTTAAGGTCGATGGCTTCTCTTGGGCATCTTGGCACGCAAATTCCACATCCGATACAGGAGACCGGGTTGATTGTTATAGCCTCCGGAGACTTTTCCACCGCTGCCACGGGACACACCTTGATGCATATTTCGCACCTGTCGCATTTCTCTTGGATGATGTATGCCACTTCCGGCGAAACAGAAATCTTGCCTTTCCCCACGAAGGTTGCCACCCTCGAGGCAGTAGCCATCGCTTCTAGGGTTGTTTCCCTGACATCCTTCGGACTCAGGGCGCATCCAGCAACAAACACTCCCTCGCGTTGGCTGTCAACTGGTCTAAGCTTGTAGTGTCTCTCCAAGAGGAAGCCGTCAGAACCAACCTGAATGCCTAGTTTTTTAGCCAACTCCTCGGTGCCCAAATTAGGAACGATCCCCACAGCAAGCACCACTAGGTCAAACTTTCCCTCAAGTTGTGTTTCAATAAGGGTGTCCTCCGCCTTCACAAGTATCTCACCGTTATTTGATGGAACAACTTCCGCTACGCGCCCCCTAACAAATCGCACGTTATGATCTTGAGCCGTGGCATAAAATTCCTCGTATCCCTTTCCATCAGCTCTTACATCCGTGTAAAAAATCCAAGGTTCAGCGTCAGGCACAACCTTCTGAAGTAACATAGCCTGCTTAATCGACGCCATGCAACCTATCTTGCAACAGTGTTCAACTCCCTCTTCCTTATTCATCGTTCGACTGCCCACGCAAAGTATGAAGGCCACTTTTTTCGCCACTTTCCCGTTGGATGGCCTGCACAATCCTTGCGGCAGGAGTCGCTCAAACTGCAGGTTAGTTACGATGTCGGGGTGTAAACCGAAGGCGTACTCCTCTGGGATTTTCGGGTCCAATTGCTGGAATCCGGTGCAAGCAACTATTGCACCCACATCTAACTCAATGGTTTCTTCTTTCTGTTCGAAATCGATGGCTTTGCCCTTGCAGATTTTTTCGCAAAGCTTGCAAACCCCTTTATTAAAGAATAAGCAATGCTCCTTGTCTATAACGTATGTCTTGGGAACCGCTTGCTTAAAAGGAGTATAAATAGCCTTTCGCGGAAGCAGGTTGACTTCAAATTCACTCGGAACTTTGATGGGGCAGACTTTTTCACACTCTCCGCAAGCCGTGCACTTAGCTGCATCCACAAACCTTGGACGCTTCTTGATTAAGATCCTGTAGTTGCCAGGCGACCCTTCGACGGCCTCTGGTTCCGCCATGCTAATGATCTTTATACGTTGGTGCTGCGAGGCGGAAACCATTTTTGGCGTCAGAATGCACTGGGAGCAGTCTAGGGTGGGAAAGGTTTTGCTAAGCTGAGCCATGTGTCCGCCTATGCTTGGACTCCTCTCAATCATGTATACTTGATAGCCTTTGTCAGCTAACTCTAGAGAGGTGATGATACCCGCTATTCCTCCCCCGATCACTAGAATATTCTGATTTACGGGCACGGTCTTAGCCTCTAAGGGCTCAAGGTAACGAGCTCGCTCCACCGCCCCCCGGATAAGGTCTATTGCCTTAGACGTTGCGGCTTCTACGTCGCCGTGAACCCAGCTGCACTGCTCTCTGATGTTCGCCATTTCAAGGAAGTAGGGGTTCAAACCAGCCGATTCCACGGTTCGCCTGAAGGTGTCAAGGTGCATCCGTGGTGAACAAGACGCCACCACGATTCTGTTGAGCCCATGCTCCTTAATTCCATTTATTATCATTTCCTGTCCAGGATCGCTGCACACGTATTCGTATGTTTGTGCAACCTTCACTCCTTCCATTTTGGCAGCGGCTTCTCTAACTTTTTCAACGTCCACCGTATCGCTTATGTTTCCTCCGCAGTGGCAAATGTATACGCCTATCCTCGGTCCTTCTTCAGTCATCTTTTATGGCCTCCCCATGATGTGCGGATACTCGTGACCTTTAGGGTGCTAATAAGTGTTATTTTGAACTCTTAAACATCTCGCTAAAAAGGAGTTAGAAAAATGTCCCCCAAAAAGTACTCATTTATTAGTCACGATTGGAAGAATTTAATTTCCGTTAAGGGAGTTCGACTAGCCTTTGCGTGCAGAAATCAAAGTTAGCGGCATCGTTCAAGGCGTGGGTTTTCGACCCTTCGTCTATCGAGTTGCCATAGAAAATGGGCTAGTTGGCTACGTGCGAAACCGAGGAGACGCCGTCGTTGAAATTGTTGTTGAGGGAAAGAAAACCAACATTAAACGATTCCTCAAGGATTTGAAAGAGAAAAAACCTCCTCTCGCTCGAATCTACGATGTGACAACCAATTACACCGAAGACAAAAACAATTTTGAACAATTTACAATCGTTAAGAGTTCTGAGAACGTTGAACTCTCTGGGTCTATCATCCCACAAGACGTTTCAATCTGCGACGAATGTTTAAGCGAACTTCGAGACCCAAAAAACAAACGTTACAACTATTTTTTCATCACATGCACCAACTGCGGTCCCAGGTACACAATAATTGAGAGGCTTCCCTACGATAGGCTGAACACCACGATGCAAGACTTCCCCATGTGCGATTTCTGTCTCAGAGAATGCCATGATCCGTCAAACAGAAGGTTTCACGCCCAAACAGTGGCTTGCCCTAAATGTGGTCCGAGAGCCTACCTCACCACAAATAACGGCGAATCCATAGAGCATGGAGACCCCATCAGGGAAGCAGGCATGCTCTTGGAGGAAGGATACATTGTTGCGATAAAGGGAAACGGAGGCTTCCACATCGCAACATCCACCACCAAGTCTGAACCTATTGCCAGATTGAGAAAGGTCAAGTACAGAACCCAAAAACCTTTCGCGATAATGGCACGCGACATCGACACCGTAAAGTCCTTCGCGGAAGTAAGCAGAAAAGAATCTGAACTGCTAACTTGCTATATTAAACCGATCGTCTTGTTGAAGAAAAGGGACGACTGTCACCTCTCAGAACTCATCTCTCCCGGTTTACACAACATCGGTGTAATGCTTCCGTACACGGGCTTGCACGCAATGCTTTTTGACAAAGTACAGGAACCAGCCTTTGTTATGACCAGCGCCAACCCTCCCAACGAACCAATCGTCACGGAAAATGTTGAAGCCATAAAAAAGCTTGGGTCCGTGGTGGACTTCTTCCTCCTCCACAACAGAACCATTGCCCATAGATGCGACGACCCTGTTACTCGCCTCCATGGTGAAGACCAGAGCATAATTCGTAGATCAAGGGGATACGCCCCTGAACCTGTCCACCTGAAACATTTGGCAAACGGTTGCGCCTTAGGAGTTGGTGCAGAACTCAACGTAACCTCCTGCGTGCTTCTGGGGAACAAGGCTTTCATTTCACAGCACATCGGAGACGTTGAGAACCTAGAGACGCTTTGCTTCTTGAAAAGTGCCATAAACCATCTGATAAAATTGACGAACAGCAAAGTCGAAGTCATAGCCTGTGACCTGCATCCAAAATTCACCACGACAAGGCTGGCTCAAAACTTAGGAGACAAGCTTGAATGTCCTGTGGTTCCGGTTCAGCATCATCACGCTCACATAGCGTCTCTCATGGGTGAACACGATGTTGACGAAATGATAGGCATAGCTTGCGACGGCTTCGGCTACGGTTCAGACGGCAACGCTTGGGGCGGAGAGATACTCTACTGCAACCAAGACGGTTTTGAGCGCTTGGGGCATCTTCAAGAGCAACCTATGGTGGGAGGCGACCTAGCCACGCGTTACCCCTTAAGAATGGGTGCCGGAATACTTCATGGTGAAGCGGATATTGAAGAATGGCTGCTTTCAAACAGCGACCGCTTCCCACACGGCAGAAATGAAGTTGAAATAATCGTCAAACAGCTCGAAAAAGAAGCAGCACCCAAAACCACGAGCTGCGGGAGAATACTAGACGCCGTGTCAGCAATAATAGGCATATGCTACGAGCGGACTTACGAGGGCGAGCCAGCGATGAAGTTAGAGTCCGCCGCCTTGAAGGGAAAAGACGTGTTAAAATTGACACCAGAATTCAAAGGGAATGCCATCGACACCACACTCCTTGTTCACGAAATCTTCGATCAGAAAGGAAAAAATTCGGTCGCTGACTTGGCTTGCTCAGCTCAGTCCTATCTTGCAAGGAGCTTGGCTGAGCTAGCCGTGGAGGAGGCGGAGCGGCTGAAGGTTGACTTTATCGGTTTTTCCGGGGGAGTTGCCCACAACGAGTACATCATGGTAACGATCAGAAGAATTGTTAAGGAAAACGGCTTCAAGTTCCTTGTTCATAGTCAAGTTCCGCCTGGAGATGGAGGAATCTCATTTGGACAAGTCGTCGCTGCAGCCTTCTAAGCGTCGTAAACCAGAACCGATTTATTTTGGGCACTCATTTTATAGGTGATACAAAATGTGTCTCGCAATCCCGGCTAAGGTCCTAAAAGTTCAAGGAGACATTGCAAAGGTTGATTTTGGGCAAGGGATTGTTCGAGACGTAAATGTCATGCTTGTGGAAGCCCATGTAGGAGAGTACGTTTTGGTTCATGCAGGATACGCCATTCAGGTTATCGACAAGGAGGCGGCGGAGGAAACCCTCCGATTATGGGAGGAAATCCTAAAATACGAATAAAGTTGGGAGGCATTACACTTTGGTGCGTTTGAAGGAAGTCGTCAAGGCTGAAGAAGGGGAGATCTACGACATAGAGCTTGATGCTGATCTTCTGAAAGCTAACGAGGAACTGGCGGCAAGAAATAGGGAGCTTTTGCGGAAACACGGTGTAATGGCGGTTGATGTTATGGGGGCCATTGGGTCGGGAAAAACCACTCTCATTGAAAAGCTTGTTCAAGCGTTGAAGGGGAAGTGCAGGATTGCAGCTTTTAAGGGTGATCTAACGACAACGATAGACGCGGAGCTTATTGGAAAACATGGCGTAGAGGTTGTTCCAATCAACACTGGAAAAGAATGTCATCTGGACGCCAACTTGGTGAGAAGGGCGCTCCAAAGAATCAATTTAGAAGAAATCGATCTCCTATTCATTGAAAACGTTGGAAACCTCATTTGCCCAGCCGATTTTCCCCTAGGCTCTGAGAAACGCATCGTTGTGGTAAGCGTTACAGAAGGACCCTACATGGTTGTTAAGCACCCCTTCATCTTTATGGGAGCAGACGTAGCCATCATAAACAAGAAGGATTTGGCCCAAGCGATGGGAGTAGATGTTAAAAAACTGGAGGCAGATGTCAAGAAGATAAATCCTAACGCGAAGGTCGTTGCAACGAACTGTAGAAGCGGAGAAGGCGTCATAGAAGTGGTCTATGCACTGGGACTATAATCCAAACTTGGTGGAGCTAGCAGAAGTGCACGAATTCTCCATGACAACGCAAATCGTGGAAACCGTTCTCCAAGAGGCGGAAAAACATAAGGCAAAGAAGGTCACCGAGGTTCACCTTGTTATAGGAAAGCTGACGTTTCTGGGCCTCGAACAGGTTCGCTTCTCCTACGACGTACTTGTGAAGGATACCATAATGGAGGGTTCGAAAATTTACATCGAAGAGAAGAACGGCGTTGTCAAGTGTTCCAGTTGCGGCTACGAGGGAGACTTCATGTATGAAGATGATCCAATGTATCACATTCCAACTCCGACGCTTCGCTGCCCCAAGTGCGGAGGCGTAGTAGACATAGTTGGAGGAAGAGAATGCACGGTAAAGAGCATAAAATTGGTCATGTGAGAGGACTGTAACGCCATGAGTGAAGAGTTTAGGTTCAGAGATCCAGCCTTGGCAAAGAAGGTTGTAGACCACATTCGAAATTTGGCGCCATCCTACGACATAAAATTTTGCCACGTATGCGGAACCCATGAGTGGACGATAACCCATTACGGGCTTCGATCCCTCCTCCCAGAAACTATAGACGTAATCGCTGGACCAGGATGTCCAGTCTGCGTTCTTCCCGCAGCAGAAATCGACGAAGCCATATCGTTAGCCCTGAACGGAGTAACTGTTGTAACTTTCGGCGACCTCCTTCGAGTCCCTGGCTCTGAAAAGTCGCTTCAGGAGGCCAAGGCTTCTGGCGGGGACGTTAGAATCGTTTATGGCATTGGAGACGCTGTGAAAATGGCTCAGAAGGAGCCAGACAAGGATTTTGTCTTCTTTGCCATAGGATTTGAAACCACGGCGCCTTCCACTGCCATTGAAATCCTTAACAAGCCGCCTGAAAACCTCTGCTTTCTCGTCTCCCATAGGTTGATCCCACCAGCCATGGAACTGCTTCTCGGTGTGGGTGACTTACACATAGACGGCTTCATCGCGCCCGGCCACGTTTCCACCATCATCGGAATGAAGCCCTATGAAATATTTTCAAAGGCTTATCGCATGCCAACCGTGGTGGCAGGTTTTGAGCCGCTGGACGTTCTTTTCGCCATTTCCATGCTGCTCCAGCAAATAAAGGAGGGTGAAACCAGACTAGAGAATGAGTATAAACGTTCTGTCACGTGGGAGGGCAATGTCAAAGCACAGCAGCTCATGGAGCAAGTGTTCAGTGTGGTGGATGGGCGGTGGAGGGGACTTGGAAAACTTCCTTCATCAGCGCTGGCGTTGAAAGAAGAGTTCACAGCCTATGATGCCAGAAAAAAGTACGGCGTGAAGATTGAAGGCTCCAGAGACCTACTTCCCGGATGCCTCTGCCACCTAGTTATGATTGGAAAGATAAAGCCTCCAGAATGTTCCCTTTACATGAAGACTTGCAAGCCTCAGACTCCAAAAGGAGCCTGCATGGTCTCCATAGAAGGCACATGCAGAATCTGGGCCAAACATAAGCTATGACCTATACAGGACCTTGCCTTTTTCGACCACTTCAAGAACGAAGGTGTTCTTTTTTCGCTTCATCTCTTGAAACTCTTCTGGTGTGTAGCCTACAGGTTCGATGGGTATTTTGAACGTGTTCATATCCATCAAGGTTCTTATCCTGTCTAGAAAGTCTTCTTTGAAATTGGCGACAACTAAGATGTCGATGTCTGAGCCTTCATTGATGTCTCCTGTAGCAAACGAGCCAAACAAGATAACGAGGTCAGGGTTAAGTTTTCTAACAACCTCGCTTACGTAGTCATCTATTTTCTTAGAAACTTCTTCAATCCTTTCGATTTCGAGTCTTCGGAGTACCTTTTCTTTTTTCAAATTACATAAACCTTCTTTTTCAATCGTTAAAGCTGCCTTCTTAAATATAAACTGATTCAATGTCTGAAAAATTAGCATATTCTTGGTAATATGCCTTGGCATGGCGATATCTCCCGCAAACTCTCCTTTTTTATATTTGTTCTCACTCACTCAACACATCATTTGCGGATAATAAAACTCTATTAATGGAGTCACTTCAATTAGGAAACGTGGCTTAGGTGACATTAAATGAAAGAGGTAGAGTTACGGAAAGTGGTAAGCTGCCTAGAAAAGGCACTAGATGTGCTATATAAGACTGACGTGAGGGATTCGAGAATCAGGTTTCAATATGCGATGTATCGGGTAGCTCTTAAACTGGCAGAAAAAGGACTTGATGTCAATGTTGGGAATGAAAAGGAAATGAAAGGAAGGCATGATATTGAGGTCGCGGATAAAATTAAGATTGAAGTGAAATCTGCTGAATATCAGATTGAAAATGAAGTGCCTTATGTAACGGCTACTTTTCATAAAGGAAAACAAATCAGAGAAAAGGGATTCGACTATTCTATCTTTGTAACCTTTAAGGGAGCCAAAGTTAAGAAAATGTTCGTATTTACATACGAAGAACTTAAAGAGGTAGCAGAGAAACCTAGACCCCACCTAGCTCGGTATCCAAAAGAGCAACCATGCCTTCTTTTTTATTACCCAAAGTATCCTAAGACTTTCGGACATCTACTCAACATCGAAAAAGATCTGAACATACATTCCCACAAATATGAGAATAGATGGGATAAGATAACCTCTGAGATAAAATAGAAGATTTACACTGTGTGCTTCAAAAGTTAGCATATTCTTGGTATGGGGTCTCCGATTGGTGGTGCAAGGATTCTTTTTCCGCCTACCATTGTTTCGAGAACGACTTCGCTGAAATCTCCGGTTGCTTCTCCTATTATTTGGGCGTCTTTGCCCTCCCTCGTCTCCCTTAACGCTGTTAAAATTTTTTCAGCTTTCTGTGGCACGACTCCTATGATCACTTTGCCTTCGTTGCCGACTTCCAGCGGGTCTATGCCCAGCATTTCGCAAGCCGCCCTAACGTCTCCCCGTATCGGTATCTTCTCTTCATGCACCAGTATTCCAACCTTTGACTTTTCGCTCCATTCGTTCAGCGCGTTGGACAAGCCTCCTCGCGTAGGGTCCTTCATGGCCACTATTCCGCCCACATTCAACAAACGCATAATCAGCTTGTTTAGTGGAGTTACATCAGACAGGATTTGGCTTCCGAAGTTGTAGCCTTCCTGAGCCGACAAAACGGCTAGTCCATGATCTCCTAAGGTGCCTGAAACGATGATTTTGTCGCCTGTTCTCAAATTGGAGTCTAGAATCCAGCGTGTGTTAAAGGAACGGTGCTTCTTCACCTCAACAATGTTTCTTTCTAGGGCGTCGTTTCGCTTTCCTATTCCAGAAGTGTTGATAACGCATCCTCCGAGACCACCCTTCTCAACAACCTTCGTGTCGCCAGTAATTATGTACACTCCAGCTTCTCTACACGTCTCAGCCATGCTTTTTAGAATCCTGTCTAAATCGGCTATTGGAAGGCCCTCCTCCAGTACGAGGCCTAAGGTGAGGGCAACTGGCTCAGCGCCCATCACCGCCATGTCGTTGATGGTGCCCGCGACAGCCAGTCTTCCGATGTCGCCGCCTGGGAAGAAGAGGGGCTTCACTGCGTGGGAGTCTGACTTCAAAACGATGTCGTTGATTACGGCTGAGTCGTCAAGGGCTTCCAGCGGAACTTCGGCGGCGCTACCGCCAAGATGCCTTAACACATACTTCTTAACTAGGTCGGTCATGACTGTTCCGCCGGCTCCGTGAGCCATAGTTATTCGTTCCATTGCTAAGCTCTCCTAACAAACATTGGAGAAGGGGGCACTCTTAAACCCTACCGAGAAGAACTTTAACACATGTTTTCTTGTAAGTCAACCCTGTCGAAAAGTGGTAACAAG
>Ga0315314_1002914_pt1 | contig 13767 bp, 9 predicted proteins | sample TDP9_MG_FD_203631 | JGI IMG/M metagenome (GOLD analysis project Ga0315314, IMG submission 203631) | Freshwater sediment microbial communities from Lake Towuti, South Sulawesi, Indonesia - TDP9 | ecosystem: Environmental > Aquatic > Freshwater > Lake > Sediment | place: Indonesia: South Sulawesi...
TTCAAAGAGGGGGCTATAGAGTTGGCTTGGGAGTTTGTGACCCAAGACCTTGGCCTTTCCCCAGACCGCCTCTGGATAACCATCTATTTAGATGATGATGAAGCCCAGGGCCTGTGGATGAAGATCGGGGTGCCAGAAGCGCGCATCCTCCGTTTTGGCAAGGCCCATAACTGGTGGGGGCCAGCGGGAGAGACAGGCCCCTGTGGGCCTGACTCGGAGATATTCTACGACCGGGGGGAGAGGTATGGCTGTGGTCGTCCCGATTGTGCCCCCAACTGCCCCCATTGCGACCGTTACTTGGAACTCTGGAACCTGGTCTTTATGCAGTACCATCAAGATAAGGCGGGAGGACTTACCCCCTTGCCGGAGCAGAATATTGATACGGGGATGGGCTTGGAACGGACGGCGGTGGTTATGCAAGAAGCCTCCTCCATTTATGAGACCGACCTCTTCTACCCTCTAGTCAAGCGGGCAGGAGAACTCGTAGGAGTGGAATACGGCTCCCATGAGGCGAGCGACCGCTCCTTGCGCATCATCGCTGAGCATGGCCGAGCGGCCACTTTTCTTATGGCCGACGGCGTGTGGCCCTCAAATGAGGGACGGGGATACGTCGTGCGTAGAATCCTTCGGCGGGCTATTGCCAGCGGGTATCACCTGGGTAAGGAAGAACTCTTCATGGGGAAAATCGCTGATGCCGTCATTCAAACTATGAGTATCCCTTACCCGGAGCTGAAAGCGAACGAGGAAGGTGTTAGAGTGCGAATGGATTTTGAGGAGACACTTTTCCAAGATACCCTAGAACGAGGTGTGCAACGATTCATATTTGTTAAGGAGCTGCCAGAAGTTCAAAGTGCTGGTGTGATTGGATGGCATGAGGTTTTTACCCTGTACGACACATATGGTTTACCCCTGGATTTGATGAAAGACTTGGCTATTGATCACGGGCTGAAAATTGATGAAGCTGGTTTCCAGAAGGCTTTGGAGGTTCAGCGCGAGCGATCTCGGGCAGCGCGAAAACGACTCATGGAGATCAAGGACCAGCAAATCTGGCAAAAGCTTGACATCGCGCCCACTCAATTCGTGGGCTATGAAACCATGATCACCTCATCCACTATCTTGGCTCTTTTGCGCAAGTACGCGCCTGTCCAACAAGTGCAGATTGGGGAAAGGGTCGAGATTGTCCTGGATCAGACTCCCTTCTACGCCGAAGCCGGCGGACAGATTGGAGATACAGGGACGCTAGTTGATCCAGACGGGCAAAGTCGAATCCTAGTGGAAGACACCCAGCATAGTCCTTTGGCCGGGCTCATCGTCCACTATGGCCGTGTCGAGGTGGGGAGCTTCAGTGTAGGCGATGAGGTAAAAGCAGTCGTTGATAAGGAGCGCCGCCTTGACATAATGCGCAACCATACGGCTACTCATCTTTTACATAAGGCTTTGCGGGAGGTATTAGGAGGCCATGCCCGCCAGTCTGGCTCCCTTGTCGCTCCGGATAGGCTCCGTTTCGACTTCACCCACATGGCGGCTTTGACCCCCGAGGAGTTGAGGGAGATCGAGCGGCGTATCAACGCTAAGATCAGAGAGAACCTGCCGGTGACCGCCCAGGTGCTCGATTATGATAAGGCGATAGCCAAAGGCGCCGTGGCTATCTTCGGGGAGAAGTATGGCGACCGGGTGCGGATGGTGAGCATCGACGATTACACTAAAGAATTATGTGCGGGAACCCATCTTAGGGCTACCGGCGAGATAAGCCTCTTCCATATCGTTGGCGAAGAGGGCGTAGGCGCTGGCCTGCGGCGGATCGAAGCCCTCACCGGCCGTGGGGCGGAGCGATATGTGCAAGAAGCGTTGGCCACATTACTCCAGGTGGCTGACAGGTTGCAGGTGCCGCCCATGGAGGTGGGAGATAAAGTGTCTTCCCTTCTGGAATCGTTGAGGGACAAGGAGAGAGAAGTAGCGCGCCTCAGGCGAGAGAAGGCGAGAAGCGAGGTCGATCCCCTTCTAGAGAAGGTCAAAGAGATAAAAGGGGTCAAACTCTTGGCTGCCCAGGTGCAAGCAGACGATATCGAATCTCTACGGGAGATGACCGATTGGGTAAGGGATCGCCTCGGTTCCGTGGTCGTAGTTCTGGGGGCCGTTCTAGATGGCAAGCCCGGTTTTGTGGCGGCTGTGACGCCAGACTTGGTGGAGAAAGGTTTAAGAGCCGACTGGTTGGTGAAAGAGGTAGCCAAATTAGTGGGTGGTGGAGGAGGCGGACGGGCTACCCTGGCTCAGGCTGGCGGGCGAGATGCCAGCAAACTCCAAGAAGCGCTGGCCGCAGTAGAAGGGCTCCTAGCAAGAGGCTATAAAGCATGAGAGGTAAGGCCTGGTAACTGTTTGAGAGAGATGGGTTTATCTGCACCTCGCATCGAGGCCACGGCGCGGCAAATAATCTACTTAGAAGCCGATGATGACTTTGCTACCATACGCCATCGTCTATCGGCTGCTCAGGCAGGGGAAGTCATCCTTGTAGTACCTCCTAACTGCCGGGGGCTCAAAAACAGGGCGCATCTCAGGCTTTTGGAGAGGTTGGTGGATGACTCCCCTATAAGGGTGGCTTTAGTTACCCGTGACTGGGCCCTAGGAACATCGGCGCGAGAAATGGGTTTTCCCACCTTCCCCTCGCCGGATAAGGCCCGAAGAAGCCGTTGGTCCTCTCGCCGCCCTCGCCTGAAGAGGCCCCTTCCCGAGAAAGGCCGCCACCTCCCAGTCCGGCCGACTAAAGTAGCCATGCAGAGAGGAGAGGCCATTCTATTTTTCGGCCTCTTGGGAGGTGTCCTCCTCATCCTCTTCGCTGGAGTCTGGCTTCTCGTACCTAGTGCCACCGTTACACTCAAGCCATTAACCTACCCTCTGGAAGAGACGCTGACGGTGCGAGCGGATCCCAACCTGGAGGAGATAGATTTCTCAAACTTTGTCTTGCCCGCGACCATTAAAGAGGTGGAAGTTACAGGCCGGGAGCAGATCGCTTGCACCGCCAAGAAAGATATCCCTGATGGGTACGCCCAGGGAGAGGTGACCTTCATCAATAAGACAAACCAAGCCACTACCGTTATCTCCGGAACTGTCGTCAGCACCAGCGCGGGTATAAGCGTGAGGTTCCGTACCTTAGGGGATGTCACTCTGCCGCCTGTAAGAGGGGGACAGGCCCAGGTGATGGTGGAGGCGTTGGAGCCCGGGCTCAGTGGCAACGTCCCCGCCTGGACCATTAACCGGGTAGAGGGGATAATAGCCTTACAGGTGAACGTGATCAACGGCTCCCCCACCGAGGGCGGTACCGTGAAGCAGGTCTCTTATGTGACTGGTGAGGACAAAGCGCAGGTGAAAGATATGTTGATGCGGCGGCTCAAGCAGGAAGGGTACAATACGCTGGTGACCCAACTGGAGGGAGCCCACCTGCCACCTGAGTCGGTAGAGTTGATCGTCCTCACGGAGACCTATGATAAATTCGTGGATGAGCCTGCGGATTCCCTTACCTTGGACATGCGTGTTCTGGCTAGAGGGATAGCCATCTCCGAGGAAGATGCGCGCCGTCTGGCTCTCGCCGCGCTGGAATCTTCGGTGAGCGAGGGGTTCCAACTGCTCTCTAAGGAGGTTGAGTTTCGCCCGGGAGGGGTGGCCGAGGCTGGCGGCGAGCAGGTTACTTTCCAGATTACTGTTAGAGGGCGGATGATGATGAGGGTCGATGAGGGGGAGATAAAGGAGCATCTGGCCGGAAAGTCGATAGGTGATGCGGTGACCTATCTGGGCCGCCGATTAGAACTGGCGGAGGAGCCCTCGGTGGAGGTGTTGCCTGGTTGGTGGCCCCGGTTGCCCCTGATCCCCTTCCGCATCTCCTTGGTCGTCATGCCCCAGGAGAGGTAGATGCGGCTTTTGGGCCTCGATCTAGGAGAAAGGAGGATCGGGGTCGCAGTCAGCGATCCCAGTCGAGTGCTGGCTAGAGGTATTGCGGTGATAGAACGCCGCTCGACGGAGAAGGACCTAGAGGCCATCGCTGGCCTGGCTGAGGAGTATGAGGTAGAGGCTATTGTGGTCGGTTACCCTCGACGTCTAAACGGCACGGCGGGCGAAGAGGCCAAGAAAGCCCAGGCTTTCGCTACCCAGATAGAGGCCCATCTTGGACTGCCAGTGATCCTCTGGGACGAGAGGTTAAGCACCGTGCGAGCAGCCAGGGCTTTGGCGGAGGGCGGTAAGAGGAAAAGGCGCTTGGGCATCGACGCTGTAGCCGCCGTAGTTATACTTCAAGATTATCTAGATTCCCTCAGATTATAAGGGGTGGGGTTGAAAAGGCCGTTAACCCTCTATCCAGTGGCGCTTCTTGTCATTCTCATCCTTTTGGGAGGGGCCATCTTTCTAGGATGGCGCTACCTTCTAAGTATAGGGGAGGCGAGCGAGAGCAACACTATCTCTATAGAGATGAGTTCGCTAGAGAGGTCCCTCTTGGGTTTCTACCTCGGCTTTCGGCAGAGGGAGATAGAAAGCCCGGCTAGCGACGATTCCACACCCATCCTCTTCACCGTTACCCCAGGGGAGACGGCAGCCACCATCGCCACCCGCCTAGAGAGAGCAGGGCTTATCAAAGATGCAGGGCTATTTCGCCTTCTGGTGCGATATCGGGGCGTTGATAGTCAGTTAGAGGCCGGCGACTACCAGTTGCGCCCCAATATGAGCCTGGAAGAGATCATGAGCGCTCTTCAGGCCGGCCGTCCTTCTGAGGTGATGATCACTATCCCCGAAGGATGGCGGATCGAAGAGATAGCCGAGATGCTCGAAGAGAGAGAACTGATCAAGACTGAAGAATTCTTGAGAGAGGCGCGGGAAGGCGAGTTCGAATACGATTTTTTGAGCGACCGGCCGAAAGGGGTCTCTCTGGAAGGATATCTCTTCCCTGATACCTATGCCATCCCTCCCGATTTTGAGGCTGCCCAGATCATAGATATGATGCTTGCCAATTTCGGGCGTCGCTTCACGCTGGAGATGCGCCAAGAGGTGGCCAGGCGGGGGATGAGCATCCATGAGGTACTCACCGTGGCCTCCTTAGTGGAAAGGGAGGCTAGGATCCCGGAGGAGCGGCCCATCATCGCCAGCGTCTACCTCAACCGCCTAGAGGCTGGCTGGCTCTTGGAGTCGGATGCCACAGCCCAATACGCCCTCGGCTATCAAGAGGAGACGGGACAATGGTGGAAGAGTCCCATCTCCCTGGAGGAGATGACCCAGATCGATTCGTCCTATAACACCTATCTTTACCCTGGGTTGCCACCGGGCCCCATCTGTAACCCCGGTTTGGCTTCTATCCAAGCGGTTATCGACCCGGCAGAGACCAACTACCTGTACTTCTACCATAAGGGCGATGGCTCCCACGCCTTCGCCGAGACCTATGAGGAACACCTGGAGAACCAAAGGCTGTATGGGGAGTAGATGGCCCTTAGCCTTTCTCTTTTCCGCTCTGGCGTTGGTGGGCTGCACCGTCACCAAGCCTATCATCAAGATCGGGCTGGTAGCCCCTTTCGAGGGGGTATATAGGGATGTGGGTTACGATGCCCTCTACGCTGTCAAGTTGGCCTTGCGGGAGCGGAATGAGATGGGAGGGGTCGAGGGGTATATGGTGGAGTTGGTAGCCCTCGATGATAGCGCTGACCCGGATCAAGCGCCGGGACAGGCTTCTGAACTGGTCTTGGACCCTTTAGTCATGGGTGCCATTGGCCATTTCGATGACCAGACCACCCTGGCTGCCTCGTCGGTCTACCAAGAGGGAGGGATAGCCCTCATCGCCCCTGTTGCTACCGCCGAAGGCCTAGAAAATTACCCCTCGGTCTTCCAACTGGGTGCCAGTGAAGAGGCTTTGGGTAGGGCGGCCGCCCTTTTCGCCTGGCAGGAACTAGGGGCTCGTCGTCTGGCCGTCCTTGGCCAGGGGAACGCTCTCACTCAGGCTTTCGCTGTCGCCGCCCAAGATCTAGGGGCTACCGTTCTATCTTACCAGGATGTCGAGCATCTGGAAAAGGGCGGGAGGTTCGACCTCCTCTTCTTGGGGGGCGGCTCTTGGGAGGGAGCCACCCTTCTCCTCAGGCTGCGAGGGGCGGGGATAGAGGCTCCCTTGATGGGTGGCTTTGACAGCCCCCAATTTGCGAGATGGGCTGGGGAGGCGGCGGAAGGGACCTTATATGCCACCTCCGCTATCTTGGTAGATGATCCCCGGTTCTTGGCTGAGTATAGAGAGTTAACGGGTGTCGATCCGGGACCCCAGGCGACCTTGGCCTACGATGCGGCGAATTTGCTCTTGGCAGCCTTAGAGAGGGCTATCGAGAACAATGGTCGGCCCACGCGAGAGGGGGTTCTCGCTGCCTTAAGAGGTCAAGTCTATCAAGGGTTGACAGGCTCCATCACCTTCAACGAAAAGGGCGAGCGGATCGACCCCCCGATAGAGATCTACATGATCGATGAAAGTGGTTATCCTGGGAAAAGGCTAAAATAGGGGGCGGGATGGACGTCGAACAAAGGTTGGCTAAATGGGCCAGGGTGGAGATGACCTACGATGCTAGGGCGTTGCCAGAGATGGACAAGCGTCTCTTAGGCAAACTGATCGAAGCCTCTCGATATATAGACGAGGCTTTCTGGCGTCAATCTTGGCGTGGTGCAGCTGAGGTCCGGGATCGGCTGCGCGCATCGGATAGCGAGGAAAGCCTATGGCGTTTGGTCAATATAATGGCCGGGCCCTATGATCGTCTGGAGGAGTTCGAGCCCTTCATGGACATGCCTCCCAAGCCGCTAGGTGCTGGCTTCTACCCGGATGATCTGACCAGAGAGGGGTTTGAGGGTTACCTGGCAACTCATCCAGAAGAGAAGGAAGCCCTTCTAAACCCTTACACGGTGTTGAAACGAAAGGGAGATGGCTTAGTCGCCGTGCCCTATCATGAGGAGTATAGGGAATTTATGGAGCCAGCCTCGCGCCTCTTGAAAGAGGCAGCAGAACTGACTGATAACCGCTCTCTGAGGAGATACCTCACCAGCCGTGCCGAAGCCCTCCTGACCGACGACTACTACCAGAGCGACATAGATTGGATAAACCTTAAAGATAACGACTACGATATCATCATCGGCCCCCATGAGTTCTATGAGGATAGGCTTATGGGGGTTAAGGCAGCTTACGAGGCCACCGTGGAGGTTGTAGATCGGGAGGAGAGCCGTAACCTAGAGGTCTATATCCACTACTTGGATGATCTGGAAAGGGTCCTGCCCTATCCCGACAAATATAAACAGCCTATTGAAGGGCTCAAATCCCCTTTCGTGGTGGTGCGGGATATCTACCGTGGAGGCCACATTCGAGCGGGAGTACAGGCCACCGCCGCCAACCTGCCCAACGACCCCAGGGTCCATACCGAGTATGGGACTAAGAAGACCTTCTGGAAGAACATGATAGAGGCCTACACAAAAGATATATCGTTTGCTGTGGCTAGGGAACTGATCGTCCCTGAGCAATTTGCACTGCTACCACCCCAGCCAGATATGGCCCTAACTCTTTTTCACGAAATCGCCCATGCTTTAGGTACTCGCTGGGTAATAGTAGACGGCTCCAAGATCCCTCTTAGGGAGGCCTTGAAAGAGCGTCTCTCGCCTTTGGAGGAGGCGAAGGCCGATGTGGTGGGCCTCTACTGCTTAGGGTATCTCATGGAGGAGGGGGTGGTCTCCCAGGAGTGTGAAAGGGAGTATTACGTTAGAGATCTGGCTACTTCTCTTAGGGGTCTCCGCTACGGCCTGGCGGAAGCCCATGCCTTGGGAAGGATCTGTCAACTCAGCTACTATCTGGAGAGGGAGGCGATTTTCTACCATGAGGCCACAGCCCAGTTTGGGGTCAATTTCGATAAGATAGCCTCCTCGGTCGCCGACCTAGCGGAGATCATCTTAACCTTGGAGGTCACTGGAGATTATGAGGGCACCGGGAAGTTCTTTCAAAAGTATGGCCAGTTATCAGAGGTGGTAAAGAGAGCCCTAGGCCGCACGAAGCATATCCCGGTGAGCCTGGAACCGGTCTACAAGGTATTGTGGGAGTGAAAGGCGGTCCTTGGATGACGGGAGGGTGAAATGGAGATGAGGGAACTAAAACCGGAGGAACTGAGATCTTTCTGTGACCCCAGCGAGTTCGACTTTAAGTCCACGGCCGAACTGCCAGAGTTGGCGGAGATCATCGGGCAGGTCCGTGCCACGCGGGCCATAGATTTTGGGGTGGATATCCCCTGCTACGGTTACAATATCTTCATCATAGGCCCCACGGGCTCCGGCAAAACGACTACTGTTCATGCTTTTTTGGAGGAGCGGGCTCTGGCCAAACCGGTTCCTGACGATTGGTGCTATGTGAACAATTTCCAAGACCCTTACCGGCCTCATGCCCTTCGCTTGCCTCCTGGTGGAGCGTCCAGCCTGCGTGAGGATGTGGAGGAGTTGATCAAGAATATGCGGGAGGAGATCCCTCGGGCTTTTGAGAGCGAGGAGTATGAGGAACACAAAGCCCAAATCGGTAGAGAGTTGGAAGAGAAGCGCACCGCCCAACTGAGAGAGTTGGAGGGGTATATGAAGGAACAGGGCTTCGCCCTCTTGCGAACCCCTGTGGGCTTCATCATCGCTCCGGTGATCGAGGGACAGGTCTTGACCGGAGAGCAGTATGAGGAACTCGATGAGGGGACGAAGAAGGCTCTAGAGGAACAAAGGCCAGAGTTACAAAAGGAGATGGAGAAAGCCCTGCGCGAGGTGAGGGATCTGGAAAAGAAGGCCAGAGCCCGATTGCGCGATCTGGACAAAGAGATCGCCGAATTCGCTATCGGCCACTTTTTCGAGCCCCTTAAGGAGAAATATAGCCAACGCCCGAAGGTAATCGCCTTCTTGGATGAGGTACGTAGAGATGTGGTTCAGCAAGTGGATATTATCAGGGCCGCGGCCCAAGCGCCGGAGCAAGCACAAGAGCCCCAGACCATACCTTTGCCCACTCCCAGATCCCCCTTCGATAACTACCGAGTTAACGTCTTGGTTGACAACTCCTCTCTTAAAGGGGCACCGGTCATCTTAGAGACCAACCCTACCTACACCAACCTGATAGGTCGGATTGAGCACCGAGCTCAGTTCGGTGCCCTGGTGACCGATTTCAACATGGTAAGAAGTGGAGCCTTGCATCGAGCCAACGGCGGTTATCTCATCGTCGATGCCCGAGTCATCCTGCGGCAGCCCTTGGCCTGGGAGGCTTTGAAGAGAGCGCTCAGGAATGAAGAGGTCAAAATAGAGGAACTGGCTCAGCAAATTAGCCTCATATCTACAGTGGGCTTAGAGCCAGAGCCGATCCCTCTCGAGGTAAAGGTAGTGCTCATCGCAGATCCCCTCACCTACTACCTCCTCTACGCCTATGATGAGCAGGTACAGAAATTGTTCAAGGTGAGAGCCGACTTCGCCCCAGATATGGACCGCACCCCGGAGAATATGATGAAATACGCTCTCTATATCGGCGCTCGATGTCAGGAGGAGAGCCTATGCCATTTCGACTTAAGCGGCGTGGCCAAGGTTATAGAGTATGGCTCCCGTTTGGCGGAGCATAAGGAGAAACTAACCACTCGCTTTGCCCATATCGCCGACGTCGTTCGGGAGGCTAGTTATTGGGCCAGCCGAGAGGGAAGCGACCTGGTGACCGCCGCTCACGTTCAGAAGGCTATCGAGGAGAAGGTCTATCGTTCCAACCAGATCGAAGAGAGGGTTCGGGAGTTGATCGAGGAGGGGACCTTGCTGGTGGACACCGAGGGCGAGGTGGTGGGCCAGGTGAACGGCCTCTCCCTCGTCTCCCTGGGAGACTACGATTTCGGCAAGCCCTCCCGCATCACGGCTAAGACCTATCTGGGCAAGGCCGGGGTGATCGATATAGAGCGAGAGGCCGAATTAAGTGGCCGCATCCACGATAAAGGGGTGATGATCCTCTCAGGCTATCTGGGCGGAAAGTACGCCCAGGATAAGCCCCTGACCCTCTCGGCCAGCCTCTGTTTCGAGCAGTCCTATGAAGGGGTGGAGGGAGACAGTGCCTCCTCCACGGAACTCTACGCCCTCCTCTCTTCTCTCTCTGGCTTCCCCTTGAAGCAGAATGTCGCTGTCACCGGCTCGGTCAACCAGCAAGGAGAGGTTCAGCCGGTGGGAGGGGTGGATAAGAAGATCGAGGGTTTCTTCGATGTCTGCCGGGTCAAGGGGCTCACCGGCGACCAGGGGGTGATCATCCCCGAGCAAAACGTGAGGAACCTTATGTTGCGGGAAGATGTTGTGGAAGCGGTGGAGAAGGGCCGATTTCATATCTATCCCGTGAGGAGTATCGACGAGGGGATCTCTATCCTCACTGGACGAGAGGCCGGAGTGCGCAAGCCAGATGGCACCTACCCTCCAGAGAGTGTCAACTATGAGGTAGATAAGCGGCTGCGAGAGCTGGCGGAAAGGCTGAAGGAGTTTGGCGAGGAAGTAGAGAGGGCCTGAGCATTCAAGGGAAGATCAAGATGCGGGTTCTGATGCTCTCTTGGGAGTACCCTCCTTACATAGTAGGGGGGTTGGGTAGGCACGTGGCCGATCTTCTCCCCAGCGTCGCCGCCCAAGGGGTGGAGGTACACCTTTTCACACCTCGCTGGGCTGGGGGGAAAAGCAGGGAGAAGAAGGGAAAAGCGACTGTCCATCGTATCGACCCCCCGATTGTAGAAGCGGGGAGCCTCTTCGCCACCGCTTGGCAGACCAATCTGGCTTTGGAGGACGAGGCTGCTTTTCTGCAGCAAAAGGAGCCTTTTGACATAATCCATGCTCATGACTGGTTGGTGGGCTTCACTGCCTGCTCCCTCAAACGCCATTACAAGATACCCCTTCTGGCCACCATCCATGCCACAGAGCGGGGTCGGGGTCAGGGTTTACATAACGACTTGCAGCGAGCGATAAACGATGTGGAATGGTGGCTCACCTATGAGGCTTGGAGGGTGATCTGTGCCAGCGAGTTCATGGCCCAGGAGGTGAAGGCTTTCTTTAACGTGCCTGCGGATAAGGTGGATGTCGTTCCTAACGGGGTGGATGGGGAGCGTTTTCGGAGGCTAGAGGGAGAGGATTTAGCCGCTTTCCGAGCCGAGTTCGCCACTTCCCAGGAGAAGATAATCCTCTACGTGGGGCGTATAGTCCAGGAGAAAGGCCCCCATCTCTTGGTCCAGGCAGCTCCTAAGGTCTTGGCTCGACATAAGGCGAAATTTGTAGTTGTGGGCACGGGTGACCTCCTTGACAGCTTGCAAGAGCAGGCTCAGGAGTTGGGAGTGGGGAGGAACTTCTATTTTACCGGCTTCATCCCTGACGAAGATAGAGACCGCCTCTACAAGGTGGCCGATTGTGCCGTCTTTCCTAGTCTCTACGAGCCCTTCGGCATCGTGGCTTTGGAAGCGATGGCCGCTCGAGTTCCGGTGGTGGTTTCCGAGGTAGGAGGGCTGAAAGAGGTGGTTAAACATGGTGAGACGGGGATTACCTTCTACACTAACAACCCGGAGTCGTTGGCTTGGGGCATCCTCCATACCCTAGAACACCCCGAATGGGCCAAGATGAGGGTAGAGAACGCTTACCGGATGGTGAAGGAGGAATACGGTTGGGATCGGATCGCGCGACGGACTATCGAGATCTACAAGCGAATCATCGAGGAGCGAGAGGCTAGTGATTGGTAAGGAGGGCTCATGCCCCAGCACCTTTTCATCGCCATAGAGGGGGCCATCGGAGTAGGGAAGACCACCTTGGCTCGCCTCATCCAGGGCGAATTTGAGGCCGAACTCCTCTTGGAGGTCTTCGAGGAGAACCCCTTCCTCAAGCATTTCTATAAGGATAGGGAGAGGTACGCCTTCCAGACCCAGATCTTCTTCCTCTTAAGCCGGTACCGCCAGCAGCACGAGGTCATCGAGGAGACCTTAAAACGCTCTTCCCTCATCAGCGACTACACCTTTGCCAAGGATAGCCTCTTCGCTCATCTGAACTTAAAGGGCGATGAACTTCTCGTGTATGAGAGCTTGCACGCCGCCTTGGCGGAGAAGATCCCTCTGCCCGACCTGGTCGTCTATCTGCGGGCCGAGACCGATGTCTTGCTGGAACGGATCGCCTTCCGAGACCGCGTCTACGAGCGAGATATGGACAGAGATTACATCGACGCCGTAAACAGGGCTTATGAGGAGTTCTTTCTCACTTATGATGATTGCCTGGTCCTAGCCGTAGATACCAACAACCTCAATATCGTGCGCAACAAGGGAGATATGGCCTATGTGATAGGGCGAATTCATGCCGCGCTGGCAGGGGTTCGGCAGCCAAGGTTGCCTGAAGTAGAGTGACACGGGAGTAAAACGATGCAAAGCAACTATTGTGTTGTAATAGGAGACATCTCCAAATCCAGGGAACTGAGGGATAGAGCTGCCATTCAAGAGCGGTTTAAAGCAGCTATTGAGGAGATAAATCAGAGGTTCACGGATTCCATCGTTTCTAAGTTTCTCGTCACTATTGGAGATGAGTTTCAGGGGGTGTTGAACGATGCTGCCAAGAGCTATGACATCATAGTGGCCATGCGAGAGCTTCTCTATCCAGTTGAATTTGTATTCGGCGTGGGTGTTGGAACGATAACTACGGAGATCGCACCTGAGGCCATCGGCATGGATGGGCCAGCTTTTTACAACGCTAGGGTGGCATTAGAAGAGGGCAAGGAGGGAGGATATGAGGTACGCTATCGCGGAGTGGGTGAGCCTTTCGATTATCTAATAAATGCAATGCTAGTGCTCATAGAGGCATTGAAGCGTAATTGGACTGAACATCAATTCAAGGTTATTAGTATTTACCGCGAAACGAGTAATCAAGCAGAGGTTGCACGGCGACTGAAGGTTAGTCGTTCAGCTATCAGCCAAATACTGGCTGCTGCTGGTTGGGACGCCATTGCTGTCGGAGAGGATGCCGTTAAGAAGCTGCTGTCCACAGGTGTTCAGACATCGTTCTGATATACCTCTTGTTAAGCCCCTGGGCTTAACAATGGCTATGTTAAGCCCTAAAGGTTAACATTATGGTTGTCAACCTTTAGGACTTAACAATGCCTGGGGACTCGTTGAATGATGCTGGAAGGGTGAATTCATCTGTGATATGTTGGAACTAACTTCGTTAGACCTGACAGCCATTTACGGTTTGATGCTAGCCTACATCATTGCTCGCTATCTCCTACCTCAATGTGAAGTTGGTGGTGGTGATGGTGAGAGGAGTGGTAGTATCGTTTGGTTACTGATAAGACGTAATTTACTGACCCTGCTCTTGAGTTTGCTATTAACTGTCTTCTTTCGTTCACTTTGGTGGTTCATCGGCTTAGTGGCTTTAACGGTGTTTCATACCCTAATTGACACACTCATTGCGACGGGACAGAAGAGGTGGAAGAACTGTGCGTTTCAATTTGCGATCGCAGACCCCGTGATTCATCTCATGACGATATTCGCCTTCTGGATGGCTGTTCGAACAATGATACCACCTATTGGCCTCGCGTTTTGCTCCAGGCTCAACATCGCTCTCATCAATCGGGGGCTTTTATACGCTACTGGCTATATCTTTGTCCTTGAGGGCGGGACAGAAATCGTTAGAGGAATCTTGCGTCCTTTGCAAATGGCAGTGAGAAGTGAAGTGGCAGCATCTGCCAAATCGATTTTGGCAGAAGAACTTGGGACTGGGAAAATTATTGGC